>ERZ859776.19-NODE-19-length-113877-cov-5.967484_pt1 | contig 113877 bp, 88 predicted proteins | sample MGYA00509987_ERZ859776 | MGnify/ENA primary metagenome ERZ859776 (study PRJEB30046, sample SAMN00715146) | human gut metagenome | study: EMG produced TPA metagenomics assembly of the A metagenome-wide association study of gut microbiota in type 2... | reverse complement strand
TAAATGCAGCTGTATATCAGCAAAAACCTCCCCTTTTTTTTTTTGGGGCCCCCCGGCTTTTGTTTATTGTTGCTTTGTATGTTCGTCAAGCGTTAAATAATATGCGGGCAAAAACTCTTTTTTAAAATATTGCACTTCGGGCATATCAATTTCTTCAATCAGCTTTTCTTGGGCTTCAAGCGCTTTTTCAAATTCTCTGTTGCCCATTCGGGTTTCGTTAATGCATTTGATAAGTGCATCTATTCTGTCTGCCGCTTTCACAATTGCCCACAGTTCGGCATCCTCTTTCTCCTTGTTGAAAAGAGGAAAGTAGTCGCTTCTGAATTCCTCGGGCAATAAATTTAAAAGTCTGTTGCCGGCAAGTGTTTCAATATTTTTATATGCGTCTTTAATATCGCTGTTAAAATATTTAACGGGAGTCGGCATATCGCCGGTTAAAACCTCGGTCGTGTCGTGGTAAACGGCAAGCAGTGCGCATCTTTCGGCATTATAGCTTTTGCCGAATTTTTTGTTGCCTATAATGCAAAGAGCATGGGCAATAACCGCCACGCTTTGGCTGTGCTCGGCAATGTTTTCCTTTGCCGTGTTTTGCATCAGTGCCCAGCGGTCTATCAGCCTCATTCTGCCAACCATTGCAAAAAAGTTACTCATTCTTTTCCGCCTTTGCTATTTCAATTCCAAGCTCTCCAAGCTGAATATCATCTATATCCGCAGGTGCGCCGCTCATAAGCTCGCTTGCATTTTGAACTTTAGGGAATGCCGTAACATCTCTCAGGCTGTCTGCTCCGCAAATCAGCATTGCAAGTCTGTCAAGGCCGATTCCCATTCCGCCGTGCGGAGGTGCGGCATATTTATATGCGTCAACAAGAAAACCAAATTTTGCGTCAATTTCCTCTTGCTCCATTCCAAGCAGCTCAAACATTTTGTTTTGCAGCTCGCAATCAGTGATTCTCATAGAGCCGGATGAAAGCTCGGTGCCGTTAAGCACCAAGTCAAATGCCTGCGCACGCACCTTAGCTTTGTCTGTGTCAAGATAAGGAATGCATTCCTCCATCGGCATTGTAAACGGGTGGTGCATTGCAAGCCATTCGCCGCTTTCTTCGTCATATTCAAAAAACGGCATTTCCGTAATCCAAAGGAAATTCCATTTTCCTTGCGGAATAATGTTAAGCTCTTTTGCAATTGTAAGGCGCAAAGCACCCAAAACGGAAAGCGCAAGCGCTTTTTTGTCGCTGACTATAAATACACAGTCGCCCTTTTCGGCGCCGAGTGTTGAAAGAAGTTCATCAAGCTGGCCATCTGCAAGGAATTTGCCGAAAGAGCAGTTCGGTGTTTCGTCCGCCCATCGAATATAAGCAAGCCCTTTTGCGCCAATGCCTTTTGCAGCATCGGTAAGCTTGTCTATCTTTTTGCGAGAGTATGTTGCGGCGGCATTTTTGGCAACTATTGCTTTAACCGCACCGCCCGCTTCAATTGCATTTTTGAAAACGGCAAAGTCTGTTTTGCCCGCCCAATCGGTAATGTCTTCAATAAGCATGCCGAATCTTGTGTCGGGCTTGTCTGAACCGTATCTGTTCATTGCCTCTTCAAAAGTCATCTTTTTAAGAGGTGTTTCAATATCAATGTTTATGGTTTCCTTCATAAGCTTTTTAATGAAGCCCTCTGCCATTTCCATAATATCATCGGTGTTCACAAAGCTCATTTCAAGGTCAATTTGCGTAAATTCCGGTTGGCGGTCTGCTCTTAAATCCTCATCTCTGAAGCATCTTGCAAGCTGAATATATCTGTCAAATCCTGAAATCATTAAAAGCTGCTTGTAAATTTGCGGGCTTTGCGGCAAAGCATAAAATTTGCCGTTGTGAAGCCTGCTCGGCACAACATAGTCTCTTGCACCTTCCGGGGTTGATTTAATCATCATCGGCGTTTCGATTTCAATAAAATCATTCTCGTAAAAATAATCTCTTGCAATTTTTGCGATTTTGTGGCGCATTAAGATGTTTTTTGTAAGCTCCTCGTTGCGCAAAGCAAGATATCTGTATTTAAGTGTTGTTTCGTCGCCCACTTCATTTGCCTTTGAAATTTCAAACGGCGGTGTTTGTGCTTTTGAAACTATGCGTAATTCGGAAACGCAAACCTCAATTTCACCCGTGGGCAAATCGGGATTCTTGCTTTCACGCTCGCAAACCGTGCCTTTAACAGCAAGCACATATTCGCTGCGCACGCTCTGAGCCTTTGCAAATATATCCCTGTCTGTTTTATCGCTGAAAGAAAGCTGCACAATGCCGGTTCTGTCTCTCAAATCAATAAAAATCAGGTTTCCTAAATCTCTCTGCCTTTGTGCCCAGCCGAAAAGAGTAACCTCTTTGCCCTCATCGTTAAGCGTAAGTGTGCCGCAGTAGTTCGTTCTTTTAAGTCCTTTTATGCTTTCCATTTCCTGTGCCTCCGCAAATTATTCGGGTTTGTTTAAACCGAAAAGAGAATCAAAGTCAAATTCTTCGCCGTTTATTTTAAGATCGTCAAGCTCGCTCGCAAGAGTGGTGCTGTAATATCCGCTAACAAATGTTTGTAGCGCAAGCTCCGTTTCCTCGCCTGTTTGCATGTTTTTCATAACGGCAAGTCCTTTGTCCACTTCGTCGTCACCAATCACCATGGTGTATTTGGCGTTAAGCTTGTCTGCATATTTCATTTGCGCTCTCAGGCTTCTGCCGTTTAAATCATAAAGGCAGGTGAAGCCTTCTTCGCGCATGTCTTTTGCCAGTTCAACGGCTTTAAGGGTTGCTTTGTTGCCGAGTGCTGCAATAAACAAATCCGGCTGAGCCTCTTTGGGGTATTCGCAGTCCTGCGCTTCCATAAGAAGCATAAGCCTTTCAATTCCCATTCCAAAGCCAAGCGAAGGAGTGCTTTGGCCGCCGAGTTCTTCAATAAGACCGTCATATCTGCCGCCGCCGCAAACGGTGCCTTGGGCGCCGATTGAATTTGAAACAAATTCAAAAACCGTTTTGGTGTAGTAATCAAGCCCTCTTACTATTCTCGGGTCGATAGTATATTCTATGTTCATGGCGTTAAGATATTTTTTAACGCTTTCAAAATGCTCCTTGCATTCATCGCAAAGGTAATCAAGCATCACGGGTGCATCTTTTGCAATTTCTCCGCAAACGGGCGATTTGCAATCTAAAATTCTCATTGGATTTCTGTCAAGCCTGTCCTTGCAGGTGTCGCAAAGTTCGTCCTTGCGTGCCGAAAAATATTCTTTAAGCGCAGCGTGGTATTTTGCACGGCATTCAGGGCAGCCGATTGAATTTATGTGCAGGCTTAAATCTTTTATTCCAAGTTCTTTAAACATTGTGTCTGCAACGGAAATTATCTCTGCATCTGCAAGCGGGGATGAGGTGCCGAAGCATTCAATGCCGAATTGATGAAATTCACGCAATCTGCCTGCTTGCGGCTTTTCGTAGCGATAGCAAGAGGTGATGTAGTAAACCTTTTGCGGCAAAGCTTCGTTTGAAAGCCCGTTCTCAAGAAAAGATCTTGCGGCTCCTGACGTTCCCTCGGGGCGCAAAGTAATGCTTCTGCCGCTTTTGTCATCAAAAGTGTACATCTCTTTTTGAACAACATCGGTAGTGTCGCCAACACCTCTTTGAAACAGCTCCGTGTGCTCAAAAACAGGTGTGCGGATTTCTTTGTATCCAAAGCGAGAGGCAACATCTCTTGCCGTAAGCTCTATGTATTGATTTTTATAGGATTCTTTGGGCAGCACATCTTTTGTGCCCTTGATTGCTTTTGTTATTAGTGCCATACTAAGCAGCCTTTCATATTTTGTTGCGGCAAATTGCCTTAATCACAAAAACAGGGCGGGTTTGCACCTGCCCGTTTTTTTGTTATTTATTTGATTGGTTATAGCGTGGGTTAACTATTTCACGCCATTCAAAGTCGCCTCTTTCAACGCCTCTTATCAGTGTTTCCGCCGTTGCAATGTTTGTTGCAAATGGAATATTGTGCACATCGCAAAGTCTGAGCAAATCATTGTCGTTAGGCTCGTGCGGCTTTGGGTTAAGCGGATCTCTGAAGAAAATCAGCAAATCAATTTCGTTGCATGCAATTCGGCTTGCAACCTGCTGCCCGCCGCCGGAACCGCCTGCCAAAAAGCAGCTTATATCAAGCCCGGTTGCCTCGTGCACAAGCTTGCCCGTTGTGCCTGTTGCGCACAGATGGTGGCGGCTCATAATTCCGCAATATGCAATGCAAAATTGAACAAGCAGTTCTTTTTTCGCATCGTGTGCTATAAGTGCAATATTCATAAAAAACCTCTCTTTGAAAGTAGATAAATTGTATAAAATAAAACTATATTATATATTATTAAACTATCAGCACTAAAATAATATCACATATAAGTTTTTGTTTCAATAATTTTGCCGAAATTTATACTCAACAAGTGTGTATTTTTCTCTTTGTGCCGAAATTCGGCGCAAAAAATCGTCAGTTGAGCAGTGTTCCCGTGTCTTGAGCCGGGGCTTCATCGGTGTTGTTTGAATAGTAATAATCGATTATTGAAGCCGTAATGTCTGCCGTTGATGTACCTGATCCCGCAAGCTCAATAACAGATGCTATGGAAATTTCCGGCTTTTCATACGGCGCAAAGGTAATAAGAAAACCGTTGTTTACCTTTTGGCCCCTTTTATAAACCTGTGATGTACCTGTTTTGCAGGCAACTTGTGTGCTTATTTTGCCGAAAACATGGCGTGGTGCACCGTCTGTTGCAACCATTCGCATGCCCTCTCTTACTATTCTGAAGGTGTTGTCTGAAATCGGCAAATCCTCGGCAACCGTTGCGCCTGTTTCGTTTATGGAGCCGGTGGACGTGTTGATTATGGATTTCACAAAATGAAGCTCATATCTTGTGCCGCCGTTTGCCACTGTGGCACAATAATTGCTTAGCTGCAATGGCGTGAAAAGATTGTCCGATTGCCCGATACCGCTTTGAATAGTATCGCCCATTTGCCAGGTTCTGTTGTATTTTTCCGCACTTGCGGGGCCGGCCAAAACGCCTGCCGCCTCGCTTATTTCAACTCCTGTTTTTTCTCCCAAGCCAAACATGGAGGCATATTCGTTCATCTTTGAAATTCCAAGCCTGTCTGCACAGTTATAAAAGAAAATATTGCAGGAATCACGCAATGCTTCTTTAACATTTTCATTGCCGTGAGCACGATTGTCAAGGCAGTGAAATGTTACATCAAAGTATTGAAAAACACCCGAGCAGCGGAAGGAAGAGGCTTCGGTAACAACGCCCTCCTCAAGGGCGGCGCTTGCCATCATTGGCTTAAATGTGGAGCCGGGGGCATATGTGCCGAGTGCAAATCTGTTAAAAAGAGGCCTTCTTGAATTTTTGGCAAGTGATGAATAATTGTTGTAATAATCCATCAAGTCATAGCTTGGATAGGAGGCTGCGGCAAGCACTTCGCCGTTTGAAACGTTTTCAACCACAACTGCTCCCGCACTGTCTGCAATGCTTACTTCGTTGCAGGTTTCCTCAAGCTTTTGCTGAGCAAGCCTTTGCAGGTCTTTGTCTATTGTAAGCACTATCGTATTTCCCTGAATCGGGTTTTTTGTAACTTCTTCGCTGATGCTTCCGTCTGCTTCAACGGTTATTGTAAGCTCGCCCGGAATTCCTCTGAGCTCGCTTTCCATCGCGGCTTCTATTCCGCTTTCACCTATGGAATCGGTTATGCTGTAGCCGCTGTCTTTAAGTTCTGCATATTCGTCTGCATTTATTTTTCTTATTGTGCCTAAAATGTGCGGCGCAAGAGTTGAATCCGCATATTCGCGAAATGAAACCGCCTTAACATCGGCGCCTGCATAATTAACCTTGTCCTCTTTGATTGCCGCCACCGTTGCATCGCTAACGTCGTCTGCTATAGTAACGGGATTTTCAATTGAAAACAGCAGTCTTGTCAGTTCGTATCTTATGCCGCCTATTTTTAATGCCTCTGCCTTGCTGTATTTTTCAAGGCCGTATTCCTCAACCATCGCATCAAAGCAGTTTTGAGCCGTGGCATAGCTTTGCAGGTTAAACATATCTTTGCTTTTCATCGTTTTCACGGCTTTTTCATCGTCCGTAAATTCAATGCTGTCGCCGTTTAATTGCAGCGGAAGATTGTTAACATATTCTTCGCCGTTTTTGTCAAAAAGATTTATAAGATTTGTTACTATTGCATTTCTTGCATCATTGTCTTTCTTGGCTGGGAAGTATGCTGCGTCAAGCACAATGGAATTGCCCTGCCTGTTTGAAACAAGGGAATTGCCGTTTCTGTCCACAATTTCGCCTCTTGCGGCTTCAATCGGCACGGTGTATGTTTTAACTGCATTGTTTTGTGCTTTGTAGTATTCGGCGTTCACGATTTGTATGTCATAAAGCGTGCAGCCGAATCCGAGCAAAAGAGCCACAACAAGAAATATGGCAATTGCCGAGCGTGCGGAAAAAAATCTGCTTTTGTGTTTCATTGGAATTCCCTCCTTTCGATTTGATTAAACAAAGCGCACAAAAAGTTAATGCCCCGTGTGCGCAAATTGTTTTTTATGCGGTGTTATTGCTTTGCAAATAATTTGCTTTCAGGTGTGTAAAGCTTTTTCTTTATGCTCTTGATAACGGCATAAACTATCGGCGAGATTGCAATTGTGTAAATTGCGCTCGGAATGTAAAAAGTGAAAAGCGAAAGCTCTGCTCCTTTAACATTTTTTATGATAATAAACATCAGCCAATAAAGGAAGCAATAAAGCAAAATAAATATGGTGCTGAATATAAAATTTGTAATGAAAGTGTTGCGCAAAATGTATGTTATCAGCGCCGCACCGAAAAAGCACATTATGCACATAAATATTGCATTAAAGCCAAGATGCACCGCAGAGCTTAAATCCCACAGCATTCCGCCCAAAAGCGCAAGTGCGGCAGCGGTGCGCTCATCCTCACCTATGCCCATCATCATGCAAACCGGCAACAGCAAAAAGCATCTTGCGCCGCCTATCTCAAGCGAAAGCCCTTCGGTGTTTTGAATCAGAGCCGCCAAGCACACCAAAATCACATAGCAAATTATTTTGCCTGTGCGTTGCCTGTATGTTTGATCCATTGTTATTGCCCCTCGCTTTCATAATTCGTAAGCACAAGGCAATTTGAAATGTTGTTAACATCCACACCCGGGTCTATAAGGGCGTATGATGCAATCGATGCTTCGTCGCTGTTTATTTCCTCAACCGTGCCGATAATTAGCCCCTCGGGAATTTTTCCGCTGATTCCGGCCGTTGCTATAATTGAACCGTATGTAACAGCCGTGCCCGAATCAAGGTTTGCCATTTTGCATTTGCCGTTTTTGGCAAGCGCCGCATCTCCCGTAACATATGATATTTCGCCTGAAACGATTTCATATGCGGAAACCGAAAAATCAGGGTCAAGTATTGTTTTAACAACGCTGTATGTGGGATAGGCTTTGTCTATTATTCCAACAATATAGTTTCCGTAAAGCACGGCATCACCCTCTGCAATGCCGCTTGTTGTGCCCCTGTTTATTGTGTATGAGCCGAAAATATCGGCGGCATCTCGGCTTACGGCCTTTGCCTCCACAAATTTGTAATCGGGGTTATCTTCTTTAAGTTCAAGAGCGTCCTTATAAAGCTTGTTTTGCTTTTGCAAATTTTCATAATCTGCAAGCTGATCCTGCAAAGAGCCAACCTCGTTTTCAAGCTCATTTATTCTGTTTAAATATTCCGAATTGCCCGTGGCTTCGCCGAAAACATAGGAAATACCGTCTGAAATTTTTGTTGCCGCCCAATTGGCGGGTGTAAAAATAGTGCCGATAATTCCCGATTGTGCGGTTTCGCCCCTGCCGTTTGCTGCGCAAATAAGCGCTCCTATAAGAAGCAGGGCAATAATTGCGGCAATCATTTTCAGCCGCCTGCTTTTTAAAAGCTCTTTCATTTTTTATCGTGCCCTTCTAAGTTTAACCGATGTGCCTATTGCCACAACATCCATCGGGTTTTCGGGAATGTGAACCGTGATTTTCGTCTCTTTTGAAATAAGCTCCGGCAGCCCTCTTAAAAGGGCGGTGCCTCCCGTTATGTAAATTCCCTTGTCAATAATGTCTGCGGCAAGCTCGGGTAAGGTAACTTCAAGCGTTTCCCTGATGGCTTCAACTATTTCGCCAACGGGCTCCGTAAGCACATTTCTGATTTCTTCGCTCGTAACCTCAATGGAATTTGGCAGTCCGTCCGCCAAATTACGGCCTCTAACTTCCATTGCGCCCTCGCCGTCGTATTCGGAAACAGAGCCGATTTTGATTTTGATATCCTCTGCCGTAACATCGCCGATGAGCAGATTGTGTTCTTTTTTCATATGGCCGATAATCGCTTCGTTAAGCGCATTGCCTGCAATTTTAACGCTTTTTCTTGCGGCAATTCCGCCAAGCGACATAACGGCAATATCGCAGGTGCCGCCGCCGATGTCAACCACCATTGAACCCGATGCTTCAAAAACGGGAAGGCCGGCACCGAGTGCCGCCGCCATGGGCTCTTCAATAAGCTCAACCTCTTGGGCTCCTGCGGCTCGTGCAGCGTCCTCAACGGCTCTGCGCTCAACCTCAGTAACACCGCTCGGAACGGTGATAACAACTCTTGTTTTTGTAAACATAGAGGTTTTTGATGATCTGTAAATGAAATTATGCAGCATATCCGCCGTCATATCAAAGTCTGCAATAACGCCGTCCTGCAAAGGTTTAATGGCAATTATTGAGCCGGGTGTGCGGCCTATCATTGCTTTTGCCTCGTTGCCTGTTGCAAGCACACGGCGTGATTTAACATCAACCGCAACAACGGATGGCTCCCTAATCAAAATTCTGCCTTTTCTGTCGCAAATCAGCGTGTTTTCCGTGCCAAGATCAATGCCGATATCTTTTGTAAGTATCATTTATAATTCTCTCACTTTCAAAACGAATGCCGCAGCATTCGGTGCGGTAAATTTTAATTACAAATATTATATATTAAATAAGATTATATCACAATACCAAAATTTAAAATTAACAAAATTTTCAACAAATAATTTGCCGTTTCGCAGTAAGAGAAAAAAATGCGTGAAATTTGCTCTTAATGCAAAAAAAACAAGCCGCCCTCACTGCAAAAAAAGTGTTGCAGCGCTTGCCACTTGTTTGATTTGTTTGATAATTGTTCTTTAAGAAAGAGTGCACCCCTCATTTGGGGCACTCTCACTTTTTTCCGTCTGCTGCTTAGATTTTGTCTTGCCGCCTTTTAAATGTTGAATTTTACCGCACAGATATAAGCGGATTTCTTTGTCGGCATGTTGATTAAAGCTCCGTTGTAAAGGTGTAGCCTTGATTTTGAATGTCATCTATAACGGCCCCCAAAATATCGGCATTTGTGCTTGAAACGGCGTGCAGCAGCATGATTTCGCCGTCATGTGTGGAAGAAATGATGCGGTCGTAAGCCTCTTTTTCGTTTGGCTGTTTGTCTTTGTCCCAATCGGCATAAGCAAAGCTCCAAAATACGCTGCGGTATCCCAAATCTGCGGCAAGCGCAATCGTTTGCTCGCTGAATGCACCCTCCGGAAAGCGAAAATATTTCATTTCGTATTGAAACATCTGTGCCATATAATCGTGCATCATTGTTATTTCGTCGGATGCCGTTTCAAGATCAACCTGCGTCATATTCAGGTGTCTGTAGCTGTGATTTCCCACAATGTGCCCCTCGTTTATCATTCTGCTCACAAGGGTTGGATTGTCCTTAACATAATCATATGTGCAAAAGAAAATTGCCTTTATGTTTTTTTGAGCAAGAGTGTCTAAAATCTGCGCAGTAAAACCGTTTTCATAGCCCTCATCAAATGTCAGGCAAATAGTTTTTTTCTGCGGCAAAAGCCATTGCGCATTAAGCTCCGCAAATTTGTTTTGCAGATTTTCCGGGTCTGTGGGGCGCTTGTGATCCTTTATGTTTCCGGGTCCCCAGGTTATAGGCTCGCTGCTGTAGTCTTTTATATCAAGCCGCACTCCGGATGCCTCCAGCGTTGTTTCCGCCACGTTTGTTGTGCTCTCCTCCACCTTGCTTGTAGTTGATTGCAAGGCCTCGCCGCCTTGCCTTGCGCAGCCCGCAAAAGCAAGGCAAAAAACAGCTGCACCCGCTATTACTTTTTTAAAAATATTTTGTTTTTGCATAAAAAAACTCCTCCCGCAATTATTTTTTGCGAAAGGAGAAATATTAAATATGGAATTTTTTGAAATTTAAAATTAAAACACAGTTATTTAAACATTATTCCGTCAGTTATTTTCTGCTTCCTGCACGCTTTTTTGCTTCAAATAAGCGTTAATGAAGCCGTCTATATCGCCATCCATAACGGCATTTATGTTGCCCATTTCATAGCCTGTTCTGTGATCTTTGGCCATTGTGTAAGGCATGAAAACATAAGAACGAATTTGGCTGCCCCATGCAATTTCCTTTTGGTCGCCTTTAATGTCCTCGATTTTTTCAAGATTTTCACGCTCTTTAATTTCCACAAGCTTTGATTTAAGCATCCTCATTGCAACCTCGCGGTTTTGATGCTGCGATCTTTCGATTTGGCAGGAAACAACAATGCCTGTTGGAATATGCGTAAGGCGAACTGCCGATGAGGTTTTGTTAACCTTTTGTCCGCCGGCTCCGGAGGCTCTGTAAACGTCCATTTTAATGTCTTCATCTCTGATGTCAACATTAACATCATCGTCAATTTCAGGCATAACCTCAACTGATGCAAAGGACGTGTGCCTTCTTCCCGAGGAGTCAAACGGAGACACACGCACAAGGCGGTGAATTCCCATTTCGCCTTTCAAATATCCGTATGCGTTTTCACCCTCAATTAAAATGGTGGCGCTCTTTAAGCCGGCCACATCACCGTCAAGGTAATCAAGTGTTGAAACCTTGTAGCCGTGGCGCTCGCCCCAACGGTTATACATTCTGAAAAGCATTTCCGCCCAATCCATGGCTTCTGTTCCGCCGGCACCTGCGTGGAATGTAAGCAGGGCATTTTTGCTGTCGTATTCGCCGCTGAGAAGGGTGGAAAGAGTAAGGCTCTCAATTTTGCTTTCAATGGAATCAACGGATTTAGTGCAGTCTTCAAGCATGCTTTCGTCGTTTTCTTCGTTTGCAAGCTCAATCATCATTAAGGTGTCATCGTAATCGTTTTTAAGCGAATCGTAGCTTTCAACCTTTGCTTTAAGAGCACCGGTTTTTTTAAGCACTTTTTGGCTGTTTTCGCTGTCATCCCAAAATCCGGGGGCAGAAGCTTGCTTTTCAAGCTCTGCAATCTCGTTTTTAACATGGTCTATTGCAAGCGCCTCTTTTAAATTTTCGATCGGCTTTTCTGATTCAAGCAGCCTGAGTCTTAAATCTTCAAATTCTATCATAAATTGCTGCCTTTCCGCCCCTTAGGGCTTCGAATATAATAATGTTAATGTTATCTCTGAAAATTGTATATGCTATTATATACAAAATCCTTCTTTATTTCAAGGTGTTATCGTTAAAAATATATTTACTTATTTTTAACTATTATGTTGATTTTGTGTGCTAAATTAAGGTATAATTAAATGACGAATTATATCCTTTAATTTAAATTGAGCCGTTATTTCGGCAAGTTTTTTTAAAATATTTTAAACAGGAGCAAATTATATGTCTTTATATGATAACCAAAAATGCCCCGTTTGCGGCGAGCCTTTTAAAGCCGGTGATGATGTTGTAACCTGCCCAGTTTGCGGCACACCTCATCACAGAAGCTGCTATGAAAAGCTGGGCAAATGCGCAAACGAAAGTCTTCATTCGCAGGGCTTTGTTTATGACAGGCATAAAAACGAGGAAAAGCAGGAACCTTCTCGGCAGGAAAACGCAGATAAAAGAAATCCCTTTGATCCTTTAAGCGAAAACACTCAATTCGGCTCGGAATCGGGAAACGAAAATAATGCACCCGGAAAAACGCCGCCGTTTATCACATTCCAGATGCCTTCGGGCACAAGTATTCCAAAGGAATATACAGTCAATAAAAATGAAAAAATAGACGGTGTTTTGGTTGCCGATGAGGTTTCGGCAATCGGCCCTAATTTTACCAAGTTTATTTCAAAATTCCGCAAAGGCAAAAAGCTGAATTGGAATTGGGCCGCTTTCATTTTCGGCCCGTATTACCTTTTCTTTCGAAAAATGTATAAGCCCGGAATTCTTTTCATTGCAATAGAATTCATTGCAAGGCTTGTTGTGAGCGTTATTTATCAAAAGCCGCTTACGGATTTTTTAAACGGCACAGCTCAGATTATAGGCAATTCGGCAACCGTAACGGCAGAGCAGTCTCAAAAAATCGCAGCGCTTATGCAATCAACCGGTGTTATGGTGCCAAGCCTGATTGTGCTTGCGGCTTTGGTTGTAATCCACATTGTTATAGGGCTTGTTGCGGATAATCTTTATCGCAAAAAAATTGCAGAGCTCGTAAAAAACATTGATGAAAAGCTGTCTTCGGGTGCTGATATCACCATGAATCCGCTTATGGGCGCAAACGGTGATTTGCCGCAGGCGGAAATGAGGCGCCTTTTCATAGCAAGCAGGGGCGGAGTAAGCTTTTTTGCTCCATGCATCGCATATTTTGCAATCGGGCTGTTGGAAAGCCTTATGAATTTCTTTTGATTTGCGTTTTGCAGTCAAAAGCAAAAGCCGGCGGCATTGGTAGCCTGTGTCGGCAAAAAATAAAAAAATAATGTTATCAAGGAGGATAATATTTTGAAAGTAAGAAAAGCTATAATTCCGGCAGCGGGGCTCGGCACAAGAGTGCTTCCCGCATCAAAAGCAATCCCCAAGGAAATGTTGAATATTGTTGATAAGCCGGCTATTCAGTATATAGTTGAAGAAGCTTTTGATTCGGGCATAGAGGAAATCCTTATTATCACAAACAGAAATAAGGGAGCCATTGAGGATCATTTTGATCATAATTATGAACTTGAGTCAAAGCTTGCAGGCAATGAAAGCAAAAAAGATATTTATGAAGATGTGCTTGCGTGCTCCAATTTCGGCAATATTTATTTTCTGCGCCAAAAGGAAACAAAGGGCCTTGGCCATGCAGTGCTTTGCGCCAAAAATTTTGTTGGTAATGAGCCTTTTGCGGTTCTTTACGGGGATGATGTTATTCTTTCAAAAACAAAGCCATGCACAAAGCAGCTTTGTGATGCTTATGAAAAATACGGCAAGGGCATAGTAGGTGTTAAAGAGGTGCCGGGCATGGCAATCACAAGATATTGTTCTCTTAAAACAGAGCATCTTGAGGATAATTGCTACACCTGCACAGATATGATTGAAAAGCCCAAGCCGGAGCAGATAATGGGTAATTTTTCAATTCTCGGCAGAGTTGTTCTTCCTCCGGAAATTTTCGGAATTCTTGAGAAAACTCCGCTCGGCACAGGCAATGAATTGCAGCTTACCGATGCTATGAAAACACTTGCTCAAACAGAGGGCGTTGTTGCGCTTGAATATGAGGGTGTGCGTTATGACATGGGCAATAAGTTTGGAATTTTAGAGGCCAATATTGAGGTTGGTTTAAATCATCCGGACACTAAAAATGAGCTTAGAGCCTATATTAAAAAAATTGCCGCAGAGCTTGATTGAGTTGCTATGGCATATTTTCGGTTAAGAGGATAAGTTTTGAATAATTTTAATAACTTTAACAACTATAACAATTACAATAACAATTATAATAACTTCAATAATTATAACGGCTGTAATTCGGGAAATACCGGCGGAAACGGTTGGTATAATCCGGGTTTCGGCCCAAATGGAAATCCGAATTATAATCAGCAGCTTTATTATCAGCAGCAGGCAAAAGCCCAGCGCAGGCAAATTCGCTCGCTGGGTAATATAATCGGCGGCTGCGTGCTTGCTTTTTTGGCAGTTCAGCTTTTCGCAAGCCTTTTGCTCAGTGCAGATTCGGCCTTTTATCAAAAATATCAAAGTTCTTCTGTTTTTCAGGATTGCTTTGGCATAATTTTTGTTGAGGTGTTGGCTCTTGCCGTGCCGTTTGGCTTGGCCGCAGCAATAAATAAGAAAAAGCTTTCAGGTCCTCTTGTGCCGTCAAGGCAAATGCCTTTTTCACAGCTCTGCCTTTGGGTGGGTGCGGGAATGCTTTGTTGTGTCGGTGCTGATTATGTGGTTGGAATTTTGTCTATGCTTTCAAAGTCAACCGGCTTTGAATTAACACAGCCTGAAACTCCGGATCCCACCAATGCTTTCGCCTGCCTTATTTCGCTTGTTGCCACGGCAATCGTGCCCGCAATTTGCGAGGAATTTTCGCTGCGCTGCTGTGCTCTCGGAATCGTTAAAAAATACGGTAAGGCATTTGGCGTTGTTGCCGTTTCAATAGTTTTCGGTCTTATTCACGGCAATATAATTCAATTTATATTTGCCACTCTCGTTGGCTTGATTTTGGGCTATGTAACCGTGCGCACGGATTCTGTTGTGCCTGCAATATTCATTCATGGTTTTAATAATGCAATGAGCGTTATAAGCAGCATTTTTCAATATGCCGTCAGCGAAAAAGCAGGCGAAATTGCAGGTTATGTGCTTTTTGGCTTTTGGATTGCCACAGGCGCAATTTGCGTTGTGATTCTTGCACTTAAAAAACAAATAATATTTAAACTTGATGAACGGGATAACACGCCTTATGCAAACACAACGGCTCAAAAGCTCGGCGCATTTTTCTCGTCTCCGGTGCTTATTCTTTCGGCAGCTTATTTTGTTGTTTCCGTTATCATGAGCATAAAAAAGGTGTAATATGCAGGGCTTTATGCAGCGTGCCGCAGAGCTCGCAAAAATCAGCGCCGCAGAGGGTGAAGTGCCCGTAGGCGCAGTGGTGGTAAAAAACGGAATAATAGTGGGTGAGGGGCGCAATAGGCGAGAACTTGCCAAAAACGCACTTTGCCATGCCGAAATCGAGGCAATAAATAATGCATGCCGCACGCTTGGCGGTTGGCGGCTTTGGGAATGTGAATTGTTTGTAACTCTTGAACCATGCCCAATGTGCGCAGGTGCCATTATAAATTCACGCATCAAAAAAGTTACTTTCGGCGCATACGATAATAAGGCAGGCTCATTCGGATCTGTAATAAATTTCAATGATTTGCCTTATAATCACAAGCCCGAAATAGTAGGCGGCGAATATGAAAGCGAATGTGCAAAAATGCTTTCGGATTTTTTTTCCGATTTGCGCAAAAAGCGTAAAAACGAGGATAAAAATCTGTTTTAGAAGCGTTTTTGCCTTGAGGTTTGGTTTAAAATTTTATTACTTTTATATGGGTCGTGCTTTATGGAATACAGAAGATTTGAAAACACGGTTATAGCCCGCCTTGATAAGGGCGAGGAAATTCTTGAGCAGCTTGAAAAAATTTCATTAGCTGAAAATATAAAGCTTGCAAATATAAGTGCACTCGGTGCCGTTAATGATTTTACCGTCGGTGTTTTTAACACGGATGAGAAAAAGTATTATTCAAACAGCTTTACCGGCGCTTTTGAAATTGTGTCGCTCACCGGCACGGTCAGCACAATGAACGGCGAATATTATGCCCATCTGCATATGAGTGCGGGTAATGATAAGGGCGAGGTTTTCGGCGGCCATTTGAATAAAGCCGTTATTAGTGCCACCTGTGAAATGGTTATAACAATTGTAAACGGTGTTGTTGAACGCACCTTCAGCGATTCGGTGGGCTTAAATCTTTTTGATTTTAATAAGCATGAAAATTAAAAAAAGCAAATTCGTATGAATTTGCCGTGCAGAATTTTATAGAGAAAAAATTAACTGCGTCGGCTGTTGCCGGCGCAGTTTTTTTTGTGCTTTGCCTGTGCGGCGTGCACCGTTGGATTGCCGTTTAGCAATCATCATTATAATCTTGCTTCGCTAAATCTTATTTCATTGATTCTTCATAAGCCTTGATCATTTTCTTACTATTGCTACCTGCACGGCTCGTAAGGTTTTGAAGGGTTTTAGTGACTGTTGTTCCGGCTTTCAGATGTATCTCAAAGCGTGTTATTTCCTCATCGGGATAGACTGTAATATCGCTTATATATCGGTCAACAAACGCTCTGTCGATTTCCTCGCCGTCAATGTGCTTTTCCGCCGCTTTCAGTATGGCTTTGATTTCTGCAAGCTCTTTTTTCATCTCTCGTTCGGTTTTTGATGTTTTGTTCAGGGCGTTTATTTTTTTCTCAATGTCTTTGATTTCGTTGTCGCAGTCGGCAGTCATTCGTATGAATTCGCTGTCGTTCATTCTTCCGTCAGCGTTGTATTGCAATAATTTCGCTTTCATTTTTTGCCGTGTGATAAGCTCTTGATTCAGCCTGTTAAGCTCGTCTTTGTTTTCGTTTGTGTCAAGAACTTCGGACACAAGTTTAAGCACACACGCCGAAAGTTCCTCAATATGCTGTTGCCCCGATTTGAAAATATCTTCGATAATCGGCTTGATTTCGCTTTCATAAATCGCTCGGCTCGGACAGCTTGATGCACCGTTTTTTATCTTGCCCGAGCATACCCACTTTGAGATTTTCTCTCCGCCCTTGCTTACTGCGTCCTTGCGATAGTAGGGCATACCGCAGTGCGCACATATCAGTTTGCCTGTCAGCAGGTTTTGATGCACCGTTTTGTGCTGTGCCGTGATTACATCTTGACTTCGCATATACAGCACTTCGTTTGCCTTGTCCCACAATTCCTCGCTGACGATTGCCGGTACTGTTTCACCGGTTTCATCTTTATACATAACCCATTCTTCCTCCGGCAAAAACTTTTGTTTTTTGGTGAATAGGTCTGTAATTCGCACCTTGTTTCCGGCATAGTAGCCCTTGTATTTCGGGTTGCGTATGATGTTGCTCATTGTTGAGTGGGATAGCATTTTGCCTTTTGAATTTCGTATTCCTTTTTGGTAAAAATGCTTTTCCATTTGCTTCATACTGAATTTTCCCGTGGCATACATTTCAAACAGTTCTCGCACAAAGTCGGCTTGCGTTTCGTCAATCATCAGCTTGCCGTCTTTTTTGATGTAGCCGTACATATTGTTTGTTCCGAGTACAGTCCCTTTTTTGATAGCCTGTTGATGACCGAATCGCACACGTGTAGAGATTTTTCTCGACTCGTCTTGCGCCATTGATGACATAATTGTCAGCCTCAGCTCGCTGTCCTCGTCAAGCGTATTTATGTTGTCGTTTTGAAAATACACAGCCACTCCGCTTGATAAAAGTTCACGGGTAAAGCGAATACTGTCCAGCGTGTTACGGGCAAATCTTGACACCTCTTTGGTTACAATCAGGTCAAACATTCCTGCCTTTGCGTCCTCAATCATTTCGTTGAATCGCTCACGCTTTGCAGTCGATACGCCCGATATGCCCTCGTCAACATAGCCGTCCACATATTCCCAATTCGGATTTTTCCTAATGAAATCGGTGTAATATGTTATTTGGTTGTCAAGCGAATTCAACTGCACATTAAAATCCGTGCTGACACGAGCGTAAAATGTCACTCGCAAAGGCAGGTTCATAAAGTTGATATTTTCTTTTCTGATTCTCTCACGAGTTGAATATATATCCATATTTTTACTCCTTTCCAAGCAGACAATATCACAAATAATTTCTATTATCCAGCTTTATTTTACAGTATTTCACCCCTGCGTTCATTAGGGGATTGATACCTGTTTTGGTAATGTTTTACAGAGCTTTTTAGTTTATTTTTCCGTATCTGCGATTGACTTCCACGCTGATTTTTCCCATCAATTTGCGATAGGTTTTGTCGTCAATGGCATTTTGATTCAGCAAGGTATTTGCAAAATGCTGCATCCAAAGCTCCGTGCTGATTCTCTCATCGGCAATGTTTTGTGTATTGATTTTCAGCTCACTCCCGCTTGATTTTTCAATACTATTATTGCCTGATGCTTTAGAATTTATTTCCTTTGCTGCCATAAGGCAACACGCTAACTATGATTTTATATCTGCCTCCTTTAATTTGATTTGCCTTTCATTGTGAATTTGTAGTTCATATTAACCTCCTATTTTGCTCACAGGCTTTCACAAATCGCCTGTAAGCCGTTTTTAGTTTTAGTCCGACAAGTTACTCTGTTTTAGAACGAACTCGTCAATTTTTGCTTACAGCGTTGCCTGATTTTTCAAAAATAGGTTTGTCATACGGCAATAGTCAAGTGAATACGCAAAAGTCTTGATTTTCTGCGAAAAACAGCCTCAACTGCATACGAATTTGGAATCATACGCAAAAGTATTACGAATCGAAAAGCCGACAGGCTTTGCCGGACGGCGTTTTCGGGCATTTCAATGCCCGAAAATCATACCCCTTTATCCTGCTTTAAAATCGACGGCTTAAAATTCGCTCCAAAATCCACTCAAAAGCCATCAATTTTCATTTCAAAAATCATAAATTTTCAAAATCAAAGCCTTTCATATTCTTTGTCGATAAACCCTAAAGCACGGTGCACTAAATCTTGTTGACCGTGTATAGATTGCTCTTTTGCTCGCCGCCGATAAACCGCTTTGAGATCGTTATGTACCCGCCGCTTTCCAGCGAATGCAAAACTTTTCTGCAAGTGGATGCACACATTGAACACCTTTTTGCAATCATAGGTACCGACCAAAAACTTTGCCCTGCCGAGTCCTTTGCCCGAACAAGAAAAGAATAAACGATGAACTCGTTGGGCGATAACCGTTCATCAAAAATTCTGTTCGGCAAAAGAAAAAATTGACCGCTGCAATTTTTGCGCATACGAAACCCTCCTTTCAATTATTCGAGAGAATATTTTGCTGAGTGAAAAACAAAAAGAAAAAGTGCTTAGAAAAAACTCCCTCTACTATACGGAGAAAAATTCTCGTTTTGTTCGGGTGTTTTTCAAAATTCTTTACACCTTGTTTACATTTGATTTCACCACAGCAAAAAAATACCCCTCTATAATACGGAGAAAATTTCAAGTTTTGTTGATGTGTTTTTAGAAAAAATATTTAACTTAGTACTAAAATTTACTCGTTTGTCAACTGCAATGTTGTTTGCAAAATAGAATTATGATATAATAATTCTATTAAGAGTTTTACTAACTCGTGCAAGGTCGGGTATGGTGATTTGCGTGCCGTATGGTAATGGCAATAAACGTCTACCGGCTTTTAGGAGGACAGCACACGTCTGCCGGAGTATTACAATGGAACTTATGAATATTTGATAAGCTTGGGAATTGAAGAAATTTAACGGTTGCTCAAAATTCCAAATTTGCAGAGGTACAATATGAAAATAACATACATGAACCACAGCGGATTTTTGGTTGAAACCGAGAACTGCTACTATGTTTTTGATTACTACAAAGGCGAGATGCCGAGACTTGATAAAAGCAAGGAAGTTGTCGTCTTTTGCAGTCACTTTCACCAAGATCATTTCAACCCGAAAATTTTTGAGATTCTTGATGATATGGGTGTGAATTATCAAGCTGTTTTGGCGAAAGATATCAGCAAAAAGAAGTATCCTGCCGGCGTGAAAGTTACGACGGCTTATCACGATCAAACCTACATTCTTGACAACGGCACACAGGTTAGTACGCTTCTTTCAACCGACAGCGGTGTTGCTTTTATCGTCAAGACAAGCGAGGGCATGATTTACCACGCAGGTGATTTGAACGATTGGCATTGGGAAGGTGAGACGGAAGCCGATAACCGCCACATGTCCTCTATGTACCGTACCGAGATTGATAAAATCAAGGGCGCTCATTTTGATGCTGCATTCGTTCCCCTTGACCCACGGCAGGAGAAACATTATGCCGACGGTGTGCTTTATTTTTTGAAACATGTCGATTGCAACGCCGTTTTTCCTATGCATTATTGGAACGAGCCGAGCGTGATTGATAGGCTTATCACCGAATATCCGCAGTATAAATCACGAATAAAAAATACAGAATCAGCAAAAGGAGAAGAAATATGAGCTTTAAAATGATTCACGAAAACTATAATGTTTCCGATTTGGATAGGTCGATTAAGTTTTATGGTGATGCGCTTGATTTGCACGAGGTCAGACGAAAAACCACCGACGATTTTATTATCGTTTATTTGAGCAATGATTCAAGCGATTTTGAGCTTGAACTTACTTGGCTTAAAGAACATCCGCAGCCGTACGATTTGGGTGAATGTGAGTTTCATTTGGCTTTTAAGGCAGATGATTTTGAGTTGGCACATAAAAAGCACGAAGAAATGGGCTGTATCTGCTTTGAAAACCCTGAAATGGGCATCTATTTCATCGAGGACCCGGACGGCTATTGGCTCGAAATTTTGCCGTGATTAAGTTACACTATAATAAAAAGAGTTGAGAAACACAAATTCTCAACTCTTTTATGTTTATGCAAGCAGTTCGTTTAATTTTGAAACTATTTTCTCTTTTTCGCCGCTTTCTGTTGTGTTCAACCTCATTAGTGGTAAGTCATACTTTGCGAAAATGCCGTCTTTTATAATATCCCTTTGATAAAATTATACACAAGATTTTAGGAATCATAATAAGAAACTTTGGTGTTTGAAGAGTGGCTTGAGAGTAGCTTTCCGAATAGCATCAAGAAAAACAAATAACTATAACTAACCTTACGAAGCCGTTCGAGTAACAGCTCCGTTTTGTTTTGATTTTATCTTGCTTTTCCCTTATAAATCCGCAATAATCATTGCTTTTAAACGTTCTGTGTGATATACTAAACTTGTATAATTGTAACTATCTGAAAGCGAGGAAAATCTAATGGATTCTAACATCGAGCGCTGGTACTCAATGAAAGAAATATGCGAATATCTTGGCGTCAGCCGTGATACCGTACTTGATTGGATAGAAAGAAGAAATATGCCCGCAGCAAAAATCGGACGCCTTTGGAAATTCAAAGTCAGCGAAATTGACGCTTGGATGAAATCCGGTATTGCAGCGGATAAATAATCAAATTTCGGAGGCATATATGAGTTTTATTGAATCTTACAAGCATCTTGATAAAATATGCGGAGAAATGTTTGAAACTCAATATGGAGTATCCGCCTATATAGAGGAAATGCTAAACAATCCTCATGGCTCTTTTCTTGTCAGAGGATGGGAAAATGATTTAAAACAACTGAAACATTACCGTTGGATTCGTAATCAAATAGCGCACGAACCGGATTGCACCGAGCAGAATATGCGTGAGTCCGGTGATGCCGAATGGCTTGATGATTTTTATTCACGCATAATGAATCAAACCGATCCGCTTACTTTATACGCAAAAGCTACTGCGCCCAAGCCAACGAAAAAACCGATGCAAACACCAAAGATAGACCACGAAACATACGCATATTCTCAGCAAGTAACAAATCCAAAAAAGTCATCGAAAGTAGCAATAAGTCTTATCACTGTTTTAGTAGTAATTACGCTTGTTGTTGCCGCAATATTTATAATATCAAAATCATTTTAATTTCGGAGGTGCAATATGGCACTTGAAAATAAATTAGGCCTGACAAGCTCTGCCGACCTTGCCCGTGAAGAAGAACGCATCAGCAAGAAAAAGGCTGTCGAGCTTTTTGAAACAGGCTTACTCGATACTCTTCCGGCAGGTAAGTTTGTAACATTGCAGGCAATCCACAAGTACCTTTTTGAGGATATTTATGACTTTGCCGGAGAAATCCGCACGGTCAATATGGCTAAAGGTAATTTTCGATTTGCACCGCTTATGTACTTGCAAGCGGCACTTGAAAACATCGACAAAATGCCGCAGTCAAATTTTGATGAGATAGTAGAAAAATATGTTGAGATGAACATTGCTCATCCGTTCCGTGAAGGTAACGGTCGAAGCACTCGCATTTGGCTTGACCATATTTTGAAAAACGAAATCGGCAAAGTCGTAGATTGGAGCAAGGTAGATAAAGAGGACTACTTACTCGCAATGGAACGCAGTCCGATTAAAGATGTAGAGATTAAAGTGTTGCTAAAAGGTGCGCTTACCGACGAAATAAACAGCCGTGAGGTCTATATGAAAGGTATCGACCACAGTTACTATTATGAGGGGTATACAACTTTTAAGACGGAGGAACTATAATTATGATAGGTGAAAAATTTACTTTAATGCAATACTCCATAAGTGCAATACTTGGTTTAATTGAAGCTGAAGACTTTGTAATTCCCGAAATACAACGTCCCTTTGTATGGAAAAGAAGTCAAGTTAGAGATTTAATAGACTCGTTATATAGTGGTTATCCTACCGGGTATATTATTACTTGGAAAAATCCTGATGTGCAGACTAAAGATGGCGGAAAAGCCAATGGTAAAAAAATTCTCATAGATGGTCAACAGCGTATTACTTCACTTATGGCGGCAATTTCCGGCAAAGAGGTACTTGATGAAGATTTCAACAAGGATCGCATCAAGATTGCATTTAATCCACTCGCTACAGATGAAACCAAACGTTTTGCAGTGCAAGATGCTTCTCATATAAAAAATAAAAAGTGGATTCCTGATATTTCTGTTGTTTTTGATAGCAATTTTGATCCATTTGATTTCGCTTTGAAATACTGTGAAGCCAACGAGGGCATCAAACCTAACGACATTAATAAAGCCATTACTGCATTGAAAGGCATTGCAAATCGTCAAATCGGAGTAATTGAACTTGATCATTCGCTTGATATCGATGAAGTTACAGAAATTTTTATTCGTATCAACTCCAAAGGCACAGCACTCAGCCAATCTGACTTCGTAATGTCTAAAATGGCGGCCGACATTGAACACGGCGGCAATATATTGAGAAAGACAGTTGATTATTTCTGTCATCTCGCTGTCAAGCCGGAATTTTATTCTCATATAACAAATGATGAAGAATTTCAAAATTCAAAATATGCTTCCAAAATCAAATGGCTTTCAAAGGATTATGATGATATTTTTGATCCTGATTATGGCGATATGCTTCGTGTTTCCTTTATGCACCAATTCCGTAGAGGGAAACTATCAGATCTTGTGAGTTTACTTTCAGGCAGAGATTTTGAAACAAAAGAATACCGTGATGATATTGTTGACGAATCTTATCGTAAACTTGATAAGGGTATTCAAAACTTTATAAACGAGTACAACTTTGCTCAATTTATTATGGCAATAAAAGGTGCCGGATTTATTTCTCACAAATTGTTAAATTCGGCTATGACGCTTGATTTTGCATACACATTATATTTGATGTTGCTTGATGATCCAACCATCCCGAATGCCCAAATCAAGCGTTATGTTCAAAAGTGGTTTGTTATGTCTACTCTAACATCCCGTTACATAGGTTCTCCTGAAACTGTAATGGACAGAGACATGAGAAGTATTGCCGAAAAAGGATTTCTAAATTTCCTTGCAGATGTAGAAGCATCTTCTCTTTCTGATTCTTTCTGGACGGTAACGCTTCCTCAAAATTTGGAAACATCATCCATAAATAGCCCTGCATTCAATACCTTTATTGCGGCACAAATCAATCTTAACTGCAACTCAATGCTTATGAATGGAACTAAGATTTCCGATCTTGTTACTATTTCCGGCGATGTACATCATATTTTTCCGCGTGCATACCTCAAGAACAATGGGGTAGCCAATAAAACAAAATATAATCAGGTCGCAAACTACATTTACCTTGATACTCAAGTAAACAAGGCAATAAACGATGATTCACCTAAAATATATTTCACCAAAGTAAAACAACAGTGCAAAACCAAGGAAATTGAATTAGGCAATATTTCAAACGAGTCACTTCTTTTGTCTAATCTTTCAGAAAACTGTATTCCGAACGGTATTGATAAAATGGATGTGTCATCATATGATAATTTCCTTAGTGAGCGTCGTAGGTTGATGGCTGCTTTAATTGAAAGATATTATAAAGGATTATAAATTTCTATAATAAAAATGGCTTTTGATATCTACCCAACAACACAGAATGGATATGCAGATTAGATATTAAGATGTACTCCAAATGATTACACAACCCTTAAGACGGAAATTGTAAGAAAGAGGTGCAAATATGCCGGATAAGAATTGGCAATTTGAACTTGAAGAATATATAAAACAAGGCGAACCTGACAAAGCCGAAAAAAGCGAAGCGTGGCAAACTGCCATCGGTTTGCAGGCTGTTGACGGGCTGAATACATCTGACTATTTGTTAGACACCGCCAAAGAGCATATCGAAGGCAAAATTACCATTGACGAAGCGCAAAAGCGGATTCACAGTTACTATGAGCAGCGTTGCGTACGCACCGAAACGGAAAATGAAACCAAAGAAGCGGACATTGTTTCGGCAAGAATTGCAAAGTTGTTGGGAGAAAAGGCGTTTCAATTTTCTCCTGCCGAGTGGCTTTCGATTCATCGAAGATTGTTCGAGGGCGTGTTCAGTCATGCAGGACAAATCAGGCAGTACAATATCACAAAGAAAGAGTGGGTACTGAACGGCGATACTGTTACCTATGCGGATTGGAACAGTATTAAGGAAACTTTGGACTATGATTTTTCCACCGAAAAGCGATTTTCTTATGAGGGTTTGACTGTAGATGAAGCTGTAAAGCATTTGGCAAAATTTGCTTCGGATATTTGGCAAATTCACCCGTTCAGCGAGGGAAATACCCGTGCAACTGCCGTATTTATGATAAAATACATGAAAACATTCGGCTTTAGCGTAAATAACGACGCATTCGAGAAAAATTCTTGGTATTTTCGCAACGCTTTGGTTCGTGCAAATTACAATAATCTGCAAAAAGGCGTCCATTCCACAACTAAGTTTTTGGAAATGTTCTTTTCAAATCTTTTGTTAGATACGCATTATGAGTTAAAAAACAGATATATGCACATTGATTATGTGGAAAACAATTCCCAAAGTATCAACCCAAAAGCTCCAAAGTATCAATTTGATACTTTAGACTGTACTTTAGAAGAACTTGCAGTTTTAGAATTAGTGGCAAAGAACCCAACTATTAAACAGCAAGAGCTTGTAGAAGCAACCGGAAAATCCATTGCAACCATAAAGCGAATTATGAAATCCCTGCAAGATAAAAACTATATCCGCCGTGAAAGCGGAAAAAGATACGGTAAGTGGGAAATATTGGTGCTATAACTAATTAATACAGTTAAACTATAAAAACAAATTCTTTTATTTGGAGAAATAAAACCAATGACTATATTTCAGCAAAATGAAATTGAAAAAAGAATAGATATTTTAGAGGATGATATTGCAGATATTGATCCTATTATTCTACGCATTTTACTAAAAGATAAAACCACACGCAAAAACATACTCTGGTGTACAAAGGATTATGAATCTTATGGTCCTGAATATAATGAGCGTGCCGAGATGAAGGTTAAATTGATTACAGGACGATATTTTAATGTTATTCAACCCCGTGCGGCAAAATCAAAAAAAATTCAAGAGCGAAGAATAAGAAAAAGAGCGGAAGTGTTTACCCCATCATGGATTTGCAATGAACAAAACAATCAAGTGGACGAAGCTTGGTTTGGCAGAGCAAATGTTTTTAACATTCCGCAAGGAACAACTTGGATAACAAATAATGATAAAATTCTGTTTGAAAATGGTAAAAAAACTTGGAAAGCATATGTTGATGCTAAACGTTTGGAAATAACATGTGGTGAAGCCCCCTATCTTGTCAGTAGATATGATACAACCACCGGTGAGTTAATTCCTGTAAATGACCGTATTGGACTATTTGATAGAAAAATGCGTGTGGTAAACGAAAATTGCGAAGAAACAGAAAGTTGGATTAAACATTCGTTGCGGGCATTAAAAAGTGTATATGGTTATGAGTTTCAAGGAGATAGCATACTAATCGCAAGAGAAAATTTACTGTATGATTATATAGATTACTATAAAGCAAAATTTAATGAATACCCCTCTATCACCTTACTGAAAGAAGTTGCCAACATAATAGCTTGGAACATATGGCAAATGGACGGTCTTAAATGTGTGGTACCGTATTCTTGCCGAAAAATCAAGGGAAATTATCAACAAATGAACTTGTTTGAAGGCGCAGAAAAAGAAACAAGCGTTAATTGCCCAGGATGTGAGAAAAATGATATTTATAAGCACAATGGCATCTATTGCAGAATATTCGATTGGACAAACTATAAAAAAAGCATACCATTTATTGATGTATTGAAAGAAGGCACAAAGCGTGGAGAGATTTGAACAACCCCATAAATTTAAGTTGATATATGTATTCAGTATGCCTTATGAAACTCATAAAGGTATGCTAAAAGTTGGAGAAGCTACTCTTGAAACTGATATAAAGCCCAATGAGCTTCTGCCAAACTGCCATACCTTAAATCAGGCAGCCAAGGATCGTATTGACAGTTATACTAAGACCGCAAGCATAAGCTATAAACTTGAATATACAGAACTTGCACGTTATTTAGATTGTGGAGAACCTGTTACCTTTAGTGACAAGGATGTTCACAAGGTCCTGATGAACTCTGGTGTGCACAAGGTTCAACCTAACGGAGCTACAGGCGAGGAATGGTTTGCAACAAACATTGAAACCGTTAAGGCAGCTATCAAAGCTGTAAAAAATGCAAAATCAACATTATCTTCGGCTGATCTTGTAGCAGAAACTCCTCAGGAACCTATAGATTTTAGAGAAGAACAGATTGATGCTGTCAATAAAACATTAAAAGCCTTCAAAAAAGATGATGAAATGTTATGGTATGCTAAAATGCGTTTTGGTAAAACATTGACAGCACTTGAAGTTATTCGCCGCAATCAATATCGCAGAGTTATAATAGTTACCCATCGTCCTGTTGTTGATGATGGTTGGAGTGATGATTTCAAAAAAGTTTTCTTTCCCGGAAATTCCGAACACAATTACTTTTATGAACGTAAAACTAAAGATTCTGCTTACATATTTGATGAAAAGACGGATTATGAGAATGACCTCAAAATCCGTAATCATTATAAAAATGGAGATTATTTTATCTACTTTGCTTCCATGCAGGATTTAAGAGGCTCTAAAATTGTTGGTGGCAAATTCAATAAAAATAATGCTGTGTTTGCTCTTGATTGGGATTTAATTGTTATTGATGAGGCTCATGAAGGAACACAAACAAAGCTTGGTGACAATGTAGTGAAAGCTCTCAAAAAAGAGCATACTAAGGTTCTTGCACTTTCTGGTACACCGTTCAATCTTCTTGATAAGTTTGGAGAAGATAATGTTTACACTTGGGACTATGTAATGGAGCAGAAGAAAAAGACCGAGTGGGATTTGGCTCATTATGGCGACCATAACCCTTATGCTGATTTGCCTCAAATGCACATTTACACATACGATTTAGGTGAGAAATTAAAGAAATATATTTCTGATGATTATGGAACAAAAGCCTTCAATTTCAGAGAATTTTTCAGAGTTTGGTACAAAGGGCCTAACGGCAATCGTGAACTTCCAAAAAATGCCGTCGAGGGCAAATTTGTTCACGAAAACGATGTGAATGCATTTCTCAATTTAATGGTAACGGAAGATGCAAATAGCGGTTATCCATATTCAACTCAAGAATACCGTGATATGTTCCGCCACACTTTGTGGATGGTTCCGGGTGTCAAAGAAGCAAAAGCATTGAGTGAGCTTCTTAGAAGCCACCATGTATTTAAGAATTTTGGCATAGCAAATGTTGCCGGAGAAGGTGATAAATATGAAGAAGAACATTCAAATGATGCGCTGGAGCTTGTACGCAAAACCATTGAAGAAAATGACTACTCTATAACTCTGTCTTGTGGAAAGTTAACAACGGGTGTTACAGTAAAAGAATGGACTGCTGTTCTTATGCTTTCGGGTTCATATTCCACTGCGGCGGCACAATATATGCAAACTATTTTCAGAGTTCAGTCAGCCGGAGCAATTGACGGTAAGCAGAAGACAGACTGCTATGTATTTGACTTCGCACCTGACAGAACACTCAAAGTTTTAACCGAAACAGTGCATTTATCCCGTAAACCGGGTAAAAGTCAGCAAAAACGCAGGGAGGCTATGACCGAGTTTTTGAATTATTGCCCTGTTATTGCTATTGCGGGCTCAAAAACTAAAACTTATAGTGTTGAGTCTATGATGGAACAAATTAAACAGATTTATGCTGAACGTGCGGTAAATAGCGGATTTGAGGATGAATCTCTGTACAACGATGAACTCCTTAAGCTTAACGAGATTGACGCATCTAAGTTTAATGAGCTTAAAGATATTATTGGTGCATCTAAGGCCTCAAAGAAAAATAAGGATGTTGTTGTAAACGGACAAGGATTGACGGATGAGCAGATTGAACATTTAGATGACCCCGAACCGGCTACTCCACCTACTTCTTCAACACCTGAAGAGTTGGAAGACCGTAAGAAAAAGAAACAAGCTAAAGAAGCGAGAAAGAAGGCCATTGATATTTTGCGTGGTGTATCAATCCGTATGCCACTTATGATTTATGGCGCTGATGTTCCGATTGATGAAGATATCGATATTGATAGTTTTGTTGATATTGTCGATGATGAATCTTGGAAAGAATTTATGCCTACAGGCGTAAGTAAAAAGATATTTACCGAGTTCACTAAGTATTATGACCGAGACGTATTTATTGCGGCAGGTAAGCGTATCAGAAGGCTTGCGGCAGCCGCCGACATGGAAACACCGACAAGACGAGTTATTCAAATTGCGGAAATTTTCCGCCACTTCAAGAATCCCGACAAGGAAACGGTTCTTACTCCGTGGAGAGTTGTGAATATGCACATGTCTGAAACTCTCGGTGGCTGGTGTTTCTTTAATGAAAATTTTGAGGATGATACTCAAGAAGAAAAGCATCGCCTAGAAGAACCTCGCTTTGTTGACAGAGGCGAAGTAACAAATACTGTATTTGCAGAAAATGCAAAAATACTTGAAATCAACTCTAAAACAGGTTTGTATCCTTTATATGTTGCTTACAGCTTTTATAAGCAGCGTATGGAGGGGATGAGCGATGATGACTGGGCACCTGAGGAATGTCAATATTTCTGGAATGAAGTTATCAGAGATAATGTTTATGTTATTTGCAAAACACCTATGGCAAAATCTATTACCAGAAGAACTCTTTGCGGTTACAGTGATGTTAAGTGCAACGCTCATTATTTTGATGACCTTGTAAATATGCTTAAAAACAAACCAGAGCAATTCAAAAAGCGTGTGCTGAAAGGCTCCTACTGGAAAAAGGATGTGAAAGAAATGAAGTTCGATGCAGTTGTTGGTAATCCGCCTTATCAAATTGAAAACAATGGTAATGGTAATGGAAAAGATCCTATATATCATTTGTTTATTGATATGGGCATGGCCTTGAGTGATAAAGGCACATTCATCCATCCGGGACGCTTTTTGTTTAATGCCGGTAAGACACCAAAAGAATGGAATAATAAAATGCTTAATAATCAACATTACAAAGTTGTTGATTATGAGGCAGATAGTACAAAAATTTTTCCTTCCGTTGATGTCAAAGGTGGAGTTGCCATCACTTATTGGGATAACAATGCAGAATTTGACATAATAGGTTTCTTTTCGCCATACAAAGAACTTAAATCAATAGTGAATAAAGTAATTCAACGAGAAGATTTCTTGTCATTTGCGACCTTAGTATATCCGAGAGATTTATATAAGCTTACCGATGAGTTATACAATGAGAATGAATGGGCAATAACTCGTCCAAGCAAAGGACATAAATATGATGTTGGGACGAATGTATTTGATACTTTTCCAGAATTATTTTTTGATGAATGTCCTACAGATGGTGCGGATTATATACAAATTTACGGAAGGAAAGAAAATACCCGTTGTTCTAAATGGATTAAGAGGAGTTATGTAAAACTTCCGGATAATATAGATTATTACAAAGTATTTATTCCTAAATCAAATGGTTCCGGTGCAATTGGCGAAGTATTATCAACACCTGTGGTCGGTCGACCTGTGGTCGGTCATACTGTTACTTTTTTAAGTATTGGTAAATATGAGACCGTTTATGAAGCAGAAGCAACGTTAAAATATATCAAGTCCAAATTTTCACGAACACTTTTAGGAGCACTAAAAGTTACACAAGATAACCCTCGTGAAACTTGGTCATATGTTCCAATGCAAGATTTCACAGATAATTCTGATATTGATTGGTCTAAGTCTGTTCATGAAATAGACTTGCAACTTTATAAAAAGTATGGACTTTCAGATGAAGAAATTACTTTTATAGAAAGCAAAGTTAAGCCAATGGATGGAACTTCATATTATGAGTCAATGCTGAAAATGAGTTATCAAGATATTGTCTCTGCATTGCTCAAAAAGTATGGAGCCGCAAAACACAACTACTTTAAGGATACTGCTTGCAAAATAAAAAATTCATTGGTTACTCGAACCAATGAAGGACTGTTCTGTCATCATATTGATGAGGACAAGGCAATAATGCTTTGTAACGATAAATTTGCAGCTAATAATCCTTTTGAGTATCAAAAAGCGGACAGGCTTGTTTACTGTAATTTGCTTGAGCATTTACTGCTTCATGTAAAAATTGCTGAAAATCCAAGCCCTGATGCAAATGAAAACGAACTTCCCGGCATAGGCGGAGCAATCAACTTTATATGTAAGGATTTAAACGACATTTATTCAGGCAAGGAATTTTCAGATGAGTGGCGTAAGAATATAGCGGATAAGGTCAAGGATAACTTTGACGATTATATTATTATCTTGCGTTATCTTTGGAATATAGTTGAAAAAAATCCGACCTATAAAGCTATCATAACTAAAGAAATGCTTTGCGTTGGATGGGACGGTAAAGTTGTTAAAGAGGTTATGAACGCTCTTAATGACGGTGAATAAAATTCAAATTATACCCGTATAACACTAAAAGGCACAACTGACGGTACTCCCCCGAAAGCTGTGCCTTTCGATTTAGATATAAATCAACTCTGCATTTACGATTTCTGTTACACAATTGTAGATGGTACTCATTCTTACCTAACCTTGTTCACGGAGATACATTGCTAAATTCTTTCAATAAAAACAGGAAGGAGAATGACCTGACAACCTTTGATTATATCGTGAATAATCCTTTTTAAACTTTCTTCGCTATTAAATTTTTCTATTGATTCTTTTTTATAATCGTTTATATGTCTGCAACTTCTTACAATTAAAAATCCCCTATGGTAGTTTCGTTTAATTCTACCATAGAGGATGTCTTTTTTTATTGTCCATTTTTACGGACTTGTACAATTACCTTTAACTCTTTTTGTTATTCTGCATTTGGAGTAATAATATCTTTTGTTCGTACCTTATCTAGAACGGTTTGATAAACATCAATGTCGTATTCCGGAGCCATCTCAAAAGTTGCAAATAAAGCATATGGAATTAAGACATCAGCATCTGAATCAGAAGCATCGCCTCGACAATTCACCTTAATTGTTAGTGATTCGTTTTCATCCCAAACTTGGATGCTTTCTGTTTCGAAGATTTCATGCTGCAGCGTTCCTCTTTGAACTGCATTATAGTCATATTCTGTACGTGCGCCTGCAATATTTTGACCATTGTCTAAAGTAAACCACACTTGTTTTTCACGGTATTTGATTGATGAAGGATGAATCGGAGAAAAATATGCCAGTGTAACTGTAAGTTTGCGTTTATATTTTTGGGTGTGGAAGTTGAATGGTAAAGGAATGGAATAGATATAAGCTTGATTTTGCATAATATCGCCATATCCAATCAGTGTAATTTGATTCTTAGTGCATTCTTTTACTTTTTCAACATCAGCAACGCCATAACCCAAAATTTTATGAATGTCATTTTTCTTCTGTCTGCCGGATAAGTTCAAATAGTTTATGCAATCATCTTTTAGTTCCGACCAAGATGCTCCGTGCGCAAGCATCGCTTTAAGCATAACCGCTACATAATCATAAGGAACATTTTCGCCAGTTTCAGAAACAAACACATCATTTAAGATATCGTAACACTCCGCTGCTTTGTTTGAAATAAGTGCGGCAGAATTACTTGTTCCAAATGTGTAACCAGTGGCTCCTAATCCTTGTCTAGATAAATTTGGATACGCTGATTGAATGCCGGGTTTTCCGGTGTTAGAAATCACCCATTTTGCATTATCTCTTTTTGTTACATCATCCCTGATAAAACTTCTACCGCCTGGATATAAAATATCTGGCTTTACGGCACTGTTAATTCCTCGTCCATAGGATCCATACAAGGATGGAACACCGTCGGCACAAATGCTAGTCATGTTGGAAAAAGGGGTTTCATCGTTATTATCAGAAAAAACAGATCCTATTGTTAATGAGTTCATGCTTTCAGCTGGAGATAAAAGACGTAACGATCTCAAATTATCAGAAATATAATTATAAACGAACTTATTCTTTTCGTCGTTAGGCAAAGCAGCATATGTTGAAAAATTCATTCCTAATTCTATGTCATTTGAATGATTTCCTGCACTAACAACAAAAAGCACACGGTATTTATAACTTAACCAGTCTAGCAATCTGGCCAACGGACTTATCATATTATAATATTCACGATAGGATATTCCAATCGACAAGTTAATTACACGAACTGAAGGAGCAACTCCTCCAACAACTGGTTCAAAAAGACGACGAACACATTCATGTATTTTATCTACAAGCAAGAAATCGTTGGGTATAAATTCTTCTACGATATCTCGCCAATCCTTTTGAGATTTCATGATAGGGCGCACATAGATTCTATGAATATCTTCTTTTATTGAATCCATAGTTTGACCACGTAAAATTAGCGAAGCCATTGATGTGCCATGGATACGTTCGTCTACTGGATAACTGCTACTTAATGAATCCGGATCATCAACTAAAAGAAGGTTGCTTAACAAAGGATGATTCTCTTGCGGCATTCCATCAAATAAAGCAATAATAGGTTCATTAATAATTCTGGTGGGTGTTGATAAAGATGTGAAATCCTCTGTTTCTTCTGTCGGTCCAACCATAATTGTTTGGCCGGTTCCTTTCATAAACATTACTTCATCAGCAAGGACCAACTCTACTTCTTCTCTGTTAAGAATTCTTTGTGCATATGCTCTTGGTATTTCAGCCAGAAGAGCGTGATATTGAATTTCAGGGATAAGTGAACTACTGATTACAGTTCCTCCTACCGAACTGATTAAATCAGTAATTCGGCATTCCGCTGAGTCTCTTTTATGTTTAGCTGAACGATAGAATAATTCTATTTGAGTTCTAACGGTATTATTTTGATCATCCTGCAATTCTTCGTTCCATTCTTCCAATAGGCCTGTATCCTCAATTCTTTCTTGTATTCCCCATTGGTGGACATCCTTTAATGTTGAGAATAAATGTTTAAATCCTGTTAAGCCTCTTTCAAACTTGAAGTGTTCATTTGAACTATAATTGTTCCAAAGAGAAAGAATTTGCGATAATGCCTGCTGGTTTGTTAATATGCAAAAAACTTTTGTTGATAATTGTTTGTTATCGTCACGATTTCCTTTATCATCAAGTACATAGAAATCATCGTTATTAGGACAAGTATTAGATAATTCCATAATCCATTCTACATTAGGATAACGAGTTTTAAGTGTGTTTACGGCTGTGTAGAATCCACTTGGATCACCAACAGTTTCGAATACAAGAGTGTATTCTGGCTCAACTGCAGTTGCAGTTGTTGTCATTCTAACATTGCCGTTTTCAAAAGCTCGTTGTAGAACAGCAAATTGAGGAGAAATTCGAACTTTTTGTCGATCAAATGTAGGTTTATAAAATTTTGGCGAACCACCGTGCCTTTTTGCTTTATCGGCAGTGGCTGGTTGTGCAAATAATACCAACGGTCTTTCAGGCATTTTTTATACCTCCTTACTTTTCTTCGGTTTGATATCCAAAAAGTTTTAATTGTTCATTTGTTATTGCTTTAGAGCTAGCTGTAGGAGATCTCAAAATGAATTTTCTATAAACTGATAAAGCAAACTCCTCGGCTTCTGCGTAACTCTTACCATATAACTTTTTTGCAAGAGTACTTGGTTCTAATCCGAAAGAAAAGTTCATTTTTTTCTCGAATGAAGAAAACCAATGTTCAAGATTTCTACGAGTAGGTTTGGGTAGTTCAAGTTTTAATTGAAATCTTCTCCACACCGCTTTATCAAGCAAGGCATCGTGATTTGTTGCAGCAATAGTTACCACATAGCTGGGTAACGCATCGATTTGTAGTAACAAAGAACTAACCACTCTCTTAATTTCGCCTGTTTCCTGCTGATCTCCTCGTTCTTTTCCAATGGTATCAAATTCATCAAAAAACAATACACATTGTCTTGTTTTGGCATATTCGAAAAGTTTTGAAAGTCTAGATGCTGTTTCACCTAGGTAAGCTCCAATTATACTTTCGTATCTAACAGTCAATAAAGGAACCATAAGCGCCTCTGCAATTCCTTCAGCAACCGAAGTTTTTCCATTGCCAGGAGGCCCAATTAATAGTACTTTATTCCTAGGTTCAAGACCGTATGAACGAAGCAAATCAATTCGTGTTTGTTCCTCAATTAAATCACGACAAGAATTATACACATTTCCGGGTAATAAAAGCTGATCCAGACGTTTATTTGGAACTTTCTCATAAAATAGTTGATTAGTAATATTATTTGGGGAATTAATAATTTGAGGGGAATTTCGAGTGTTTAAATTGTTCGGATATTGATTGTTATTTAATAATTCGCTAATTTTGTTTGCTAATATTTCGTGCTGCTTTGATCTTTCTTCGGCACAAATTGCTTCTGCAGCTTTTCTAAAAGAAACATCGTCTTTTATAAGTCCTGATTTTATTAATTCACATATTAAATCTGCTCTGGCCATATAAATACCTCCTAATTATATTAATGTATTATAAAATGTCAGAGCTTTTTAAGTTCTTCCACATCTATAAAATTGCTTTCGCAAAAATCATAAAACGATTTTTGTGCTAGTTTGCTTGGTGTGTTTTTAGAGTTTTCCCATCGGTTTATAGTTGCAAAACTCACACCTAATATTTGTGCCAACTTATCTTGACTATAATCAAGAATCTTGCGAACGTGTTTTACCTGTTCTGAAAACATTACAATACCCTCCATTTTCTTATCGTAATTATATAACATTTGTTATAATAAGTCAACATAAACGATAAAATCAAGCTGTATTTTTGCCCAATTGGCAATAACACACTTTTGCTTTATCGTATTAGACGAGCAACAGGCACGAGAAATTGACTCTTGTGCCTGTTGCTATTTTATGTATCGATTATAAGTTCATCACCACAGTCTGTGTATATGTCAGGTAATATGAATTTATTTTGAATATTGAGAGATAAAGCGATGTTCAATGTAAGTTAAGTGCAGATAGAATTTTTATTTTCTCATACAAAAATCAGCTCACTATTCACAACTTCCATTGCTCTATTACTGATGTTGTTAATCTTCGGCACCTAAAGCAGTATATCGGTTGCTTTTAGTTGTTCGGTAACGCCTTCTTTTTCAGCGTATTGTTTTACCAGTCAAGAAAAGAGTTGTTGGGCTTGTTCTTCTGTATCGGCAAGGTGGGAATGGAGTTTTCCTGAAGTGAGCAGATTGTAATACAAAACTTTGCGGTGGTGCTTTAAGTAGTTTAACCTGCGTTGCCCCCGCACTTCGATGTAACCGTTTTCTTCTTCTGCCGGTAAAATTAAATTTGGCAAAAGATAATCGCCTTGCCGGGTATATTTACCGCCGAATTGTTCAAATAATGTGTTATTCATAGTAAAACCTCCTTTGATACTCAAATTGTACCGAAGGAGGTTTTTTTTCGAATGTGCGATTTATAAATTTACAAATTTAGTTCGTGCCAAAAATTACAACGAACTTTTGCTATCTGTGCCACTTTTAACGACGAATAATGTGTATTCCAAATTTATTCGTTATGTTCGTTATATTTACTTTTTCATTTACCACAAATTTTGTTGAAATATAAAATTGATTTGTCGGGATTGAGTTTTACCGAAAATAATAATTGATGCAATTATGATGCACAATTAAAAAGGCGTTGGAGATTGATTTCTCCCACGCTTTTCTTTTTATGAGTATATAAATCTAACCAATCACCTGAAACTTGATTTATATATCAAATTAATGTAGAATAATATAGGGCTTTTATTTTTTATTTCGGAGGTGAGTGACATAAACAAGATTTCAAGAGATATTTTCAAAGCGATTCATGAAGGTAAGTGGATTGCTGTGGAATACAGGAATAAACAGCAAAATGTAACAAAATATTGGATTGGAATTAAAAACATAAACCCGTATAAAAAATTGCTCATTGTTGATGGGCTTAATGTCGCTACATCGGAAATGAAAGAATTAAATTTGTATTATGATTCTATAATTGACGCTAATTTGATTGAAGGTTCATTTTGCAAAATAAACTCTAAACTACTTGAAGATATAGAAGAACATTCTTCAAGGTATTCGTTTATTTTTAATAATGTCACAAATTTGAAGCTTCTTGATTATTATAGCGAATGTAATAAACTTGATAACACTCCATATCGCAATGATTATAAACTAATTGATGAACTTGATGTGGATGTTATTGGGGAAGGAGATTATAATTTAAGCAATGAACAGTTTGAACATTTAGTCAAAGTTTATAATTATAATGCTAAAAATAAGAATCAAAACAAAATGCCTCGTTCAGTATCTTTGTGTATGAATATATGTAGTATTCATACTAAAAAAGGGCTTTATGTACTTGCTTATAAAAAGCTTTTGTTTGATGTAAAAAACCGCACCCTTACACAAGACGATGAAGTATCTGTTTGTCGTGAGTTCACGGTTGACGGCGTAAAGATAAGTGCTCATTGGTTTCTTGATGCAGACGAGTTCCAATTACTTGATAAGTTTGAAGAAAATGCCGAACTTATTAAAGATTTAATTACTAAGAATAATCCTGAATACAACGGTGTCGACGATATGCCATATGTTATGGCTTTGTCAAGAGATTTAACAATAAATCTTGATAAGGAGTATGATGCTATTCTTAAAATGTATGAAGATAACACGGTGACATATCCGATTAAAGCATTTTTTGGCGACTTAACGGCTAAACCAAGGAGAATTAAAAATTACCCTTTGGCTTTATATAACGATAAAGTAAACCTTGACCAACTTTTAGCAATACATAACGGTTTGAAATATCCCGTTTTGTATGTTCAAGGACCTCCTGGAAGCGGAAAAACAAACACCATTCTCAATACAGTTGTCACCGCATTTTTTAATAACAAAAGTGTTTTGATTTCATCGTATAATAATCATCCAGTTGATGAGATTTACCAAAAACTTTCTCATCTTAAATATAAAGGTAATGATATACCTTTCCCGATAATCCGTCTTGGAAACGGTAATAAACTTAAAGAAGCAATTAAACAAATGCGACATTTGTTTGAAATAACTGCTTCTATGAAAGTGTTTGATTCGTCATTGAACAGAAAAAAGAATGACGAAGAACACAAAACAAAAGCTCTAAGTGATTTGCTTCGTAAATATGAAGAAAAGCTTGATATGAATGAACGAAAAGAAATGATAAGAACAATGATTTCTTCTTCAAATAACTTGACTTTTCTCACGGATTTGCAGGGAGAACAGCTCGCTAAAGTAAACAGCGCGCTTAAAGAAATCGGTGAAATTACAGAGGATGATATTAAGCCACTAATTACACAAGACAGACTTGAATTGTTAAAGTATTTGAATTTCACTTCAGCTAAGTTTGTTAAACGATTATCAGAACCTAAATATGAGGAACTTACTGATATTATATTCACTAAAGACTTAAACGAAGCAGCAAAGCAATTAAATCAGTATCTTTCAAATGATGAGAATTTTCAAAAATTTCTCAAGATATTTCCCATTGTTGCAACAACAAATATTTCTGCTCATCGGTTGGGAGAACCAAAACAATATTTTGATATGGTTATTATGGATGAGGCAAGTCAGTGTAATACTGCGGTAGCACTTGTTCCGATTATCAGAGGTGAACAGCTTTTGCTTGTAGGCGATCCGCAACAGTTAAAACCTGTTATCTTACTTGATGAAAAGAATAATTTGGTTTTAAAAAAGAGATATAACATTACTGATGAATACGATTATAAAAACAAATCTGTTTATCAAACTTTTCTTTCTGCCGACGCCGTTAGTGATGAAGTTTTGCTAAGTTATCATTATAGATGTCATCCGAAGATTATCGAATTTAATAATAAAAAGTATTACAATAACAAACTTAATGTTCAGTCTTCCGACAAAGAAAAACAACCGCTTGAATTTATAGAATGTCATTCAAAAGACACAATATTAAAAAATACAAGCGAAAGCGAAGCAAAAGAAATTGTTCATTATGTTAAAACTCACCCCGACAAAACGATTGCAGTTATTACACCGTTTGTAAATCAACGAAATAAAATTCAAGAAGAATTAAATCAAAATGGAATAACCAACGTTGATTGTGGAACTGTACATGCATTTCAGGGAGATGAAAAACAAGAAATAATTTTTTCGTTAGCCCTTACTGATAAGACGCATGAAAAAACATATTCTTGGTTAAAGAATAACAAAGAACTTATAAATGTTGCAACGTCAAGAGCTAAAGAAAAATTAGTTATTGCAGGGGACAAAGATCAACTAAACAGACTTCATCATCCGGGAGACGATGATGATTTGTTTGAATTGTGTAATTATGTTCGATTAAACGGAAAAACAACTGTAACAGAGCGTGTGCCTGAATCAAGAGCGCTTGGAATTAAACCATACAGTACCGAAACGGAAACGGCATTTTTAGAAACACTAAATCATGCAATAAATGCTATGATGATTACAAAATCTAAATATGTTGTTAAAAAAGAGGTTCCTATTTCGCAGGTGTTCAATTCTTCAAATCAGGTGAATGATTTATTCTATACAGGCAGATTTGACTATATAGTATATGAGCGTGAAGGAAAAGGATTGTTGCCGATTTTTGCGATTGAACTTGATGGTAACGAGCATACGAACGACACTAAGGTAATTGAAAGGGATAAAAAGAAGCAGCAAATATGTGATGAACATAATTTTCAGCTTATTCGTGTTCCAAACAACTATGCAAGACGATATAATTATGCAAAAGAAATCTTGTCATCATTCTTTGAAAATTCAAGAAGGTAATAAACATTCCGAATGAAAAATGAGCCGAGAGGGGGATTCCTCTTGGCTCATTTTTTGTGAACACACAACACTTTTTTTAATTTTGACGATTATTTTATACTTTATTGAATTGGCTCTTCATTGAAAAACGCTTGAAACCCTTGAAAACAGTGGGCTTTTATCGTAAGCCTCAATCATTATATGATTATGATACATAGGTGCTTACGAGGGCTGTTTTTTCCTAAACAGCTATGCAAAATTCGTATGTAATCGGCTGAAGTTGGTTATTTTTAGTCCAATTTGTACGCTGAAATTGCACAGTTCGTACAGGACACATTACATTAACCATCTGGCCGCCTACGGAGCCGGCTTGCTTAGAAGTAAGATCGCCGTTGTAGCCCTGCTTAAGGTTAACACCAACCTCTGAAGCGGCTTCCATCTTAAACCTGTTAAGAGCTTCTTTTGCTTCGGGAACTGTGTTCTTTGCCATTGTGATACACCTCGCTTATAATATTTTTGCAACGGCAAAATAACATTTTGCGTGTTTTGCGCAAAGTATTAAATCGCTCTTGCAAGAATAGTTTGTGAAGCATATCCGTTTTTACAATTGAAAAATTTTAACAATATTTTTATTTTTTGCAGAAAGGCTTTGATTGATAAAACTTTTTAATAATTAACCAAATTATTTATCCGGCATATTTTTGTTTGTTCAGATGCTGCATTTGTTGCAGCGTTAATGCGGTATTTAGCGGTTTGTTTGATTTGTTGAGCAGTTATTTTACGGAGTGCTCTCATTTTGCATATCTTTTCTATGCTGGGCCGCAAAGAAGATTGGCATAGATAAACCTGTGCTTATCATTAAAATAAAAGCAGATATCAATTCATATCAGAATAAATACGGCTTAAAATCAATAAACCTTTTCCGAAAGTGGCATATTGTTGAGCACGGTTTGAGTATTCCAGATTTCATCGTTATGCTCATATGAATATGTGCCGTTATATTTTGATGCAATTTCTTTAATGATGCCGATTCCGTTTCCGTGATCTCTGTTTTTATGATCATCGGTTTTATTGCTAAATTTATTTTTGCTGTTTATTTTCAGCGTTTTTTCGTCTATTTCAATGCTGATTGAAATTTGGCTTTTATCCTTGGCATTCCGCGTGGCGTTAATTGAATTATCTATGATATTGCTCACCAATCTGCAAAGATCATAATCATTTATCATGATTGCGTATTCGTCTTTGATTTGGATGTTTAATTTTGTGCCTTCGTTTTCTACTTCTCGACTTTTTATGTAAAGAATTGTGTTTAAAGTTTCGTTAGAGCAAATGAAAAATCCTGCAAGGCCAAGCAAATTATCGCCGGTGTTGTTTAAAAATTCGTATGCCTTTTCCGGCTTTCCTATCTCTATAAAGCCTTTTGCGGTAGTGATTATGTTTATGTAATCATGCTTGATTTTTTTGAATTCGCTTTTTTCTTTTTTAAGCATTTGCATTTGATTGTAGTTGAGTGTGTTTTTCATTATTTCTTTTTGAATTTCTATATTATATTTTTCCACCTTTTCAAATTTGTATCCCTCTTAATGTTGAATGATGCATACATTATATCATAAAAGAGTTTTTTTGCTGAGTTATTCGCCCTGCTAAAACAGTCCGTTATCACGAACATATTGCCGATAATTGTTGTATTTAGTAATATTATGAATGATATATAAACAAATTATTTCAATACCAAAAATGAAAATTGCAAAAATACATTATTAAAATTCGAAAGGAGTTTTTTTCTGTGAAAAAAAGTGGAAAAATGATTATTGCTTTAATTCTTGCCGCAGCAGTGGCTTTAACGGTTGGAATTGTTGCAAAAAAATTTGCTTTCTCTCCAAAAAAGCAAATTAAAGAAACTGTTGCAGAGGCAGTGTCGGCATATAATTCCGCCGATATGGATGGCTTGATAAATTGCTTTGAGCCGGCTGTTCAATCTGTTTATAAGGGTGCAAAATCGTTGCTTAACATCACAATGGGTTTTGATATCGGCACAATCTCTTCGCTTTTGCCTTTTGCATCTTATCTTGATGAGGATGTTCCCGATGCTTCCGAGCTTCCTAAGCTGGATATTTCGGTTGATGATATTGATATAACCTCTGATTCAACCGCCGTTGTTTATTGCACTGTGCGATTTGGCAAAAGCAGATGTTTTTACTGCCGTGTTTGATTATTCCGATGATTTGGATTTTACAGCTCTTGAAGGCAATAAAATAAGCAATGCATACATTGTTGAATGTCCGCCGGATAAGCAGCTTTCGGTTAAGTCGGCTGTGGGCTACGGCGTTAAGTTTGTTTCAAATGCAGAGGCAGAAAAACTGCCTGCAGAGCTTTCGGGCAAAACAGCTTGATTTAGATTTACACATTGAATATTGTGTTAATCAGAAAATTAAATGTTAATTAAATAAGGCACTAATATATTGCGGTTTTTGATTTTCGGCTCTATATTGATTTTTAAATCAAGAGGAGTGATAGATCGTGAAAAAAATCAAGTTTGGCTTTTTTCAATATGTGTGGATATTTATTGCCGGTTGCTATTCCGGCTATTTGATTGAAACGGTTTGGTGCCTTATTAAACACGGCTTCATAGAAAGCCGCAAATCGCTTGTGCTTGGCCATTTAAGCATTGCTTACGGTATGGGCGCAGTACTTTTAACGCTGCTTTTGGTGCAGTTTGAAAATGCTCAGCTTTGGAAAATCTTTTTGGTTGCCTTTGCCAGCGGCACAGTGGTTGAATATATTTGCTCGCTCGGCCAAGAATTGCTTTTCGGCTCGGTTGCATGGGATTACAGCAATGTTCCCCTTAATATAAACGGCAGAGTGTGCTTGCTTTATTCACTTTTTTGGGGTGTTTTAGGCATTTTTTGGGTTAAGGTTATGATTCCGTTTATGGGAAAGATATTTGCCTCGGTTCATTTGCCGCACGAGCAAGCATTTGTTTGGGTGTTTATAGTGTTTTTTGTTTTTGATTGTGCGCTTTCCGGCTCTGCCGCATTCAGAATGAATGAAAGAGATGCGGGCAAAGCACCGTCAAACAGGGTTGAGCAATTTTTAGATGTTCATTATCCCGATGAAAAAATGCAGCAGATATATGCAAATTCAAAGCCTGTTGAAAAATAATATCGGCAATTTTAAAACCGTTAAAATTTATTGCGTCAGCAGCAAATGGGTTTTGGTTATAAACTTATAACATAATATTTCGGTTCTTATCAGTTTCGTTACAACATTAAAAACCCCCCCCCCCCCTTTTTCGGGGGGGGAGGTTCCATAGAAGCTTTTTATCGTGCTTCGTCAGCAGCTTCTAAGCTGCATGGCTGCCCTTCTAACGGACAGGCATCTCTGCAGGGACTGCAGTCACAGTCCACATAAGTATCGCCAACCTTAACAGTTGCACCAAATTCGACAGGAAGGTCAATCTGGATCTTCTGGGAAATGACAAAATCACATTTTCCATTGACTTTTCCTTTGCAGTCCATACAGGTATGGTTGATGACTGCGCTGCCACGACATTTTACACAGGCAGGACCGGTAACTGCATAGGGACTGATGGAAACAGGCAGACAGACGGTTGCAGACTGTGAACCGATGGTAGGGCAGGTAGAAGGATTACATCCCATAGTATCGTTCATAGAAAGCTCACTTTCTGATCATTTATTACTATATGATATGCAGGGCATGTGAGAATGTGCAAGGAAGAAAGTATTGAAAATGACTGCCTAAAAGATTAGGCGAAAAGTGTAGAAAGCTCTTAGTGATGAATGAAAGTTTACATAACTTGTATTATAATAAGTGAAGTATTATAAATGAAGTATCATAAATGAAATGGATTAATTGTGAAATCAGGTGATAAAATGGAGAAAAAGAGAAGAGAATCAAGCTGCGATTCCTGTGTGAATTATATTTATGATGAGGATTATGAATGTTATTGCTGTGATATGGATTTAGATGAAGATGAAATGGCGCGTTTTATGGCTGACAGCGTGCGCGACTGTCCTTATTACCAGCTCGACAACGAATACCTTATAGTTCGCCATCAAATGTAATACATTTGCTTTGCAAATGCATTATGTAGCCTCCGAGCATCGCCGTAGGCGATTTTGCATGCGAGGAGGTTCCCGTAAATTGTAATGATTCTGTACACAGAAGCATTATGCAGCCTCGCCCTATCGCGAAGCGATTATAAATGGGGGAGAGCAAAATGGGTTGTACCTATAATAAGCAATCGATAGTGTAGCCGACCGAGATTTGCCGATCATTTTACCGGAGCGAGCACTCACAACGCACTTTTGTGATGGGAGTCCGTGTAAAATATGACTCGGCAAATCGCAGGGCAGGCAAACGTGATTGCGTTTATAGATACAACCCATTTTTAATTCTCGATATATAATTTCTACAAAATCTTTGCAAGGAATGACTTCAGTCGTTCGCTCTGCGGATGATCAAACAATTCTTCCGGTGTGTTTTCTTCCAGAATCTTGCCTTCATCAATAAACATGACACGGCTTGCAACTTCTTTTGCAAATCCCATTTCGTGCGTGACGATCAGCATTGTCATACCGTTGTATGCCAGATCCTTGATAACGGCCAATACCTCACCGACCATTTCCGGATCCAGAGCGGAGGTTGGCTCATCGAAGAGCAGTACCTCAGGGTTCATACACAGAGCACGCACGATCGCGATACGCTGCTTCTGACCGCCGGATAACTGGCTTGGATAGGCATCTGCCTTATCGGAAAGTCCAACGCGCTCCAGATATTGCATGGCAAGCTCTTTTGCATCCTTTTCGGACATCCCCTGCAGCTTCATGGGAGCAAGCGTCAGATTCTTTAAGATCGTCATATGCGGGAACAGATTAAAGTGCTGGAAGACCATTCCGATCTTCTGACGATAGGCATCAATATTCAAATGCTTATCTGTGATATCATTGCCCTCAAAGTAGATCTTGCCGCCCGTAGGCATTTCCAGAAGATTGAGGGAACGCAGGAAGGTTGATTTACCGGAACCGGATGGACCGATGATAACGACAACCTCACCTTTTTCAATATCTGTAGAAATATGGTCAAGCACAAGACCGCTGCCAAATGATTTACAAAGTCCTTCTACATGAAATAATGATTTATCGCTCACTGTTACGCAGCCTCCTTTCTAACTGTCTGACTAAGGCTGAAAGGATCATGACCAGAATCAGGTAAATCAGTGCTACTGCCAAAAGAGGCATAAACGCATTATAAGTACGGCTTCTGATGATATCACCGCCACGTGTCAGATCCATCAGACCGATGTATCCGCAGATGGAAGTTTCCTTTAATAATACGATAAATTCGTTTGCAAGGGCAGGCAATACATTTTTAAATGCCTGTGGCATAATGATGTACCACATGGTGCTTGCATAGGAAAAACCAAGGCTTCTGCCGGCTTCTAACTGACCGCGGTCAATGGACATAATACCGGAACGTACGATTTCTGCAACGTAAGCGCCGGAGTTGATACCAAATGCCAGAAACGCAACTACAACTTTATTTAAGTTAGAAGAAGCGAAGATCACGTAATACATGATCAAAAGCTGTACCATGGTCGGAGTGCCACGGATCACTGTCAGATAGATATTACAGATCGCATTTAAGAATTTCATCTTTCCGGTCTGGTCATACGTAGACCGGATAACTGCAACCAGAAAGCCGAGGATGATTCCGATGATCGCGGCAAACGCCGTGATCAACAGAGTAGTACCAAGACCTTGCAGCAGGTACAGATAGCGGGATTCATCTATAAAGTTTTGTTGAAAGCTTGCAATAAAATCACTCAATTATGTTCACCTATTTTCTTACAATAATAACCTGTGTAGCAGTTGTATATGGATCAGAGAAGTCGATATTCTTTAAACGATCTTCTGTAACAGTCATACCTGCAACACCCATATCAGCTTTACCGGACTGTACAGCGTTGATGATGGAATCGAATTCCATATCTTCAATCTTCAGTTCATATCCAAGCTTATCGCAAAGTGCCTGTGCCATATCAGCATCAATACCAACGATTTCGTTTCCTTCATAGTATTCGTATGGCTCGAAAGCAGCATTTGTTGCCACTGTCAGAGTACCGTTGGAACGGTCTGTATTTTCAGGAGATTCATAAGGACATGTGCCCTTTGTATCATCACCGATGTAGTTAGCTGTGATCTGGTCTAAAGTACCGTCTTCCTTTAACTCAGCAAGTGCGCCGTTGATCTTTTCTGTTAAGTCTTTGTTATCCTTGGAAATACAGATTGCATATTCCTCTACTGCGAATTCTTCATCTAAGATCTTCAGATCGTCATTCTTCTCAACAAATGCCTTAGCAGGCTGCTCGTCGATGATAACGCAGTCGATCTTGCCCTGCTTTAATGCCTGAACAGCATCGTTTCCTTTGTTGTAACGTTCGATCTTGGAAGCAGGTGTGTCGGCATCTGCAGGCTCTTCATAATCAGATGCATAAATATCACCTGTTGTACCGAGCTGTACACCGATCGTCTTGCCCGGAAGATCATCTACAGAATTGACTGTATTCTCCGGAACTTTGCTGCCGCAGCCTGCAAGCAGCGTCATGCCGGCTACTAATGAAAGTGCTACAAATTTCTTTAAATTTCTCATTTTTACTCCTCCTGCATTTCTGCAAATTGCATATTATTCGCGGTAAGTCATATCTCATACATAGGATAAGTCAGCCTGAAAACTGACCAATATTAAAAATGTAGTATGCTTACCATCAAATTTCAACTTAGTATAGCAGAATGTGAAAATGAATACAATATACAGTTTGAAAAAAGAATGCTGTAACAAGATGAATATATTTGACAATTTATGTGGAAATCTGACGGAAAATAGAGTACAATTTTAAATAATAAGTGCATAAAATGCATGACAAGTGATAATGGAGGCAGCTAGGCTATGAAATTGTTAGAAGAGAGAATCAAGAAGGATGGAATTGTGAAGCCGGGAAATGTGTTGAAAGTAGATAATTTCCTGAATCATCAGATGGATATTGCATTGTTTAATGAGATGGGCAAGGAGTTTAAAAGACTGTTTGCAAACTGCAAGGTCAATAAGATTCTGACAATCGAAGCGTCCGGTATCGGGATTGCCTGTATCGTGGCACAGTATTTTGATGTGCCGGTTGTTTTTGCCAAGAAGGCACAGAGCATCAATATTGACGGAGATGTTTATTCTACAAAGATCCAGTCATTTACCCATCAGAGAGTATACGATGTGATCGTATCGAAGAAATATCTGAACCCGGAAGATCATATATTGATCATAGATGATTTCCTTGCAAACGGATGTGCCTTAGAAGGTCTGATCGATCTTGTACAGAGTGCAGGCGCAACAGTAGAAGGTATCGGAATTGCCATTGAGAAGGGCTTCCAGCAGGGCGGAAAGCTGATCAGGGACAGAGGGATCCGTCTGGAATCACTTGCGATCGTAGACAGCATGGAAGGCGGAGAACTGGTATTCCGTGAGCAGTAAGTGAAATCTGCTTGTTTGAAAGAACAAGCTTTATGGCTAAGGGCTGGATAGCTGTGTAAAGACGGAAAAGCAGAAGCAGAAGGAGAAGGATATGATTTATAAATGTAGAAATTGCGGTGCAAACGCAGTTTATTCCCCGGAAAAGGGTACGATGTACTGTCCTTATTGCGACAGCCAGGACAGCGAAGAACTTGCACCGGGCGGTGGAATGGCTGTCTGCATGAACTGCGGCGGTGAGCTGAAGCCGGGAGATTATATGTCCGCGGTCAAATGTGAGCATTGCGGAACTTATGTGATTTTTGAAGAACGGACGGAAGGCAGCTATAAGCCGCATGTGATCCTTCCATTTAAGCTTGGGAAAAAGGAAGTGCAGGAGAAGATCCGGGCACGCTATGCGAAATCCGCATTTATTCCGGTGGATTTTCTGTCTGATGCAAAGCTGTCAGAGATTGAAGGTATGTATATCCCGTTTTTTCTGTATGATTTCGACTGCCATTATAATATCAGGGCAACAGGAAGCAAGATACGGACATGGAGAAGCGGAAACTATGAATACACGGAGACGTCTCTGTATCAGGTGGAGCGTGATGCAACGATCGATTTCGAAAAACTGCCGGTAGATGCATCTATTGCAATGCCGGATGAAGCCATGGATCTGATCGAGCCGTATGACTATAAGGCTCTGGAAGATTTCCAGACAAAATACATGTCCGGATTCTTTGCGGAAAAATATAATATGGATGCCACGGAGCTTGGTCCGCGTGCAAAGGATAAGGCGAAGGCTGATGCAAAGGCCATTATGAATAAGACGATCACCGGATACAGTACGATCACAAACCGGACGGATAATGTCACGATGGATGAGAAAAAGGCGGATTATGCCCTGCTTCCGGTCTGGTGTTATTCCTATAAATATAAAGGGAAGGACTACCTGTTCAAAATGAATGGGCAGACAGGCAAGATCGTCGGCAAACCGCCCGTCTCCTGGGCAAGAGTCTGGGGCTACGGGGCAACGGTATTTGGCTGTACATCTGCAATCCTTGCAATGATCATGCTGCTGGCGGAGGTATTATAATATGAAAGAATATTTTGCGAGATTTAAATATTTATATATCACGCTGGTGGTCATACTGGTGGTAACGATTGCTGCAACCGCTGTATATATGACTAAGCAGAAGGCTGCTGCGGCAAATAAAGGTAAGCGGATGAATACCGAATGCCTGACAGACGAAAGAGTATTTGATTATGCGGATGTGCTGACGGATGCACAGGAGGACGATCTGCGGGAACTGATCGCAGAGAAGGAAAAAGAAGTATCTCTTGATATAGTACTGGTAACGTTAAATGAAGATGTGGGCAGCAGTGATGATGCGCTGATGGAATATGCGGATCAGTTTTATGAGGATAACAAATTCGGTTATGATAAACCGATCGGTGACGGTGTTATCTATGTAGATAATTATTATGACAGATATGTATGGTTTGGTACGACCGGAATCGCGGAAAATGCCTATACGACATCTGCGATCAATAATCTGCTTGATGCAGTCTGTGACCTGACGGATGCAGATCCGTATGAGGCGTATAAGACGTATGTTATGCAGGTAGCAGGCTATATGGCTGAGTGGGAAGCGGAGGATTCGATAGGCATTATGGTAGATCCGTTCAGTATCATGATCATTGCATTGATCGTAGCCGTTTCCTATGTGCTCGTGAATCTGAAAAAGCAGGAAGGCAAAAGAACAACAACAGCTTCTACCTATGTGGAACGGACTCCGGTCATGAACAATCAGGTGGATCAGTTTATGACCAAATCTGTCACGAAGCGGAAGATCGAGACATCAAGCAGCAGCGGTGGCGGCGGTCATTCCGGTGGCGGCGGTGGTCATCATGTGTCAAGCGGCGGACATTCCCATGGCGGTGGCGGAAGACACCGTTAGGCAGGAGAGCAGGTCTTTGACTGGATTCCTTGGCCTTGTGAGGGGCTGACAATTTTACAGAGAAAGAGCTATATTAAGCGCCTCAGAAATCGTAAAGCTGAGGCGCTTTATTGTTTCATCAATATCTTTGCTTGTCACATACATATTGTAAAGGTCATGGAACGTTTTCTGGACGACCGGATTATCCTGCTCTAACAGGAGCATATCAGATTCAATGCTTTCCAGTGCACTGATCACAATGGTGGCTGCATCCACGACTGTGGGCACGCCAATGGCAATGACAGGGATTCCGATGGTTTCCTCGGTCAGGCCGTTCCGGTGGTTTCCGACGCCGGAGCCGGGCTGGATACCTGTGTCGGTCAGCTGGATCGTGGAATTCAGTCTTTTTGTGGAGCGGGCAGCAAGAGCATCGATCACGATCATGATATCAGGTTCGGTCTGTTTTACGACTCCCCGGATGATCTCGGCGGTTTCCATTCCATTCTTTGCCATAACGCCGGGTGCAAGTGCGCTGATCTCATGCATTTTTTCTTTATTATAAGCGGCTTTGCCATATTCCCGGATAATATGTCTGGTGATGCAGAGATGGTCAACAACCGCAGGCCCAAGCGCATCGGCGGTCACATCGCGGTTACCGAGACCGATCACGAGGACAGACTGCTCCTTTTGCAGACCGGGAATCAGCTTTTTGAGCTGTCTGGCAAGCTCTGCGGAAATTTCACGGTGACAGCCTTCATCGTTTTGCACCATGCGGGGTGCTTCTATGGTAATATAAGTGCCCATAGGCTTACCAATTGCCTTGGCGCCGTTTCTGGTAGTCACATTTACTTCTGTGATATGTGTATGGCTTTTTTTTCGGTCATATTCCGATACTGTTACCCCGTGAAGAGATTTGCAGCTATCCGTATTCCGGATACTTTCATGCGCCTCCAGCGCGAGGTCGGTTCTGATTTCTGAAGAGATCATAAGGGCTCCTTTTTTGATGCCTGCGAATTGCTCCGGTTTAGACCTTTTGTCCCTGGCATCATTATATTGTAGTTAGTATTGCACAAAGTGGGGAGAATCATACGGGAATAAAAGTAATTGCCAATGGTCGGCCGTGATGATATAGTAATGTCAAAGCATATTTTCTTTTCGGAGACTATCTGTCTCCATGAACCATATCTTTATGATGTTGTGTGTTATGCAGCATATCTGTTCATCTTTTAGAAAATCCATGCTTGAAACTAAATAAGAGCAGGGATTTGTGAAAGATAGCAAGATGGCTTACAGCAGATAAGGACATAGATGAAGATATCTGGTCAGTATAGGATATGGCAGTATGCTTGATTTACCATAATAATGCAACTTCCTGCGGTATACCAAAGGAGGATGCTTATGGCACAGAAAGACAAGAAAAGAAACTATGGTAGCAATGGCAACAGGGAATACAAAAGTGATGTGATTTCCATGATGCTGCAAATACCGGAGTATGCACTGGACGTTTATAATGCAATGAACAATTCAGCTTATACGGATCCTGATATGATCCAAATCATGCGGCTGGAAAATGGAATTTCGTTATCGGTACGAAATGATGCTTCCTTTTTTATCAGTAATTATCTGAATCTGTATGAGCACCAGTCTACATACAGCCCGAACGCACCGCTGCGTTTCCTGATCTATTTAACGAGTCTGCTCAAGAAAACGATAGGAAAGCGGGATCTGTATGGCAGAAAACGTGTGCAGATCGCAACGCCGCATTTTGCAGTGTTCTATAATGGGACAGAGAAAAGACCGGAGAAAGAAGTGCTGAAGCTCTCAGATGCATTTATTAACCGGACGGATACACCGGAGATTGAACTGACAGTTACAGTCTACAATATCAACCCAAACAATAATACGCAGCTTCTGGAAAAAAGTGAAGTGCTTCGTAGTTATATGATCTTTGTGAACCGTGTGCGAGAGAATTTAGAACATCAGAAGAAGATTGCGCAGAATGCACCAGAATATGATGAGGCAGCATATGAGGAAGAGCTGGAAGTGGCGATTAATGAAGCAATTGATTATTGTGTGAAGCATCATATCATGGAAGAGTTTTTCAGAGAAAACAGGAATGAGGTGACCAAGAGCATGGTACTTGATTATACATGGGAACGTCGCGAGGAATTGATCCGGGCAGAAGAGTATGAGGATGGCAGGAGAGAAGGTATTCAGCTTGGAGAGGAAAAGGCAATACAAAATCTGATGCATACGATGAATATTTCAGACAGAGAAGCTCGAAAATTGCTGGGGTTTGATAAGACAGCGAAAAAGAACGAAGGCATATAGAAATTCAAATGGTTCATGAAAAAGATTGAATGAAAATTTCATGCAAACACTTGACAAATAAAGGCGTGTACCTTATTATAATATGCGTGTGTTTACATTAGACTGTCCGTGTCCGGCGTAATGTGACACGTTACAAACAATAATTGAACATTACATGGGAGGTGTAGATCTTGGCTAACATCAAATCTGCAAAGAAAAGAGTATTAGTTACAGCAACTAAGACAGAAAGAAACAAAGCAATTAAGTCCGGTGTTAAGACTGCAGTAAAGAAAGTTTACGCAGCAATCGATGCAAACGACAAGGAAGCAGCTAAGGCAGCATTAAATGATGCTACAGTAACAATTGATAAAGCTACTTCTAAGGGTGTTTATCATAAAAACACAGCATCCAGAAAAGTTTCCCGTTTAGCTAAAGCGGTTAACAAGATGGCTTAATCGAACATAAATCAAAATGGTAAGGCATTCGGATTCCGTCAGTCCGGATGCCTTTTTGTTATGGCGACGAGGAAAATGCACGCATTTATGCGGTGCATTTGACGACCGCTAATCAGAGCGAGATTCGCAGAGTGTATCTCGTCTCTGTTATGGCGACGAACGAAATCAGCAGTGATGTGCAATTTGTGAGACATAACATGCAAACCGGCTTCATAGGATGTAAAAAGAAGTCTTGGGATGGTGACGGATGAATCGTAAAATGCGCATGATCGGAAAAAGAACAGGGAGGCTTCTGGTAGTGATGACCGGATGTCTCTTTTTTTTATATATCGGAGCTATGGGGCTGCCTGTTTCCATACAGCTGCACTGCCTGATGCTGCCTTACAGCATGCAGACAGAAGATGAGGAAAAAGGCATATATAAGGGGATAACAGGCTGTATGCCCTTATATGCTTATGCGAAGGAGCAGGTGGAAGCAGATGGGCAGGATCTTGCTACAACCTATATTTTGCTGGAAGGAAGAGACGAGTCGCATGAGGTTCTGGAAGCTGAGGATAAATTGGAAGAAACGTCAGATGAAAAAACAGATGAAAACGGAAGTCATAACTATGGCAATAGTCAGATGGATTATGAAAGTGATCAGCCGGTATCAAGTGAAGCAGCAGAGGATGGAACAGAGAAAAATGCACAAGGGATACAGACAGAGCAGACGGATTTTTCCGATGATGGAAAAGCAGTAAATAACATGGAAAATACACAGAGCGAGCAGGATGAAAGTTCTGACACAGAAGGAGACCGAGAAAACGCAGATATAGACGCTATGACAAGTGAAAATCAAAAGGCGGTTATGGATCAGCTCATGGCATCACACACCGAAAAGCAGACGCTGGATCTGACGTCTTATCAGGATTTTGATACACTGCTGCAGACCTTTTATGTGCTGGATTCCACAACCTATATCGATAATACGGAATTAAATATAGATAAATTATTGAATCAGGATTTAACTATTTCAAAAGGCGGAGATGAGCCGCAGATTCTGATCTATCATACACATGCACAGGAAGGATATGCGGATTCTGTGGAAGGAGACTTGTCTACCACTGTGGTAGGAGCGGGAGACCGGCTTGCGTCCCTTTTAGAAGAAAGGGGGTTTGGTGTACTGCATGACAGGGGGATTTATGATACGGACAGAGATTATGCTTATTCTGTAGCTGCACCGGCGCTTCAGCAGATCCTGACGGAACATCCGTCTATTGAGGTGGTCATTGACCTGCACAGAGACGGTGTAGGAGAGGATACACGCCTTGTGACGGAATATCAGGGCAAAAAAACAGCTCAGTTCATGTTTTTCAATGGACTGAGCCGTACCAGAAAAGCCGGAGAGATTCCGTATCTGGTGAATGAAAACCGGGATGCTAACCTTGCGTTTTCATTTCAGATGCAGCTGAAGTGTCAGCAATACTATCCGGGGCTTGCCCGCCGGATCTATTTGAAAGGGTATCGGTATAACATGCAGTACCGGGCAAGGAGCCTTCTTGTGGAGCTTGGGGCGCAGACGAACACGCTTGAGGAAGTTTACAATGCGGTTCCTCTGCTTGCTGATGTGATCGCAAGTGTGCTGGAGGGAGAAAAATAATATGCTTTATCGTAAAATTGGAAAGAGGAGTTATGCTGATGCTGGAAATCTTCTTGAAGATAATACCTGTTTTATGCTATACTTGCAGGCGTGGATGTAAGCAAATGAAACATTGAAACACGGAGGAACTACATGACACATATAGATCAGAGTAAAATCAGGAATTTTTGCATTGTTGCCCACATCGATCACGGTAAATCAACACTGGCAGACCGCATCATTGAGCGGACAGGGCTTTTGACAGAACGTGAAATGCAGGCGCAGGTGCTGGATAATATGGATCTGGAGCGTGAAAGAGGTATTACGATCAAGGCGCAGACGGTTCGTATTATTTATAAAGCAAAGGACGGAGAAGAATATATCTTCAATCTGATCGATACACCCGGTCATGTGGATTTCAATTATGAGGTAAGTCGTGCGCTGGCGGCCTGTGATGGGGCGATCCTTGTCGTGGATGCTGCGCAGGGAATCGAAGCACAGACGCTTGCCAATGTATATCTGGCACTGGATCATGATCTGGATGTTTTCCCGGTCATCAACAAGATCGATCTGCCGAGTGCGGATCCGGATCGTGTAAAGGAAGAAATCGAGGATGTGATCGGGATTGAAGCCATGGATGCGCCTCTTATTTCGGCTAAAAACGGAATCGGGATCGATGATGTGTTGGAGCAGATCGTCAAAAAGATTCCTGCACCGACGGGAGATCCGGACAAGCCTCTGCAGGCACTTATTTTTGATTCTCTGTATGATTCTTATAAAGGCGTTATCATTTTCTGCCGGATCCGGGAAGGAAAGGTAAGAAAAGGTACAACGATCAGAATGATGGCGACGGGCGCACAGGCAGATGTCGTGGAAGTCGGTTATTTCGGTCCCGGTCAGTTTATTCCGTGTGATGAGCTGTCCGCAGGCATGGTAGGTTATATCACAGCCTCCATTAAAAATGTCAGGGATACACGCGTGGGCGACACGGTCACAGATGCTTCAAACCCATGCAGCGAGCCGCTTCCGGGCTATAAGAAGGTAAATTCCATGGTATACTGCGGACTATATCCTGCAGACGGTGCCAAATATCCGGAGCTTCGGGATGCACTGGAAAAGCTGCAGCTGAACGATGCTTCCCTGAATTATGAGCCGGAAACATCGATCGCACTTGGATTTGGATTCCGATGCGGTTTTCTGGGCCTTCTGCATCTGGAGATCATTCAGGAAAGACTGGAGAGAGAATACAACCTGGATCTGGTCACGACAGCACCGGGCGTTGTATATAAGGTATTTAAAACAAACGGTGAAATGATCGAACTGACGAATCCGAGTAATCTGCCGGATCCTTCGGAGATCGAGCACATGGAGGAACCGATCGTCAGTGCGGAGATCATGGTCACGACAGAATTTATCGGATCGATCATGGAGCTTTGTCAGGAAAGACGAGGCGTTTATCTTGGCATGGAATACATTGAAGAGACAAGAGTACTTTTGAAATATGAGCTTCCGCTCAATGAGATCATCTACGATTTCTTTGATGCGCTGAAATCCCGTTCCAGAGGTTATGCATCCTTTGATTATGAGCTCAAGGGCTATGAGCCGTCGGAGCTTGTGAAGCTGGATATTCTGATCAATAAAGAAGAAGTGGATGCACTTTCCTTTATTGTGCATAAGGACGGAGCCTATGAGCGTGGCAGAAAAATGTGTGAAAAGCTGAAGGATGAAATTCCACGTCACCTGTTTGAAATTCCGATCCAGGCGGCTGTAGGCGGTAAGGTAATTGCCAGAGAAACTGTTAAGGCGATGCGTAAGGATGTACTTGCGAAATGTTACGGCGGTGATATTTCCCGTAAGAGAAAGCTTCTGGAGAAACAGAAGGAAGGCAAGAAGCGTATGCGTCAGGTCGGTAACGTGGAAATTCCGCAGAAGGCATTTATGAGCGTTCTGAAACTGGACGACAAAAAATAGAAACGAGAACAGCATGCAAAATAAAGAAGAGTTAAGCCTGTATATCCATATCCCTTTTTGCGTACGAAAGTGCGGCTATTGTGATTTCCTCTCTGCACCGGCAGATGAGAAAGCAAGGGATCGGTATGTACAGGCTCTTCTTATGGAAATAGAGCGTTATCAGGGAACAGAAACAGCGGATAGAAAGATTAAAACACTTTATATCGGCGGTGGCACACCATCAATTTTATCAGTGAATCAACTGGATTGTATTATACAGAAAATTAAATGCACATTTAATTTTTGCGGCGATATAGAAGCGTCCATAGAAATGAATCCGGGAACTGCTTCAAAAGAGAAGTGCAGGGCACTTTATCAGATGGGGATCAACAGACTCAGCATAGGGCTGCAGTCTACAAATGACATGGAACTGAAAACACTCGGACGTATTCACTCCTATGAGGACTTCTTAAACACCTATACATGGTGCAGAGAAGCCGGTTTTCAGAACATCAACGTGGATCTGATGGCAGCACTTCCCTACCAGACTGTGGAGAGTTATACCACAGGACTTCGTAAGATCATCCGCCTTGCACCGGAGCATATTTCGGCTTACAGCCTGATCTTAGAAGAAGGGACGCCTTTTTATCAAAAATATAATAGCGGATGTTATCCATTGCCGGATGAAGAACAGGAACGCCTGATGTACAGGGAAACGGAGCAGATATTGGCACAGGCGGGGTATGAACGATATGAAATTTCCAATTATGCGAAAAAAGGGTATGCCTGCAGGCATAATCTTGTGTACTGGCAGGGGGGAGATTATTTGGGGCTGGGACTTGGAAGCTCTTCCTATATGGATGGTGTACGGTTTCATAATACAACTGATCTCAATACTTATGTAAACCAAGGCGCATATGTTGAGGACCGGGAAGAGCTTTCTATGCAGGCGAAGATGGAAGAATTCATGTTTCTGGGGCTGCGTGTCATGGCAGGTGTATCCGGAACGGAATTTGAGAAACGCTTCGGGAAAACAATGGAAGATGTCTATGGCGACGTTTTACGAAAACACGAAGAAGAAGGCCTTTTACGGATAGAACGCAAAGAGGATCGTAAAGAAGCAGCTGCCGCAGAACCTGCAAAAGGAAAAACAAATATTGAAAAAGTTATGTTAACCACAAAAGGGGTTGATGTCAGCAATTATGTATTTGCAGATTTTCTGCTATAATCCTTGCGCTGTCTGTGTTTTCTATGTATAATAAAAATTGGTCGTTACTTTAACCAAACCCTATGCATACAATGGTATAAAACGTATTTGGGAGGCTTCCCTTGCAGACCTTTCAAAAACCACTTTCTGACGAGGAAGAAGCGTATTATCTGCAGATGCTTAAGGGAAACGATGTCAAACAGAGTGAGGAAGCCAGACAGATACTGATAGAAAGAAATCTGCGGCTGGTTGCCCATATTGTAAAAAAATACCAGAATGTGGAAGAGGACGCAGAGGATCTGATCTCCATAGGGACAATAGGACTCATTAAGGCGATCCGGACATTCGATGGGGGAAAAGGAAGCCGTCTGGCGACTTATGCAGCCAGATGTATTGATAACGAACTGTTGATGATGCTCCGTATGCGGAAGAAAACCGCAAGGGATGTATCCCTGTATGAACCGATCGGAACCGATAAAGAGGGAAATGAGATCAGCCTTTTGGATGTGACATTATCCAAACAGGAAGATTTTGCAGAGATGATCAGCCGGCGGGAGGATATCAGCAAGGTCAGAAGGCTGGTGTCTACAGTTTTATCTGACAGGGAAAAAGAGATCATCACGATGCGTTACGGGCTCTCGGATGAACAGGAGCTGACGCAGAGGGAAATCGGGGAAAAACTGGGTATATCCAGAAGCTATGTGTCACGTATTGAAAAGAAGGCATTACTGACATTGAAAAAGGCTTTTGAAGATATGTAATGTATAATTCCGGTTTATGCCGGAAAGAAAAGAGAGGTACATTTATTATGGAAAGTTTAGAGGAAATACTGCACGTTGCCTATGAGGCGGGGGCATCCGATATCCATCTGACGGTTGGCATTCCACCAACAATGCGTCTGAATGGTCATTTGGTAAAGATGGATTATCCAATCCTCAGACCGGAGGATACATTGGAGCTTTGTCTGGATGTATTAAACCCGGTGCAGCGTGAAAAATTCGAGGAACGCGGGGAATACGACCTTTCAATTGCATTTGCCGGAATTGGTCGTTATCGTGTCAACGTATTCAAGCAGCGTGGTGCGATCGCGCTTGCACTCCGTACTATCACTGATGAAATCCCGGATCCTGAAAAGCTGGGAGTTCCGAAATCAATCGTAGATCTGTATCTGAGAAAGCGTGGACTTGTCCTTGTAACAGGACCTACCGGTAGTGGTAAGTCAACGACACTGGCATCCATCATCAATAAAGTAAATGAAAACAGAGATGCTCATATCATTACACTGGAAGAGCCGATCGAGTATGCGCATCATCATAAGATGTCCATGGTAAACCAGCGTGAGATCGGGCAGGATACGTTAAGCTTTGAAGCCGGTCTTCGAGCAGCACTTCGTGAAGATCCGGATGTTATTCTCGTCGGAGAAATGCGTGACTTTGAAACAATCAGTATCGCCATCACCGCTGCTGAAACAGGACATCTGGTATTCTCCACACTGCATACAGTCGATGCGGCAAGTACTGTCGACCGTATCATCGACGTATTCCCGGAGCATCAGCAGCAGCAGATCCGTGTACAGCTTTCCAACGTTATTGAGGCGATCATTTCCCAGACATTGATCCCTAACGTTGCAGGAGACGGACGATGCGCGGCTTTCGAGGTTATGCATGCTACATACGCTGTCCGAAACCTGATCCGTGAAGGTAAGTCACATCAGCTTGATTCCATTATCCAGACCGGTAAGAAGGAAGGCATGATGACACTGGATGATTCCCTGCTTGCTTTATATATGCAGAGAAAGATCTCCAAGGAAAACTGTATCCAGTTCTCGCGTGATCCGGAAAAAATGAAGACAAAAGTATTCTAAATCTTATAAAATCTAAAATCTGTGGCCGGGCAGGATTGCCTGCCCGGTCATCTGAAACATATCATTTATAATTTCAAAACATTCAATGAAATAAATCCCTTATAAAAGCAATAACAATTTATTTATCATGTCAAAAAATCAAAAAGGAGAACACATCTATGTACAAATCTATTCTGTCAGGGGCATTTCATGGCATGGAGAGCTTTCTGGTACAGGTTGAGGCTGACATTTCCGACGGGCTTCCGTGTATGGATATGATCGGCTATCTTTCAAGTGAAGTAAAAGAAACAAGGGAACGCGTACGCGTTGGTATCAAAAACAGCGGTTATCAGCTGCCTGTAAAGCGGATCACTATTAATCTGTCGCCTGCGGATGTCAGAAAAGGCGGCAGTGCATTTGATCTGCCTGTAGCACTTGCCCTGCTTGCAGCAAGCGGACAGATGGACGAGATAAGCGGAACAGCAGATGCATCAGGGAAAATCGGAGAGACAGGGAAAACAGGAGATTTTCTTGTGCTGGGCGAGATGGGGCTGGATGGCACGATCAAGCCGGTAAAGGGCGTATTTCCGATTTTGATGTATGCACTGGATATGGGAATCGGCAAGTGTATTGTTCCGATCGAAAACAGGGAAGAAGCAGAAGCGGTAGACGGTATGCAGGTCCGTGCTGTCAGCTCGCTTACAGAAGCGGTATCTGTATGGACAGGAAGGCAGAATGCCGGCGGATCATCAGATGACCGGAATGCAGAAGAAAAAACAGAAGATGATGAAACCGTTGGAAGCCTTGTGATAAATCGGGAAAATAAAAAGGACTTTGCGGATGTATGCGGACAGGAAATGGCGAAGCGTGCTGCAGAGATCGCTGCTGCAGGATTTCATAACCTGCTGCTGGTCGGACCGCCGGGCAGCGGGAAATCTATGATCGCAGAGCGGATTCCTACCATTATGCCTCTGATGAGCAGGGAGGAAAGCATTGCTGTTACAAAAATTTGCAGTATGGCAGGAAAACTGCAAAAAGGAGAAGGGATGGTATGGCAAAGACCTTTCCTGCAGCCGCATCATACGATCACTGCACAGGCTCTGGTAGGAGGCGGAAATACGCCGATGCCCGGAATTGTGACACTGGCACATCGAGGTGTGCTGTTTTTAGATGAACTGCCGGAATTTGGCAGAGAAAAGCTGGATCTTTTAAGACAGCCTGTTGAGGATAAGAAAGTGCAGATCATCAGGGCAAGATATGCCTGCACGTATCCTTCGGACTTTTTACTTGTTGGTGCAATGAATCCGTGCCCATGCGGCTATTACCCGGATCTTCACAAGTGTAATTGTACGGATCAGGAAAGAGAAAGATATCAAAAGCGTGTCTCGGGAGCACTTTTAAACAGACTGGATATCTGTGCTGAAGTAGGACGGATTAAGTGGGGACAGTTACAGAAACAGGGAAATGAATCTAGTGCAGTGATTTCGAAACGTGTACAAAAGGCGATCAACAGACAGAAGATAAGATATGGGATGGACAATAAATTTAATGCAGATTTATCCAATGAAGAAACGATACTGTACTGCGGAATGAATGCAGGCGCAGAGCGGATTCTGGAGAGAACCTACACAAAATACCAGCTAAATCCAAGAAGCCTGTTCCGTATTCGCAGGCTGGCAAGAACGATCGCCGATCTGGCAGAGTCGGATGAGATAAAAGAGGCGCATGTCAGTGAGGCGATAGCACTGAATAAGGGGTTGTGGCATGCGTAAAGGAGAGATTATGAGACATTCAAAAGAGGAATTACAAATCATAAATAATTATAAAAAATCGGTTGATCTGGAAGTGAGGAATTTCGTGGAGAAAGTATATGGTGGCGAGCATGTACAACCAATCACCGTCGGATTTTTAACGGATCGTGCAGCAATAGAAATTGAACATTTGACAGGAATGATGGTATATGGAAATAGGATAGTCCTTGATGATAATGCTGTTATTCATATAAAAAACAGACATGGTATAGGAGGGGAGCAAGATGAGAGCATGAAGAATATTGATGATATTGCAAGGATTGGTTATGTGCTGGCAAATTATGATAAAATCGAATTTTACGGTGAATATGCACAGGGATATGTCGATACAAATGGAAAGCAAGCCCCAAAAGTTGTTGTAATAAAGAAAATTAACGGAACATTTTATGCCGTTGAAGCGGTAAGTGATGCAAAGAAACATCGAAATTATATAGTTTCCGCCTTTATTAAGCCAGCAGATAGAAAAAGCGATTCATCAGTCCCTAATAATGCATATGCCCTAGGTAAACGTCCGAAACGTAGCTGATGATATCGCCTTTATTGATTATTATATAACATATTCTGAAGATATATTCAAGAGCAGGAGACACTACATGACAACAAAAAACATAGAAGAACAAAAGAAATATGAATACTGGCTGTATCGGACAAATCCGCTGCGGCGAAACCGCATGATCCGGATGACGGAGCGGGGGATCAGCCCCAAAAATCTTTATGAGATGAAAGAGGAAGAACTGAAGAAGCTGTGGCGGTCTATTTGCCAAAATGGGCAGGAAAGTGTGACGGAAAGAGATATTGCCCTTATTTTAGAAAGCCGCAGGACATTTGACCTGCAGGGAGAATATGCAAAACTGCAGGAAAAAGGAATCACATTTGTATCCATATTGCATGAGGACTACGCATATAAGCTGCGTAATATCCCGGATCCGCCATTCGCCTATTTCAAAAGGACAGATAATACAAAGAACAGACCGGATCAGCCGACGATCGCCATCATCGGAGCCAGAAACTGCAGCGGATACGGAAAAGAAATCGCGAAAAGACTGGGAATGTGCTGCGCAGATCTGGAGATGACGGTTGTCAGTGGACTGGCAGCAGGAATTGACAGTATAGCGCAGGAAGCTGCCAATCAGGCGGGCGGCTTTGTACAGGCGGTGCTGGGAAGCGGTGTAGATATCTGTTATCCGGCGCAGAACAGGAGCCTGTATGATGCAGTACTGAAAAACGGTGAGATCCTCAGCGAATATCTGCCGGGGACAGCGCCTATGGCATGCAATTTTCCACCACGGAACCGGATCATCAGTGGCCTAAGTGATGCTTTGATCGTGGTAGAGGCAAGGCAGAAAAGCGGGACAAGCATTACAGTCAATATGGCACTTGAGCAGGGAAAGGATGTGTATGCCATTCCGGGGCGGATCACGGATCCGATGAGCCTTGGCTGCAATCACATGATCAGCCAGGGAGCAGGCATTATCACAGATATAGAGGAAGGTCTGCTGGAAATCAGACAGATGATACTGGAAAGAAAAGTGCAGACGGGCTATAGTGTCGGCTCATGTAACGGGAATCAGAATGGAATACCTCAGTATGCTGATGAAATGCATAAATACGCGGATAAAAATAATAAATCACAAGATGGCATAGGTTTACATAATATGAACGGGCGAAAAAATCTGTATGCGAAGGATGATCTGAAAGACCGTCTGTATGCCTGCATGGACTATATGCCCAAAACGATGCAGCAGCTTTATGAAGAAATCGGAGATGTCAATATTGCGGAGATCATGACCGCCCTTTTGCAGATGGAACTGGATGGAGCGGTTGTGGAAAAGGGAGGGGCGTATTCTTTATGAATTCGTTTTTTTATTTGATGAGTTGGGCATAATTCACAAAAAAATGCGTTCATTTTGCAACTTTACAGCATTGAATTATGGCAATGGAAAAATTATAATAAAAAAGACTATATGATGCGCTGACTGTGTCTGTAATGATGGGAACATGTTGGGGCAGACAACATCCGGTCATGCATCTTTCATATATGTCATGATAAAGAGCGAAACAAATAAGAAAGGGGATACATGAATGGTATTTAACAAATTACCGAAAGAGATGAGAAGAACACTTGCGCTCACGCTGGCTGCCTCTATGGTGGCTACAGGAACGCAGACGCCGGTTCTTGCAGATCAGGTGCAGGAGGTTTCTGTGCAGGAAGTGCAAAATGCGCAGACAGAGGCTGGAGAGGAACAAAATGTCCGGGCTGCAGAGCAGCAGGAAGAAGTACCCGTGGCAGAAGAGCAGACAGGTACAGAAGAATCTGTACAAAAGCAGACGCTGTCTGCAAATGAGGTCAACCCGGTTGATCCTGTTACAGATCCGAATGGGCAGGAAAGCAAGATTGAAACACAGGCAGCAGAAGAGGAAGAAATTGAGGCTGAGACAGCAGATGGAGAAGTTACCAGTGCTACATATGTAGAAATTGTCGTACAGGATCAGGAAGGTAATTATGCCGGCAAAGTGAACTGTGGTTTTGACTTTGATAGTGTGAATCATACAGCAAGACTTGTTAGAATCTTACCGGCGGAAAATGAATCAGACAGACCGGCAGTGGATGAAAAGAGCAGTGTTAAGCTGATTATTAAAACAGTATCATATAATAAAGAGGAATATACGGTTAATACGATTTATAACGACGGTGGAATCTGTGGAGCAGGTCTGCCCAATCTTGATCTTGTCATAGGGAAAGAAGTTACCTTGATTGGAACCAATGCATTTAAGGATGTGGGAGCCAAGACTCCGGTGAAGTCAGTCACATTTGAAGCAGAATCCGGGTTAAAAGAGATTGGTGATTATGCATTCAGTGCTGCGAATCTGAGCGGAGAGGTTATACTTCCGCAAGCAGTAGAAACGTTGGGAAAAGGTGCGTTTAGTGGAACGGCGTGTACAAAATTCACCTTCGAAGCCGGCTCTAAAATGACAGCAATGGGTGATAGCGTATTCGCGAATTGCGGCAAGCTGACAGAGGTTGAGAATTTCCCGAGTGGTATTACCAAAATCCCTGACAGTAGCTTTATGAGCGATAAAGTACTTGCAAAGGTTACTTATGCAGCTCCGGAAAAAATGACAGGAATCGGTGCGAGTGCTTTTTCCGGTTGTGAGGTACTTGTTTCAGATGCATCGTATTCGCCGATTACAGAAAATATGGTCACAATCGGGGCATCTGCATTTATGGGGTGTAAAGGGGAACAATTTACAACTGTTACCATTCCGGCAAGTGTAACAAAACTGGAACAAAATACATTTGCAAATTGTCTTAGCCTGGCAACGGTTACATTTACAAATACAGAAAGTGTAACGGAAATTGCAGCAATGTGTTTTGCAAATGATGGTGCATTAACAGAGTGCGAGCTTCCCGCAAAATTGGAAGTGCTTGGCGACTCTGCTTTTGGTGCGACTGCGCTCACCCATGTACGTATTCCGGTTACGCTGCGCGAGGCAAAACAGCCATTTTCTAAATGCCAGCATATCGGACAGATTGAATGGGAAGAAGGGCTTACCAAGGTAATAGATAATCTCTTCCAAAATATGGAAAGCAACCTAAAAGTGGATTTTCAAAATCAGATCACAGAAATAGGAAATCATGCATTTGATTCCAGTTTAATTACCGGCATAACAGGAACTAACAACCTGGTAAAGATTGGAGAATATGCGTTTAATAGTTGTATGGGTATAAGCGGTAAAGTAGAATTGCCAGCCGTAACAGAAATACATGCCTATGCCTTTTCGAAGATCTTTGCAACAGATTTTGTAATTTCGGAGGATATTACCTTAATAGATACCGGTGCATTTATGAATTGCACAAACCTGAAAGCAATAAACAAGAATGATGGTGTCGCAGACGTCGATCTTGGTAATATGACGAAGCTGGCAGAAATCGGAAAACAAGCATTTTCAGGATGCACTTCCATTGTCAGCCTGCGTTTGAGCGGAACCATTACAAAAATCAATGATAGTGCATTTTCAAAACTGACTACTCTGGCGAATGTCAAGTTTAATGACAATGGCGAAGCAGGAACAACGGAACTTGGTAGCAGTGTGTTCTCCGGGTGTACAAACCTTGTAGAAGTATCAACGGCAAAAAATGTTGGAATTATTGGAAGCAGCGCTTTTTCAGGCTGTATCAAGCTGATGCGTTTAAATTTGGCAGAGGGCTTACAGATCATTAAGAAAGATGCATTTGCAGGCTGCACCCGTCTGGAAGGTGCTTTGCCGGAAGGAGTAAATGAAAAATATTCCAGCGCAAGTGGTGCAAAGGTAATGCTGCCAAATGAAAAGTCGGTTCTTGAAATTCCGGGAACAGTAACAGCTATAGAGGACAGTGCATTTGCGAACTGCTATAGTGCGGATGAAACACTTCAGGCAGATGGCGAAAAAGAGCCGTCTGACTATAAAATCGGCATCAAAGCGGTTCATATTGCAGGTAATCCTGCGGGCACAACAATCGGTGCTTCCGCATTTGTAGGCTGCCAGAATCTGACAAAACTGACATTGGGAGAAGGCGTGACCGGGTTAGGAGACAGTGCCTTAAAAGATACCAGACTGAAAGAAATTACGATTCCATCTACCTTTGAAACCGGTACTGCGAAGAATTCTCCGTTTACATCAGGGGAAAACAGTACTCTGAAGAAAGTGACATTTGCAGATGGTATTCAGGTGATTCCGCAGTATTTCTTAAACAACATTACAACACTGACAGAAATCGAAATACCGGCAAGTGTGCAGAAGATCGGGGATCATGCATTTGCAGACTGTAGTAATCTTACAGCGGTGACTTTTAAAGAACAGGCTACTCCAAAGCTTACAACGATTGATACAAGTGCCTTTGAGGGCTGCAGCCTGATGACACTTTCTAAGCTGCCTGATGGTGTGACAACAATCAATGCATCTGCTTTTAAAGATTGCAAAAAAATAAGTCTCACAGACCTTCCAACAGGTTTGATAACAATCGGTAACGCAGCGTTTGAAAACTGCACAATGCTTCGGATTGACAAACTGCCTGCTATAACAGCCTTGGGAATGGCTGCATTCAAAAACTGTGTTAATCTCCCGTTTCTGTCAATAGACACCTCTAATTTGGCTGAGATCAATGCAACAGCATTTGAAGGATGTACAGGTCTTACAGATGTCCGGATTGATGGTGGTGAAAAGAAACAAACGACAATTGCGGATGGTGCATTTGCAACGTGTGAGAATTTAAACTGGGTAATTATTAATAATATCAAATCAGTTGGAAAGAAGGCATTTACGAATCTGCCGATTTCGCTATTGAATATCAATCAAGTAGATGCCATCGGGGAATCTGCCTTTGCAGGTTGTGATAAATTAGAAAATCCGGTCATCCAAAATACAAAAACAATTGGTGCTTCAGCATTTGCGGGATCTGGAGCGCAGACAGACGATAACAAAGTATTGCTGGATTCTATTCAGAATATGGGCAGCAGGGCGTTTGAAGGATGCCAATTTACAAGTGCTGATATCAGGGATTTGGAGAAAGTTACAACTTACACAGATCCGGAAACAAAGATTGAGTATTCTCCATTTGCAAAGAGCAGCATTAAAAAAGTGAAGTTTAGTGATGAGGCAAAGAACACTGTTTGCACAAAGGCATTTAAAAATGTAACCAGTTTACAAAGCGTGGAGCTGGCTTATTGCCTCATATACGGTAATATTTCCACCATTGATGCAAGTGCCTTTGAGGGCTGTGTGAATCTGACAGATATCAACCTGAGTGATGAATTGACAACGATCAACGGACTGGCTTTCTACAATACCGGATTGACAGAAATTACGGTTCCGGCTTCGCTGACAAAGATTACAGCAGCATCCGCTGCAGGGAAAACAGTCAGTCCATTTGCAGGAGGTGTGCTGAGAAAAGTAACGTTTGCAGATGGTGTAACAAAATCATTACAGGGTATGTTTATGGGTACGACTTCTCTGGAAGAAGTGGTATTACCGGAAAGTCTCAAAACGATTGACCAGAATACCTTTAAGGATTGCAGCGGTCTTAAGAAGTTATCAGTAGTAAAGAGTGATCAGGAAACAGGAGAATATGTAGCTGCTGAGGAAAATGTACTTGATACAGTAGAAACCATTAATGCAGGTGCGTTTAACGGCTGTTCTTCTCTGGAAACACTTACATTAAAGAATGTTGCAAAAATTGATTCCAGTGACACAAACAGAACTTTTGGCGGCTGTATGAGCTTAAAAAAGGTATCTGTTACCGGTGTGACGACAACAGATAACACAGGAAAGACAACACTGAGTACAACAATCGGAACATCTGCCTTTAAGGACAATAAGGCGCTGAAAGAGATAAATCTGGATACGATCAAAACCGTATCGCAGGAAGCATTCAGAGGCTGTGGTGTGGCAGATGATGGAACAGATCCTGCAACATTAACTCTGAATCATGTAAACGCTATTGGGGCGCTTGCTTTTTACGGATGCGGATTTAAGGCAGTACAGATACCGCGTCAGCTGACTTCCGTAGCAACCGGTAAGATCAATGGAGTGGAATATGGTCCGTTCGCAGGCGGAAAACTGGAAACAGTTTCATTTGGTACGTTGATCAATACTATTCCGGATAATTTATGCATGAATACTACAAGCCTGCAGAAGATTGATCTGCAGTCTGTCAAAGCAAGTCTGAAAACGATTGGTAAAAATGCGTTTAAGGGCTGTACATCGGTAGAAGAAGTTACAATTCCGAAGGGTGTCTTAACTGTCAGCAATTCGGCTTTTGAAGGCTGCAGTGGACTGACAGATGTTACGATTGCAGCGAAGACAATCAATGCCAAGGCTTTTGCAGAGTGTACAAATCTGAAGGCAGTGAAAATGGAAGAAGGTGTGACGACAATTCAGGGCATGGCATTTGCCAACACACAGATTTCTGCTGTTACCATACCTTCTACCCTTACAACGGCCGGAACGACAAAAGAAGGAACCATTGAAAAAGGACCTTTTGCCGGAACGATGATTGCAACAGTGCATGGGCAAACAGGGGATAGTACCGAAGCACAGGAAGGTGCGACAATTCTGCCGGAAACCCAAAAAATACCGGATAATCTTTTCCTTGGCTGTACCTCTATTATAGATGTACAAATTCCGGAAACTGTTACTGAGATTGGGCAGAAAGCATTTAAGGATGCCAGCAGTGTTGAAAATGTGACGTTTGCCGTGAATACGGAAACCGGTAAAGTAAAGGGAGTAGAGAAGATTGGCATCAGTGCATTTGATGGCTGCAGCTCATTGCAGGAGCTTGTTTTGCCGGAAACTGTAACAGAAGTGCTGCAGGGAGCTTTTGCAAATGAAGGAGCTCTGGTAAAGGCTGATATGAGTCGGGCAGCATCTCTGAAAAAATGGGAGAAAGAGTCATTCAAGGGGGATACAGCACTGGCAGAGGTTGTTCTGCCGACAGCAGGCGGTATCACAGCAATTCCGGATGGCGCATTTGCAGGATGTACCTCTTTGACAGGTGAAAACCTGAAAATTCCGAAAAATATTGTAACGATCACAGCGAATGCTTTTAAAGAGTCCGGTTTGAAGAAACTGTATATACCAAACCAGGTGACAACGATTGGAGCAAGCGCATTTGAGGCTTGTAAAAATTTGGAAGATGTGCATATTAGTAACAATATATCGATCATCAGTCAGAGTACGTTCAAAAACTGTGAGAAACTGGAAAAAATTGAGATTCCGGTTAAGGTAGAAAAAATTGGAACAAATGCATTCTATGGTTCCGGACTGAAAGACGTATATATTTTTGGCGATCCGGAGATTGGCGGTGGTATCACAAATACCTATGCAGGCATGAAAAATCAGCTTTCTGTTTTTGAAAAAGAAGTTGTGGATGAAACAGCCAGTGCAGTGAGTCAGCATATATTTAATACAGACTTCACAATTCACGGTGCTGAAAATACAAAACTTAAGACAGCATTTTTTGATACATACAGAACAGAAACAGACGGACCGTCTGTACCAAATGTTGCAGATGGCAAGGGAACGATCGCTATTTACAGTACGAGTCTGGCGAATACAGATCAGCCATGTATGAAATGGGACAGTCTGGATGAGGCTGTTTACAGGGCTTCAGCAATTAAGCTGGATCAGTCAGAACTGACTATGATGCTCAAGAACAAAAAAACATTGGTGGCAAGTGTAATTCCTGCTGATGAGACGAAGGAAGACAGCGTACTGGATGCGCTCACATGGGAATCTAGTGATGAAAAAATTGCAAAAGTAGATGCCAATGGTGTGATTACCGCGAATGCAGAAGGTACGGTAACGATAACTGCAAAAGCGGGAGATGTAAAGGCAGAATGCAAGGTTAAGGTAATCAGCCCGATCAATACCTGCGTGATGCAGAAGGAGGGTGGAACAGGTAGTCTGACTTCTCTGGCACTCAGAGGCGGCGAAAGTATCACTGTGACTTTCGATGTACAAAAATCCAATAAGCAGGCATCCGATGAGTATACAATAAAGGCGGGAGACGCTTCTGTCATCTCTGTTGAGAAGAAAGATAAGATCAGCAATACCTATGTGATAACTGCCCTGAAGAAAGGAAAAACTTCTATCATTTGTAGTGCAACGGATGGATCTGAATTTACCCAAACGTTTGATGTAACGGTTGATTCAACACAGCATATTGTTGCGGATCCAACGAAGTTTACCAATAATAATGAGGACGGTTCCCATAATTATGAAGCAAATACAAAAGATTCCTGGACCTATCATGTGGACGGTGTATCTGAGATAAAGATCACATTTGATCCTGTGACGGAAGTAGAGCCTGATCATGACTTTATACTTGTGTATGACAAAGATGGAAAATCATTATTGTATGATGGAGATACTGCTGTAAATGGTGTCGCAACTGTAGTGGCAGAAGATAGTACAGTGAAGTATAAGTATACGGGCGATCAGCTTGATGACCGGACGTTTACAGTAAAAGGTGATACCGTCAGAGTGCAGATTGACGCAGATGCAAGTGGTGAGCGTTACGGATTTAAAGTCAGCAAGGTTGTAACGAAGAATACGATCGATTATAAATTGAATGGCGGACTTACCAAAAATAATCCAAATCCTTATTCATTCAGCTCAGATAGTACAGAGCCTATTATACTGAAAGATGCAACAAGAGAAGATGCAATCTTTGTCGGATGGTATACGGATAAGGCTTGTACCATTCCGATTACAGAAATCAAACCGGGTATAGGTGGTGTTACAGTTTATGCCAAATGGCAGGAAAATCCGGCTGTTATTTATAAGCTGAATGGAGCACCGGATTCTGTGAATAAGCAAAATCCGAAGTATGTACCATTTGATAATGAGGAGGAAATTGTATTACAGGCAATTGAGAGAGAAGGCTATACGTTCCTTGGCTGGTATACGGACAAAGAATGTACAAAGCAGATTACTGCGATACCTGCTCATACGAAAGTGGCATTAACAATTTATGCAAAGTGGGAAAAGAAGACAGCACCGGCAGAACCGACACCGACACCTACACCTACACCTGTGCCAACACCGGAACCGTCCAAAGTACCAACACCGCAGCCTTCCAAAACGCCTGCTCCGGAGCCTTCAAAGACACCTTCGCAGGAACCGGCTAAGACACCGGAAAATAAACCGGCGAAGGCAGGTACACAATTATCGGCTGCAGAAGCAGGTGCTTCTTATCAGGTTGTGAGTGAGGATGAAAAGCAGCCTACGGTCGTTTATACAGCACCGGCAGATAAAAATGTAAAGAAGATAACTGTTCCGGCGACAATTACGGTAGGAGGCATTACCTATAAGGTTGAGTCGGTTGCACCGGATGCATTTAAAAATTGCAGGAAACTGACAAGTGTTAAGATTTCAGCAGGTGTTCAGAAAATAGGTAAAAATGCATTTAGTGGCTGTAGTAAGCTTTCTTCCGTGACAATTGGCAAAGATGTTACAGAGATCGGTGCCGGCGCTTTTGCAAATTGTAAGGCTTTGAAGAAGATCACAATACCGGCAGCGGTTACAAAGATCGGCAAAAAAGCATTTAACAAATGTAAAAAACTCAAGACAGTGACCATAAAAACAAAAAAACTGAAAACTGTCGGCGGTTCAGCGTTCAAGGGAATTGCAAAGAAAGCGGTTATCAAGCTGCCAAAGGCAAAGAAGGCTGCTTATAAAAAGCTTTTAAAGAAAAAATATGATAAAACAACAAAGCTGAAATAATGAGAGTTTAAAAGGAGGAAAAGTATGAGAAAGAAACACTTGCTTACGAAAGCACTGACACTGGTGCTTTCAGCAGCAATCTGCGCAGGAGGAACCGGGCTGGAAACTTTGGCTGCGTCTGTGGAAATTACACAGACGCAGGAAGTGCAGCCGGATGGCGCGCAGGAACAGGCAGATGCTGTATCAGCAAATGATGCAGCAACTGAAGAAAACGGGGATACAGTGACAGATCCGGAAGAGTCACAGGAAGAAGTCACGCAGGAGGAACCGGCTGATCCGGAAGAGACGGATGATGAAAATGAAACAACAGGCGAAGAGGAAACAGAAGCTGGCGAGGAAGATCTGGATGCGGATGAAGCATTACAAATGCCAAATGATGACGAGCTTTTTGCAAGGTATGCAGATGAGAAGCTGTCGGCAGCAGTTGTAGAGCTTTATAATAAAGCAAAGAATACAGATGAATATTCAAAAAGTAATCTGACAATCGGTCTGATCAAAAGTTATACGGGAGCTTTAGATTTTACACAATTAAAAGATATGTCTGCTTCGGATATTACAGATATTACAGGACTGGGATATGCAAGAAATGTCAGTGCTATTGATATCAGTACCACTAATGTGACAAAAATATCATCCTATGAATTTAACAGCTGTGCATCCCTTACAGAGATAAAACTACCCGATACATTAACAATAATGGAAGATCATGCATTTGCAGGCTGCAGCTCTTTAAAAGGAATTGATCTGCCTGTATCGCTTATCGGGATTGGGGGATATGCATTTAGCAACTGCTCTGAGCTGGCATATGTAAATACATTGTTAAATGGAGAAAATGTGATAGCAGATACATTGCCGGATGGCTTGGAATCAGTTGGAACCAATGCATTTGCCGGGTGTTCCGCACTTGTTAAAATTACAATACCGAGTTTTGGAACCGGAACAATTCTGGAAAAAGCATCTTCTCTCTTTGCCAATTGTACATCATTGAGTGAAGTTAAGATTGGAAGCAGCATTCAGTCAATTCCAAATGCTTGTTTTTATGAAAGCGGTAACGAAAAAACAGGTATGATAGTATCGATCGAACCCGGTTCCAAACTGGATAAGATCATGGATTCGGCTTTTGAAGGTGCCAATATGAGCAACCTGGATCTTTCAGGCTGTACACATCTTGCTGCAATAGATGCAAGAGCTTTTGCGAAGAAAAATGCAAAAATCCCTTTGACAGAGATCAGACTAGCTGCAGTGATTAAGGATGAAGCGGAAAACGAACTGCAGCTCAGCATCGGAAAAGAAGCATTTTATCAAACTCCGCTTGTGAGTATGTATGCGGGAAATTCTGATGACCAGGTGGTAACATTGCCTGATTATGTAAAATCTGTTGGTGTAGGTGCATTTGCGGAAAATGAGGCAATGAATGCACTGGTGCTTGGCAGTAGTGTTCAGACGATCGGTGATTTTGCTTTTAATGCCTGCAAAAATCTTGCAACAGTAACCCAGAGTACAACAAAGGATGGTGACTGCGCTACAGAAATCATCGGTACCTGTGCATTCAGGGAAACGGGATTTGCGGATGCCAGCTTTCTTGGAAAGATGAAACATCTGAAGCGGATCGGTGGAGAAGAGCAGCATCTGGATAGTATAGATGACAGAGAGAAGAGCAATTCTTATATAAAGATCAAAAAACCGGATTATAAAAAGAATTATGTCCTGAAAAATGAAAAATTTGGTTCAGAGGTTTTTACAGAGAGTAAGGTGCAGACGGTTGTACTGCCAGCCTCTATTGAAGTGATCGAAAGCCGTGCGTTTTATAATTGTGAAAGCCTTGAGAGTGTTACAATGGAAAGCGGCAGAAAAGACAAAGGCGTAACCTGCAAGATCAATTCAGAAGCATTCAGAGAGTGCGAAAAATTAAAAACGGCAATTTTACCGGATAATGAGAAGATGGGGGAAAGTCTGGAAATTGATAAGGGTGCATTTCTTCAGTGTAAGGCACTTGATACAATTTCAAAATTAGAAGGAGAAGCAACCTATAATGGCAAATTCCCTAAGACGCTGACAAAGCTTGCAGATAATGCATATGACACAACAGGACTGAAAGAGGTGCTCATTCAGGATCGTGAAGACGGCACTATGCCTGAGATCGGTACTTATGTATTTATGGACAGTGCATCACTCAGAAAGGCTGTTATGCCACAGGCAACAGTAAAACTGGAAGAGGGACTTTTCTATGATTGCGGCGTCAATGATTTTTCAACAGCCGGTACAGCTAAAAATCTGGAAGAAATTGATGATGTTGCATTATTTGGAAGTACATTTGATACACTGGATCTTTCTATTTACCCAAAATTAAAACGGCTTGGAAATTATGCACTGGCTTACAGAGATATGAGAGGGAAAATAATCCGTACAAGTCAGTATAGCAACATTAGTGTAAAAACACTGGTTTTACCGGCCAATATTGAAAATGATTCTCTGGAACTCGGAGAATATCTGCTGCGTGGAGCACGCAGATTTAACACAATGCAGGTAAAGGGAGAATATGAGACAGATGGTATTGTATGTATTCCCGATTATGTTACGAACAAATCCTGCCTGGGAGGAACTTTCTCGGGAACAGCGGTTGAAGAGGCACACTGGCAGTATACAGAAACCAAAAAAAATCCATGGACGTATATTCCGCACAGTATGTTCAATGCGGCAAGAGTTTCGGATATTTCAAAGTGTCTGCTCCCGGTAGCGGATCTGAAAGAAATTAAAGAACAGGCATTTCTTGGATGCATGTGGCTGAATACTGTGGATCTCAGACCGTATACACAGCTGGACACACTGGGAGAAGGCGTATTTGCAGAGTGCTTTACTCTGAAAAGTGCGTATATGGCACCACAGCTTACAAAGCTGCCAAATCATACATTCTTTACAGGATTCTATAGTAAGATAACCAGCTCGGCAGGATATGCATCTACACTGCAGTATGTGGACCTTGGTAATATTACGGAGCTGGGAGAATACTGTTTTGCTTCCGTAAACCTGCAGAGTGATACCGAAGGAAGCGGTACACCACAAAATGTTATCTGGCCGGCAGAGATGCAGGCAATTGACCTTTCAAAGATCAAAAAGATCGGAAAGGGATGTTTCCTGGGACAGACAAAACTTACGACTGTTAAATTTGGCGAAGAACTGACAGTAATCGGGAATAATGCATTCCAAAGCTGTGCATCTCTGAGCCTTAAACCAAACGGCGCAGTAACGGTTCAGAATCCGGCAGAAGGAAAAACAGTGGAAATTGTGACAGCAGGTCTTCCGGACAGCCTTGAGAGTATCGGTGATTATGGATTTTACAGATGTGAAAAACTGGATACGGTTATTTTTGGCTCCAAGCTGAATCAGATTGGTAAATATGCATTTTCTGAAACAATCGGTCATTATGATTATGACTATACAGATAGCAAAGGATTATATATCGCACCTTTGAACTCGGCACCTTCCTATGATTGCACCGTGCTTCCAAGTTATCCGGAGGCAAACGGTAAGGTGAGAGATGTGATCAACTGTGATTTTACACAGGCAACGAATCTGGTGATGATTGGAGATCATGCGTTTTATATTTCCAGTATCGGAAAGGCAGATCTGCAGAATACGAAGATGAAGAGACTGGAGAGCTTTACATTTGCTGATTGCCCAAATCTGGACAGTGTAGAACTTGGAAACAGTTTTAATCTGGTTGCTGACAACAGTCTTGCAGCATGCCCGAGACTGACAACACTTAGGGTTTACACAACAACTACGATCAGCAAAAAGGCATTTGCGGCTGTATCTGCATTCAATGGAAAGTGGAAAACACAGGCAATTGGCGATCTGTATAATTCTACAGGTGAAAAAAAGAAACCGACGATCGATGTTACGACAGAACCGGTTACAACGATTGGTATTGGCGGGGAAACAACATTGCCATATTATGTAACCCCTTATGTAAAAGGGGATGCTCCGGCATTTACCTATCTATTGATCGGGGATGAAAATTCACCGGACACAATTGATGAATATATGTATGTAGAAGGACGTGTGTCATCCTATTATTATAAAAAGAACAATCTGGCAGGAAATCCGGCATATCTGGTAGGCAGTGATTACTTTACAAATGCAAAAGATGCGATCACCTTCAAGACAGATGCAAACCAGACCGTGGAAACGATCAAGATCACAGGGCTGAAGCCTATGCAGGATAATGAAACGGTTCCGTTCAGTATTGCAACACAGATTTCTTTTGTAAGAGATAATAATAACAGAACGCAGGGAGTGAAGCTTTCCAGTCTGGACAGTATATTTACAACAACTTACAATATCCATGTGGCAAATGTACCATATCGCCCGGTATTGTATACGGATGCCAACAGAACCAAAGAAGAGAACATTGCTTTAAACGAAGCAAACGGAACAGCAACTCTGATACAGACAATACGTGCATGCAAAAAGAAGGCAAATTACAGTCAGAATTATTATTTTGATCTGAAAAATCTGAAGGCTTCAGAGTCAAGACCAAATACCTGTAACCTGATCATTGAAAGCAGTGACCCTTCCGTCATTGCAATAGCAGGAAGCGCAAAGCAGGTTGCGGGAAGCACAACCCAGTGGAAGTTGGATGCGGCTGCTTACAGTAACAGCATTACAACTGCTTCAATGGCTACAAAAGGTAAGACATTCAGCGTGACAGCCAAGAAACCGGGAACTGCAACAGTTAAGATTTATCCGGAAGGAAGTCCGGCGCAGACGATTACAATGACTTATAATGTAGTTGCGGATATCCAGAGCATAGCACTGGCAATGCCGACAGAATTTGCAGCCGGTGTCAGACCGGGAGATACTTTTAATGTTCTCAATAGCGTAAGAACCTATCTGAATGGATCTGTATCAAAAGCAAAAAATGACTTAGGTACATTATTCCAACTGACGGATAATAAAATTACTTATACATCAGATAAGCCGCAGGTACTTAGTGTAGATGCACAGGGTAATGTAACGGTGCAGAGTGTAACGGCAGAAAAACAGACTGTAAAGATTACAGCTACGGTAATAACACCGGATGGTGACAAGGTAGAAGGTTCTGTAAACTGTAATGTGGCATATCCGCAGATGAAGAACGGTGCAGAGACAAAGGACAGTACAGGTGCAAGTGTGACAGTAAAAACTGCCGGAAATGCAACAAAGCAGGGCGAAGTAAAATATACAAAACCTGCGGATGGTGCATCAAATGTAACAATTCCTGCTACAGTTGTCGTAGATGGTGTAACCTGTAAGGTAACAGAGGTAAGTGCAGATGCCTTCAAGGGAAATAAGACAGTTCAGAATGTCACAATACAGGCGGATGTAACAACCTTACCCAATGATATGTTTAAAGGCTGCACAAATTTACAAGCCGTGACATTACCGTCCGGTATTACGAGTATTCCGAGCGGAATGTTCAATGGCTGCGGTAAATTGAAGACGATGAAGATTCCAGGCAAAGTAACAGAGATTGGAGCGAATGCGTTTAAAAACTGTAAGTCGCTGACGAAGATTACGATTCCGAAGCCTGTAAAAACGATCGGAAACAGTGCATTCAGTGGATGCAGCAAGCTGAAGACGGTTACGTTCCATAAAAAAGCAGTTTTGACAACGATTGGAAACAGTGTATTCAGTGGATGCAAAGCAATGAAGACGATCTCACTGCCAAAGAAGCTGAAAAGCATTGGAAGCAAGGCTTTCTATAAGTGTGGTAAACTGAAAACAATCAAGATCCAGTCGACGGTATTAAAGAAAGTTGGAAAGAATGCATTTAAGAGCATTTATAAAAAGGCGACGATCAAAGTACCGAAGAAGAAATTGGGAGAATACAAAAATCTCCTGAAGAAAAAAGGACAGTCTTCCAAAGTGAAGATCAAGAAGTGAAATCTATAGGGGGAAAAGCGAAAGGCGGTCGGTTTATGACCGCCTTTCTTTTGTAAATATATCAAAAAAGTAAATGCGAAAACGTTTGAAAATAGTAAATATGCCCAAAATAACGCACAATTTTTGTGTACTTATTTCAGTACAAAAGGATGTAATCGCCTTTACACAATCTTAAGAAAATGTTAAAATGATTTACATAAAATTCATACTTTGGGTTTGTTATGCCCGTAATGACCGAATTTTAAAAAGTAGGAAGTAGTATGAAAGGACAGTAAGATGGGGTTATCAGGAAGAAGAAAGATAAGAATCGGTGATATTCTTATCAATGAAGGCATCATTTCACCGGAGCAGCTTGACGAAGCGCTTGCCAAGCAGAGGGAAAACAAAAAACGACTTGGTGAAATTCTTGTTAATGATGGATATGTAACAGATGAGACAATGGCAAATGCCCTTTGTCACCAACTTGGATATGAAAGAGCTGATCTACAGAGCCGCATCCCGGATGATCTGATTTCCATGTTTGATGTGGATATATTGAAAAAGTATTCAGCCATCCCTTACCGGTATGACGACCGCAATGTCAATGTGATCTGCATGGCAATGTCCGATCCGATGGATATGCTGGCGATCGATGACCTTTCGATGATCAGTAATCGTATGATCCAGCCGGCTGTTGCAACGCCGCGTGAGATCATGCTGGCGATCGATAAGTATTACGGAAATGCCGAAGCAATCAAGGCTGCCAATGATTATGAGCAGGAAAGAGCCGATCTGTTCCAGGAAGATGAAATGGATCGTATGATCAATGAGGATGTTAACAATTCCCCGATCGTACAGCTCGTTAACAACATGCTGGAACAGGCAGTCCGCCAGAGAGCTTCCGATATCCATATCGAGGCACTGGAAAAGAAAGTCCGGATCCGTTACCGAATTGATGGTGCATTATTCGAACGTATTACATATAATATAAAGCTGTTGCCTGCAATCGTAGCCAGATTAAAGGTTATCGGCGGAATGGATATCTCTGAAAAGAGAAAACCGCAGGATGGTCGTATCACAACATTTGTTGATAACAGAGAATATGATATCCGTGTATCTATCCTTCCAACGGTATACGGCGAAAAGACAGTTATGCGTATTACCAACAAAGGTAATCTGACAAGAGATATTTCAGAATTGGGTTTCAGCGAAAGCGAGAGAAAGGTATTTACTCATATCTTAAAAAATCCACATGGAATCATCCTTGTTACAGGACCTACAGGTAGTGGTAAATCAACAACGCTTTATACCGCACTGAGTGAATTAAATACAGAAGCAGTAAATATCATCACAGTCGAAGACCCTGTCGAAGCAAACGTGGCGGGGATCAATCAGGTACAGACGAATGTAAAAGCAGGACTTACCTTTGCAAGTGCACTTCGTTCTATCCTGCGTCAGGATCCGGATATTATCATGATCGGAGAAATTCGAGACGGTGAGACAGCAAGCATTGCGGTGCAGGCATCTATCACAGGTCACTTGGTTGTCAGTACACTGCATACGAACTCGGCGGCAAGTACGGTTTCCCGTCTGGAAGATATGGGGATTGAATCTTATCTGATCGCGGATTCGGTGGTGGGTATCATTGCACAGCGTCTGGTACGCCGCCTATGTCCGAGATGCAAGCAGAAGCGTCTTGCAAATGAAGATGAACTGGATATTCTTGGCATGGAAGGACAGGAAGTGGAAATTTACGAACCGGTCGGATGCCCGAACTGTGACAACAGCGGTTATCGAGGCCGAATCGGTGTATATGAGATCATGGAAGTGAATAACGATGTAAAGAGATGTATCGCGAAAGGCGGAGATGCTGATGCGATCAAAGATGTGGCGCTCCAGAACGGTATGAGTACACTTCGCATGAGTGCGACGAGATATGTGCTGCAGGGTATTACATCAGTCAGCGAAATGGTAAAAGTTTCCTTTGAAAGCTAAGGGATACAGAAAAGATAGAAGAGAAAGAAACCTAGGAGGGTGTGCAGGTGACAACTTATAAATATTCTGCTGTTGATAAAAACGGTAAATCGATCAACGGCTCAATTGAAGCGGAAAGTGAACAGAAAGCTGCAGAACAGCTGAAAAAAGAGGGAAAGATACCTACCGAGATCAAGGAGCAGACACTTCTTGATAAAGATATTAATATGGGATCTTTATTTAAGAAAAAAGTTGCAGTCAGAGATATGAGTATTTTCTGCCGCCAGTTCGTAAGTATGCACAGAGCCGGTGTTACGATTCTGGAATCTATGCGGATGCTGACAGAACAGACAGAAAATCCTACCTTGAAAGATGGACTTCAGGAAGTATACCTTGGTGTACAGAAAGGTGAATCGCTTGCAAGCTCCATGGCGAAGAGACCGGATGTATTTCCAAAACTGCTGATCCATATGGTCAGCGCCGGTGAGGCTTCCGGTAGTTTGGATATCGCATTTGAACGTATGGCGGTACAGTTTGAAAAATCTGCCAAGATCCAAGGGTTGATCAAGAAAACAATGGTCTATCCGATCATGGTATTGGTTGTAGCGGTAGTTGTTGTTATCGTCATGCTGACATTCGTTGTACCAACATTCATGAGCATGTTCGCAGATATGGATATTAAAATGCCGGGTATTACACTGGCGGTAGTTGCTGCATCAGAGTTTATGCAGGCAAGATGGTATATTGTAGTAGCTGTTATTTTTGCAATCGTATTCTTTATCAGATGGTTCAAACGGACAGAAACAGGAGAAACATTATTTGCAAAGGCTGCAATTAAGATTCCGATGCTGGCAGATCTGACGGTAAAGCAGAATGCAGCAAAATTTGCGCGTAACTTGTCGACCATGCTGGCAGCCGGTATTTCCATGCCGGATGCGGTTGAAATCGTTGCAGAGACAATGGGCAATAAATTTTATACAATGGCTATGAGAGATGCCAGAGCGGATGTTATCCAGGGTGTTCCGCTTTCGCAGCCGATCGAAAAATCGGGACTGTTTCCGCCGATGGTATATCATATGGTAAGAATCGGTGAAGAAACAGGTAATATTGAAAACATGTTGGATACATTGGCTGACTATTATGAAGAAGAAGTAGAAGTGGCAACACAGTCGTTAATGGCAGCGCTGGAACCGTTGATGATCATCATGCTGGCAGGTGTCTGTGGTGTGATCATTGGTGCGGTCATGGCTCCTATGGCAGCAATGTATTCAGGCCTTGATAATTTGTAAAATAGAGGAAAAGATGAGAGAAAAAAACAGGGGATTCTCGCTGGTAGAACTGATCATTGTGATAGCGATCATGGCTATTTTGGTCGGCGTTCTGGCACCACAATATATCAAATATGTGGAGAAATCCAAGGTAACTGCGGATCGCGATATTTTGGAATCTGTGTACCGGGCATGCTCAACGGCTTCGGCAGATGATGATATTACAGATCTGCCACGGGCGGGAGATACCAATATAACAGTAGATCCTGCGGGCAATCATCCAAACTGGAGCACAAGGGTGCTGGAGCTTTTAGGCGCATCGGATTTTGAACAGGATGTTGCAGGAAAACTGAAGTCGGCAGTTGCAACAAAGGCTGATCGGGGAAATAAACAGATCTCGATTGAAGTGGATGGAAACAATCAATTTACTGTTTATGTGGGAGCAAAATCGAATGCAAATCATAATGCGACAGGGATTGTTGTGGGAGTTCAGGCAGACTAGTAATGGTTTTAAATGCACTGTTAATAGGGGACAGAGCTTTTAAAATAAATAATTTAATAAGTTAAAAGGAGAGGTTAAAAATGAAAAAGACAAATAACAAAGGTTTCTCACTCGTTGAGTTAATTATCGTTATTGCCATCATGGCAATCTTAATCGGTGTATTAGCACCTCAGTACATTAAGTATGTAGAAAAATCAAGAGTATCTGCTGATAAGGATCTGCTTGACAGTGTATACAATGCATGTACAACAGCAGCTTCTGATCCGGAAGTTCAGGCATCATCGCTTCCAGCAGCAAGTTCAACTGGTATTTCAGTAACAGCAGGCTCAGGCGATACATGGGGCGATGAAGTACTCAGCACATTAGGTGCTACAGCATTTACAGACGTTGAGGGTAAGCTGAAATCTAAAGTTGGTAGAGGCAATAATATCAGCATTGAAACAGATGCGAACGGTAACTTTACAGTTTATGTTGGTGCTAAGACAAACGCTAACAAGAACGCAACAGGTATCGTAGTTGGTGCAGGTGCTGACTAAGTTGTTTTGATTTGGTAAGTTATAAGATCAGCTAAACTGATCATATTAAAGGAGACATTCCCCTATGACCACGTTACTATTGGCAGATAAAATAATATTGGGAATCATTATATTCCTCTTTGGGATTGTGATAGGCAGCTTCTTAAATGTCTGCATCTATCGCATTCCCGCAGGGGAAAGCCTTTCGAAGAAGAGAAGCCATTGCATGAGCTGTGGTTATCAGCTTCGCTGGTTTGATCTGATCCCACTTTTCAGTTATCTGTTTCTCGGTGGTAAATGTCGAAAATGCAAGGCACATATTTCAGCGCAGTATCCGATCATCGAATCGCTGAACGGCGTGCTCTATGTGCTGATTTTTATCATTAACGGGTGGAGTATAGATTCAGTTATATACTGTTTATTGACTTCAGCGCTCATCGTACTGAGCGTGATAGACTTTAGAACTTATGAGATTCCGTTTGGAATCAATCTGTTTATACTGGCACTGGGGCTGATTCACTTGGGATTTCACTTAGGGGATTGGGTGACCTATGTGATTGGCCTCTTTGCTGTCAGTACATTTTTGGAAATAATTTTCAGAGCTTCGGGCGGCAGAGCGATCGGCTATGGTGATGTCAGGCTGATGCGGGCTGCAGGTTTATTGATCGGCTGGAAGCTATCGATTCTGGCTTTGATCCTTGGATGTATCTTAGGATCTGTCATACATATGATTCGTATGAAGGTGTCCGGCGAGGGACACGTACTGGCAATGGGACCTTATCTGGCAATGGGTATCTTTATATCTGTGCTGTGGGGCGAACCGTTTATCAATTGGTATTTTAGTTTGCTTGTGACACATTAGTCGGCGCAGCGGACTTTATATAAAAAAGAAAAAAGAGGGTAAAACCTATCGCTTTTAGGGAGGTAAATCATGGCAAAAGCACAAAGAGTACTTAGTATCGAAATCGGATATTCCCTGACACAGGTCTGTGAAATGGATTTCCGGTCAAAACATCCACAGGTATATGGTGTTTTCAGTATGAAGACTCCGGATGGTATTCTGAATGACGGCGCGATCAGCCCGACAGAATCTTATATCCAGGAACTGAAATCCTATATCGCAGCAAACGGAATGAATGCAAAGAAGGTTATCTTTGCAGTTTCTTCCACAAAGATCGCGAGTAGAGAGGCAACCATTCCTATGGTAAAAGAGAATAAGGTTGCAGAGATGCTCATGAGCAATATCACAGATTACTTCCCGGTAGATCCGAGCAGTTATCAGTTTGCTCACAATATTATGGATACTGTAACAGATGAAGCCGGCACAAAGCAGTACAGGGTCATGATCATGGCGTGCCCGTCTGAAATTCTGGAAGGCTACAGCTATCTTGCCCAGCAGCTTGGCTTGGAGCTTTCTTCTATTGACTATAGTGGTAACAGTATTTTCCAGGCACTGCGTCACAGATTCGCAACAGGTGTTAACTTAACAGTCAAGATCGATGAAAGATCATCCCTCTTAACAGTAACAAACAATGGTGTCATCACAATGCAGCGTTCCGGTATTTACGGTGCGGATCAGGTTGTAGACATCATGATGGATACAGATGTTTACGGAGAACCGCTTTCTTATGAAGCAGCAGTGAAAACACTTCGTAGAAACAACCTTGTAATGAAGGCAGATGAGGAAGCAACACTTGCTGATAAAGAAGCTGAAGTTGCAGAACTGGAAAGACAGAATGAAGCAGCAATCGCAGCAGCAGCTGCAACAGGTGATAACTCACAGGTTGCCAGCGCAACTGTAAAGGCAAAACAGGCAGGTGCGAATCTGAAAATGCTCCGCCTGCGTAGGGATGTTACTTATGCATACGAACAGCTGATTAGTTCGATCGTCCGCGTAATCGATTACTATAACAGTAAAAACAGAGATGCAGCGATCGACAATATCATTATCACAGGTATTGCAGCCGACTTCTGGGGCTTCGCAGGACTCCTTTCCGATGAACTGGGAAGAGAAGTAGAAGTACTGAAAGATTTAGCTGGTACAAATATCAACCAGGGCTTACATCTGCAGGATGTATCTCTTGGTGATTACATTTCCGTTATCGGTGCAGGTCTTGGCTCAGTCGGATTTATGCCGGCTTCCATGGCTTCCGAAAAGGGCGGTAAAGGAAAAGGCGCAAAGAAGAGTTCTGCATCCAATGAGAAGCTTCCGGTTATTGTATTTGTGGCAGGGCTTGCAATTTCGGTTGCACTTGTCGCATTATCTGTTCCGAAATACTTTACAACAAAGATCGAGGGCGATAACTTAGCGGAAAAGAAAACACAGCTGGAACCGGTACAGGATATTTATGATACCTATGTACAGACAAAAGCAAATTGTGATTATCTGAATGCAGTATATGCACAGACAGATAATTACAACAGAGATTTATATGATGTGATCACAGAACTGGAACAGAAGCTTCCAAAAGATGTGGAAGTTATTACTTTAAATGTAACAACAACAGGGGTTAGCTTAAACTTCTCGGTAGCAAATAAAGAAGAAGCGGCAGCTTCTATTATCAATCTTCGTTCCTTCGACTGTTTCTCGGACGTAGTTGTAACAACGATTACAGAGGTTACAGATGAGGATACAGGAACAAGTCATGTGGAAGTGACAGCAGATTGTACATATGGTACAAATCCTGCACTTTTAGAAGAAACTGACGACAATGCAGATTCTGCAGATGCAGAAGCAACAGCAGAATAGGAGGAACAGAGATGAAGTTAAAGAAATCAGATGTAAATATTTTATTGATTGTTTTGGGAATTGGTGCAGCGCTTCTGACATATTTCCTCGTATTCACAAAGCTGAATGATAAAACAGATACATTGAAGATCCAGAATGCTTCCCTGCAGCAGGAAGTGGACAGATTACAGGATCTGGCAAATAATAAACAGAAATATCTGGATGATACAGCTACCATGCAGGATGAGATTGAAAATATCAAAGCTCAGTTCGCAGCAGCGTATCAGCCGGAAGATGAAATCCTCTATGTAGATAACTTAGAGAAGAATTTTGATACTACGGCAAATGCGATCAACATGCCCGGTACATCACCGGTAGAAGTTGTTACGACAGCAGATACATCTGCAGCGCAGACAGCTGATGCATCAACAGAAACAGATGCGACAGACGCAGCAGATGCAGCTGATGCAACAGAAGAAACTGCAGCAACAACAGATAATACCGCAACTGCAGGTACAGCTTCTGAAATCCTGCTGTATCAGACACCTGTTACAATGGATTTCATTGCATCTTATAATGCGGTAAAAGATATTGTAAAGATCATGAATGAGGATCAGATGAGAAAATCTATTGATGGACTTTCCCTTTCCTTTGATGCTGAGACAGGCGATCTGACAGGAACACTTGTATTTAATATGTATTCTCTGACAGGTACAGACGCTACTTATACAACACCGGTTGTTTCCAATGTTGTAATGGGAAGCAGCAATATCTTTAACAGTGCTGAAAAGAAGACTGCAATCCAGAATGAAAAGGCAGCACAGAAAGCAGCAGATGAGAGTGAAGAAGCTGCATCAGAGAAAGATAATACAAAAAAGAAATAAAAATCAGTAGTTAGAGAAACCGGATAAAAGAGGTTCTTTCATGGGAAAAAGCAAAAATAATAAGGGATTCACATTGACGGAGCTGATCATTGCCGTAGCTGTGCTTGGCATTGTGATCTCTCCGCTTGTGGCAAACTTTATACAATCAGCAAGAATAAATAAAAAAGCGAGGATAAGCCTGAATGCGACCAATATGGCACAGGATATCATGGAAGGTGCCAGTGCTTATACCGCTGAAGAATTTGTGAAAATGTTTGAAAGCGAAGTAACGTTGATCAACAAAATTCTGCCGGCGACAACAAAAGGGTATACTTCACATGGGGACTGCAATGATGATGGAACACCTCATTATGCGGCTGAGGCAGCATCTTTTGACACAGAAGATGGGGATGCTTCAACCAGACGGTATACAACAGAAGTAAAGGCCGGAATTGCACAGAATATGCGTAAATTGTGGGATGACGGATCTAAGGTTTCTGATTATTATCTGTTTGCTGATGGTGTAGAAATCGGGAAAAGTAAATACAACCTGAAGTTTCATTTGAGTACAGATAAGACAAAACACAAGCAGAATGGAAAGTATGTTGCCAATATTGCGACGATCAACACAACCTATGATGCGACAGGCAATCTCGGTAGTTCAGAGATTGAAGCAGCAGCAACAGAGTTTTTGAGTAAATCCTCAAAGGCCGGTGTAAAAACGGCGGCAGATTTTGCTGCTGTCATGAACAGAAATATTGAAATCCGGATTGAAAACAAAGATAAGAGCGGAATGGATTATGCGGTTGGTATTTATCGTACCTATACAATCCCATCTTCTTATTACAGTACTCTTGGCATTACTGCAGCTAATGATACTGTGACAAGATCGGATGCCAATATTTCTCTTTTGAATTCTACACAGCTTCCGAGAAGTGTATATCTGTATTTTAAGGGTATGGAAAGTACTTCAAAGTCGAATGTAACAGATACGATCACGATAAATAACAACACAGAAAAGCCGATCACGGTATATTTGATCCGTACACAGACGCAGGCGGAGATGGCAGCCAATGTACTTTATAACCAGAATTATGGTACAAAGGTAGACATTACATCAACTGATTTTGATGGTGTGGCTTTAAATAATCTTACAAAAATTGTATCCAATCTGCGGTATAATTTAAGTGAGGAAGCAAAGAAAAATGTCCGTGTTTATCAGGAAGGCAGTACAACGGAATTTGTGGCGGACAGAGGTTATACAAGCGATGATGCACTGAACTCAAAATATGATGCAAACAGATGCAAGTATACATATAACGGTAGTCAGGTCAACGAAACTTTATATCTGAGTAATTTTTCGGATGGTTATGAAGAAGAAGAAAAGAATTTTGTATATGAGACAACAGTAGATGTATACGATGCGGAAACCAATAAAAAGGTTGCAACATTTACAGGAAGTCTGTCAGATTAATAAAAGGGACAATTCATTGGGAAAGGATGTACATTCAATGATTGGATATTTGAGGAATTGGATGAAGAAACAAAAAAAGGATAACCGCGGTGCGGCAATGATCTTGGTTATTGTCAGTATTGCCTTTATTGGAATGCTTGTTGCAATGATCGTTTATATGGCATATTGCAACTATTTGATGAAGGGAACAGACCGGGTTGCAAAAAACAACTTCTATTCTGCAGAATCCGCATTGGATGCGATAAATGCAGGCTTGCAGCAGGATGTATCGGACAGCATGGCAGAAGCATATGTACAGACGATGCAAAATTCATCAGGTCTTTCTGCGGATCAGATGTCACTGAATTTCCAGACAATGTTTTTTGGAAAGATCAAGGAAAAAATTGCGGATAATCCGACAGCAACGGATCCTACATGGAAATTGTCTCACTTGACGGATATGTTGACGAATGACAGTATTCCGCTTGCATCAGCTTCCGGAGAACGAGGCGCATGGCTGGAACCGAGAGTGACTGATGGCAATAAACTGGTACAGAAGGGTACTGCTTATATTACTCTTGAAAACGTAAGGGTTGTCTATACGGATGAAAAAGGATATGTATCTATCATTGAAACTGATATCCGTATTAAGGTGCCTGAACTGAATTATGCGGTTGCATCTTCCAGACTTGATGTGGAAAACTATTCCATCATTGCAAATACAAGTCTGATCAATGATGGAAAGAACAATGATGGTGACAGCAGTCATGCAGGAGGATCAACCGGTACAGATATTACCGGTAATGTGTTTGGCGGAAATGATGGTGTTTATGTCAGCAATTCGGCAGCACTTTCCTTTGTGGATGATACATTGGATTCGGTAGACAGTTATTATCTGATTTCCGGTTCTCTGAATGTAAATAATGTAAAAGACCGAAATGGTATTGCGGTTGATGATAAACATGAAAACTATACAGGTGGCATTACAGTCACAACAGGTAATCTGGATCTGGATGGTACAACATATGTAGCAGATGACCTTACGGTAGACGGAAATACAAGCAGGATTAAGTTAAGCGGTATTTACAGAGGCTATGGAGATTCTCTTTCCGGTGCGGATAACAGCAGTTCTATCCTGATCAACGGAGCCAGAACAAGTCTTGATTTTTCAAAATTAAAGGAACTTCTTCTGTCAGGTCATGCTTATGTAGGTACAAAGCATTATGATGCGGATATCGACAGATATAAGGCAGGCGGTGGAAAAGAGGATTCTAATTCCGATTATATTGAGAATATTGAAGAGTATGAAACAACACTTGGTAAAAATACAGAATACCAGGAAACTGAAACAACAGTAAAGAAAAATACTTCCGATATTCTGCTTGGTGAATCTCTTTCTGTTAAGGCAGATCAGCTGATCTATATGATTCCGGCTGAATGCATGGGGTACAATGCAAAAACCGGCGAACAGGTGCTTGCAAAAAATCCTATGAGTTATGATGAGTATAGAAAATTGACGGAAACATATGTACTTGATGAAAATAACCAGCCAACAAAAGAACTGGTATATCAGCCGGTCAACTTAGAAAAACTCTGGGAGAAACTCGGAAATTCTTATACTAACAATTATAAGGCTGTATTCAGAAGAGTAAATGGCAGCGTTCTTGTATATTTTTACTTGGATTTCGGCTCAAATGAAGTACAGGCTAATAATTTCTTCAAAGCATATTATGAATATGATAAACAGGGGTTGACAGATTATATTAAATCATATGTGTCAGATATTAAATGGAACAGCGCTCTGAACAGTAATGATAATGATAAGCTGACAATTGCAGGTAATGCATTTTACTTTAATAATGCAGGAGAACTGGTGCTTCAGGATGATACATTGAACGGTGATACGGATAAGCTGGAGAATTCTATTTCCAACGGAGAAGTTTACAGCGATACATATACATCTCTTTTACATATGCTGAAACCCAATATTCTGGACACAACCAGCCTGCAGCAGTCACAGACTGTATTTGAAAATATTGTGGATGCGAATGCTGTAAACAATAAGATTAAAACCCAGAATTTCCAGAATGATGATGGATCAATTAAGGCACATGTGGATAAAGGAGATTATATCTATGATGGTGATGCAAATCTGAAACTGATCATTGCCATGAAAGATGTATATCTGAGATCTGATTTTGATGGTCTGGTTATTGCAGGCGGTTCTGTATATATTGGTTCAGGCTGCAAGAAGGTGACATATAATCCGACAGCTGTTCTGAAAGCACTTCGTACAAAATGTCCTTCCGGATTTTATGCTTATGAAGCACTGGGCGACAGTGGTGTGCTGAGTTATGCGGAGACAACAGAAGTGGTTGGAAATGAATATATTGATTTAGGATCACTTATCGTATATCAGAACTGGAAGAAAGAATAGGCGGTGTCTTATGAAGAAAAACAATGATGGCTTCACAATAGTTGAATTAATTGTAGTCATTGCTATGCTGGTCATTTTTATCGGTGCGGTTTCAGTGAATGTCGGAAGGATTACCGGCTATGATGCAAAAGAGGGATATAAGAAGGTCTCATCTGCCATTACGGAAAATAAAATAGAAACACTTGGAAAAGCAAAAATGACCGGTGATATTTATTTAAAGATTTATAAGGATAGTTCAGATAAAAATCTTTATGTAGAGACGATCCACAACGGACATAGTACAAAGGATGTTACAGACAAGACGAAGCTGACAAAAAGAGGCCGTGCATCTATATCCTATGAATTATCAAACGGCACAAAAGTAGAAAATGTAGATAATTCAAATCCGCTTGTAATCTGCTTTAACAGAGCGAGTGGAGCTATTGTGGATATTAATATAGACGATATGCCAAATAGTAGCTATACAGTTTCTAAATTAAAGTATATTTATATTACAGCGGGGAGCTATAAATACACAATCGAACTGGTACCGGAAACAGGTAAGGTAATCGGTAAATAAGAAGGTAAAGGGTAATTTCTTAGTAAGAGGAATGGAGGAGTTATGGATTTGAAAAAGAGGAAAACTGAAAAAAACAGGGGTTTCAGTATAGTCGAATTTCTGGTGGCATTTGGTATTCTGAGTGTTATTGTTACGACAGTAGGCTATATGATGACAACATCCTCCAAAACCTATAGTGGATTAAGTACGGAAGCACAGCTGCAGTCTGAGGCACAGCTGGTTGCAAATGGTATTTCAGAGCTTGCTATTGATTCTTTTGATGCAGGTAATACTGCAGAGTCGGACTATACATGTCAGATTGATGATTCGGTAAGCGATAAGCTTGTGCTTCTTTCCAAAACAAGAACAGAATCTACGCGATACAGAATCGAACGCGGCGATCAGGCAGACCCAAGTGATAAAAACAAACTGTATTTATATACGCAGGGCTATGATAGTGATGCAAATGCATATACCGGCACAGAATCGAAGGCATTGCTTGGACAGTATATTGAAGGCTTTGATGTAAAGCTTGATCGTGTGAAGGATGAAAATATTATTTCTTTTTCATTGACATATAACAAGAACGGCAGAAGCTATGTAGGTGATTATCAGGTGTTGATGAGAAACCGTGCTTATGCAGATCCGGATGCAAAGGAAGCAGAGCCGGAGGATCCACAGCTCAGAGCACTTACTTTGACTCCAAAGCTTGTGTTTATTGATGTGATTAATAATAAACCTGTTCAATATTATAAGGATACTTTAAGCGCTTCGCCATATACGATCACGTCAGGAAATGAAAAGATTGATTTTGTCGCAACACCTATCTATTCTGGTACACCGGAAAGCACCGACAGTACATGGAGTCTTTCCAAGGCAGATGCTAATATTTTCAGCTTGTCTCCTGAGACCGGGTCAACATCATCACTGATCATTGATCCAAGTCAGTCCTTTATTGATTCAAGCTGTACAGAACTTGATGTGGTAGCAGCACAGCAGTCCTTAAAGAAAACAGCAAAGGTAAAGCTCAGAATTGTAAAGAAAATCGGATTAAACAGTTCAAGCGGAATTACTTCCTGGAAGTCTTCTTATGAATCTGCTTTATATGGAGGAAGTAAGGCTGCAGAAGCAGAAGGATATGCACAGCCGAACGGAACCGTTATTGTAATGGCATCCATTGACCAGTACAATGTGAACAGTGCATTAGATTGGAAAATATATTACCGGGCTTCAGATGGAACGGGTGAATGGACGGAGTGCAAGGATGCCAGCTATGCATCAATTGCAGCAGCATCAACAACCAGAACAACTAATACAATCACTCTTGGAAGCAGTGCGACAAACAGTATGGAATTTAAAGTCGAAGCTACTTCTCATTTTGATCCTTCTGTAAAAGGATCTTACATCTTTGGTGTGGTACCGACAAAGGGAAGCGGCGGAGATGGATTCCACAGCCGTGGTTTCTATGTAAATATGAATGATTATTTTACTAAGAATGTACCGGCACTGCAGGGAAATGGAAATGAAAGACAGTACAGAGTTGCCAAAGTACTTGATATGTGGTTTGATCCGGGTAGTAACTATGATGTAGATCCGGGTAAGGCATTTAAATGGGATAAAAATTCACAGTGTCTGTATATTGATTACGACTCTTTCCAGTATTCCAGTGAGCAGAGGGCAACATTCTATGGATCTTTCGAGATCAATATTCATTTGCGATATATTGATGTAGACGGTGTGGAAAGAGAATATGGGGTATATCATTATCCGGTGCATGGTGTTGAAATTACTCCGACAGGAGCCGGTTCAGTATGTATACAAAAAGGTAAATCTTCGGATTTAGATGTTCATACTTCTTATTATAATATCAGTAAGAGAGAGCAGCTTGGTATTTACGTTAAAGAAGCAAGCGATACTGATTTTTCAGGCAATCTGAACAGAGAAGGTCAGGAAACAACGAATAAGTATCTGACACCGACAGTAACAAGTTCGTATGGTGATGTGAATACTTATGTAGATGATATGACGATCAATGTAGCAGCAAAGACATCCACAAAGGATTATCCGGCAGATTATATGGTTGTAAGAACGACCGTAGATGATTTTTATAATGTATCAAAACATGGCAATTCAAAAGCTTATTATGATTTTAAGATATATGTTGCAAATGTGGAAGGACAGGGAACTTATATTCCGGGACCAAATTCCAAATTTGGCGGCTGGCCATCAAGTATCGGTACTGCAGCCGGTTCGGCTACAGAAGTATCCGGTATTGATACAACCGGAAAGACAGTAAAAGCTAAGGTTTATAAAGACGGTAATAAATACAAATGTATCTATGGTTCATCTACTTATACATATAACAAAACCTATAATTACTGGAAGAAATAAAAGTAAATTTCCGAGTGGGGAGAGCATATGAAAATGAACGGAAAAAGTAAGAAATTAATAGTTGGATTGGCAGGCTTTTGCATGGCAGCTGTTATATTTGCCGGAGAGATCATGACGAATGTTACAGATGTGCAGGCAACAACAAAAGTATTTGATGCCATAACCGACAGATACAAAGGCAGTAATACGTTTACCATCTTGGAAATTGAACCTGATGAGAGTTCATACAGTTTTACGGATGAGCAGCAGATTAATGTTTCCAAACACGCAGAACTTGGTTATTTTTCATCTACTTCAACCAGAAGAAGATACGGAGGTGGAGACGGACTGGGTGGTGGCTTGCCAAATGCAGCACTTGGCGGTGTGCATGGAAGCCCGGCTACGGGATATAATGATGCGGATTATGCATCACAGATCTATCAGCTGCGTATGTATGGTCTTGTAAAACCAAATGGTATGGATTCGCAGGGTATCAGCACAGGTATAGCGGAATATCCGATGTTTGCGGAAGTTGCTATTTTTTCGGATTATTATAATAACATGACCTCCCATATGTATGACCAGAAGGATTGTTTCGCAAAAGGTGTATACACAATGGTAGAATCCGGTGGAGACTATCAGCTGAGAGACGGGTATAAGCTTGATGATAGTGGCAGAATTTGCCGGGTTACGGTCAGTACAAATGAAGTACCGATTATGGAAAAAGATGTCAGTGGAAATGATGTTCAGACCGGTACAAAAATAGAAGAAACAGAAATTCTTGAGCCGGTAACGGACATTGATGAGACAAAGTTACAGCTTCCGACATCTGCAACAGATGGTATTCCTTACATCACGCAGGTACAGGGAACCGGTAATCTGACTTTCAAACGTTCCGAAAAAGCAACTACCATGCAGGAGTATTATGGTATCACAGATCTGGCGCTTTATTATGCAACGGATATACAGGGGAAAAAGTTTTATAACAGTGACTGGTTTAAAGAGTACGTACTGGGCAGTAATAAGAAGTATGCCAACATGAAGATCAACTATAAGATGGTAGCAGCTTCAAAAGTTACCACGGCTGATATTGATTCGGCGGATCTGATCTATATCAACGGTACTTATCAAAGCTTTGTAAAGGGAAATAATGATTTAAGTATGGTGATCATGGCATACCTTTACAATCAGGTAGTCCAGAATCATAAAGCGTTGATGATGGATTACGCCGGCTATGATGCTTCGCTTTCCAATAATATCAGTAAACTGGCTCTTCTGCTCTGGCAGGAAGGACAGTCTTCTGTTGTGACAGCTGCAAAGGATACAGGTATTTTTAATTCAACTACATCTGAATTAGTGGATCCGGACGGATTGTTCAAAAAAACAGATATCATCAATAATCTGAAGGATAGTATTCTTTCAGGTGGTAATGGTAACTTTGTCAGTGGTAATGTATATGTATATAACCACCACATGAGTGATTTTGTCGCAGCAAAATCATTGGTTGATGCGCTTGACAATTTTGCAAACGGTGATTTCAATACACCATATAGTGCAGCAGTAGCATCAAGCGGTTTCAGTCCTGTTATCAGTTATATCAATGCAACAAACAAGAACTCAACCTCAGGCAGTATGTCTACCAATGTAACGCCTGCTGTGGCAATCCAGTATATTTTGGTAAATGATGGTACTGGAATCAGTGTGGTAAAGAACAACTTGAGAATCCTGGAAATTGAGCCGACAACAAATTTCTTGTATAGTGAAAAATATGGCATCGAAGAGTACAGTGATTTTGATGATAATAGTGAGTTTAAGAAAAACAGAGATGATTTTGTATCCAATTATCTGAGTGCCTTTTATTCAGACAAGGCAAAATACATTGAATTTGAATCTATGACAATTGATGAATTCAATGGACGGAATGATGATCTGATTGAAAATTATGACATCATTTATATTGGATCTGAAACAGGTAAAAGTAATAATAAGAGTTTGTTCTACACAAATAAAATTAAAACCAGAGATGTAAAAGATGGTATATATGATTCGGCAAAATTTGTGGAACGGGATCTGCCTGCCTATAATGATGGATATATGACCGGTATGGTATATTATAATATAGGTGATACAGTCAAGGTAAAAAGTCAGTTAAAAGGATATCTTGATACGGATACAGATGTTGTGCGATATGCCGGAAGAGATCTCACAAAGAATAAGCTGAAGAAGCTGGAAGCTTATCTTGAAGCAAAAGGATTGTTAATTGTTGCGGGTGATATGTATGGACCTGTTACAACAAAGGATAATCTGGTTGTAAATCCGACAGCAGTAACAGATGGCAATGAAACGGACAGAGATCATGGGCGTGTGGATAATTCTTCCAATATGTATGAACTTCTGATGTTCGGTTGTGGTAAGCTATACAATACAGCAACAGGTCAGTATGAAGATAATAGCGGATCAACTCAATATACTAAATATGAGAATATGATCAGTACGAGTATGATTACTGCAAAGAGTATCGAAAAGGATCTGATCAATAAATATGTTGCAACAGAAAAACTTGTATTGACTGTAAACAGTCAGCCGCAGGAATATATGTATGAGAGGAAGCAGAATTCTGAGGTTATTGATCCTGATAAAGTAAAGTACTTGGAACAGAGTGCGGATGGAAGCAGAACAATGACATTTGAGTTCAATATTGCTTCAGACAGTTCTGATCCGACTATGAATGCAACATATCAGCCACATTTATATATTGATATCAATAATGATGGCAAATATTCCAGCACAACGGAAGATATCAAGGATATTGTGGTAACCGTAAAAGGAACAGGTGCGGAAGCTGAAAAGAATGCAGACGGCAATTATGTTCTGAATAAAGATGTAGAATATGTGTTAAAACGTGATGTTTCTAATGAATACAGTGGGCTTTTGAAGTGGAAGCTGGATGTGCAGTCTTATCAGTACCAGAACGCACATGATTCGGCAGAAGGTTATACACTGGCGGCTAATATCACAGGAGAAGATAAGATCTGTAAGATACTGCAGCTGACAAATAATACAGGTTCCAACCTGAATCTGGAAGCACAGCTGGCTGATCCGAATTCCAAGTTTGGCAAGTATCTGCAAAATGTACCGGGCTATACGGTAGAGATCAAGACTGTAACAGTCAGTGAGTTTGAAAAAGACTTTGTAGCAAAATACAGTGCTTATGCTGCATCTGCATCGACAGATGCGAATGGTAATACTGCAACGAAGAAGAGCTTGAAAGAATATGCGCTTGATTATTTCAATTCGGTTGAAATCAAAGCACCGGAAAAAGACAAAGACGATAAGGTAACAAAAGAAGGTGTATATGGTGCGAATATGTTAGTCCTTGGATTTGGTGATAACTTTGCCAATTTCTCAAGCGATGATGCAATTGCGGCAGTAGAAAGTTATATGGAAAGCGGAAAACCAACGCTTTTGACACATGACTTTATCATGTTCTTCTCAAACTACAAACAGGCAAAGAGACTTCGTAATCTGGTAGGTATGGATCGTTATGGTATGACGCAGAATATTATAGCAGAGTCAGATGGAACAAAGATAACGGTAAAAGAACTGGTAAATGCGGCAACTTCTTCGAGTGGCGTCAAATATCTGCATTCCTCTAATGATTATACAAGAGCGCAGAATGCAAGTGAGATCATGACAATAGAAGCAACCGGTAAAACGGTAGCATATCAGCCGGGTAAAGGACGACAGACAGTTCTGAGAACAACGCAGGGTGTGAATAATACAACTGCAGTACGTTTTATGAACAGCACAGGCGATAAGTATTGGATCAACTCTAATAAGGCAAACAGAGATAAAAATGAAATCGGGGCAGACTCATATACAGTAAATAAGTTAAATGAGGGTCAGCTTACGGTTTATCCATATGTGTTACCGGATCAGTTTAAAGTGACTTCTACGCATTCCCAGTATTTCCAGCTGGATATGGATACAGATGATGACGGTGACGGAGAATCAGATGTTGTAGTATGGTATACATTAGGCGGAAATGGTCATGATTTCGACCCCTATGCAGATAATGTCGGGGGACCGATGGCATCTGACGGATATTATATTTACAATAAAGGAAATATTACATATACCGGTGCAGGACATTCATCATTGGAAAATGCATCTGAAACGGAAGCACAGCTGTTTGTAAATACCTTGTTTGCATCCTTTACGGCAAGTTATACAGAGCCATCTGTTGGATTCTTTGAGACACCGAATCCGAATGCAGCAGCAATCACAAGTATATCAATACCGTATGATAAGAATGTGACGAATCCGGACGGAACAACAGCAATAGACTCCTCTATTCTGACAAATTCTAACGGAGTAAGGAAGTATCAGTTTGTAGATCCGAATACAAATGCCGGTGTAGATGCAGCAACAAGCGGAACTCCAATTTACTTCAGACTGAATGATACAAACTTTGTCAGAGGTACAAAATATATGGCAATTCAGTATTATCTGAAGCTGGATGGAATGAAGAAAGATGATGTTGTTACACTGAATGATAATTCGGCAGTGAAGGTAGAGGAAAAGGTTATCAATAAAGTTACGGTTCCGGTTGTGAATATTTCAAAGGTGATCAAAACTTATTCGGTAGCAAATAATCAGCTGAATACAGAGATTGCAAGAGATGCAAACGGAAAAGTATCGAATCTGGAAAGTATGACAACATATGGATTCTACTTGCCGCTTTCATACTTAAATACAACAGGTGAGTTTACAATCTATCTGGAAGCCCAGACTACGATCAATTCTGTTTCATCAATAACAGGTGAAACAACGACAACGGTAGTTCCGGAGCTTGGTTATCAGGAACTCTCTGTAACAAAGACAGATCTCTTAGATCTCGACTAATTACAAATCAAAACACAGAAGGGAAGGCGAACAGCCTTCCCTTTTTTAGCCAAAAATGTCAAAAATCATACCGAAAATACGGCAAACGGAAAAAATCCTTTACACATTCATTTTTTTAGTGTATAGTTTGAAACGATTATTACAGGACATTAGGGGAAGTAGTATGGCAAAGTATTTGGTTATTGTGGAATCACCGGCAAAGGTGAAAACAATTAAAAAGTTTTTGGGCAGCAATTATGAGGTTATGGCAAGTAACGGACACGTCAGAGACCTTCCTAAGAGCCAGATGGGAATTGATATCGAGCATGATTTTGAACCGAAATATATTACGATCCGTGGCAAAGGAGATATATTAGCTGCACTTCGTAAGGAAGTGAAGAAAGCAGATAAGATTTATCTCGCAACTGACCCTGACCGCGAGGGAGAGGCAATTTCGTGGCATTTATATATTGCGCTGAAGCTGGAAAATAAAAAAGTTTACCGTATTACCTTCAATGAGATCACAAAGAATGCGGTCAAAGAATCCCTGAAGCATCCGCGTGAGATTGATATGGGACTTGTGGATGCACAGCAGGCGCGTTCAATTATAGGCTCCCAGTATGGTAGGGTATCAGATTTCACCGCTTCTGTGGGCGAAGGTAAAGAGAGGACTTTCCGCAGGTCGTGTACAGTCAGTGGCACTGCGTATCATCTGCGACAGGGAGGATGAGATCAATGCATTTATCCCGGAAGAGTACTGGACACTGGATGCACTTTTGAATGTACCGGGGGAAAAGAAGCCTCTTGTCGCACATTTTTACGGAACGACAAAGGAAAAGATGACGATTTCTTCTAAGGAAGAAATGGAGAAGATAGAGAAAGACCTGAAAGGCGCAGCCTATCAGGTGACAGATGTGAAGAAGGGGGAACGTGTGAAGAAAGCACCGCTTCCTTTTACGACATCTACTTTGCAGCAGGAAGCCAGCAAGGTGCTGAATTTTTCAACACAGAAAACCATGCGTATTGCACAGCAGTTATATGAAGGCGTGGAGATCAAGGGCAGTGGTACGGTCGGTCTGATCACGTATCTGCGTACGGATTCTACCCGTGTATCGGAAGAAGCTGAGGCAATGAGCCATAAGTTTATTACGGAAAACTATGGCGGCGAATATGCGGCTGATGTGCATACCAAGGAGAAGGAAGGCAAAAAGATCCAGGATGCGCATGAAGCGATCCGCCCGACGGATATCGAACGTGTTCCTTCCGAGATCAAGGATTCTCTGTCGCGTGAGCAGTTCAGGCTGTATCAGCTGATCTGGAAGCGTTTTACCGCAAGCAGAATGGCATCTGCAGTTTATGAGACAACTTCTGTAAAGATCGATGCAAACGGATATCGTTTCACGGTAGCAGCTTCCAAAGTAAAATTTGACGGTTTTATGAGTGTTTATACACAGGAAGAGGATGAAAAGGCAGAAGGGAATAAGATGCTGGGCAGTCTGGATGAACATACAAAGCTTTCCTGGGAGAGCTTTGACAGTAAGCAGCATTTTACACAGCCGCCTGCACATTATACGGAAGCAAGTCTTGTCAGGGCTCTGGAAGAGCAGGGCATCGGGCGGCCGAGTACGTATGCACCGACGATCACAACGATCCTTGCCAGAAGATATATTGTAAAGGAAGCAAAGAATCTGTATGTCACAGAGCTTGGAGAAGCGGTCAACAATATTATGAAGACAGCATTCCCGAGTATTGTGGATGTCAGCTTTACGGCGAATATGGAGTCGCTGCTTGATTCCGTGGAAGAGGGCGGCGTCAACTGGAAGGTGGTTGTTTCCAATTTCTATCCGGATCTGCATGAGGCCGTGGAAAAGGCAGAAAAAGAGCTTGAGTCCGTCAAGATCGAGGATGAGGTTTCAGATGTTGTCTGTGACCAGTGTGGCAGACAGATGGTCATTAAATATGGACCGCACGGAAAATTTCTGGCATGTCCGGGATTTCCGGAATGTCGCAATACCAAACCGTATCTGGAGAAGATCGGCGTGAAATGCCCGAAGTGCGGCAAAGAGGTCGTGATCCGTAAGACGAAGAAAGGCAGACGCTATTATGGCTGTGAGGATAATCCGGCCTGTGATTTCATGGTATGGCAGCGCCCGAGCAATAAACTTTGCCCAAAATGCGGAAATGTACTTGTAGAAAAGGGAAATCAGCTTGTTTGTTCTGCGGAAGGCTGTGGTTATAAAGAAAAGAAAGAAACAAAAGAAGCATAAGATTCTGAGAGGTAATTGTCCGATTTTATTGTAAAATCGGACAATTTGTGTTATTATACATATAAATTCTGAATATTATATGCAAAAGCGCTATATGACAGATTGATCCGGGTGCGAATGATAAGAGCAAGAGGGAATGAAAATGAGCAGTGTACAATTATTGGATAAAACCAGAAAGATCGGGAAGTTACTTCACAACAACAATTCCAGTAAGGTCGTATTTAATGATATCTGCAATGTGTTAAAAGAGATCCTGCAGTCGAATGTACTGGTGATCAGCAAAAAGGGCAAGATCCTCGGTGTTGGCAGGACAGATGGGATCGAGACGCTGGATGAGCTGTTTGAAAGCAAGGTCGGCGTCTTTGTGGACAGTCTTCTGAATGAGCGGTTTTTAAGCGTGTTATCGACAAAGGAAAATGTCAATCTGGAAACGCTCGGTTATGAGGGAGAAAAGGCGCACCAGTATAAAGCACTTCTGTCCCCGATCGATATTGCGGGAGAGAGGCTGGGTACGCTTTTTATTTATAAGAAGCAGCAGGAATATGAAATCGATGATATTATCCTCTGTGAGTACGGAACAACTGTAGTCGGACTGGAAATGCTACGTTCAGTCAATGAAGAAAGTGCAGAAGAAGTCAGAAAGAGAGCCGTTGTGAAATCCGCACTCAGCACGCTTTCCCAGTCGGAGCTGGAAGCGATCATCCATATATTTGATGAACTAAGTGGCATGGAAGGCATTCTGGTGGCGAGCAAGATCGCAGACAGGATCGGCATTACAAGATCGGTTATCGTCAATGCCCTGCGGAAGTTTGAGAGTGCGGGTGTGATCGAATCCAGATCTTCGGGAATGAAGGGTACGTATATCAAGGTTGTCAATGATCTGGTATATGAAGAACTGGATCGTGTGAAAAAAAATATGTGATAAAACGGACGGAGAAAAGGAATTCTCGGGCTTGGAAAGGGATTTTGTGATGCAGGATCTGTTTCCGGGCCTGTTTTTTTGCCAAGAAATCCTTGTGTTTTTTGCGTTTTAATTTATAATGGAATAAGGTAGGCTTATTAGATGAAATGAGGTGTTAAAGTGATCAACTCCAATATTTATGATTATGTAAATGTGCTGGATAAGGCGGCAGATGCTTCCTGGATGAGGCAGGAGGCAATTTCCAATAATATTGCAAACGTAAATACACCCGGCTATAAAAGGCAGGACGTGGCGTTTGAGGACAGTCTGCAGGAGGCGATCAGTAATTCGCGTTACAGATCAACAGACGAAAAGGTGGCAAATTTAAGCAAGGCAGATCTTAGGATCCGCAGTTATACGGACAGCTCCGGTTTCTCTTATCGTCTGGATGGCAATAATGTAGATATTGATACAGAAAATGCTGCACTGGCAAGAAACCAGCTGAAGTACAATGCGCTGGTTGACAGCATCAATCATGAGTTTTCCATGATCAAGGCAGTGACACAGTAGAGTAGGAGGAAGTTATGAGTATATTTGATTCTTTCAGCATCAATGCCTCCGGTCTGACAGCTGAGCGGTACCGGATGGATGTAATCTCGGAAAATATAGCCAATATCGATACCACAAGAACAGAAGACGGAACCCCTTACCGCCGCAAGCTTGTGACATTTGAAGAAAAAGGCAAAAACGGAACATTTGCTTCAGTGCTGGCTAAGGCAAAGGGGGACTATGTCGGCGGCGGTGTACGTGTCGGAAAGACTTATGAAGATACAGAAACGGAAATGAAAATGGTATATGATCCGTCCCATCCGGATGCGGATGAAAACGGATATGTGACATATCCGAACGTCAATGTTATTACGGAAATGACAGACCTGATCGATGCCAGCCGTTCCTACGAGGCGAATGCGACGGCATTTTCCGCCAGTAAGAGCATGGCTGTCAAAGGTCTGGAGATGGCACAGTAAGATTTGTAAAGGGAGAGAATAACAATGGATATTACCTCGTTGTATAATGTCAGTAGCGGCGTGATCAAAAATGCTCTGCAGACAGAAGATCCGGGAAAGGTAAATGACAAAAGCAGTGATGCGTTTGGCGGTTTTTTATCTGCTGCCATGGATAACATCACACAGGCAAATGCATATATATCAGATGCAGAGGATGAAAAGGTAAAGCTTGCAATGGGAGAGACGGAAAATACGCATGATCTTACGATTGCATTGCAAAAAGCATCTGCTGCGATCTCTTATACGGTAGCGATCAGGGATAAATTTCTGGAGTCCTACCGGACCATCATGAATATTCAGATTTAATATGGAAAAGTAGGAGACGAAAATGGCAGATAAATTAAAACAGATTCCAAAGAAGCTTCTGGACTGGTGGAACAAATTCAGCCCGAAGCAGAAAACAATTCTTGTCTGTGCGCTGGCAGGTGTGATCCTGACGGTTTCTATTGTGGCATATGTTCTGACAAGACCGCAATATACACTGGTTGCAAATTGTGAAACAACAAAGGATGCATCCGATGCGACAGCACTTTTAGCGGATAATAGTATTACATATAAGACATCGGATGATGCACTTTCTATTTATGTCCTGTCCGGACAGGCTTCCCAGGCGCGTATGGTGCTTGGCGCCAATGATATTTCGACTGCGGTTCCGCAGATTGATGATGTGACCTCCGGCGGACTTTCCACGACAGAGTCGGATAAGCAGAAACGCTACATTGTATACAAGCAGAAAATGATGGAGCAGGATCTGCAGACGATCGATGTTATTGATAAGGCACATGTGACATTCAGTATTCCTGAAAATGACGGTACGCTGATTCAGCAGAATACAGATTCTTCTGCTTCCGTTGTGCTGGAATTAAATGGGGAACTGGGCAGTGATAAAGCATCTGCGATCGCGCATATGATCGCAACTTCTCTCGGTAACAGCAGCACGGATAATGTAACGATCATCGATTCCCTCGGTAATCTCCTGTATTCCGGTGAGACGCAGGCACAGGGCACAGGCAATGCGAGTACGCAGTTTGCGGTAAAACAGGATGCGGAAAATATCGTCAAGCAGGAGGTAAAGAGCGTTCTGCTTGGTACGAACCTGTATGATAATATCGAGGTTGCCAGCAATCTGGCGCTGGATTTTTCAACGTATAAGACAACTGAGCATAATTATTCCGCACCGGACGGACAGACACAGGGTATGCTCGCCTCTGAGGATACTTACAATTCGGAAGCATCCAACGGTGTAGCAGGTACACCCGGTACGACTTCCAATGATCAGGATGGCACTTATGTGATCAAGGATGGCAGCAACAGCTCCGAGACAGTAACGGAGGAATCCAGAAAGTATCTGCCGGATGAAAAGATCACAGAGCAGAATATTCCGGCGGGACTGATCCAGTATGACAGTTCATCTGTTTCCGTAACAGCAAAAAAACTGCATATCTACAGGGAAGAGGATATTCAAAGCCAGGGACTTCTGACGAATATGACATGGGACGAGTACAAGGCTGCAAACGGTGAGCAGACAAAGCTGACGGTAGATGATGATGTATACAGCATTGTAAGCAATGCAACCGGTATTCCGACAGCCAATATTGCGATCGTGGCGTATGATGTACCGGTATTTATCGATAAAGAGGGTTCTGCGATAAAGGCAACGGATATCGTACAGGTAATATTGATCATTGCGATCCTGGCTGTGCTGGCATTTGTTGTGATCAGAAGCATGCGTGCGCAGAAAGCTGATCAGCAGGAGGAAGAGCTTGCAGTGGAATCACTGCTGCAGTCTACACCGCAGGAAGACCTGGAAGATATTGAGCTGGAATCCAAATCGGAGGAACGTAAGCTCATTGAAAAATTTGTGGATGAAAATCCCGAAGCAGTTGCAAATTTACTGCGCAACTGGCTGACGGAAGACTGGGGGTAGCCCATGGGTAAACATGGAGATTCGGAGATCAGCGGCGTACAGAAGGCGGCAATCCTTCTGATCGCACTCGGTCCTGAGAAGTCCTCTCAGATCTTCAAGCATCTGAAGGAAGAGGAAATCGAAGAACTGACGCTGGAGATTGCCAATACAAAAAGCATTACAACACAGACAAAAGATGAAGTGATCAAGGAGTTTTACGAGATCTGTCTGGCGCAGCAGTATATCGCGGAAGGCGGTATCGGATACGCCAAAGAACTTCTGGAAAATGCGCTCGGTACGGATAAGGCGATGGAAGTCATCGGCCGGCTGACCGCATCTCTGCAGGTAAAACCGTTTGAGTTTGTCAGAAAGGCAGATGCTTCCCAGCTTCTGAACTTCATTCAGGATGAGCATCCGCAGACGATCGCACTTATTCTTTCTTATCTGCCGGCGGGACAGGCTGCACAGATCATTTCCGCACTTCCGCCGGACAGACAGGCAGATGTGGCAATGCGTATCGCGACAATGGACAGAACAAGTCCGGACGTCATCAAAGAGGTAGAACGTGTGCTGGAGACAAAGCTTGCATCGCTTGTCAACCAGGAATACAACGTGATCGGCGGCGTCGATGCAGTCGTCGAGATCTTAAATACGGTAGACAGAGGAACAGAGAAGCATATCATGGAATCGCTGGAGATCGAAGAGCCGGAGCTGGCAGACGAGATCCGCAAGAAGATGTTTGTCTTCGAGGATATCCTGCTGCTTGATGACCGTGCGATCCAGAGAGTGCTGCGTGATGTGGATAATTCTGATCTGGCGATCGCCTTAAAGGGTGCAAACGAACAGGTACAGAATGCAATCTTTAACAACCTGTCCAAACGTCTGGCTTCCATGATCAAGGAAGATATGGATTTCATGGGACCTGTCAGAATGAAGGATGTAGAGGAAGCACAGCAGAAGATCGTCAATATTATCAGAAAGCTGGAGGATTCTGCTGAGATCGTTATTTCCAGAGGCGGAGGTGACGAGATCATTGTCTAGTCAGAGTTTGTTTAAAGCGGGATTTGTGAAGCTGGATGCGGATGCTGTCCGTGTGATCAATTCCAATGACAGAATTTCCCAAAGGCTGGAATCCCTTCGGAAAATGCCTTCTTATCCGAATGAGGTCATGGAGGAAGAAGAGGCATACATGGATGAAGCGGAAAATGATGAGACGGCTGCAGCAGAGCCGGACGGACAGTCTGATGCGCAGCTGATAGAAAGCTCGCTGGATGAAAATGCAACGAAGCTGATCGAGCAGGCAAACAGCCGCGCAGAGCAGATCATAGCAGAGGCGAATGCACAGGCACAGCAGATCATCGCAGATGCACAGGCGCAGAGTCAGGCAGATGCGGGGCGTGCGCTGGAACAGGCACAGCAGCAGGGCTATACACAAGGGTATAGCGAGGGAAATCAGAAAGCGGTGCAGGAAACACAGGCAAAAATGGCAGAGCTTTCTGAAAAGGAAGCAGCCATGGAGCGGGAGTATCAGGAAAAGCTGGACAATGTGGAGCCATATCTGGTCGACAAGCTGACCGATATTTACGACCATATTTTTGCGGTAGATCTGTCAGAATACAGAAATGTGATATTTCATCTGATCAGCAACACGCTGCATGCACTGGAGAATACAGATACTTATCTGATCCATGTATCCGATCAGGACTATCAGTTTGTCAGTATGCAGAAGACACAGATCGCCGAGGATGGAGGCGTTAAGCCATTCATGCTTGAATTTGTGGAGGACCGGACGCTCGGGAAGAATGAGTGTCTGATCGAAACACCGGATGGCATATATGACTGCAGTCTTTCCGTGCAGCTTTCAGAACTGAAACGGAAGCTGCTTTTGTTGTCCTATTCGGGAGCAAAGGAGCAATGAGTGTGTCAGATACATGTGTGAATATTGAAAAATATGATGAATTAAAGGAAGAACTTTATTTTAAAAGACTGGGAAAGATCGCAGGTGTGGTTGGTCTGACGATAGAATCGGTAGGACCGGATGCCAGATTGGGCGATCTTTGCCGCATTTATAAGAGCGGACGTTGCGGAGATTATATTTCTGCAGAGGTTGTCGGCTTTAAAGACGGACTGACGCTGCTCATGCCTTATGAGGTGACGGACGGTATCGGTGGTGGCTGTATCGTGGAAAACGAAGGCTGCCCGCTGACGGTGCATGTAGGACCTTCTTTACTGGGAAAAACACTGGATGGCCTTGGCAGACTTCCGGATGGCAGTTTTCCACAGGGAATGGAGTATCCGGTAGAAGCACCGCCGCCTGATCCGATGGCAAGAGAGATCATCGATACCGTGCTTCCGCTTGGTGTAAAGGCGGTAGACGGACTGATCACAGTCGGAAAAGGACAGCGTATCGGCATTTTTGCCGGCTCCGGTGTTGGTAAATCTACCTTAATGGGTATGTTTGCCCGCAATACAAAAGCGGACATCAATGTGATCGCACTGATCGGTGAACGAGGCAGGGAAGTGCGGGAGTTTATAGAGAGAGACCTCGGAGAAGAGGGAATGCGTCGTTCGGTCGTTGTTGTGGCGACTTCCGATAAACCGGCGCTGGAACGTAATAAAGCTGCCAAGACGGCTACGGCGATCGCAGAGTATTTCCGCGATCAGGGAAAGGATGTCCTTCTGATGATGGATTCCCTGACACGTTTCAGCATGGCACAGCGTGAGATTGGACTGGCAAGCGGAGAGCCGCCGGTAACAAGAGGTTATCCGCCGAGCGTGTACTCGGAAATGCCGAAGCTTTTAGAGCGCGCGGGACGTTCCGATAAAGGCTCGATCACCGGACTGTATACTGTCCTGGTGGACGGTGATGATTTTAACGAACCGATCACGGATACGGCTAGAAGTATTCTGGACGGGCATATTATGCTGGATCGAAAGCTGGCACATAAGAACCATTATCCTGCGATCGATATTTTGCAGAGTATTTCCCGTTGCATGAGCCAGATCGCGGCGAAGGAGCATAAACAGGCAGCAGGTAAGCTGAAAAATGTCATGGCAACTTATCATGAAGCGGAAGATCTGATCAATATCGGAGCCTATAAAAAGGGCAGCAATCCCGATATCGATTATGCAATCGAGAAGATCGGCGCGGTAAATGATTATGTCATGCAGCAGACGGATGAAAAGTTTGAATTTGAAGAGGAAGTCAATATGCTGGAACAGATATTTGAAGCCTGACAGGCAGGGGAATAAGCAATGGCAAAATTCCGGTATCGGATGCAGAATATATTAAATATCAAAGAAAAGCTGGAGATGCAGGCAAAAAATGAATTCGCGGCTGCCAATATGGAGCTTTTAGAAGAGCAGGAGCGGCTTTCTGTGATGCTGCAGGAAAATGCGGCGCTGCAGGAGGAAGGCAGAAAGCTCAGGCAGAAGGAAAGTCTCAGTATCCGGGATATTGCGGATAACAGCCTTTCTGTTTCTCTGATGAAAGAAAAAATGAAAAGACAGGCACTTGCCATTCATCGGGCAGAGCAGAAGGTGGAAGAAAAGCGAAAGGCAATGACGGATCTGATGCAGGAGAGAAAAACGCAGGAGGTTTTGCGGGATAAGGCGTTTGAAGTCTTTCTGCAGGAGGAAAAGGCGGAAGAAGGAAAGCAGATCGACCAGCTGACCAGCTATACATACGGACAGAAGGCAAAGAAGGAAGAGAGCAGGTGACAAAATGGCAGATACGGAGAAACAGACAGCAGATCTGAAAGCTGATAAAAAACGGCTGAAGGATGAAAAAAATAAACTAAAGCAGGAACAGAAGAAGCAGCGGAAAGAAGCGCGGGCGCGTGCAAAAGAAATCGCACTGGAGGAAGCACAGCTTGATGACGACTCGGAAGGAAATCCTGCATCCGTCATATTGATCACGATCGTGATCGTGGCGATCTGGCTTCTGATCCTCGGACTTCTGATCAAACTGGATGTGGGAGGTTTTGGCAGCAATGTCATGACACCGATCCTGAGGAATGTACCGGTCGTCAATAAGATCCTGCCGGCATCGGAATCTGCGGTGGATGAGAGTGGATATGAAGGGTACAGCTCTTTGCAGGAGGCGGTCGACCAGATCAAGACACTGGAGCTTCAGCTTTCCGCAGCGACAGCGGAATCGCAGACGGATGAGACGACGATCGCGCAGATGCAGGCGGAGATCGAAAGACTGAAAACGTTCGAAAATAACCAGCTGGAATTTCAGAAAATCAAAAACGAATTTTATCAGGAAGTTGTTTATGCGGAAAAAGGACCGGGCGCAGACGAATATGCCAAGTATTATGAGTCTATGGATCCGACGACAGCAGAGGCGCTATATAAAGAGGTTGTCGCCAAACAGCAGGAAACGACGGAAATACAGGATTATGCAGCTGCATATTCCGCAATGAAGCCAAAAGAGGCAGCAGCGATCTTTGAATCCATGACGGATAATCTTCAGCTGGTTGCCCGGATTCTGGGTGTGATGTCAGCAGACGACAGAGGAAAGATACTTGGCGTGATGGACGCGGCAGTAGCGGCGCGAGTTACAAAAATTATGGATCCGGAAAGCTAATATTTGTGCCCGGACGACCGATATAAATAATAGAGTTCTGTACAGATACGGAACTCAAAATCGGAAGGAAAGGAGGAGCCATATGACAAGTAATGCAATTAGCAATCTTGCAGGGGCGACAGGGTATCAGATGAGTGCTCCAAAGGCGCAGCAGAATGCGGAACAGAGTTTTTCGGATATGCTCAGACAGACAGCCCCGACAGTGCAAAGTCCGGCAGATGGTGCACAGCAGACTGCGCAGCCGGTAAAAGAACAGCCGAAGCAGACAGATCAGCAGCAGACGGATACGCAGCCGGCTGACAATCGGCAGACAGATGAAGCCAAAGAGCCAAAGGCACAGGATGTGCAAAAATCTGCAGAAAAGGAACAGGTGCAGCAGACGGAAGATACCGCTGCAGAAGAACCGGAGCAGGAAGAAGAAAACGGAGAACCGGATGCGGTATTGCTTTCGGATGTGATGCAGCAGATTCTGCAGCAGATTACGGAGCAGCTCGGTGTTTCGCCGGAAGAAGTCCTGCAGGCGATGGATGCACTTGGTATTTCCGCGGAAGATCTTTCGCAGAATATGGCAGCACTATTGTCAGAACTGACAGGTACGGATCAGATGGCGGTTCTGACGGATGAATCGCTTTATACACAGGTAAGTGATCTGGCAAATGCGGTAGAGCAGACGATCGAAGAGCTGGCAGATACTTTGGGGATGGATAAAGAGCAGCTGACAACACTTCTGCAAGACAGCGTAAAGGAACCGGAAGAGCCGGTTATTGTAGCGGAACAGGAATCTGCAGCACCTGTTACCGATATGCAGCAGGAAAGCACAGGCGATCAGGAAGTACAGACGGCAACGACCACGGATATCGAGGCAGAGCAGCCGCGTGAGACAAAGAGAGACGAAAACGGTAATATGCAGCAGCAGATGCAGGATATGCAAAAGCCCGCAGAAAATCTGCAGCAGACGCAGGGCAGTGCAATAGCGGCAGAACAGACGACAGAGCGGTTTGACCTGCAAAGGACACAAAAGATCATAGATCAGATTGCGGATTATGTGAAGATACATTCGAGCGAAAAGCTTACTTCAATGGAGATCGCGCTAAATCCGGCAAGTCTTGGCAGTGTGAATCTGCATGTATCCTCAAAAGGCGGCGTGATCAGCGCACAGCTGTATGCACAGGATGAGGCAGTCAGGGCAGCTCTGGAGAGCCAGGTGGCAGCATTGAAGGAATCGCTGGAAGCACAGGGCATGAAGGTAGATGCGATCGAAATTACGGAGCACAGCCATCAGCTGGAACAGAATCTGGATCAGAACGGCGGACAGCAGGAAAGCGCAGAAGCACAGAAAAAGTCAGGCAGAAGACTTTTAAATCTGGATGAACTTCCGGAAGAGGAAGCCTATGAAGAGGAAATGACACAGGCAGAAAAACTGCAGATTGAAATGATGCGGATGGGCGGTAACAAACTGAACTTCCAAGTATAAAAGAAAGGAGAGAAGCATGGGCGTAGCAGCAATTGTAGAAGATGGCAAGATCACAAATGCAACATCGACAACAAGTACAAAGGAAAAATCCTCAACACTCGGCAAAGATGATTTCCTGCAGCTTTTAGTAGCGCAGATGAAATTTCAGGATCCGCTTGAGCCGACTTCCAATACGGAATACATAGCACAGTATGCGACGTTCTCGGAAGTGGAACAGATCCAGAATATGAGTAAGAGCATGGATCTGAGCAGAGCCTCAAGCCTTGTCGGACAGACCGTACAGATCACTTCCACGGATGATAACGGCAAAGAAACGACGAAGATGGGTAAAGTGGATTATGTAAAATATGAGAACGGAAAAGCAATGGTTTCCGTTGATGAGGAACTGTACTCTCTGGATGATGTGACTTATGTATGTGATCAGGACTACCTGACAGCTTTCGGACTGGCACAGAAGCTTGTATCGGATATGGCAAAGCTTCCGAAGATTGAGCAGGTAACAGCATCTGATAAAGAAAAGATCGAAAAGGTTCTGAAACAATATGATGATATGAATGATTATCAGAAGACATTCTTATCAAAGTCAGTTGTCGCTTCACTGGAAGAATATCGCAAGAAGCTGGCTGAGATTTCCGGTAAGAAAGCAGATGACACGGATCATGCAGACGGCGATAAAGCAGACGGCGGCAAAACAGACGACGGCAATGATACAGCACAGGATGTATAGAAGCGGAGGCGGAATATGAGTATACAGATAAACCCATACATATCCGCTTTGCAGGAAACACAGAAAGCCCCGGTTTCAAAAACGCAGGAAAAAAGCGAAGCAGGCAGCTTTGGAGCATTACTGGAAGAAAAGCAGAAACAGCTTGATACACAGACTGTCAGATTTTCCAAGCATGCGGCAAACAGGCTGTCGGAAAGAAATATCAGTCTTTCGGAAGGTCAGCTGAAGCGTTTGAGCGAGGGGATGGATAAGGCAAGCGGAAAAGGAATCAAGGAACCGCTTGTGCTGATCGATAATCTGGCATTTATCGTCAGTACCGGATCCAGAACAGTGATCACGGCGACGAGTCAGGATCAGACACAGGAAAACATTTTTACAAATATTGATGGTACCGTAATCAACTAGCCGGACCTTACAGGAGGCTATCGGTTCCTGAATGACAGAGGGAACGAAAACGTACCACAAGGAGGTCATTTACTATGATGAGAGCACTCTACTCTGGTGTATCGGGTCTGAAGACGCACCAGACAAAAATGGATGTTATTGGTAATAACATCGCAAATGTAAACACAACCGCATTCAAATCACAGTCCATTACATTTTCAGAACTGATGTATCAGACAACACAGGCAGCTTCCGGTGCCAATACACAGACCGGCAAGGCTGGTACCAATGCCCGCCAGATCGGTCTTGGTGTAAAATCAGGTGCGATCACCGCTGCTGTGGAAACACCGGGTTCTTCCCAGTCTACAGGCAATCCGTTTGATATCAAGCTGACAGGCAATTCTTTCTTTATTGTCAGTGACGGATCCTCCAACTACTTTACAAGAGACGGTTCTTTCTATGTAGACGGTCAGGGTAATCTGGCTATGAGCTCTAACGGTTATACCGTACAGGGATGGGGCGTGGATAACGGAAAGATCGTCAGAGATACGGTCAGCCCGCTTCGTATCATGAGCTCCGATAATATGACATACCCACCGGAGGCTACCACACAGGCACACGTATCCGGTATTGTGGATAAGAATGATACTTCCGTCAGCTCGGAAGCAGGTAAGATCATCAGCATCAGTTTCTTTGATAACCGCGGATATTCCTATACGGCAAAGCTTTCCATGAAGGCAACAGCAGCAGAAGGACAGTATACGGTAGAATTGACAGATATTCTTGATTCCAAGGGAAATGCGATCGATAAAACAAATATTAAACTCGGTTCTGTCAGAAATGTGGCAGAGAGCAAGAAGCTTTCTCTGGCAAACGGCTGCAGTATCAATGGCACTACATTGACTTATCTGGATGAGGCCGGACAGAACCAGACAATGGATCTGAGCGGAAAGCTGACAGATGCCCAGAAACAGATACTGGCAGAGTCTTACGGCTTTACTTCCTACGATGAAATGGCAAAGCTGTATGTGACGGGAGCTGATGGTACTGTTACGACACTGGGAGCCCATCTGGACGGTGGAACCTTTGCACAGGTGATCAATGCAGCGGATGGCAGCATTGCAACAGACGGAAAGCAGATCACAGGCGGTATTATCCAGTATAATACGGCAACAGGTGAGATCCAGAGCGTCAATGGACTGACCAATAACCTGAATCTGGTGCTTGATTTTGGAGATCAGCCGGGCAGTGCATTTGAGAATATTACGATTGACTTTTCACCATCCTCTAACTACAACAACAACGGAACGAGTACGATCAGCGGTGATTACGGTGGTGTTGATGGAAAAGGAACCGGTAGGAAGCTTGGTGAAATGACGGGCATTTCCATCTGGCCAGACGGTAAGATCTACGCAGCATACGATAATGGTATGACAAAGCTGCTTGGTCAGATCGCAGTTGCAAGCTTTGCAAATCCATCCGGTCTGCAGAAGGAAGGTGATAACCTGTATTCCGCAACCTTAAACTCCGGACAGTTTGATGGCATCGGTATGGATGTTACAAGTGACGGCGGTTATATGACGACAGGTGTTCTGGAAATGAGTAACGTAGATCTTTCTTCTGAATTTACAGAAATGATCACAACGCAGAGAGGTTTCCAGGCAAACTCCAGAATTATTACAGTTTCCGATACTTTACTGGAAGAACTTGTCAATCTGAAACGATAAATTTGATGGAATAAAGGAAAAGCCTCTGTATCTTGTATACAGGGGCTTTTGTAATAGTAAATAATCTACTCAGGGGCTTTTGCCTGCCTATGAGCAAGCTCACATGGGTTTAGGCTTTTTGCCCTTGCCATCATTAAATATAGGGGGGATCTCTGTAATAAAGAAACGGGATTTAAGTGGTCTGGGTGGTTTAGAAATGCAAAAAGGCATAGACAAGATACAAAAAATTTAGTAGAATTGATTAGTAAGATTATAGGTATGTGTATACATATAAAATAATAGGTAGGTGAAAAAATTGGATATAGCTTCCATTATCGGAATGGTCATGTGTGGCTTTTTCCTGATATACGGTATTTGCAGCGGTGATGACGGGGCAGCGGCACTTGGCAATTTCTATGATTTCTCGTCTATATTGATCACATTCGGTGGTGCAATCTGTGCGACACTGGCAAGTCATACGTTGTCAGACTTTCTGGCTGGTTTAAAGAGCTTTCTTCTGATCTTTAAAACGCCGGCACTTGATACACCGCAGATCATTTCCAAAATTATAGAGCTATCAAATGTAGCAAGAAAAGAAGGATTGCTTTCTTTGGAAGAGGCAGCGGCAGATTTGGACGATGCTTTTTTGAAGAAGGGAATCCTGTTGATCGTTGACGGAACAGATCCGGAGCTTGTCCGTGGTATCATGGATACGGAGCTGGGCAGTATCGATGCAAGACACAAAAAACGAATTGGGTTCTGGGAGGCACTTGGTGCCATGGGTCCTGCCTGGGGTATGATCGGTACGCTGATCGGTCTGATCAACATGTTAAAGAATATGTCGGATGTAACATCAGTCGGACCGAATATGTCCGTTGCACTTGTTACAACGTTTTACGGTTCCATACTTGCCAACTGGCTCTGTACGCCGGTTTCCGCAAAGCTGAAGGCTGATAATGATGCGGAGATCGAGGCAAAGGAGATCATGGTGGAAGGTCTGTTATCCATACAGGCAGGTGAAAACCCGCGTGTTATTGAAGAGAAGCTGAAATCCTTCCTGGCACCGAAGGACAGAACCACAGTCGGAGAAGAGGAGGCGGAAGTAAATGGCTAAGAAGCGGCAGGAAGAACCACCAAAGGGTTCCCCCGCATGGATGGCGACGTTCAGTGATCTGATGAACCTGCTTCTTTGTTTCTTCGTGCTTCTGTTTTCCATGTCTACTGTAGACGCGCAGAAGTTTGAAGCGGTAGCGGCATCCTTTTCACAGACGTTCAGCATTTTTGAGGCCGGTGCAACTGCGATCGGAGACGGCATTCTGATCAGTAACGGTGTCAGTCAGCTCAATGAGCTTGATAAGTACATAAACAGTACCGGTAAATCAGCAGATACCGACACACAATCGGATGCACTTGAGGCATATCAGGCAGCTTCCATGGAGCAGGCAGAACAGATGGCTGAGAATATAGAAGAAAGCCTGCAGGAAGATCACGGGGAATATAACAGCGATATTTCAGTGGATTTTACATCCCAGTATGTTTCGTTGAATCTGAACGGTGCTTTTTTGTTTGATTCGGGCAGTGATCAGATCCGGGAAGAGGCAAAGCCGCTTCTGGACAAGGTGGGACAGATATTGGAGCGTTATGCGGACAGTACGATCGAGATTGAAGGTCATACGGACAATGTGCCGATCCATAACGCCAGATTTGCCAACAATGATGAATTGTCAAGCTTCAGAGCCCTTTCGGTATTTGATTATTTTATGTCTACGACCACACTTGATCCGGCAAAGATCAAACATTCCGGACGTGGTGAGTATGTTCCGGTTGCAGATAATGCGACACCGGAGGGAAGAGCAAAAAACCGGCGTGTGGAGATCAAGATCTATACAGAATTATCTGATTATGAATAAAAGGGAGTTTTAAAATGAAAAAGAATTTAATGTCAGTTCTGATTCTGGCGCTTCTAATCGTTAATATCGTGCTGACAGTAATCACAATGGTCAGCGTGACATCGACAAACAAAAAGACCGCATCGGTGGTAAACAGTATTGCAACGGTTCTGAATCTGGAGCTGAATACAAGCGGAGAGGATACGGCGGAAAAAGAGGTATCCATTGATGATACGGCTGTATATAATATCGAAGATTCCATGACGATCCCGCTTCGCAAGGGTGAAGACGGTAAGGAGCATTATGCACTCGTTTCGGTGTCTCTTGCCATGAATACAAAAGACAAAGATTATGAGACATACGGAACAAAGATCGCAGATAATGAAAGCCTGATCAAAGGTGAGATCGTAGAAGCATTTGGCAGCTATACGATGGAACAGATTCAGGCGGATTCGGACGTTGTCAGAGATGATATACTGGCAAGGATCCAGGGACTTTATGATTCAAAGTTTGTTTATAAAGTTACATTCCGCGATATTATCATCCAGTAGTCTGGTGAAAGAAATGACATATGTCATGACAGGAGGTGAGTCAGGTGGGAGAGGTTTTATCTCAAAATGAGATAGACAGCCTGCTGCAGGCACTGAGCACCGGCGAGCTGGATGTAGATGAAATGAAATCGGCGCCGGAGAAGTCGGTAAAGAACTACGACTTTAAAAGACCGGCAAAGTTTTCAAAAGAGCATCTTCGTACGCTGGAAATCATATTTGAACATTACGGACGGCTTCTTTCCACGAATCTTCCGGTTTATCTGCGAAAAACGGTACAAGTCAGTGTGGCGAGTTCCGAAACGGTTACTTTTTCGGAATTTACGAATGCGCTGAGCAATCCGGTCGTACTGGGCATTATCAATTTCGCACCAATGGCGGGAGATATCATTCTGGAGCTTTCCACGAATATCGGCTTTGCAATTCTGGATCGTATGCTGGGAGGCGCCGGAAAGCCCCTGGAGAAGAACAGGGAGTTCTCAGAGATTGAATTGTCAATACTTGACAAGATTATGGTCACCTGTATGCAGCTATTGCGGGAACCATGGAAAAATGTAGTGGATCTGGATCCGTTTATGGAGCGGATCGAGACAAATGCACAGTTTGCACAGATCATAGCCCCGAATGAGATGATCGCGATCGTGACACTGAATATCAAGATCGGTGATGTGGAAGGGTATATGAACGCATGTCTTCCATATATTACGCTGGAAGATATCATGGATAAATTAAATACGAAGTTCTGGTTCTCTACGATGCAGAATGCAAGCGGAGAGAATTATGCAGAATATATCAGTTCGATGATCAAGAGAACTGATATTCCGGTCAAAGCAGTGCTTGGAAAGA
>ERZ859776.2-NODE-2-length-206228-cov-8.594797_pt1 | contig 206228 bp, 312 predicted proteins | sample MGYA00509987_ERZ859776 | MGnify/ENA primary metagenome ERZ859776 (study PRJEB30046, sample SAMN00715146) | human gut metagenome | study: EMG produced TPA metagenomics assembly of the A metagenome-wide association study of gut microbiota in type 2... | reverse complement strand
GTGCGTTTTGTGCTATATTTAATTGGGCGTTTTCCTGCAACGAAAACGCATCTATTTACCCCCAATCATGCCCTATTTCTGCAAGATTTCTTGCATAATTGGAGGTCTCCTATTAATATTAAAGCCCCTGTGTAATGGGCTTTGCGTGTATAAGAATACACAAACAAACCTATTATATTCATAGGTTTATAAATAATAATACAAATATTTTTGAGTAAGAAATTGTCGGACGCGATGACTACCATATATGGTGTTGTTGTAAAATTAGCACCCCTATATCTTGTGGTTTATAACCAAATAAAATCACGTTTTTAATTCTTAACAATTGTTAAAAATATCTAACTATTCTTACTCAATATATAAATACTTGTTCATCGAAAGATTCGTGCTTATTGTTCTCAGACTTCAAAACTGTACTTATCTGTACCTCATGCCTTCATAGAACAATTACACAGTCACTTATCAATCGTCCAATTCATTTATTCCGTCTACTCTGAGATGATGAGTCTTGCTGTCTCCTTCACCGCCGTCATTCTGAACATTAAATTCAGAGAAATCGCTTTCGCCACCGTCCAGTATGGAGTTGGTATATCCACTATTTAACGATGCTAACCAGAGTTCTTGGAATTTTTCTTCACTACCTTTGAATCCAGCTTTTACAGCATAAGTGTATGGACCATCACTTTGTCCTACATTTAAACTAAGATGCTGGTCTACAGGAACTCCATTTATTACTTTATAAACATCTCCTGTAGTATATAAAATTAAATCTCCCTCTGTACTTCCCTCGACAGCAGACCGAGGTTTGCCATCAGAAATGTACCACTAAGAGGATTTTCCATCTAATCCCCTAGGAATATAAAAATCAAGTTGTACTTCTTTTTCTGTACCTACGTTTTCTACTCGCGCTTCTTCTGTGGATTCTATAGTATATGTAGCATGAACCTTTACGGATACGGTTCCACCACTTCCACCGCCCGAACCACCTTCACCAGATAGCGCTGCCATACTATACAGTAAAGCAATATTAGAGATAGCTTCGTTTGCCATAATTCAGCCCTCCCTTATAACATTACGCTAATTACTGGGTCAGTACCGCTATAAGATAAACGTATTTGATGATACCGTGCAACTTCAAAAGAAGTAATTCCCTAGGGAGCGACCGCTGACTTAGTTAAATCGGCTTTAACACCTGAAATCTAAACATAGTCACTATCTTGAGTTAACCTTCCTTCTACCGTTACGCTTCCAGATTTAACTTCAAGCTTAACCATGCTAACTGAGGATGGAACATGAAATTCTCTTATTCCACCAGCGGTAAAGACTACTTTTTCTTTCCTAAATACCATTAAAAGCTGTCACTCCTTTCTTTATAAATAAATATAATTTCGTGTAAACGCCCATAATAAACGAAAGTAGAATTACATTTAATTATAGTAATGTCTTTTTAATTTATATCAAACTATTTGATACCAAAAATCTCCGTTCTTCTGACCAGAGGGCTGAGAGCTACTAACTACAATGTCTGGACCACTACTCATTGCCTCCCACGTTGGAGCTCCAGAGCCATTGCTTTTTAAAAAATAACCGTTTGTACCAGCGGTTGTTGGTGCATAGAAAGTAGGATTAGCATTAGAACTACCATTCATAGTAATAGAATTCGCTGTTTTACTATCAGCAGTGCTTTGGGCATTAGAGGCCGCAGTTTTAGCTTCATTAGCAGTTGTTAGAGCTGTTTCAGCATCTGTTGCTGCTTGAACAGCAGTACTACGAGCAGTACTATCAGCTATGTTATATGGAGTACCCACATTCGGTAATTTGATTTTACTAATATTAGCCATTATTGTCTCCTTTCTAATGTTTTTCAAATTTATCCACCTGTACATCGTAGACAAATCAAAAATCTAACCAGTATTACTAATTGGTTAGGTTAATTTTATGTTCTTCTTATATTACATGTATATCAATTTATATTATAAATGTATGTATATAACATAAAAAGAGCATATTTATAAAATCTAAATTTAAAAAGATAGATTTCATAAATACAGCTCTTTTTGTTTCTTTGTTAAATTGTAATAATAAAAAATTGTTTTTATTCGAAAGAATTATTTGGGAATATATAATTCTCCATTCTCATCCCTGAAATAATTCCTTTTATCAGATGTTTCTTCTCTCATTTTTTCTATCTTTTTTATATGTTCTTTCCATTCTTCTTTAGTTTTTGGTCTTGAATTTTGTTCCCTGTTATAAGCACAATATAAATCCTCATAAAAACTTCCATTTGGTTCTGGATTACAAGTGTCAAAAGATGGAATAAAACGACCCTCGAAATAATTAGCCATCCTATTTTCAGATTTATCAATTTGCGACAAATACTTAACTACATCTTTCATTTGCTGAATAACTTCATAATCTTCTGTTTTATTTCCAGAAAAATTAATTTGTCGAATATATTTTACTCTTTTATTTGTTAAAACTTCTGTATAATTTACCTCTACTACAACATAATTTGGATAACTATCATTCAAAGACAATTGTTTTAATTCATCTTCCATACTTTCTGTTGGATAAAGAGTGATTCTATTATTAAAACAACTATTTTGAAAGGTTATATTTTCTTTACTTTCTACTACCCTTAATTCACAATCTTTAATTCCTGATTTTCCGACATTTTCAATCTTAAACATAACAGCGTTTTTCTTTGCAAAAAGATTCATAGCTATCACAGGTTTGGAATCTTTTCTTTGTATACTACGAGTTTGCAAAAGCGCAGCAAAAGTTAACAATACCATTGAACCATTAATTATCGTACTAATCAAAGTATCACTAGTCATATATTTCACCTCTTTAATTATAATAAATTAAAAAGAGAAAAATGTCAAGTGTTTAATAAATTTTTTAGAAAACCGAGAGAGAAACATTACATCTCTCTCTCGGTGTTGTATCATTCTTCAGAATCAGGTTCTTCTAATCCTAAAAGCACCATAATTGCATGACGCAAATACTCGTCTTTTATTTCATAGATAGAACCATCTGGAAGCTTTATCTTAGAAATGTCCATAGCTTAATTCCTTAAGCTACTTGTAATTGAAATTCCTAATTACTCACCAGCCTTAGCGACAGGAGAAACCTCGATTTCAATAGTCTTGGCAGTCTTGGTGATAACATCGGTCTCAGGAGTGACAGCAACACTGAAGGCAGCAGTAGCATCAGCCTTATCGTACTTAACACCAGTGACAAGAGCATCAACAACCTCAGTACCAGCAAAGCCAAGAGTAGCAGCAGTACCAGTGAAGGTAGCAGCATCAATCTCAGGCTTAACATACTCAACCTTGTCAACAATAGTAGCACTATTAGTAGCAGTGAAGGCAACATCCTTGAGAGCGGTATCGGCCGTAGTAGCAACAGCATACTTGCTACCAGTGAATACAGGAGCATTGGCAAGCTCAGCAGCAGAAACTTCGCTTACCTTGCCAGTAGTAACGGACTGAAGTTCATTAGGAACGAAGGTGTCAGTAGCCTTAGAACCACCAGAGAACTTAGTAGTATCAATAACAGTAGCAGAACCGCCATTGAAAGTACCAAAATCGACATTACCAGCGTTAAAGGCGCCCTGAGCGGTAACAGCATCAGCAGTACCAGCGGCAGAGAAAATCAAAGTTTCAGCGTCATCACCAGAACCAACATCGGCAACAATACCCTCAGAAGCGAATTTTGCCTTAGAAGCCTCACCCATGGTAGGAGCAGTATAATCAGCACCAGTCCAAGTAGCAGCCTTACCAGCAGTATAGAAACCATCCTGAATTGCAGCAGGAGTAAAAGCACCCTCAGTAAAGGAAGCAGCCTTACCACCAGTCAAACCAGTAGCAAAAGTCTTATCAGCGGCAGTAAGAGAAATTGCAGGAGCACTGACAGTACCCTCAATCTGAACGCCGTCCTCAGCAGCACCAAAAGCGGCAGTCTTCAGGGCGGAGAAGGAACCACCCTCCTTAGCGGCGATAGTACCAGCAGGAGTGAACTCAGAGGTGCTAAGAGTTGCCTCGGTCTTAGTAGCAGAATCCTTCAAAGTAACATTAATAGAACCATCAGAAATTGCCGAGCCAGTAACCTTACCAGCAGGAGTATAGTTAGCCTTAGTAAGAGTAGCATCAGCAGCCTTAGAAGTAACAGCGGCGTTACCAGCAACAGTAACTTCCTTCATGGTGATACTGTCAATAGTCTGAAGAGTAGCGGAACCAGAAGCCTTATCAGCATAGGCCATTGCACCAAGCTTAAGAGCAGTCTGAAGTTCAGCGACAGTAATATTGTGGTCGAGAGCAATGGTAGCAATAGTGGTCGTAGTAGGAACATAACCAGTAAGGCTTACCTTTGTATTACCAATAGCTTCCCAAGTGTAAGTATAAGCACCCTCTGCGCCAGAACGAATAGTAATATATTCAATATAGCCACCCGCTGCTGCATCCTCAGAAGGAACAAGATAAATTTTGTACATAGTATCGGCAGAAGCAACTACAGAAGGACCAGCGGTAGTGCCAGCAGGGTCAATTACAACATCAAAGTTGTGAATCTGACCAACCTGAGAATCAACATAAGCCTTAACAGTAGCAGCGTCAGCAATACCAGCATCAGAAATACTAGCAGCCATAGCTTGCCATGCGGCAGCACCAAGAGCTTCAAGAGCGTGACCACCAAGAATAGTAGTCATATCAGCACGACCCTGAGCATCCTTAATAGTTACAGTAGTGCCATTTGCAAGCTTAATTTTAGAAATATCAGCCATAATAAAATCTCCTTTTCATTTTCATATTCAAAGATTTTAAAACAAATTAAATTACTTAATTGTTTATTTATTAATCCCAAGGTAAATCTAATTCCAAACATTCTGTATCAGAATCATTAAGCTTAAGAGCAATGGAATTGACACCCTCAGTAATAATTTTTTGCGAAATTGTACCATCTGAATTATTTCCAGCCTCTTGGTACAATTTCATGATACCCGCAATAGTATCCGTAGCTTCGGGAGCTACATTTCTAAATTCAGTACCAGTCCAAACAAAAATACTGCTATTAGAATTTTTATCAATATATAAATGGTTAATTCCTTTTCCTAATTCCTTTGTATAGGTACTATCGGTATAGAATTTGTTATTCAGGAAATAACCGTTCAAAACTACATTGTTGTTATTATCTTGATAGGACAAAGTTTTAAAGTTGTCTACACCATTACCAACCTTAACTCTCAAACCATATTCTTCAGTATCTACAAGACACACTTCACCATTAGCAGGAATAAAACTATTCTCTACTTTTTGATAATTTACTTCTTTATCCTTACGAAGCTTAATAACAGTATTAATCACTTTTGCCATTGGTAGTCCTCCCTTCCTTAATTATTAGGCTTCAGGAGCACTGCCACCATCAATAATTAAATCGTCCAACAGAGACACCATATCCTGTTGATAAACTATCTGGTTCATTTCACCATCTTTATTGACAGTGTATGTGTTCCATTTACCATTCTCAAGTAAAGATATGGTCTCACCTTCGTAGTTACCATATTTAGCAATCCAATATTGAGCTTCAGCAAAACTCTCAAATTGAGTCTTTTTTACAATGCTCTTTAAATTACCTTTTTCATCATAATAGCTTAGTTCAGCATTGTTTGCCTCACTATTAGTCACAATCAAGCTCTCTTCGGGGATGACTTGCTGTGCAATGCTATTTTCAATTTTTGCCTTGTCTACATACGCTAATTTAAACATTAGTCATCCTCCTTTCTTAAGCTTTTGCACTTACAACATAGTAGCCATCTATATACTTCTGTTCATAGCCTGCTGCAATATATTTCTCAGGTACAACAGCACTAAACTTACCACCCTTAATAACAACTTCGGGCTCTTCGCCACCACCGTTGTGCTTAAAGTTAACTTCGCCATTGCTGTAGAATGTGCCACCTTCAATGAGTAACTTACCAGAATTCATTACATCATTCAACTTGCGCATACCAATATTGTAAGTCCCATCAGTAACCTTGAAATTACCACCTTTAACAACCATTTCGTAACCATTGTTGAAAATAGTACCGTAGAAGTTACCACCATTAATATAAAGCTTACCATTGTCATCATTCTTAATAACATAGAAAGCGTTAATAAATGTACCATCATTGATAATCAATTCAGGATATTCTGCCATTTCGCCAGCTTTGTAATCCTATGCATAATCCCAATAACCATTGGAAATCATGCTCGAAACAATCCGAGGAGCTTGGAAAATACCATTGTTAATCACAGTATTACCATGGTTGACTATGGTATAATAAGAATTACCCTTCTCATCAACACTGCGAGTATAACTACCATTCTCAATAGTTAAATTACCATTGTTATTAATAGCGGGTTTACCATTCTTGTTGCATTCAACACTACCGTTACCAGTGAGAGTTAAAGCACCATTAACATCAACATTAACAGGAGTTTTCTCGTTATCAACAATAACTGCATTGTTCATATCAAGAGTAAACTTCTTGTCAGCATTAATAACTTCATCTGCACCAAGACCACCACTCAACTTAATCGTGCCACCATCACTTACAGCCGCAATAGCTTCACTGGCAGTATTATACTTTTGTCCATTAACTTCCATGGAAGTATCAGATGCAGTATCACCATAAACCTTAATAACATCAAGGTCAGCCTTCAAAGCGTAATCTTTAGCAAGCTCTGTTTCAAGATTTTCAATCTTAGTATTAACCTTACTAATCTCAACAGTTACAAGATTATCAGTCTCTTTTTTGGTGTAATAATTACTCAGGTCAACAGCATGAAAAATCTCCCAGCTATCGCCATCCCAAATATACAATTTGCCATCTTCAGTTACTTGATAAATGTCACCAGTTTCGGCACTTTCAGGAAGTTCAGCCTTCGTAGCAACAGTACCAATAAAATGCATAGCACCTTCATTGACACCAACATACTTAAGTTCTCCCCATGTGGAAGTGCCATCACCAATCTTAATCTGACCCTTGTTCTTACCATCAAGAGTTACACAAGGTTCACCAGCTTTAGGAATGTAAGTGTTAGCCACTGCATCCCACTGTGCCTAAAAACCACGACGCAGTTGGATGAGCGTTTGCAGCTTATTAATATCAGCCATTCTTATCTTTACACCTCCTATTTACTTAATTAAAATGTTTTGCAAAATATTTTAATTCGCTATAATTAAATAGCTACCTATTTGAAAAAGACTCCTTAGAACCGTGGGACTCCACCACCATCTACCAAGTTATCTTCCAAATACTTATCCATATTCTTATTTTCCCATGCTTCATTTTCTTTATTATACATGAGAATATCTTTGTTTTCTACTCCATTTTCAGATATATTTACATCTTTTAAATCTTCAAGCTTCATATCTTTGGCAGGAATTTCTTCAATTCCAGCATTTAATACACCATATAATACTCCTCTATCGTAATTAGGAGAATCAGGCGTTATCAGTGTCATTCCACTATAATCTCTTCTTACCATCGTAAATAAAACTCTCCTTTCATTTCTTTTAATAAGGAGTATTACCCAATTTCATATGTCAATATAAATTTGCCTTTGCAAACAGTGGTTATATTTCCTTTTATATCACAAAACTATACGTCGTACAAATATCCTCCGTATGTTAGAAATTTCGTATCAATTCCTTTAATTTTAATTCGCCAAACTTTCGTCTTTTCTTCATCTTTTTCATTCTTAGAAGTGCTTTCAAGCTCAACAAATTCAAAATCTTTTTCGATTAAAGGAGGAGTAGCGTTATTGTACAAAGGATGCTTTCTAACTGTAAACCTTGCTTTTTCTCCTTCTCTTGGACTGTATTCCTAATTATCAGGAGTATAAATCTGTAAATCTATTGTGCAATCATCTCCACGAGTTAATGAAATTACCCCGTTATTTATTTTTAACAAAATCCTACTCCTCCTTTCTTCTTATATTAATCATTAATATCAACCAAACCTTCCACCTCTCCTATATTTAGTGGAAAGTGGATTTACCTGTCCTAATCCGTTGAAAGGATTAGAACTATTACTTTTGTTTGCACTCTTTTGTTTTGCAAACATTTCTTTAAATTCCGTCTTAGGTTTTTCTTCCAACTCCAACACTTCTTTAGCGCGCAATTCCATCAAATGATTACACATCATTGCTACACAGTCAACTCGGTCATCATGCATATTTTTTTGCTTGGCGTCAGGTGAAAGTTCAAAAACAATCGTACCGTTTGGTCTTTTTTGCTTTTGCATACCAACTAACTCTTCTTTAGTTAAATCAATCTATATCAAAGAGTTCATTTCATCAAACGAAACCTTTTCATATCTTATTGAAGTTGTTCCATCAGAAGCAACTTCTTCAATTTCCATCTCGTTACGAGCATTTAAACTCTTTGGAAACATTACTAATCCTTGGTTAATTGCAGCTTGAGTTCTTTCATAAGCTTGAACTTTATCACGTTTAAAATTGAATAACTGCAATTTTCTTATATTTGCAGGATAATCATCTGCGCGTAATTTCATATATGGGTCTTCTTCGTCTATAAGACCTAAATGACGTTTACCATCAGAACCTACCCAATCATTTAAAAGGAACTGAGAAATATCAAATCCTCCACCGCCAGCACCAGCATCAATACAGACAAGCTCAATATTATCATAATCTAAAGCACCTCTATTATAATTTATAATAAGGTCTTTTATCATTTCAATTTGCTGAGGCTTTTGAATTATTGCTTTATCACCGTTAGGCAAAAGCTCAATCAAATTCTCACAATTGACTATTTTTAACATTAAACCCTTTTCTTTGTCTCTGAACAATTCTCCTATTAAAACAATAGAATTATCTAATTTCGATGCAGGGTCATAACAGACGATATATTTCTTCTCACCATCATTTTCATATACTGGATAGTATGCAAAGCTATTTCGTAAAATCGTTGAGCGTTTTACAAAAACATCTTCACCGCCGTCTCTGTCAAAACGATTCTTGTACAAGTATTTTCAGTTGTTGGCACAGTATTCTTCATATTCTTCTTTTGTTATTTCTTTCCAATGATATCCGCCAGCTCTTTTTCTTGTTCCTTTTAAACATTTAACTATATTTGGATTGTAAGAGCCAGTATTAACAGCGGCGTTAGAAATTGAGGGAAAACACTCTCCTGTTTCTACACATTGGCAATAAACCTAATTATATGTATCATTCCGTGGAATTACTTCCTTCGGTCTCTGTTTTATTTTACTATGGCTTTTACTTAACAATTCTTTAGATGAATCAGTATGAGTTTTACCCATATTACTTTCAGATATCTTCCTTTTAGTTTCTTCACTATGGTGATATCCATTCTTAAGTTTTGTCTATAAAGCTTTTTGAATTGATTCTTCAGAAGGCAATCCATCTATTCCACCCTCTTTAATATTATATCCAAAATGTTTGTTATTAGACTAATATTTTTCTATCAGTTCTTTTTCCATCTAAGAAGCCTCTTCCATAGTCAAATTTTCAGCTATTACTTCATGAGAAAAACCTTCCCATCCATATTTTAATACTGCATAAGCCATAGCTGGCTAACAAAAACTTCCATCTTTCTTTTTGGTTAAATAGCCATGTCCATGATGCCATCTTTCTATCACAGAAGTACTAGTTATTCCAACATATTTCTTTTGATTTGCTTTATTAGTATGAATATATACTGTCCATTTTCTATCATCTTTCATTAAAAACCTCCCGCAAAAAGTATTTTTAATATATAAAGGGCTATATACATATTTTGCGGATATGTATAAAGGATGGCCTTCCCTTGTCGCCCTTAAAAACAACCTACTTCTTATATTTTCATATAAGCTTAGACTATATCATCATCTCATTAAGATGCCCCACCACTTCGAAGTTGTTATTCTTTAACAACCCCTACTCCCAGTCACGGGATAGTCGTTGAACCTTTCTCTGTTAAAGACTTGGCTGCTGATTATCTATTATATAGTGTTTAGGATTTAACCATGCACCATGTTTTTGTTTCTTTTTACTTTCGTAACATTCGCACTTATTCTTATTTCATAATTATGCTGTAGTACAAAAACCTTTAAGAACTCCCAGCAGTTCAATGGGATGCACACACTTATCACTAAATGTGCGGAGTATTTCTTTTCGATTTGCTCACGTTCTGCTTTGTATGGATTAGTAGCAAATGCGTTGTCAACTTCATCCTAAGTAATCAACGGTTTCATAGGCTTACCATTCATAAAAGGATGCAATGAAAACTCACAGCTAATATCACATACAAAATAATTTGGGTCTCCTAATAACATTTTTTCAAATGCCATTTTATATTGGTCAAAAAGTTCGCTGTCAATACCCTCAGCAGAACTTAATAATAACTTTTTGTTCGGTAGCTGTCTTGGATATATATCCGTATTAATACCATCACCAGTAATAAAGTTTGTATCCTGTGCAGTAAAAGGACGAGACAAGGCAAAGAATGTCCTGTCGATTTTTCCCGCTTCATCATAAATACTAAAATTACTACGAATACCAACGATGTTCTTTATTACACTATTTAACGTATTAATTGTACTACCATTATACAAGCTAACTGTATATCCACTTTTAGGGTGAGTAAACGGGTCTGCCTAAGTATTTGCTCTAATACACTCATCTAAGAATACAGAAGATGTTCCAAGCAAAGAAGCGATATTACCTTTTGCCATATCTTCCATTTTCTAAAATGTTTCTTGAGACTGACCTCCACTTGGAGCCATAATATATGTATTAGTATTTGGTAACAAAAGTGCTCTTGCCATCATAAAAGGGGCAGCTAAAAACGACTTACCACTGTTACGACCCATAAGCCACACACAGTTTGCAGGACACCAACTACTCAGCAAAACATATTTTTGCATATCAGTTAACTATATTTTAAAAAAATCTTCAATAAATCTTGTTGGGTTTGCTCTTCCCCACTAAATTATCTTAGTATATTTTTCAAAAATTTCTTTTCTTTTTGGAAGCAATTCATAACTAAAGTCATTAAAAATAACATTAATCATTAATAACCACCCCAACTATCGCCATCATCACCATTTTCTTTGTCGTACTGACGTTTTTCTTCTTCTAATTTTTTCTCAGCTAATTCACGTTTAGCCAATCTTAAATTTTCAGTAAGGGTGGCGTTTTCTCTCTGCAACGAAAGCAATTTTTTAAGCTAATCTTGACAAGTTTTGTACACTTCCGCTTCACTCATGCTAAGTTGATTGAAAATAGCTGCAAAACTTGCATCAGCAGCTTGATTAATACTCTTGCTAGTCTCAACATCATACATATTAAGAATAGCATTTTCATACTTCATCTCATTCATCTTAGCCATAATACCAGAGAATGTGTTTTCACCTTTAGCTTTACTAATAGCGTAACGTTCGCCAAAGCCATTATCTCTACTAAAGCTTGTAATTGTTTCGAGTTCTTTTTTCTTTAATTCAGATAACGCTTTTAATTCTGAAACAGGAGCATCTTCGTCACTTTTCTTTCTATATTTTTCATTTAATTCACGAATATTTTTAAAAGAAAGAACAATCTAAATAGCAGCTTGAACTTTAAGTCCATCCAGCTCCATACCCTATTCCATCATACCAAGTAAATCTTTATAAAGAATTTTTCTATCTTTTTCAATTTCAAAATAAAACGGGTCATAACCAACCATCTTGATAACTTGTCTTTTTGCTTCGAGGTCAACTTTACTCCATTCTTCTTCTAAATCTTCAGGCACATTGCCTGTATTACTGTTAATTATTTTATCAGCCTTTGAATCCCCTTTATTTTGATTCACATCAACATCGGGCGATTCCAAAAAAACTTTTCCTTTTAAAGTAGCACTGCGAGAAATAACACTCATATATTCTTCAACTATATGAGTTTTTCTATCTTTCTCCTCCATTGTTTTTTTAGCTTTAAGATAACTAACATCATCATAATATATATTAAGATAACTACAAAGCCATTTCATTGCTTTTTCGCCATCTTTGTCTGCTTTTTCATAAAACAAATATTCGTATAAATTTTTACAACAATCCATACAAATATGTGTGTGCATTTTTCCATTAGCTTCTATTCTACCCAAATTCCCTTCATTGTATGCAAGGAAATATTTATCTTGTGGCAATGCTTTCCCACAACATGAACATACATATTTATCATACAATGGAACAAACCTATTAAAATATTTTGTCCAATTCTAATAAAGATTCTACAAGTATTCGGGTATCTTGGGCTTACTCTTTTTCTTTTCTGTTTTTTTAGTAAGATGGGTGCTTAATTGTTCTTTAGCTGAATCGTTAGAAGTATCTATTTCATCGTTTATAATTTTATCATAATCATCAATAACTTCTTGATAAGCTTCTTCATATTCCAAGTATTTCTTATAATCAAGCTATCTTACACTTCCATCTTCTTCTTTGTAAAAATTAATAGGGTCAAAAAAACTATTATAATCAACAGAATCTACAAGATTTGGTGTACCAAAGTCCCCAATAATTTCTTTTAGAGCCTGTTTATGCTCATCTTTTAAAGAATATTTCCAAGATTCTCCAAATTCCTCTTTTTTTCTTTGTGTCTCCATTTTCTTTTGAATGGCATCTAATCTTTTCTATTCTTTAGCAATGGCAGCTTTGGCCCTATTGTTTGTTAATTTAGCCATTTAACACACCTTCTAAACCTTTTAATTCCAAAAAATTTAATTAATCTACAATTTGAAACCAGAAGTCTCCTGCTTTCTAATCAACTGGTTGTTCTTTACTGATAGCGATATCAGGTAAATTATCCACTGTTTCCGCAATATTTTTATTATTTTCATTAATATTATTACGGAAAGTGTTGGCTAATCCAACTGTCACTTCCTTGATTAGAGTTTTAAGAGACTTTCTGCGAGCAGGTCCAGCCATAAAATTCACCATCCTTCTCTTAATAATTAATTACTTCTTAGGTTTTCCCTAAAGCAATAACAACCAAACATCTCTGTTAATTACACCGTTCTATCTCAAGCCATACATCTTTTGGTATTGTTTTACTACATTTTCCAGCTATTCATCGAAAATTGTGTCTGTCCCAGCATTAAACCCCAGACTATTAAAAAGAATCTTAGCCATCTTAACAGCTTCGTTATTATTGTCTATGTTTAAATAGGGTACTTGACCAGCCATAGTTCTAATATTAGTTTTATCAACTGGAACTTTATAACCGATTGCAGCTTTAGCATAATTTGGTAAACCAAAACCTCTAATATATTTACCATCAATTTGCATTGCGCGACTCTTGACTTCATTGGAATAATTTCCTTCTAAAACTTTAAAAGTATTTCCACTTACGTCACAAACCATGCCAACATGGTCAGCTTCTCCAGTACATTCTCCAACTCCATTGTCTTGCCAATCGTAAAAACACAAATCTCCAATTTGAAGCTTGTAATCGTCTCTTTCTTCCCATCTTCCATTCTTTTGGTAGAGAGCTATCATTCTATTACAACTACATTCAGGATAGATATATTCCGTCAAATTTAATCTCTCCCCAAGAGCGGAAACGGTAGCTGCACACCAAGGTTCTGTATACAACATCATATGGTTTGCTGGTAAAGGAGTTATCCTATTATAAATATCAATAATCCATTTATGCTTGCCATTAGCCACACTAAAACCAACCCAGCGATAAAACCATTCAACCGTCGTTTTTCTCAACTGCTATTCCGTCATCGTTAATTTCTCCTTGCCAAACTTCGTTTCTTTTATTTTTGAGTTCAGCTTGTCGTTTCATCCATTCTTTATGCTCTTTTGCATGTTGCAAACGAGCAGCTTGCCTTTCCTTGACTTTTTCAGGGTCGGCTAAATATGGTTTCCAGTTTTTTTGAAAATCTTCATGAGTTTGCCACCATTCAGCTTTCATGTCTTCCAAAATATCTTCAAATGGTCGCTCAATCAAATCTTCCTCAGCAACTCCATTTTCTCTTTGTTTTTCTAGGTCCATTTGTCTCATTAAAGCATGACGAGCTTCTTGATGTTTAATCCTTTTTCTTTCATTGCTCGCCTCTCTTGCTTTTTGATGAGGAGACTGAGGACCTTTTTTTTCTTCATCCGCTTTTTGACACAACTCTTGAATTTTTTCTTCAGACAAGCCTTCGTATTCTGGAATTTCAGGGTCTCCAACATCTTGTCTATACTTCCTAGCTAACGAAGTATATCTATTTTCAGGCCAAGCAAAGAATTCATTTGCATAAACTCTATCACAATTTTTAGCCTCTCTACTAAACTTAATCATTGGATATCCTAAAAATGCAGAAGACCAAGCTTTTTGTTTTCTAATTTCAGGAAGCATCGAAACATATCCTGTAATTTTATGAGATGGTTTGGTAGTCCCATAAATAGAACCAAACACAAAATCAAGCTAATCTTCCATTGCAATGGTATCAAGAATTTTGTATTCTAAAGATTCAATTACATTAGAAACAGTTTCTTTATCATACCCTGTTTCCTCCATAATTGCTTTAATCAATCTAAATCTTGTCATTGTATCACCTATATAAAAAGCCCCAAGCCACCATAAGATGACTTGGAGCTATTTTTTAGTTTATACAGATTTCTTTATCCAAAAGAAACCTACTTTGTAAATTATTCCCTCTATTAAGCCTTTGCTACAGAAGAAAACTTAGCATAAGGAACGCCGTCACGAGCGGGAATATCAATAGCCTCACCCGTTGCAGGATTATGACCCTTACGAGCATCACGATGCTTACCACCAATAGTAACTACAGAACCAACCTTGACGGAATCATTCTTAGCAATTACATCAAGCAGAACATCACTCATACCCTTGATAACAGCCTCAATGTCCTTCTTAGAAACATCTGCACAAGCCTCAGTGTCCTTAATAGCAGCAATAAATTCATTCTTAACCATAATATTAAATACTCCTTTAAATCTTTTAAATTTTATTTTTAAAATTACCTTTTAAAACCTTTATTTATCAAGGCTTCCCCTTGACTTGTTTTATATATAACACAATTTTATGTCCTTGTCAAGAGTTTTTGAAAAATTTTTTCGTAAATTTTAGAAATAGTTTCTATTAATCTTCAGTATGTACTTCAACAACCTTGTGGGGTTTGTAGCTCCCCTTAGACTTGTTGTTGCTCCAAATACCAAGTTCAAGCATAATCTTAGAAATTTTCTTACAACGATAAACACCGTAAGAATCTTGAAAACAAATAGCGTTGACTTTATATTCGCCCCAACGCTGAGTATTTGCATCATTCAAAATCTTCTTTTCAACAAGCTTGTTATACTGATTAACACTAATTCTCTGAAGATTCAAATCATCATACTTACCCAAGAAAAGCATAATTTCAGGTTCTTCAGCAACATAAATTGTCTTATCACGACCTACATGTTCTCTATTAGTAACAGTATAATTTGCATCCTGTGGATTCAAACCAACCTGTCTATTCTTAAGAAGACCAACTCTCTCTAATTCTTTACGCTCGTATTTAGAAACCTTAATCATAAATTAATCAATCCTTTTTATTTTTAAATTTGGAAGGAGCGTTTCTATTCTTCCTTCCACCTACGCAGACATTATTTTTTTAAAAAATTGCCGTTTCTACCTTATTTTATATGGAGAAAAAGAAGGTGGGGTTTTTCGCCTTATTCTTCTAGTTTTTCTTTTTTGCCGTATTTATTCTTCCAGTAAATTCTTTTTATTTCTTTTTCGTGTTCTGACTAACAAGTAGCACAACGCTTATGAATTCTTTTAGTGACGCTGTTATGTTCAATTTCTTTCCCACATTCACAACAAAAATACTACTTATTCGTATGCGTTTTCAATAATTTCGCACATTCATCGCAATATTTTTTTGGAGTTCCACCTTTTCCATAATTGCGAGAATAAGGCAATAATTTCCGACATTTTTGACACCTAAAAGTTCCAAATTTCCTCATTTCAAGCCATTTTCCGCACAAATAGAGGTCATTCCGACCCAATAAAATTACCTTTTCATCTTTCTCCGCTTCTTTGAAATCCTCTTTGTCCATAAATATAGGAGTTACTCCAAGTCCATGATTTATATCTATGAATCCTAAATCAAATAATACGTTTCTTTCTTTCGTGAGAGAAAAACTTGGCTTTAAATCAGCATCATTTCTTAACTTCTTATTATATTTCTCAAGATAATGTATATTAGGTCTACTTAAATAGTTTTCCTAAATTTTTGTCCATACATATAAAGTAAATAAATATTTAGCTCGTGCCATTGTAATTGGGTGATTCTTTACACTAACATTCTTACGCCTTGATTTAATATCTTTTACTTCTTCGTCTGTTATATAATATGTATCAAGATTTAAAAACCAGTTCAATACCGCTTCGGGAATTTTTATCTCTTTTATTTTCCTAAGCTAAGATGATTCTTTTAGGTTATCAGGGTCAACTTTCCAATTCTTCCAAGTTGTATCTACCAACTTATTAACTCTATTAAAAGTTACATTAGGGTCATAAGTTGGTACATACTTTTTACACTTTTCTTTAATCGTTTCTTTAACCCATGCTTTATTCCAAGAAGGCTAATTTCCAAGTGCATATTCTGTTTTAAAATACTTTACCAATAAAGCAGCATCTCTCTACCATTTTTGAGAAAAACCATTCTAAAGAACTTCCTGAATATAACCCTCTTCATCATAAATGTCAATCATAAAAAGATTCCTCCTTTATACCTTTTTCCTCTTCTTCAATTTCCTCTTCATGACTTACAAGCACTCTTTCAATAGAATACTTCTCATATAAAAACTCTAAAGAACCATTAGGATTCTTTTGAGGAAAATAATAAACAGAGGTCTTTTTTCTTATATTCTCGTATATTTGTCTTCCAACTAAAGCCCAAAGAATATTCTTGTTATAAGACTGTTTATCTACATAAAATAAATATATTAAATGGTTTGCTAATTGTTCTTCATTAGAACAAATATTAGTTAATAAATCTTGTCTTAAAATATTATATTCTAAATCTCTATCAAGAACCTTGCTTGGATTTACTGTCTTACTTGCAAATGCTCCGTCAAGAACTTTTTCTGTTCTTTTAGCTGCCCATTCCTTAATTCTACTTGATACTAAATCGTTAATTTGTTCATATATCTTTTTATTAATTACAAAACCATCAGACATTAAAGTATGATAATCAAAGTTTTGAGAAGAACGTACTTTTTCTCTAATATGGAAATCAACATTTTCAATATATTTACAAATTTGATTCATCACACAATTAGAATCAACCACAGGAAGAAAATGTTTATAATATCTAATAAATTCTTTTTGACTTTCATTTAATAAGTTCTCATCTTTAGCTAACAACTCTTTTAAAGAGCAAGCAAATCTAAGCTGGCAATCTTGGTCATTTTTCTTAACAAATTCATTGTATTCTTTACTTAAAGTGTTATATTTGTATCGGAAAAAATAAGGCTTTTTATCAGCTAAGAGAGAATTAAGAAATTCTTTCCTTTTAATTTCTTCTGGAGAATCTTCTGGATTTATATGTTGATATTGTTTCCAAATTGTTGCTTCTGCTTTAACATTTTCGCCAATCTTGGTTTTATCTCGCTACTACCTTTAGTTTCCTTAAAGGGCTAGACTATATCTTCATCCTTGTAAACAAGGAGCATGGCACTTCCAAATAAGGAATTTCACCTTAAATGTACTCCCTCTCGGGATAGTCGTTTGAGTTTAAGAATTGTTTTTAATTTCTAAATATTTTTGATATTTTCTTTCTAATCTTATATTACTATTTTCATACATATAAGATAAAAAATTTAACCCATCTTTTTGAGTAGTGAAAATCATGTTGTAAGTGTTACCAGAACATTCTTTTCTTAAATAACATCCAATTTTACTTTCTGGAAAAAACTTAAGGATTTCTTCTTTTGTATGTTCAGCCATATTTTTTGATGTAGTCAAACTAACCTCTAAAAGTTTTTTCTTACCAAAAAGCCCAAAAGTTCCGTCACCATCAAACAAGCCTCTCCAAAAGTGTCTCTTTAAATTATCTGGAACAAGAGAATAATCAATATCAAGAGTTAAACTTTTCTTTGGTGTTACTCCATATTTTATTAATTGTTTAGTTAAATGCTTACTGCATAATAACAAACTACTCATTTCAGATTCACATTCGCCACCTTGGGGTAAGTGTGTAAATGTTTTAAAAATTTTCACTTCTGCTTTTGTTCCAAAAGCTTTTTTGAATTGTATTAGTAAATCTCTATCAATTGAATTAACAACTACTTTTATATAATAAGATTTTGTTTCTTCATTATAAGTAACACACCCATCCGAGGCTAAAAATCCTAAAATATAAGCCTTTTCTTCAGTATCAATAACATCAAAGAAATCTAAATTCTTTATTAGGCGACTTTCTTTCAAACAGCCACAAGATTTTGTCATTCTTCTTTTGCCGTTAATGGGAAGATTATCTGAATTAACAATACAATCATTTCCACACTCACAGTGACACAACCACTTTTTATTCCCTAAATACTTTTGTACTTTTAATTTTCCAAAGGTCATTCCAGTTCTATCAATAAAATTCCATCCACCCATTGAATTTCCTCCTTTCTTTTATAATTAAACAATTCTTCTACCACAGGATTACCATATTAAACAACTTAGGCTTCCCCTGTTAGCCATTCTCTTAATTATCATTTCCTATAATTCCAAAAGTGAGAATGACACCCTATATTTATAGGTTCACCATGTAAATTTTTCTATTTGTTACCAAATAGCCAGACTATTTAATTAATCTGTCTCGATTGAGCCGCACAACACGACCTAACTCTATCTTGCAACAATTTTTCTTCTTTACTACCTTTTTCAAACAAAGGTAACATACCAACAAATGTAGAACAAATATTGGTAATTTGACCAATTCTTGTACCAAAACTGAATGTATCAGTATTATACAAATCCAAATCAGTCATTTCTCTCGCTGGCTTTTTGTGAGGTTTTTTAGCATTGTAAGTTACTACTCTTTGGTCTGGATAAACACCATTAATAAAATTTGGATTATCGCAAGTAAATATAATGTCATAGTCATAGTCACTTCCTGCCCAATGCATTGTATGTGCATCGTGGCAATTAACAATTACTCCACTATAACTGTACTTGTACCACTTTTTCATTTCTTCTGTATTCTTTAATTCAACAGGGTAATGCTCGCTAAAATGAGTGAGTGGGCTACGCATTGTGTCTACTTTAGTAACATTTCTCTTATTCCAAAATTGCGAATACATTTCTCCTGCATTTAACAAACCAGTTACTTTTTGACCAGTAGCAGCTTGCATAAAAGCATACCCATCAACTACAATACATTGAAAATTACCATGAACCATAATTTTTCCAAGACAAGCAAGTTCAATTTTTCTAATAATAAAATCTCTTACTTTTTCTTTAGAATATTTATCATATAACAAAGAATTATTTAAAACAAGAGACTTTAACCAATAATTATCGCTTGATTTCATATAATTTTCAATATTATCTTGAGTCAAATTTTCGCCAAGAAGAAATAATAAAGTGTAATAAATATTATCATAACTTACACCTTGAATATAATCAACTGTTGGTTTACAAACATTTTTTACCATTTCTGGCGTAAGATTTAAAGTTTGCAAAAATTGATAATTTGCTGTATTTACTTCTTTGTCTTGCTTAGGAGCATATTTGGTTACTCCCCAAATGATACCATTCTTTTGACAATTTTCTTCAAAACTTTCTTGAGAATCCCAAGCACTCCAAAGTTTTGCCATACCTTCTGTAAGAATAACATCAATATTTCTTACATCTACATAGTTGCCGTAAACATCTTTAATTAAATAATTCTCGTTGTTAAGTTCTTTACACCAGTCAACAAAATCAAATTCATTTACAGCCCCTTTTGTGAAAGCACAGCGGATACAAAATTGACAAGGAGTATAATCTTCTTCAAGGTCTTTTCCCCATTGTTCAGCCATTTGAGGACTAATTAAACCAGAACCATCGACCATATTAAATTCAACGTCTATTGTTCTTTCTTCGACAATATCATCTTGGTCTGCTGGTTGTTCAATCACAAAATCAACATCAACAGGCCTTACTTCTGAATAATCTGGAATTATACAAAATCTTGGTTTGGTAACTTCTTTTGTTGCACTCGAATATAAACCAAAATATGCATTATACTTACTAGGGGCGATTTTGTAATCATCCATATTACGTCCATTATCAAGCCTTCTCTTTAATTCTGGCAAAATAGTTTCTTCACAAAAAACTACTGTGCTTACTCGTGCTTGAGATGCTGAACAAGATAAACGTTTATAATGATACGTTACTTTCTCGTAACCGATAACTATGTCTTCATTTAAACCATCTTTATTTTTAACAGTTTTAATAATAGGCTCTCCACAATCAATAGTAAAAGAAAAACCATTTTCATAGATGTCTCGATAAGATTTGACATTTTCCATGCTTACAGTAATATACTGTGGTATAAACATCATGTTATAGATTTTTCTTTGTAACTCTTTAATTCTATCCCTATTATTCTTGCTGTTTTTTCCTTTTTTTAATCTATCTCTTTCAGAGTACCATTCTTCAAGCTGGACTCTATCAATCTTCTAACCAGTTATATCACGAATACTCTTTAGCATTTGACTATCTGCTAAAGAAACAATTAGATTGCTCTTTAAACAATCTTGAAAACTAATGTCTAAATTATAGCCGTTTTCTTTAATTAATGCACTGTTAAGCTTAACGGTGTAAAATAAACGCACTTAGTTACCTTCCTTCGCTGGAATTTTAAATAATTTGACTAACCTCAGTAATCATATCCATAATATCAAAACCATCAAGGTCAATATCTTCAGTATCTAATTTTGTTATAAATTCTAAAATTTCAAAAACTTGTGAAATATTATCTACAATATATAAATTTTCAAGATTTTCTGTCTCAACTTTAGGTCGATTAAATCTTGTCTCTTTACCATTCCTTACAAGAATCTTTAAATCTGCATCAGTTCTATTAAGAAAGCTATAATTATCATCAATTTGAATCCGTCCTAACATATGAACATCTTCTTTCTTCTCTCCATGGCCTAATCCAAAATACCGCCATTTCGATTCATTACGTTTAAAAAACGGAATCTTATTTAAATAATCAAGCTTCTTCTGTAGTGATTCTTTTGAGCCTTTGGTAAGTAATATCCAATTATATTGTCGCCAGATTCCTTGTTCATCTTCTTCGGAATCTTCTAAAGCTTTCATTAATATTTCATTAGGCTTTACTGATGACCAAAATTCTTCTGATTCGTAAATTTCACTAACTTGTTCTTTAGTTAAATTTCTATAAATACTTTTGTATCCCCAGTCAACCAAATCATCTAAAGTCTTATTTAAACCATAACGCTAATTTAAAATAGCTACTACTGCCGCTGAACTATCTAACAAAACATCATCTACATCTAAAAAAATTGTCCTCTTATTAAGGTCTATATCTATATTTTTTACAATCTCCATCGGTTGCTTTAATGTATTCATCTATGCTTTTGCATTGCTTTTTTGCTTAAGAATTATACATTGTTGTACCTCTCTTTCTATATTTTTTTTGGACGAATTCACAATTCTCATTGGTATTCATCCACTTTTCTTTCATGTCTGAATTGTAACACATGTTTCTATTCCTGTCAACTATTTCCGAAAATTTTTTAGTGATGTTCATAAACCCCTTGACTTTTCTATGTTTTGTATGTTATACTTTCATCAGAAGAAATATTCAAAATTAAAAATGTCAATTTTACTCATACAAAATTTTACGCATCTTACGGAAATGTTAAAACTACTCATACATTTCTTGACGATTGTAAAATGCTCCAGAATATAGAGAATTTAAGGGAAAAATTATCGTCCTTTATGAGGTACTCTAATATAGACTCTATATATAACAAAGAAAGACAATATGCCTGCGCCTTTATCAAGGCTTGGCATTCAATGCACTTTAGTCTTTATTTTTCTATATTTAAAAGATTTTTGAAAATTTAAAGAAAAGCTTATCAAAAGACTTGACAAGGAAAAATAATTATGGTATTCTTCTTTTGAAATAAAATAAGAAAGTAGGAGTATATTTTTGAGCAAATATGATTCTTTGTTTGTAAAGATTCCTAATGGAATAATAGAACTTTCTAACAGAGTAAATTCATATACTTCTTTAACATATCTATTTTTAGCCATTAATAGAAACATGCTTGGAAAAGTAAATAGTAGTATTTTATTTTTAGAAGAATGTTATGTAGATGATAGCATGGAAAATCAAAAAACTAAAGCTTCTAAAATTAGTAAAATTCTATCATCTTTATATCTTCTATCAAATACTATTGTTAATAGAAAAAAAGAAATTATCTCTGAGTCAGTTATTGATATTCCTAAATATGGAGATTACTTTAATTGTTGTGAATTTGATATAAATACTTGTGAAAAAGATATTGAATTGCAAAAAGAAAAACTTTTAACACAATATCAAAGATTTCCTCAATATATGTTATCTATTGAACTTTATGATGAAATTATTATTAATAATTTTACTACTTTAAGTATTAAAGATTATTTAATAATTATGAAATATTGTTTAAAAGATAAAACAACAAAATCTAAACTTAAAGTAGATAGTTTACTTAATACTTATCTTTTAATTAAAATGCTTATTGATAGAAGGCAAGCATTAAACAAAACTTTTCCTAATGGTTGGAAATATAAAGAAGCTATTACTTTAAAATTTCTATTACAGAAAACATCTTTATCTTCTACTACTTTAAGAAAATATTTAGAAGCTCTTATTGAACTTGGATTGATTGAAAAAAACACTGTAAAAAAAGAAACTCTGTATAAATTAAAAAATACTTAAATAGAGGTAAAAATTAATTATGACTTGTATCGTTGGTTTTACGGATAAGAAAAATAATGTCACTTGGATTGGTGCAGATAGCCTTGGTAGTAATGGTTATACTCAAGATGTCGAATCTAATCCTAAAGTATTTAGAAATACTACTTTGAAAAATGTTGTTATGGGTAGTACTTCTACTTTTAGACATATTGATTTGCTTAAATATAGTAAAACTTTATTTCCTGAGATTGATAAATATAAAATTCCTTCTGGTGAAACTAAAGTAAATCATGAATATATGGTTACTACTTTTGTTCCTAATATTATTACTCTTTTTGAAAATGGTATTAAAGATAATGGAGATAAAGGTGGTAATTTCTTAGTAGGTATTGATGGAAAACTTTATGAAATTCAGAATGATTATTCTGTTCTTGAACCTTTGACTGGTTATTCTGCTGTCGGTTGTGGTGAGGTAACTGCTAAAGGAAGTCTTTATGCTACTACTAAATATATGAAAGATTTTACTCCTGAACAACATATTCTTACTGCTCTTGAAGCTGCTGAAAAGAATTGTTGCGGTGTCCAAAGACCTTTTGTTATTCTTAATACTAAGAATGAAGATGTTATTATTGTTGGACTTGATGGTAAAAGAGAAGTTATTAAGAAAGATATAAAATTATGATAAATTATTTAGATTTTTGTGAAGAACTTTTTGATAAATTAACTCAGGATATTAGTCAAGATTATTCTGATTCTTCCTTTTTTTGTTTTAACAATTTAATTGACTGTAATTGGACAAGAGGAGATGGATTTACTTTTGTTTTTAAGATTCCTACTCTTAATGATTTGATTTTTCACGAACATTTAGATGAATCATTTATTTATGAAGAATTATTTGTTCCTTGCGTTTATAGTCTTAGTCAACCAGCTTGGAAAACAATTGCTTATTTTATTTCTAACACAATAAAACAAGATTTTCTTAAACATTTAACGAAAGATTGGGTGTTTCCATTATAAATAACAACTTAAAAATTTTATCTGTGGATTTTACAAGGAGAAAAATTATGTCTTATTTTAAAGTTTATATTATAAATGGTTCTGGAGGGTCTGGTAAAGACACTTTTTGTAATTTAGTTTGGACAGCTATGGATAATTTTGACCCTCATTGTTTAGTCCATAACTACTATACTTCTGCTCCTGCTAAAAAGTGGGCTTCTTTAATGGGTTGGGATGAAGAAACTAAACGACCTATGGATAGACGATTCCTTTGTGAATTAAAAGATATGCTTGATTATTGGGATAATGTAACTTATAAATATCTCAAAGAAAAAATTGAAGCAGTATTATACAATTATACCACCTTTGGTAGAAAAATTTTGTTTTTACATGCAAGAGAAGATAAAGATATTACATGGATTAAAGAATATTGTTGTAAAAAAGGAATTTATTGTAAAACAATTAAAATCAATAGAAAAGTTTTAAATGAAAATAGTAAATATGGTAATCATGCTGATGATGGTGTAAGTAAATCAGGAATTACTTATGATTACGTTATTGACAATAATGGAACAAAAGTTGATTTGACAAAAGAAGTTTATAATAATTTTATATATAAAGAGGATTTATTCCGATGAAAAATGAAAATAAAACTAAATACGAAGCTAATGGTAAACCTTATTTAGTTATGTCTGAAAAAAGCAACTTTGGCAAAAAAATTAAATATTATTATGGATTGCATGATGTAAAACAATTAGATAATATTCCTACTAATGAATTAAAGAATGGCGATATTGCTGTTGTTAAAAATGATGATAATGGAAAATATTATAAATTCATTTGGATAAGTGATATTGATTGGCAATATGAAAATTGGGTTTCTTGTGGGGAGCTTGATTGGAAATCTAAAAAAATCGAAAGTGAGACTGAAAATATGATTGAAGAAAATAAAGAAAAAGTTATTTCTTTTCATAAAATGACTTGTGAACAAATGAAAAAACAATATCCTAATCTTAACATGTTGTATGAACATTGTTGGGTAAAAGAATTACATTTGATTCTGGATTACTGTGATATCAAATTTACTTCTAAAAGTGAAACTAATCGTGAAGTAACAATTATTATTAATTTTAAAAGTAATCTTATGAATCACAATGAAAATGTAACTATTTCAGCTAATATTTGGGGAAATTATGACAGAGAAGTAGGTAAGAAGGTTTATTATACTGATACCTTTGTAAACGAAATTCATGGTAATTGTACTTTAACTATGCTTAGATTAATTGATGCTACTTGTGATACACTTGAAAAAATGTTGGAGAATCTTAATTTGGATAATACCTATGGTGGAGATTATGCCAAAATTTACCACATCTTTGATAGTTTTAAGTTGTATCAGAATAGTGAATATAGTGATGATAATAGTTGTGACTATGATGAAGAAGGTATGTAATGATGAACGTTATTAAGAAGCGCTATGCCATTAAGCAATGTCAAAAACTTGATGAATTAATTTCTATTCAGGAAGATATTTATAGAGCTTTGGAAATTGGATATAATCTTTGTGTAGATTTTGATTGTATCATTCATCAGGCAAAAGTTTATCTTAAAAATGATAAACATATTCAAGATGCTGGTTATCTGAATGAAAAATACCAAGGTGATAAATTGGAAGCTGTTCGTGAAATTCGAATTGGATGGGATTGTTATAAGAGGGAACACGAAAATGATGTAGCTGTCTTTGATGGTAAGAAAATTTTGGGTGTTGAAGAAGATTGTTATGTCACATGGGAAGATATTGATGAAAATTTTCAGTTCTTCTGGAAAGATTATGAAATTTATAAGAGTAAAGCTAATAAGATTATAGCTTCTTTTGAAAACGAAGAATATGATTTTGCCAATTTACACTGTATTGAAGATTTAATTTTGGAATACGATTTTCGTTTTAATTGCAAATGTCTTTCTACAAGAATTACTGAACATTTGTGTATGATTCGTAGTTTCAAGTTTGCTCAGAATATTATTAGTGAAGGTCATTGGATTAAGAATCAATGGAGTAAGAATAGTTAGATTTTGAGCGGGAAAGAAAAGAATAATCTTGGTATGAATGATATTTCTAATAAAATTGATGGTAATATTAATAGTACTAAAGACGCTAATGATATTAAGAATGTAAATGTTAAATGCTATAAAAATAATGGTGATGGCACTATGGATTGGGTTGACTGTCCTGTTATTATTACTGATGGAGACAATGATGTATATAGAATGCCTGAAGAATAATTTGGGCTAATTTATAAATAATTTGTTTATATTTGTTTTACTAATTTTAATTTGGATAATTAAGATAGGTAATTTGATAGGCAAAATAAAGAATTGAATTCAGAAAGAAATTATAGATAAATTGTTTATAAAATGAAAACAAGGTATAAAAAATTATGAATAATATTATTAAGAGGTATTTTGAGATTAAAGCCAGAGATGATAATAGACCTTTTGTTCGTTTGTTGAGTATTGCTTATCAAAATGATAAGATTACTGATGATGAAGCTTTATTATTTTGTAGCAATAACTGGAAAAAGATGCATGGTTTTAAACTTGAAAAATATGGAAAAATGGATTATAGAAACAAAGGTAAGAGATACAAAGGATTTTTATGGAATGATAAAGTAAGTCTTGTTATTAACGAAAAAATAATGAGAGTAATGAAAGATTATGTTGCGAACAAGAGAAATGGCATTGGATTGAGTGAAAAGGATGTCGGAAGTAAAAAATGGGAATCGGCATTTTGGAATGATTTACTTGGAGTTATAAGTGATGGGCATGTGTAAGTAGGGTGTAATTGAATAATGTAATTGAATAATATAATTGAATATATTTTAAGGATAGAGGCTGTGATAGCTTCTATCCTTTTTTTGTCGGGGTGGGGATTTTTAATTTTTTTATTTTTTTTAATTTTTAATTTTTTTATTTTTTGAAAAATTTTTTAATTTTTTTATTTCTACCTCTACTTCCAACTGATTTTATGTACTTCTTAAATCTTTTTTAAGAAGAAAATGTAAATTCAAGTGTATTCATTTGTACATTTGGTTTGCATATTGACTGTTTGTTCTCATTCGAATAAATAGTCAATCATCAGTGTAAATTAATCCTTGCTTCTTCTCATCCTGAAGAGTTAAGAATTAATTTACACAAACATTCAAAATTAATCTCTTGGTCATTTTTTCAATGGTTAAGAAATTAATAAATCTCAATAATTTCGTCAGGTTATAAGACGTTAAAACCAGAAAGGTAGCAAATTATGGAAAACCGTCTCGTTCTTAATATTTTTGGTGTTATCGCCAACATCCTCAACAACATGGACATCACTTTCGCTGATGAAGCGATTGGTGACTATTCTGTGGATGAAATCACTGTTCGCATCAACAACAATGTTACTCGCAAGGGTTACGTTGACGTGGAAATCTGCGTGGAAGACGATTGCTCTTCCGTGGAAGAATTCCGTGTGTGGGCTGACAACGATGTTGTTACCCGTGTCAGCTACCTTGTCAATATTGATAAGGATGGTGACAAGGAGTACGCCTATTACACCATCGAAGGAGGTCTTATTCCTGTTAAGGAATAACCTCTCCACAACCCCGAAACAAGAGAGACTAATAATCTCTCTTGTCTGTCGTAGTTGGTTACTACGGCACTGATGATGGGAAACCAAAGTCAGCAGTCCATCATGAAAGGAGGTAGAAAGAGCATGATGGAAGCTATCTTCATTGTTAGCATCATTGGTAGTATCATTGCTATCGCTGGTGTTATCAGCCTTACTTCCATGTACATCATCTACAGATGCACAGGAGGTAAGAAGGGTTTCATGTGGTACATTCGCCACATTTAACTCATCCGACTCGTTCTGGAAGGTTAATGAGTATAAACAAATAGCCTTTCTCCAAACAAAGCAAAAGGGACACTTCCGAACAAGTGTCCCAATGTTTTGTAGTGCTTATTAACCTATATTGATAAGTACTTCTATCAATCTTCAGGAGGTAATAAATGTAGAAGATAATTACAATAGATTATACTTTAAATGTTGTTACGATTCTCGTCCTAAAGAATTATAACTTCTAATAAGGTTAATCAATATAACACCAGTAAGAAAGGTGTATAGGCATCTTTCTTACTACAATGACAGTATAACATATAAAGTTGTACTTGTCAAGTGTTTAATGAAAGGAAGCAAAGAAAATGAAATTGACCATCAATGATATCGGCTATATGTTAGTCGGTATAGCAAAACCCTGTAAAAATGACCATAGAATTTTTGCTTGGGGGCATTGGGGTAAAAACTTAGAGTACTGGTTACATGTGTATGTTTCTCCTGAAAGGATACTGTACGAAAACAATACAACTTACTATACAAAGTTGTATTGTCAATACACTTTGTCCAAACTTGACAATATGGGCAATCCAATAAAGGAAGTAAGAAAAACAATTACTTCGAAAGAGGAATTTGAATCCTTCATTATGGAAGTACGTTCCATAAAGGAATTATATCCTGTCTGAGCATTGTTAAAGCCCATCATCGTAATTTATGGTGGGCTTTATAGAGTGCTTAGTCGCATCTAACACTCAGTATTTAGTTGCCTATACAATTAAATACTTTTATCTTCTAAAGGAGATTAAATGAATGTAGAAGATAACATTTATAGATTACACTTTTAATGTAGTTGTAGTAATCGTTCTTAAGAATTACAACTTCTGATAAAGTGTAATAGCACACCATAATAAGAGGAGTGTATAGGCGCTTCTCTTATTATCACTATTATAACACACCAACAACTCTTTGTCAAGGAAAAAGACATTAAAACCAGAAAGGAATCAAAGAAATGTTCGTTACTATGAATTCTGTCGTTATGGTTGTTATCGCTCTCAGCATTGTTATGATTGCATACGGTGTTATCATTAACATTGAAGCAATCGTGCATAAAAAGGCAATGAATCCTAGAGCCATGTTTATCATTATGGCTATCCTTGCCATTAGCACCATCGTTCTTATCTGTAACATTGATTACAGCAAGAGCGCCCCGCTGAAATCTTCACTAATGAAGACGTAACTGGTGCATATAACGCTGGTTACGACAAAGGCGTTGAGGAAGCATATGCAACAACTGAGGATTGGTTCTCTAATCTTCAGAATGTAACTATCAGTGAAGACAATTCCACCATTCATCTTATTGATAATAACGGTGAGGAGTGGGTTCTGGTAAGTGACGATTATCAGAACTAACCTCTCGACCTGAGCAAGTCGTTAAACTACTCAAATATAACAGAAGGAGAGATAACCACCATCTCTCCTCTGTAGTGAATAAGAACCTACATTCTTGTTTGCTTTTATCTTCTTAAGGAGGTAAAACAATGAAGAAGATTATTTCGGTCAATTATTCTTTAAACGTCGTTGTAGTTGTAATTCTAAAGAACTATAACTTCTAAGAAGGATAAAAACTCGTTAATAAGAGAGGTGTGTAGGCACTTCTCTTATTCTAATAATAAGTATAACACACGAAGTTGTGCTTGTCAAGATTTTTATAAGCAGAAAGGAAAAAAGAAATGAATTACACTGTTAAGTTTGTTAAACGCATCTGCATCTATGATATTGATTCTATTATCAACCACTTTGAACAGGGGTGGAAACCTGAAGGTGTGGATGACCATTGCACTGATATTGTCAGTGCTTCCAGAACAATTGACATCGAATTTGAAAATGATGTCAAACTCATGAACTATATCAAGTCTCTTCAGGAACTCGGTCAGTATGATATTATTGTCACGGCTGCTGAAAGTCGCCTTGCCACTTATACATTGAACAAAAACAACCCCCGCTGGGAGAAAAAGATTGGCGGAACTGTTCGATGCTTTAATTTCATCACTAATCAGTGGGATAACATCTAAGCATTGTTAAAGGGTAGGAACATATGCTCCTACCCTTCATAGAGTGCTTAGTAGCAGCTAAGACTCTATCTTATCTGACCAATAAGATAACGAATAACAAGTTAGTCACAACACTAACGAGTTAAAAGAAAGGAGGAATTCATGTAGGATAGTCTTAGTAATAAAGCAAAGATTGGTTCTATTCTGAAGTAGTATATCACTTCTGAGTTTGAATTTAATTGGTACATGCAACACCTAAGTGTTGAATAGCTGATTGAATTCTTCCAGATAGATATATCTAAGTTAGACTTAGACTAATCAATTTAATAAGAAGAGTGGATTGGTCAACCACTTTTCTTATTAGGTATTATAACACAACAAAAGGAGAGTGTCAAGTAGTTATGACAAGATGGTATAGTGGATATGTCAAAAAGGATGGCAAAGTCATCTATGATGTATTCGAAGAAAAGTGCAACATTTGGGAACGAATTCGTCGCTCGCTTAGAGCAAAAGTGCGCAAAGGTTCATTAAATATGGACGATACCATTCTCATCCACATTCAGGATGCATCTGGTTATTTCCAGTCCTGTCCTGAAGTTCTTGGAGGCTATGTCCATGAAGAGTGTAAAGTTTTCAATTTTATTTGAGTTGAAAGGAGGTGTATATATGAAACTCAAATATTACTACGATGGTCCCGTAACCAAATGGCATAACTATTATTGCCATTTTTCTGGTTATACCACGGCTTCTTCTGAGAAACAAGCTTTGAATAACTTGTGTGGCAGAATCAAGCGCGAAAATGGCTTAACAATGGATTCCAAATTAGAATTAAACCTTAAGTATCTTAAGCAAGTGTAAATATCAATAATCAACAAAAGAAAGGAAATAAAGAAAATGTCCAAGAAATTAAAAAACACCGTTCGCTCTCTCACCAACAATCCTACCCATTTAGAAGCGCCTTCTCTTAATAAAACGCTTGACACTTATGGGAACCTGAACTGCCTGATTGATTCGGGCTTGAAAGAAATCATTAAATGGTGCGCAAAAAGCACTAAAGATGATACAAAAGAAAGATATGTTTTCTCTCTTAAGAATTTGGATTATATCCTTGAGCATCTTAGTACTGAGGTGCTTGTAACCATTAAGGTTACTCCTCTTGAAGATGATTTTGGAAATCCTTGGTGTTGGATGCTTACCAAAATCAAAAAGAAACGTATTTGTTTCTAACCATATAGCTTAAGACAAATTTAAAATTAAATTTAATACAGACTTGAAAGGAGTCAAAGTAAAATGAAAAAGATTAGTGTTATAGGTCGTAACTACACTCTCGACCAGACCTTAGCTGAGATGAATTCCTCTTGGGGTATTAAGCATCTCTGCAAAGTTAAGAACAACTTCTGCGAAAACATTTGCAAGGGTAAATCCTGTAAGATGTGTGATAAGTGTGAGGTTGAACAGTGCTTCAATCTTTCACTCAAGGAAATCAAGGAGGGAAAGCGTAAGGAATTAATTCCTTGTGCTGAGTGCTTCAGTGACAGAGCCAATTATGGTGCTCGTCGTTATTATAACGGTAAGGGCATCAAGACGGAGGTGTGGCATGTTTAAGATTACAAACAAATACGGAAAATCCGTAACAGTTACAATGAGTATGAAGGAAAAAACTGTATTTAACAGTGAAGTGCTTGCAAACATTGTTTGTAAATTCCTTAATACTAAAGAAACCAAACCTGACTGGCTTGTAAACAATTTCGATGTTGTTGCTTGCAAGCCTTATAAGGTTGAAAGAGTTTAAACATTGTTAGAGGGATGGAAAATAACTTCCATCCCTCAATAGAGTTTTTAAGCCCAACTTATTCACTCGCACATTAATTTAGCCTACAATGAATTAATGTATTATTAAATTAGAAAGGAGTTTTGCTATGTAGAAAATCTTAGCAGTTGACTATTATTGGTCTATAATAATAGTCTTCATCATTTACAATCGTAATTAATCCGTATTAATTGCATCACAAGTAGAGAGTGTAGGCTTTCTACTTGTGTTTATCTTAGCACACTTGATAATATCTGTCAAGTGATAACTACAAACTTTTTTAACTTGAAAGGAATTTAGAATCATGAAGAAGATTAATCTCACCAACATCAAGAACGAAAAGTCCGTCAGTGAAGTCCTGTTCGATGCACTTAAGCCCAAAGCAATCACCAATGAACAGTCCAAGACCGTTTATGCCTTTAAGCTCTCTGTGGAAAGGGAGATTGAAAAGAGAGAAGATGGTCGTAACTGGGCTATTAGAGACATTCCTCTTTTTATGCCTGAAATTGACTTGCACTATCAGCGCGAACCCAAAAACTATGAAGTAGCTAAAATTACCAACAACTTTAATATCAACAAGGTTGAAATTAAAGCGGCTTCTATTCGTAAAGTTGGTAATACTTGGCATCTGTTTCTTATGGATGGGGCTCATACCTTGAGTGCTCTGCTTTATATGCAGAGTAAAGGCTTCCCCATCTATGCTATCACTTGCAAAGTATTTATCAATCTTACTCTGGAAGAAGAAGCAGATTTGTTTGCTACTCAGAACGAGGGTAAGACCAATCTTCGTGGCTATGAAAGATATAAAGCTGAACTTTGTGCCAAGAAGCCTACAGCAGTAATTATCAATCAGGTCACAAAGGAATTTGGTCTGACTGTTAAGACCAATCGCAATAGCACCATTAACCGCTATAACAATATCAATGCAATTGAAGAGCTGTATCGTATTGTTAAACGCGATGGTGAAAACGCTCTTCGTTTTGTGTTCGCTGTTCTTCAGGGGACTGGTTGGAAGGATGATATGGTTTATACTCAGCGCATGTTGGCAGGAATTTCTGCTTGCTACAAGCACTGTGAAGATACCAAAGCATTCAACTATTTTCTGCTGAACCTTAAGCAGTATAAGAGCTGTGATGAGTTTGTTCGTGTTGCTCAGGACAAGATTGAAGAGCATGAAGGACATCCCGCTGAGAAGATTCGTGATTATCTTCTCACCTTTATGGTTTATAAGAAGTAAAAGAGAAAAGACTGGTAGCTACTAACTACCAGTCTTACTTAAGACACCAGACTCCTGTAAAGCCTGTTTACATAATTACTCACGAAAGGAGAAATTAATATGTAGAAAATTTTACATGTTGATATGGATAGACAAATCTCGGTCGTTCGTATCGTGTACCATCGTAACTAATCCACAGTTACAGGTATTGTAAAACCTATACTCATCAAGTAAAAGTTACAGGCTACCTTGCTTGATGAGTGTAATATAACACAAACATCAACACTTGTCAAGTACTTTGTAAAATTTCTTTTTAAATACTTGACACCATTAAGAAAGGAAAGTATAATATGAACACTAATAAAATTAATTTCACCATTGAAACCCTCAATGATAATGGCTCTGGTATGGAATATACTTCCAAGGAAGAGTTCATGAAAGAACTGGGTTTAATGATTGATGATTGTATTGCCAATGGCGGTACATTCTTCGACATTCAGGTTGATTCTGATGCAAGTTGCTTCTGCACTGATGAGAACTAAACAACATTTGTGATTTAAGAAAGGAAAGAAAATTATGAAGAAGTTTATGGTCACTGATACTTGCGAACGTGAGATTGGTCATCCTTATTTCTTTGATACCATGGAGAAAGCTCAGATTCACTTGTTCAATTTGTTTCTTGAGGCTTGTCGGCATCTTGATGCAGATGATTATAATAAGTATGTTGTCACTACAAAAGAAGAGCTTGAAAAAGCTATTGATTCTCTCATTGATAATGACATTTTCGATGACGAGAACAACTTCGAGGGTACTTGTGCATGGGCTGAAACTACTAACCATGATAACTGGGATGGCAAAATCTTTGAAATCGAAATCTAATTTTAAACATCTGAATTAAGAAAGGAAATAATACTATGAAAAAGATTTACAATGTCACGTTTGCTCGTTATGGCTTTGTTCAGGTTGAAGCCGAATCTGAAAATGATGCTTTTGCCAAGGTCGAGGGCTATGGTAAAGAAGATATTACTTGGTCTGATGATTTTGAAGCTACTGATGCTCAGGAAGAGGAGGATTTTTAACTATGACTAATCAGACTTATAACTACGTCCTCGTTGCCCATGATGGAGTCAATTTCTACCCTGTTTATTCTTCTAACCATAGAACAGTTGTGGAGAATATTATGTGGGCTGTATGTATTCAGAAAGATGGCTTCAATAAAATCAATAAGGAGAAACTGGAAGAATTTCTTCTTCTTAACAAGATTAGACTTGTTGACCAATTGGAAGATAATGGTGTCCCTACATCTCCTGATTGGAGAATCAGCCCTTCTCATCTTTTAAAAGAACTTAACAAAAATTGGGATTACTGGAATATGTATCTGCTTACTGTCCCTGCTCTTAACTTCTAAAGGTTAAAATATATTTTGCATTTTAATTAAGAAAGGAATTAAAATTATGGATAAAACTTATCTAACCAACCGTACTGAATATCTTCTTCAGAAAGCAATCGAAGAGGAAACTCAGAGATTGAAAGACCGTATCGCTTTTAATCCTGAGAGTAATATCGAGCCAATTTGTACGGAAATCGGTGTTCTTGTAGCACTGAAAAATTATGCAAATGATATCATCAAAGAACTCTAAAGGAGAACAATTAATATGAATAACAAGACTCATCAGGGTAGAGCAGACTATTTCCTCAAGCAAGCAAGGTATGAGTTGTTACAAGCGATGGACATTGAAATTGAAAATGCAAAAGAAGCTAAATCCCAATGTAATAATGCAGATATTAGTTATTGTTGCACAAGAATCGGCACTTTAATTTGTTTAAGAGCTCAAATAAAAGACCTGATTGAAAAGCCGTAAAGGTTGATAGAGTGCAGGATTGAAATATATCCTGCACTTCAATGAGCCTTTAAGCTCAATAAATTTGTCAAGGAAAAAGACATTAAAACCCACGAGAGAAAGGTCTATTATGGCTAACATCAACATCAACACCAAGAAGTCCCTCAATCGCGTCCAGCTCATGAAGGAAAACGGCAGCAACTTCGAGTATCTGTACATCGACGGAATTAAGGCGGGTTGCATGGGCTCAGTCAACAAGCGGGACCGTGAAGCTGGTCTTGCTGTTATTCAGCGTATTGTTGATAACAGTGATAAGACTGGCATGGCTCTCGTCATGGAGGTTATGGCTCAGGTCCAGTTTGAGTCCTCTATGAATGAGAAGGAAATCAACCCTGATGAAGTCCTCGAAGTTAAGGTTGATGGTATCACTTATCCTTGTGTCCTCAGCTACGAAAAGAAAGCTTTGTTTGACGAAGCTGGTGAGGAAATCTGCAACACTCGTGATATTGATTGTGAACTCGATGAACGGGCTCTTAAGGCTCTCCTTGAAGCTCGTGCAGTCAATGCTCTTCGTAAGGACTTAGCAGGTAAGTATGATGATTTCAAGGATGAAGATGAGGATTGTGAGGAAGATTATGAGTAATTCTTAATTACTTATCTATAAATTCTCATCAGATTAACAACAAAATAGGAGAGGGTTGAAATATACCCTCTCCACTTTAAAGAAAGGAAATTTAGAAATGAATAACAATAATAACAATAATATCAGAGCTACATTTAATTACATCCTTGTTGTAGCTACAGTTGTTATGTGTATAATCAAATACATTGGCGGTTATAATATTCCAGTAATCATTGTTTTTACCCCAGTAATTGCTATTACCGTTGTGGACTTATTCACATTAATTTTCATTGTTTTACCTGTTTTAATTGTAAAAATGGGAGCAGAACACAAAGCAACTAAGGAGTGGCGCAATAATTTTTATTCTCCTAGTGTGTGTGGCAAAAGAATTTATTGGAATCCAAAAACAAAAGAAATGGAAGGAGTTGAACCTATGCCCGAATACGACAAATGGAAAGATGAAGAATAATTCAGCCAACATAATCAACTAATTTAAAAATGAAAGGAAATTCAGAAAATGAACACCACTTACATTGACAACATTCCCAACGAAATCATTGAAAAGAACAAAGCCACTGTAAAAAAGTTCCTCTCAACTAAAGAAGGAGCTAATCCCAATCTTAATAGTTGCCCTGATATCACTGTATATTGGCAACAGAAAGCAAATGGTAAAGCTTTTCACTTGCTGAGAGGAGAGTATGAAATTATTCAGCATAATGATACTATTAGGCAGTATCGTAAAGGAGTAACTGGTCATTTCAATGTGAGTAATATTCAATCCCACACAATCGTTGCTGGTTCTGGTAAAAATGCAAAAGTTGCTTATGCTAAATATTACCCTGAATTTGAAATGCTTGTATTTGGCATAATGACAATCAACACCAGAAAGATTCCTGAAGAGAAAAGAAATTACTATTTTATGGAGCGTTATTTTCTTTTCAAGAATTGCCCTGCTCCATTTGATGTTAATGGAGACATTGCATTTAAATCTAAAGGAGGTAAATTCTATAGTTTAGGATTTGTTCATTTCCTTCAGCATGATTTGTATAAGGCTGTTTACCATTTCCATTTTTCTCAAGCAATTGAGGAATTTACCGAAAAGGAAAGCAATCCGAGAATCAGATGGACACAATGGACTCCTTATACATTCGCTGATTATTATAAAGTGGCGTATCCTCGTACCGTCTCTAAATCATCAGCGGATATCTCTGAAATTGTTAATAGTTTACCAACTGTTAATTTAGACGAACTTCGTCAGTTATATCCTAAGAAGGCCATTGATGTTAAAAACTCTTGGAATAACGAGTACCACACTGAATACAAAGATACAATTTGGACATTTAATATTTTAAATGAAAATTACTGTGTCATTCGTCAGTTTGGTGGTTATTTCAAGTTCGAAGAACAGACACGAATTCTCATTGACAACAAGGGAAAAGTAACAATCTTCAATCCCGCTTCAACTCTTAGTAAAAATGTTGTATTTAGAGTGTCCAGTTCTTCAGATATTGGAATTCCTTCTGATAATGTCTGTTTCTTCAAAGGTTTTGAGGACATGTTTAAGTTTAAGAGATTGTTTTATATCTCTTCTATCATCAATGATAGCGACATTATGACTAAAACAAATTCCTTAATTCTCAGGATTATTTACACTCTTAGATGTCCTGCCATCGAACAATTTTACAAAGCTAGATATAAATACATCGCCAATTATCTCATGAGTGCATCTGCAAAATCTGATATTGAACATCTTTTTGGATTTAGAAAATATTCTAAATCTGCAAACATTTATGAGCTTAGTGGCATGAACAAACACCAGCTTGAATTGGTGGATAAGATGTTTGAGGAAAAGAAAAAGAGCCCTAACAGTCCAACTTATATTTACACAGGCGCGACCTATACTCCTCGATGTGTAATTGAAATCGTTCAATTTGTTGCTGGCGTTAAAAATCTTTCTTCTATTACTGACAAAGATTCCGACTTTTACTTTACCATGGCAAAAAGAATGAATAATGTTCATTCTAACTATCGTGAGTTTTTGTATTTTGTTGGAGTAAATAACAGTGTGTACACTTTTGATTCTCGTAGAAGAAATTCTTGGAAAGAAAGCTTGTATATAAACAAAGAAAGAGATATCCAGTCATTAATTCCTGAACAAAATGAAAAGAATAAAAAGAATCTTCTCAAGCTTATGCGTCTTCAGGAAAAAACCGATAAGAAAGGTCAGCAAGAAGACGTGTTCAGAATCTTTTCTGATGCTCTCAACCTGTTTAAGCAAATTTCAAACACTAACAGACCAAATATTGATTTGTACGCCTGTAAAGATGTGAATGAGCTTCATCGTTATCACAATATGCTGATTGAAATCAACATTACAGACAAAGAAGCAAGAAACAAAGAAGAACAAGAGAGGTTAAATAAGTTAGCAGCTAAACTTTATGACCAACGCAAAGAAAAGTTTGAGTATGCCGATGATAATTTCTCTATCGTTGTTCCTGAAGAAATGAACAAGATTACAAAGGAAGGTGTATATCTCCATCATTGTGTTGGTGGTTATATCAGTCGTGTTGCTGAAGGAAGAACAAATATTCTGTTCTTAAGAAAGAATGAAGAAATCAATATTCCTTTCTTCACAATTGAAGTTAACAACCACAACGAAGTTATTCAGATTCATGGACTTTACAATCGTTGGCTTGGAAACGAACCTGATGCAGTCAAGTTTGTAATTGACTGGATTCATGAGAAGGGAATTAGATGTTCTGTAAACATTGTGCTCAACAAAGGTCAAGGTTATAATGCAAGTAGCAGTAAACTTGATGCTAAAGAATATGGTTTGGAGGGTAAAAGTTATGTCTAAACGTACACCTAACAATGCTATCACAGAGTATCCACAGTACGATGGTATGTACTATGACCGCTGTGAAGGAATCCAGCGTAAGACCCATGGCAGTTATCGGTACAAAATCAACAAACAGTACAAAGAAAAGCGAAAGCAGTATTTGTACACAATAGAAAAAGAGCAGGAATAAAATCCTGCTCTTTCTTGATATAATCAGTTCCTATAAACTGTTTATATATTAGTGCTAAATGGAAAGGAGAATGTCTATGTAGACAGTCAAACAAATAAACTATTAGTTTAATGTTTATTATTGTTCTATTGTTCTTGGCGGAGCATACGAACTTTAATGGTTTAAACTAAAATAATTCACTAAGAGAATTGTATAGGCGATTCTCTTATTCTAATATAATCAGTTCCTATAAACTGTTATATAATTATCCCTTGTCTAAGGAGGAAAGGAGTTGAAAGCCATGTAGAGAATCTTCTACGTTAATTATTTCTACAATCTCATGTAGATAATGATTATCTATAACCGTAATTAATCTCACACATTAATTACGAAGATGTATAGATGGTAAGTAAGAAGTATAGGATTCTTCTTATCATCTATACATATATTAACACATAACATCAATCTTGTCAAGTAGAAAGGAAAAGAAAATGAAAATTAATTTTTGTGTTGAAACAAGCGCAGGCTTTACTGAGGGAAGTGCTGAACTCAGTTATCTTGACATCCTCACGCAGTTAAAGAGGGATTTAGATTCTGATGACTGTATGCCTACAACAGACCACGAAAAAGCTGAAAAGCTTATTAAGGAACTCTTTGACTTACTTTGGAAGTATTCTTACTAAATAATTTGCTTTATTTGGTTTAAATACTTGACATTTGTGGATTTGGGATTTATAATAATCTCATCTTAAATTAAACAATACAACACATTAAAAACTTTTTTGTTTAGAGCTTAAAGCTCGGAAAGGAAACACTATGGGAATCGCTACTTATGATACTAAGAAGGTCAATGCCGTTCTGGAAGCTGTTGAGAATACTCCTCGTAAGAAGTACTACGAAGATATGGGTATTACTCTTGAGAATGTAACTTCTCTTGAGTCTGCTTTAAAGCTCAGTGGTTTGGATTACTCCGTCGAAAAGCGTCCTATCCAGTTCGTGAACAAGGTTGAGCAGGAATGGAATGACCAGAAGATTCTGGTTGATACTCCTTTTATCATCCCTGACCAGTTTGCAACTATTCGTACTGATACCAATGCACCTCTGGGTATTGTTGGTAAGAACTACAACATTCTTCAGAATCGTGAAGCTTTCGACTTCCTTGACTCTCTTGCTTTAGGAGGTGCTAAGTTTGAAACTGCTGGTAGCTATGGACCCAATGGAGCCAAGAGCTTCATCACCATGTCTACCGAGCCCATGAAGATTCTGGATGATGAGTTCTTGCCCACCATGATGTTCCTTAATAGCCATGATGGTTCTAAGGCAATTCAGGCGATGTTCATCAGCATCCGTATCTTCTGTTCCAACTGTATCGCTCGTGCAACCAAGGGAGCAGAGAACCGTGTAAGTATTCGTCACAGCAATTCCATGCAGGCCAAGTTGGAACAGGCTAAAACTATTCTACTTCAGAATACCAACTATCTTGAGCGTCTTAAGGTTGAGGCTGAAAAGCTTGCGGTCACTCCTTATTCCAAGGAAGCATTCGAAGCTCTTGCTCGTGAGCTCTTCCCTGTTAAGACTGAGGATTCTGAGATTATCCAGATTCGTAATTTGGCTATGATTGAAAAGCTTATGACGGCTTACAATCAGGATGACCTTCAGAACTTCAATAACACAGCTTGGAAAGCTTTGAATGCAATTTCTGACTTTGAGAGTCATCCCACTCAGATGCGTAAATCTTCTAAGTTTACCACTACGGGAGCGTTCACGGCTGTTGCAGTTAACACCATGCCTATTCTGAACTCTGTTTGGAATCGTATTGCCGCTTAATCGAAAGGAGAATAAAAAAATGAAGAAGATTAATTTGTTTGTCCTCATCATCGCAATCCTCATGACCTTTATGTATCTCAACAGCAGAGAAAGAGTTGCAGCTTTTGGTGATTCTGTGAAGGATTACCTTACGCAAGTGGAAGAATTACAGGAACAGTTAGCTAAGACTAACGCTCCTATCCCTCCCAGCAACCTTCCCGAAGCAAAGTTTGAAGAAAACACTTATCCTGTTTATGCAGAACTTGTAGATTCTGATGTAGAACATGGAGAATATCGTTTCAGAGTTCTCAATGTAACTCAGGATGAAGGTTTCGATGGTATTTATACTCTTGAAACTAATATGGCTGTATACGAAGATGCTCCTTATATTCTCACTATGGATAATAATGGGACTAAGAAAACATCTGATGACTACATTGCTGTTGTGTGGATTGCGACTCCGTAATCCACACTCACATAATACCTACAAACAACACACTTAATTAAGAAAGGAATTTAACTATGAACACTATCGCTTACAAGCCCACCACCAATATCATTGACGAACACATGATTAAGAAAGCAAGCCATGAGAGTTGGAAAGCTATCCTTGAGTTTGATTCTCTTGAGGAAGCAACTCTCGTTTATCGTGCATTACAAAATAAAATTGAAGAGCTGTTTATGGATGCACGCAATAAACATATTTGGGCATTGGGTAGCGATACTCAGAAAGAGGCTGTTTTCTACGAGGAAATGGCTGACAAACAGAGAGAGCGAGCATATCTTCTTAAATCTATCTGTAACAATCTTGATAGAGCATTTCACTGTTCTGAGTATACCACTCTTGATTTTTAAGGAGGTGAAAACTAATGATTACAATTATCCAGAATAAGGATAGAGCCACATTCAGAGTGATTAACGATGTTGCTTTTGACGAAGTAACCGTTATGATGCAGGATGCCGAAGCTGCAGATGAAATGATTTATCATCTGCTTGTAAATGTGATTAAAGGAGAATAAACATGAAGAAATACATGTACATTGACACTTGTGCGCGTGAAATTAACGAACCAGAATTCTTCGATACCAAAGAAGAAGCAATCTACTATATGGTTAATGATTTCCTTATTGTTAAGGACATCACTAGCGATATAGTTCCTGATGTAGTAGATGAAACTACACTGAAAGAAGCGCTGTCCATCCTTAATGAAAAAGGATATCTTGATGATGAGAACAGTGTAGATATCGAAAATCTTTTGGCTTATGGTACTACACTGAACCATGATGACTGGGATGCTAAAATCTTCGAAATTGAAATTTAACCCCAAATCTGTATAACTCTTTTATCATAAACTAATTTACTAACCTGTGCTATCGGGTTTACGGGCAGAAAGGAAATATCATGAATAACACTTATTTCAATCTCAAGGTCAACTCCATCCCCGCTGGTCAGTTCTTTAAGATGGCTTACGTTTCCGATGTGACTCTCTCTGCTCTCGGGCGTAAAGCTGGTGTCTCTGTTCTTAAGCGTGTTATCGGTACTTACCGTATCGGTGTCAACTACAAGCATACCAAGAAGGCAATCGCAAAGGCTGCTGAGAAGAATATCCCTATTGATACTGCTTCTAAGCTTCCTTGGGGTCAGTGGAAGGATAACAGCAATCGTATCATTTGCCATACTAACAAGAAGGGTGAGTATAACGAATACCTCCGTGTTTATGATACCCCCAATAAGCCCAAGGTTCAGCACTATCTCAACGGAAAGCCCATTTCTAAGGAAGACCTTCGCAAGACTGGTTTTGTTCCTGATAGCTATTTCACGTCTTCCAACGAGACTGGTTGTATGACTATCAAGGCAGACAACATTGAATGGCTTGGTAGACCCTCTGTCTAATTTCAACTGTTCAACACATCAACATGGGAGAGAGTGAAATATCTCTCTCCCTTAAATTAAAATATTTTTGAAAGGAAATTAAAATTATGTCTACTAACAATTATTCTCAGCTTCGTACCCTCCTCTCTAATTTCTGTCGCAATGAAATTAATCATGGTCGCTGTATTAAGGACTGTTGTGAGTTCTGTTGTGTAAATGAAACTTTTGATAAAACTAAAAGCTCTGAAACTTTGGATGAAGAAGAAGAGCAAGAAGATTAAGCCAACAATGAGGGAGAGCGAAATATCTCTCCCTCTCATTTAAGAAAGGAGTTTAAATATGATTGTTCACGTTACCAATATTGAATGGGACACTGATGAAAACGATATCCCCAGTGAAAGCCTTCCATCTGAAGTTGACCTTGAGTACGATGACCTTTGTACCAGTTTTTTAAGAGATATAGAAGACTCTATTTGTGAAAGCCTTGAAGAAAAGTATGGATATTGTGTAAAGAATTTGGCTATTGACACTTAAAAAGGAGATGTAAATCATGTGTATCGGTAATTTTACCATCACTTTTGAAGGGACTTCTACAGATTTGGAAAGTAACAAAGAATATTATTTATTTATTGTTACTCGTTTCGATGATAAGATGAAACCTCTTGATAGCAAAGTGTTTTACTTTGCGTTTATACCTCATTTTAAACCAAGAGATACAGACTTAATTGCAGAGCTTTATAAGCTTCCAAGTCGCACAAGAATCGTTGGCGCTCACATTGTCTTTGATGTAGAGAAATAACTCTACTCAAATATAAACCTCAAACATAAACAACAACACCTCTATTGAAAAGAAAGGAATTATGACTATGGCTATTTATGCTGAATATCAGGGTACTTATCGCAGCGATGAATTTGTTGGATACGAAAGAGCTGAGAAATTCATCCAAGAATGGGATGTGTGGGAAAAGTGCTTCCCTACCCATGTCCTTCTCTGGCTTGTGACTGAGAAAATCAAAATGAAAGATGTCTGTGGTATTAAGTATATCCCTATATCTTCGAATAATGTTAGCTACTATGAAACCCATTACACACGTCTCCCTGAAATCAAGAGAAATTTTAGATTCACAGAAGAACGTAATGGTTGGAAAAGAGACCATTATGAAGATGCTTACCAGTATGTTGTCCCTCTTGAATATCAAAATGCCCATCTTATTAAGATTTTCAGAGAGGCAATTTTCATGGCTTATCCTTATCTGAAGAAATACGAATTCAGTGCTTATGCTCCTACTTATGGCGCTAACTCCAGTGATATTTATATCAAAATGCCTTACAAGTACAACGGCGAAAAAGTTACTGTAAGCCTTTACTGTCCTCTTGAGGCATTATTGGAGAAAAATCCTGATATGATTTATCAGAGACACTTTGGCTATAACTCCGACTACTATAAGAGTCAACCCGAAGCTAAAGATAAGATTCTTGGGGTCCTCAATAGTCAGAAATACAAAGCTTTCTGTAAAAAGGTAAAGGAGGGTTAATCCCTCCTACCTTTAATATATAGTCACTACAAACATTTTGTCTAATTAAGAAAGGAAAATTGATTATGTCTAACACTGCTATTGCTAACTTCTACAAGTCCTCCACTCATGATTATGAGAGCTTTTTCAACAACTATGAAATCTCTGCCAAAGAGAAAGAAATCAACGCTCGTATCAAAAAGCTCTCTGATGAACTTGAAGAAGCAAGAGTTGAAATGACCAAGGTTCAGAACAATCGCTATAATAGTGATTTTACTCCTCTCGGAAAGAAAATCATTGTTCATTATAGTTCGAGTCGTTCTGACTTTGAAGGGTATTTTGATTTATCTACTGGTGCTTCTATCAATCGTGACTGTCTTTTACCCAACACTTTTATCATTAAAGAAGTTAATTTAAAAGGTGGTGATTTTTGGGTCAATGTTGGCTATTGCTTCCCTCTTGGTGCTATTGTATCTCGTCATTACAGATATAGAATTGCCACCAACAATTCCTCTTGCAACTTTATCATGGATGGTGAACAGTTAATTCCTATTCTTGAACCTAATGCAAAACCTGTTAGTGATGGTAATGCTCCTGTTTATGAAGCTGGAATGGGTGACAGTGCAGTTTCTTTTATCTCTCAAGTTTGGGATATTCCCGTTGAAAATATTGGCGTTAACTATACTTTCAGAGAATTGAGATTCGCATTAAGTAGAAATAAATCTGCTGAAATCATCTTCCGTACTGCTCCCAAATCTATTCAAAACGCTCTTCTTAGTCTTAAGATTGAAACTGCTGAACCTGTTTACAAGCTTGTTCATCTTACCAAAGCAGAGTATAAAGAAGCCAATGACAGAAACATTCTTGATGATTGGATGAATTTGCAGTCTATTGTTAATTCCGCTTTTAAGAAAAATGGGGATACTCAATATTATGGTTATAATAATGAACTAACTTTAGAGGATTTCTGCCATTATACAAATCAGGAATGGTTTGATATCATTGAAAAAGCTAAGTATTGGGACGAAGAATTTCAATTCAACCATGTTGGGATTGGTGGGTATGGTGGAAATGTTTTCATTAGCACTTTGTCTGCTTATCTTAGGAATTATATTTCTTATAGAAATTCTAAATTCTATCAGTTCTATACTTTTGGTAAGTTTATGGATTATGTTTGTGAAGAGGCTGTCAATCAAGGTTTTAAGAGTTTAAACTCGTTTATGGGCGAACTTCGTGATTATCTTGATATGTGCGTTTCCATGGATATCAAGCCTACTCTTTACAGTTCTTACCTTAAGCAGACTCATGATATCACTTCTCGCAACTATGAAGTCAAGCTTACCGAGGAACAGGCTGAGATGTTTGAAAAGGCTTATAAAGATTTCAAGCCTTTTGTTACAGGGGATAAGACATACAGTATTGTTCGTCCTAAAAATGCAGATGATGTCAAACACGAAGGTTCTGCGTTGAATCATTGTGTTGCCAGCTACATTTCTAAAATTCTCAAGAGAAATTGCCTGATTGTTTTCCTTCGTAAGACAAAAGCCACTGACAAGCCCTTGGTTACTATTGAAGTTGAAAACGAAGCTATTGTTCAGGCAAGAGGAGCTTCCAACCGTAGTATCACTGAGGACGAGTACAAAGCTATTTGTGAGTATGCCAAGAAGAACAAGCTCAAAGTTCGTGTTACTCCTCGTGACTAATATCTAGCAAATCAACTTCACATAAGTCAACTTCACATTAACAAACAACATATTTAAGCTGACCTAACGGCTATACGGGGAGAAAGGTTTGCATTATGACTAACACCAAGACTTATGAAAACATGATTGTTACCGTTACTTGCAAGGAAAATGAAGATATCGAAATGATGGAACTCATTAAAAAGATGAATGACACTAAGGCTACACTCTCGCGCACTGAGGAATTTTACCTTCCTCGTATTAAAGCTATTGGTTCTGCTAAATGGACTGAAATTTGCAATCAGCTTCTCGGGTTGTGTGAGACAGCTACAAGTTTCAATATGAGGGGTACGATTGATAATTTCTTGAGAATTTCTTTTTGTAGGGACGATACTGGTGAACGTTGCCGCATGTGGCTTTCTTATAGCTCCGTTGGTAAAGACAAAGGCTACTTCCTTAAGTGCTCAATAAACGGGGGTATCGCAAGTACCTGTTTCTTAAATCCTGATGAAGAGTATTATTCTTCTGAATGGGGTGAGGACAAAGATGGTTGGCTCGTTAAATGGGATGATTATAACATTTATAATCTTTTCCGTTCTGCTCTTATGAAAGAAATTGAGCGCAGAATTAAAGTTGACGAGGATAGAATTCGTTCCATCCAAGAAAATTATTCTGAGATTACTGGGGAATAATCCCCAGTTTTCTTATATACTAAGCACCTATTCACACTTCAACTTAAAAAGAAAGGAAACATAACTATGACTAACACTAATACTTACAAGGGCATGACCGTCACCATTTCTTGCGAAGAAACCGAAGATACCGAAATGATGGAACTTCTTCAGCGTTATCAGGATGCCAAGACTGTTCATGAAAATACTAAGGAATATTACATTCCTCGTACAGAAGCAATCGGTAGAGCTAAGTGGACTGTAGTTGTTAACCAGATTCTTTCTTTGGTAAAAATTGCTGAAGAAGCCAATCTTTTTTCAAGAACAAATCTTTATGCTCATTATTACAGAGATTATGGTAATGATGAAAGTGTCGCAATTAGCAAACAGGGTGGTTGTTATTATATCACTTGGAGAAGTGGTAGTTATACTGACTCTATTGCACTTAATGCTTCTCCTGAATGCTGTCCCGAACCTTTGCTTGAAGATAAAGATGGTTGGCTTGCTAAATGGGATGAATATCAAATCTATCCTACATTGAGAGACAATCTTATTTACAGTATTAAAAAAGCAACTAAGGACATCATTGAAGAAAAGAATAAAATTGCTGAAACTTACAAAGGATTTGCTAAGGAGGTTACTTTGTAAACGGAGAAGTAATTATGGATGGGGACATGACTTTGTATGAAGCTGGATATGATGATTTACCCAAGAAAATCTATAAAAGGTACACCATTTGGAACTAAATGATTTTAATTTAAGAAAGGAATTATGATTATGGCTACTAAGAATAACCAAAGCAATTCTCGTATCGTTTGGAGCAACTACAACCTGAACCTCGATGATTGGATTGAGGGCATCAAGGAAAGACTCGATGAATGTGGAGTTGATTACTCTGAGTGGGAAGAATATAAGTTCTATGAAGAGATGTTAGACCTTAATGATATGTACTTTAAGGATGAAATATGTAACCTTGACATTCCCACTGAAGGTCGTATCATTGAGATTGCTGATGTCGGTCTTTGGAATGGGCGTAGAATGGGATATACTCTTCTCGATGAGCATAATATTAAAGCCTGTCTTAACTTCAAAAGCGGTAGCCAATATGGTAAGTGGTGGGTTGATTCTCATAACAACCTTCGTTCTATGCAAACTCATCACGACGGGACAAACTACACTTTATATAGGGAGGTGAAACCTGAAATTTCTTCTGACCAACTTGATAAGTTCTGTTGGAAACTTTATCGTGGTACAGCAACTTCCAAGGATATTACCAAGTATACTCGCGCTATTGGCAAACAAGTTCGCAACGTTTACGGTTGGTAACTACAAACATTTTCGATTTAAGAAAGGAAAGAAAATTATGACTAACAAGAAGCTTAACGAAATGGTTATCCACTCTGCAAAGAGCAATTCCTACCCTTACGTCTCTGTCGATACTCCTAATGGTCAGTTTAGAATCTATTGCGAACAGGAAGATGGGTATCATGGTGTAAACATCGTCTTCGTCCGTGATGGACAGGATGTTGAACAGGATATCTGTATGGCAGAGATTGACCCTGATGACAAGTCTGGCAATACCTTCTCTGTCAAGGTTTGGAGCGAACCTCGGTCTGAAGAGTATCAGGAAGACATTCACTTTGGTCAGTATCGTGAACCTCGTTGTCCTTATTGTGGAAACTGGGGAGTAACAGGAGTTGATGATTTTAAAACTGAAACCAAATTCTTCTGTGACGAATGTGAAAACGAATTCCTCATGGATAACGATACTGGCGAATATTCTACTCGTAATCGTATCCCCCTTAAGCCTTACGAAGAAAAAGAAAAGGAACAGGAGTAATCCTGTTCCTATCTAAAACTCCAGCCCCGTAAGCTGTTCATATAAATGAAACCCTTGTCTTAAGGAAGAAAGGAGATGAAAGACCATGTAGAAAATCAAACACATCAACTACAAATTTAACATTTATTACTATGTAATAGTGTTAACTGGTTTCCTTGAGCTATAAGGAGACTAAAACATAACACACAGAGTTGAGAGGTTACGGGTCTCTTAACTCTATGTGTATTGTAACACACAAATTCATTCTTGTCAATAACTTTTAAAACTTTTTTATTTAGAAAGGAATTATGATTATGTCTAAGAAGTACGATTACAGCAAGTCCGATATCGCCAACATCGTTGAAAAATTTAAGGCTTTACTTGCCGAACATAACTGCGTTGATGATGTTTGTATCTATTACAACAACAAACGTACTCGTTATATTCGTAATTTGTGGGATAAGGAAGAAAAGAAATATGTCCCCCTGAATACTTGGATTGATGATGTTGAAGGTGTTCATCCTACTAAGTATTGCGAGTATGCTCCTTCTACCAATATCATCAGTTTCTCTTCTGAGGGAACTTTGTGTGATTATATGTATTCAGGTGCTCCTGAATGGCTTGAGGAATTTGCTCTTAAGTATGGCATGTATATTGAATGTGCAACAAGCTGGTTTTTCTATTTCGCTCCTTGCAATGTTTGGAGTGATTATGAAACTGATGATACTGAAGAGCATAAGAATTATCCCATTATTCTCTTCGCCCCTGAAGATTATGATGACAATAAAATCCCTGCTATTAAAGCAATTGCTCAGATTTGGGAAGACCTTTGCAAAATGTCTGAGGATAAGGGATGTTGTGCAATTGGATACGGTATGATTTTCAAATACGAAGGTCAGAAATACAAGATGATTCCTCGTTCTAATAAGCAAGGTGAATGGAGTTGGGAACAGTGGGTTGATAAAATCAAGAATTATTTATCCATCGTTGGTTGCACTGACATTGAATGGTATTGTGGTCACATGGATTAATTGAAAGGAGGTGAATAATATGTTGCGAATTATCAATGGAACTGGTAAGTGTTGTCCTGATTGTGGAGTTGAGGTAAATCTCAACTTTGATGATGAATTTGACTACATTTGTCCTGAATGTGGTCAACTTCTTTATTCTTGGGAATGTGGAAACACAGTCGAAACTACCATGCAAGACATTAAAGACCAAGAAGCTTTGGAACATTAACAACAACATTTATCAAAAAGAAAGGATTTAAGAATTATGTCTAAATATACCAACATTGAAGCTGTCAAAAATTACGTTGAACTGGCAAGAATAAATCTGATTAAGCTTGGATTCAAAGAGCTGTCTGATATGAAAATCATCGTGGAATGGAATACAAGAGCTAAGAAGCGTTTGGGTCAGTGTTGTCCCAGACGTTCGATTGATGGGAAACGCTATTTCGTTCTGAATTTCAATAAGAAATATTTTGAGATTGGAGATGATAGCAATGTTCAAGGTACGATTATCCATGAAGTCGCTCATTGCGTTAACGATGGTTTAAGCCATGAACATTCAAATGGTTGGTATAGAGCCATTACTAAATATAATGCTGTTTATAGTACACATATTCAGAGATGTAGTTATGACCAAAATTACGCCAATTATCTGAAAATTAGCAAAAACAATTCTCCCAATAATTACAGAATTTTCTGTAGTTGTTGTAATAGGGTCGTAAAAACCTATCAGCGTAATTGTAACACAGTTCAAGGTATCAGGTCTAACCCTTCTGTTTGGAGATGTGGCGGCTGTGGTAAAACAGGAACTCTTAAGCTTTTGAGTTAAATAAAGACTAACAAAAAAAGAAAGGAAGTGCTCGTATGTCTAATATCATTCTTACTGATTCTCACAACGTCGTTCATTGGAAACCTGTAACTGGTACAAAAGGAGAAAACTTCTATATGTCTAAGGACGAGAAATATTATATCTCTCGTCCTGTTTTCTCTCGTAAAGGTTGGGAACTGAGTAAGAGAAGTGTTATTGATGGTGTGGTTGTTTATACCTTTATCAAAACATTCTCTTCCCTCAAGGCCGCAAAAAACTATGTGGCTAATACCCTTCATTCCGATAACTATAACTGGTAACAAAACAATTCGTCTTAATTTGAAAGGAGTTTAATTATGAAATACAATTCTTCTACTCTCTACAATTGGCTCAGTGGTGATTCTGGCTCCAAAACTCAACTTCATATCTATGCGGTTGAAAGTGAAGAAGAATATCTTGAACTCAGCGCTATGATTGACGAGGGTAAAGGAGATGAAATCCTTGAGCGTCTTGGCTACTACAGCGATAAAATTCCTATCGAATGTGTCGCTGGTAGTGAGTTCACTGCTTATGCTTGCGAACTCATTGGCGATTTCCTTGTCGTTGAAGAAACTGTAACCATTGATTGTTAATTAATCCCTCACATATTTGAAAGGAGTTATGAATTATGTCTTACACTTTATACCATGGTTGCGTCAAATCTGCTATTGAGCCTATTATCAATGGAGAATATGGGGTAGAGAAATCTACCCCTATTGTTCATCCTTGGCTTTGTGCAAAAGGGAAAGAAATCTTTTTCTACGATAAAGAATTAATTAAAGAAGATGAAGGAATTGATGAAGAAGACAATGATAGTGCTATTGAATATTGTATTGAACGCTGCAATGGACAAGCGCAAATTCAAAATGCTTGTCTTCCTCAACCCTTTGACATTACTTGCGTTTTAGAAGTAACCTTCTACTACGATGAGAATGGAGATTCTATTAATTCATGGGAGGATATTTGTATTGAAGATAATAGTTGTGAAAATATGAGAGCAGCAGTTTGTATGGACGCTGACCCCTTTAATTCTTTAGTAAAAGAAGGTAAGGTTGGCTTTAAGGTTCATAAATATGAATTCTTTCCAAAACTGGCTCTGTGTTATATTGCTTCCATACCTATTGAAAATCCCTTGTTTAACAAGGAATGTTTATCAGAAGGAGAATTAAAGGCTTGCAAAGCAATTATGGACGCAGGAATTTACTTTGACGAAATTCATGAGGCCAATCAAGTGGATTGTTATGAAGTTCCTCTTCTTACACTTAGACAATAATAAAACTTTTTTGAATTTGAAAGGAGTACAAATTATGAAAGACCAGCCTATCACTTCTAAGTTCACATCCGTTAATAGTTCTAAGCTTCCCCGTATCTACAATCATATTGATTGGAGTCAGTTGAAATATGACAAGATTTGGTGTGAAAACGCCTTTAGCTATTGTGAGACTTTCGGGACTCCTCTGATTGTTTATGATTGGGGGTGCGGTCGTTATCCCGAGGTTATCGGAGATTTCCTTAAATGTAAGAACATCAAATACATTGGCTATGACCCGTATTGGTATCCTGATGGGTATAGAAACTACCCTGATGAGGGTTATGGCTTTCCTAGTGCAGATGTGTTCATTTGTTCCAATGTCCTTAATGTAATCTGTGATTGGACAGAGGTGAAACGTATTTCTCAAATGCTTCGTAATCAGTATAGGCCCTTCTTTATCACTGTTTACGAGGGAACAAAATCTTGTATCGGTCAGGAAACTCGTAAGGATTGTTGGCAGTGGAACAAACCTATCGAATCCTATATCATGAATTATAAGGATGTGATTAAAAAGAAAGTGCTTACAAACGAAAAGTATAAATCTTATATCATTTAAATGATACCATTTAAAATTGAAAGGAGTATAATTATGTCAACCTTAAATCTTCGTTCTGTTCGTACCAACCTCGAAAATGAGTATGGCAAATTTAAAATCTTTACCCCTTGGGCAAATGTAGAACATAGATATTATATTGAATTCTACCCTCCCAAAGTTGACGTTTTTGATGAAAGTCCCGAGAGATGTCTTGGAATTATGACTATCTATAATCCTGAAACTGAAAAGATTTCTATTAAGTGGATTTGGGATAGTCGTGATTGGAAAAACCATTATGCGCTTTCTTATACGCATAGTTTTGTTCCTATCGTAAATTCCATGCTGTCTCACATCAAAGAAATTGAAAAGGAGTGTGCGTAATGTTAACTTATTTCTGCGGAGACCATATCAATAAGCCTATTGTCATGATTGCTTTTGGAGACCCTGAGTATTATGACAATATTTCTTTGCCTACTTCTCAGTATGACGGCAAACATATCAAAGAAGCCTATATGTATGAATATCTTCGAGATTTTATGAAGTATCTTAAGGAACAGTCGGAAATGAAAGAAGAACTTGAACGTCCTCCTGTTTATTGGATTGTTGACCTTAAGAGCAACATTACTCTTTGGTCTGGTCTTGCTTTTAGGTCTAGTTTCATTTTAGCTATAAGTACTCTTAAAGAGTATTATGCAACAGAGCTTAAATTATCTTCTAAACTTCAAAAGTATGAAGTTAATCTTGAAGTTAAAGGCACTCTCGAAGTTGTCGTTGAAGCAAAAAGCTTTGATGATGCCAAACACAAAGCCCAAAACCAGCTTCATTCTTTTACAAGTGAAGACCTTTACTGCCTTTCCACTAAGGCAATCAGTGCTATGGATGAAAACAAAACTGCCCATGAGTACTGTTAATATATAGTCCCTAAACACCCATTAACTAACAAATTTATTTTTGAAAGGAAGTTTTAATTATGGCTAAGTCTGTTAACAACAAGAAGGAATTCACCCTGTCTCGTGAGGAATACATTCAGCATCTTTCTATGAGAACGAATGAGATTCATATGACCAGCAAAAATTCCAAAACTGGTATGGGAGTCATTGATTTGGCAGTACCGACTTGTTGTTGTCGTGAAGATGCCCCTTGTAAAAAAGATGGTTGCTATTGCATGAAAGGAACCCAGACTTTAACAGTCGTTCAGGCTTCGTATCTGCGTAACCTTCGTATTTACAATAATGACCACGAGGATTTCTGGAATCAGGTTGACTTTAAGCTCAAACATTCTGGTCTTGGTCTTTGTAGATTTTTCGACGCTGGTGATATTCCTGATTATGATTTCTTCGATGGAATGGTTAACATCGCTTTGAAGAATCCTAAAATTAAGTTTATGGCATTTACGAAGAAGTATTTCATTGTGAATGAGTGGCTTTCTGAAAATGAAAAGCTTCCTAAAAACTTAAACATTATCTTCTCTGCATGGGATAAGGATTGGATTGTTCCTAATCCGTATAATCTTCCTGTGGCTTATGTTGATTTTAAGGACAAGTCTAAGAACCCTGATTTTCCCAAGAATTATACGACTTGTCCTAACCAGCATGATAAAACTGTCACATGCACGGTTTGCCAAAAATGTTGGAATAAGAAAGTAAAAACTGTTGTGTTTCAGCAGCATTAATGTTATAATAAGAAAGGAGGTGGTGTAATGCTGTATGCTTTATTCGCATTTTTCGTGGGCTTACTCGGAACAGCAATCTTTAACCAAGGTTTGTTCGGAAATGCTTTGTCAACTACTGTCGTTTTTCTACTGGCAATCCCCATCATCCTTGCAATTGGTGGAGCAATCCACGAAAGCAAAGAAGAAGAACAAAAATGTCAAGCAGAGTTTGAGAGAAAACAAAGAGTTAAACGTGGTCATCTTGAAGATGATTTAACTCCTCAGCAAAGGATTCTTTGGGATTCTCTTCATAAGTATCGTTATAGTGATGTCTTAACAGAAAACATTATTAACGAAACTAAAAGAGAACATGACCAGAAAATGTGGAGTTGGAGGTATAACAAAGAACTTAAAGAAAAGTATTATGCTGAGTACTGTAAAACCCAATCTCAAACTAAATATCTCATGTATACGTATTATGAACGTAATACAGATGCAGAAGCTAAAGAGCTTCAGAAAATCGGACTTCTTGACAAGTACAGGAATTATACCTTTTGGGATAATTTTCCTGATAACTGGAAGTTGTCTGATGAAGAATTAGAGGCATTAGATTATGAGGATGATGACTGAAAGGAGGTGATGTATATGTAGATTCCTTGAAATCTAATGAAAGGAGGTGAGGCGTATAACCATCGAAGGTTGCTTGCTTTGCTTCGAAATTGCAATCGCAATCTTGTGGCTCATTGGTAGAGCTAAATAAGATTGGGGAGAGAAATCTCCCCTTTCTTACAAATTAACCTTAACAATTAAACTATTTATTTTAGAAAGGATTTATTATCATGAAAAAGAATCTTAACAATAACCTTGCTCCTATCTCTTCTGCTGTTATTTTTGCTGAAGTTATGTCTGAAATGCTTGACTCTTACTTTACAGAGTGCATCTGTCATTTTAATAAACTTTGTATGCGTAAGCGTAAGGATAAAACCAGTCGTTACTTCTTCTCTATGAAAGAAGTAAATTATGTCAGAGATAGGTTGCAGAATCCTGATAGTGTCATTGTCAAGCCTTTGTATGATAATGGCTCTATTTGGTGTTATGAAATGGATTATGCTCAGGTAGTTAAAGAAAAGAGAGGGGGAAAATTACTGCTGAAGCCTAAGTGTAATCAAAATTAAAGAAAGGTTGTGATACTTTGGCTTACTTCGCAATTGGTCTTCCCATTGCAATTCTGATTCGTCTGTTTGCAGGAGTTCCTTTGTTTTGGTTTATTGTAATTCCTATTGCAATTCTCACATTCATTGGAATTGCTAAAATGGATGATGAATCAGTTCTACCTTCAAGGAAATTCAAAGATGGTAAATATATCGACTCTTTAGCTATGGCTAAAAAGTATTATGAAGAATACCGTCGAAGGGATGAGAAATGTGATTATAAGCATTTCTGTGAACAGCAAAAATATTTTTGGAAGAAAATAAGGAGGGAACATCCTGTGACTCAGATTTATCTTAAAGATGGCACCGATATGTGTTGCGATTATGTAACTTGGAATGAACGACTTCAGGAAATTCATCTTCGTGATAATAATCGAGAAGAATATAAAATCGTTCGTTATGAAGACATTGGTTCAATCCGTGTCTGTTAAGTGAAGTCTTGGTAGGGAGGGTGGGTTAGACTTCTTAGCACTTATAGTTACTCAGTGGCTATAAGTTAAGATTCTTACTCAGTGAGAATCTGTTTCCCTTTTAATGGGGAATTTTTTCCTTATTCAAGGGGAGAATTTTTCTAATTTCCAAGGGGGAGATTTTTTAGTTTTCCCCACCACCACCCCAGAAAATTAAAAATCAGTAATCGAAAGGAGAAACGCCTTCCTTTCAATAAACCCTCATCAAAGAGCAAAACTTTTTCAGGTTCGTCGGATGCGAAGGTCCCCCTATGTTTCTTTCTTACGTTATCTCCCAACCCACCCACCCTTTTTAAAGTGCAACGGGGGAGTCTTTTTAATCCACAAGGGGGCGATTCTTTTTCCCGCTTCGCTACCCATAACTCTCCCCAAGAAATATTCAGCAAATATCCCGCCATTTCATTCTTACCATTTCATTATAATCAATTCTTTATAAATTTCATCTTAGAATCAATTTCCTTTCCTACCCATCAAATTATACTACTTCACACCTATTTTACAAAATTGAAGCTTAAATACAGATAATTTATTTATAAGTACTCCAAATATTTCGCCAAACTACCCTCAAAATAAAAAAGACCCAACTTATAAAAGTCAGGTCTTTCAAATTTTTATTCTCTTTTAAATCTTTATTCCTTATTTCCCCATCTTGAAGCAGCAATTCTCTTGCCACGTTCCTTCATGGCTGCTCTCTGTTCCTCAGTCAAATTGCGACTCTTGGGAGGCTTGGGATTTCTCATCCACTTAGCAGGAACCTTAATAGTCAAACATCTGTTCTGTCCATCACTGTCACTGTAGTCAGATACAATGCTTACTTCGTCAGGATAATTCTTGAGATATTCTTCCATAGTTCTAATTACAGTAAAATAATCAGAACTCCATACTGCAACATCTTCTCCATGAATGAAATCAATACTGGTCTCAGCCATTTAAATTATCCTCCTTTGAATTTTTGTTTGGATTATTTAAATTCTCATAATATTTTTTAGCCATGTATTCTGGCTTATAGTATGGCTTAACTTCTGCTCCATGATTAATGAGCCATTTATTAATAACCTCACCTAAATCAGAAGCGCACCTACTACAAATATAAGGCTGCATTTCATCTACAGCAAAATGATAAGATGCAAGTGTTGTAAGTAAGGATAGATTTAATCTACGCCCTGAATAAACAGGTTCTTTGCAACATACACATCGAGGTGTGTCATCTTCTTTTTTCTTTTTTGAAGAGGAGAAAATTTCTTGTGTTGGTAAGGGAGAAGTTTTTACTTCTGTCATAGGATTAGTTGTTTTAGTTTCAACTTGTTCAGTTTTAGAATCTTTAATGACAGGCAGAGGATTTTTCCTCGGTCTACCTCTTGGCATATACATACCTCTCTTCACATTCTTTATATTAATTATTATAACAAAATGCCTGTAGCTTGTCAAGGGTTTAATAACTTTTCTTGATTTACTACAGACATTTTTCGGTTGTATAAAGTATACTTGAGCAAATACAAATCTTTAAAAAAGATTTGAGCAATAGATATACAACTAAACAAAATTATGGATTAATTATATATTAATTACTTATAAATTTCGTTCTGTTTTTTGTTGCATCATCATTTAGGTAAAAGTATACTACTAATTTTTAGTAGCTTTGTACTTTTGTATTTGTAATGTATTATAATTAAATTATTTATATTTGTTTTGCTTTTTCTTTTAATTTAATTATAATTATAATTACTTTTCAATCTAAATTAAATTCACCATATTTTAAAATTAAAATATATCCAAACTATATTCAGACCGTACTCAAGTCCTAAGCTTGCTTACAAATAAATTATATTATTATAAATCTTTAGCTTTATTAAAAATCCATTAACCTTCTCTGGTATAATTGATTACAGGGTCATCTTTCAAAGCAAAGAATTTATGACCACCAATATAATTAGTAGTGCTTCCATCTTCATTTACATAAGTAATAGGTTTTAAAGTCTTAGCATTCTCATGCCATGTGCCTTTACTATGCGCAGGAGCATAGAAGAATAACACAAAATCATCTGTAGGCATACTATAATTATCGAATATCTCTTTTACTGCTTGTCTACATTCATCAGCAGCATTTGTGTTGCCATAGGTTTTAAGACATTCTTTTTCAAATTCATCAATATCCTTATATCCATCATAGGAGTATTGTTTTCTTACTTGTGAAGGGGACATATTGTCTCTCAACATTCCATTATAAATAGCCTGTGCTACGAGTTTCTTTCCTACAAAGGGCTGATTACCACTCTCACCAGCTACAATGCTTTCTACTACATGACGTTCAGAATCAGTCAGATGAATTAAATATGCGTAGCGATAAGTTGAGGTTTTAGGTTCTGTTTGTTCAAGTTCAGAACTTTGGCTTCCAGAAATTTGACTTTCAGAATACTGTATGCTCATGTCTGAAAAAATATAAACAGATTCACCATTATTTTCAACATTGTTCTCAACCATTTTACTCATGTCCACATAAAAAATTCTATCAGGACTAACATTTCCAATATTGTTTGTGTCCCAATAATTTTCTTTTTGTGTTTGAAAGTTTTTAATGGCAATATAATGAGGAGATGAGATTTCAGTTTCACTCAGGGTTGAAGCTTTATCTTTAGAAGTATTATCTTCTCCTGTTTTATTTAAGGCTTGAGCATATCCTACCACACTTACCATTAAACTGAATGTGAGACAAGTTGCAATCGCTTTACGAATACTTGTCTTAATTAGAGGATGTGTATTTGTGAGCTGTGCTTCATGTGTGGGGGTGTTTGGGTTTGTGTTGTTATGACTATATTCAAGTCGATTAGGCTTGCTATATTTAATTGTATATTTCTTGTTTTTCATTTCTTGTTACCTTCCTTAAGTTTATTTGACATACTTGCTTTTACAGATAAAAGGGTTAAATAAAAGTTTGTATGTCCTTAACGCTTAGGTCGTTGGCAATAATGCATTAGCATTGCAATAATGCGTTAGCATTAACGAAGCTTTATACAACCATGAGAGTATTATAGCATAGGAGAGGAAGGTTGTCAAGAAGTTATTACATATTGTTACTTTTTGGGCATTAAAGTAAAAATGTGAATTTTTGAACATTTAGGGGTGGTTTGTTTGGATTGTGAATAAATTATGAATTTTTTGTAAATTTTTTTGAAAAAAGATTGTGCTTGTGGCTACCTCTCCTTACCTAAAAGAGCACCAGAATGGGAAAATGGCCAAAATTGGCCTTCGGTACGTCAAGGCTGATTCCAAAATGATATCAAAATGATATCAAACTGACACCACTCTACATCTAAAATAAATATATAATGAACGCACAATGATTTCAAAGTGATATCACTTATGTTTTTTCCTATTTAAAATCACAGTCAAACAACAATCATACTTATAACTTTACAACTATTCATTCAAACTGTTACAAGAATATTGTTATCTATATCGACTACCGATATATCGACTACCGATATATCGACTACCGATATATCGACTGTCAAGACACCTCAATTTTTCCCATATAATTCAAGCCTTAATCTCATACCACACCAAAAACTTTACACAACTGTCCAAAAACTGCACACCCTATCCAAAATGTATCTACATATGTTTTTCTCCTCATTTTTCCTATCAAAAATAAAAATCAACACTCAAACTTTTTATTCCACACTATCAACAGTATCACTATCAATAGTATCACATAATTCTAATATATTCAATTCATTATCAATACTCATTAAAGTCCCATTGCAATACTTTTTGTTCCCAAGTTCTCTCATAAACTGTTCAAGTTCATTTCTATTCATAGTACCAGCTTTAATATAATATTTATAGTTCACAAGTTGGTATTCATGTTTATCGCGTATAGGAAAATTAGCAGCTTTAGTATTTTCAATTAATCTTTCTTCAAAACAATTAGCACATACGCCACCAAAACCATGTTTATTATATTCAGGATAACCTTTACTTGTACTTGTACAAGGGTAATATAAATAGCATCCACACTTAGGACATCTACTAATAAACCAATCAGAAGGATGAATAAGTTTACCTCTCAACAAACTCTTCAATTCATAAATTTCAAAAGAAACAGTCCCATCATTTTTAATAGCATGATAAAGATTATTACAAATAATATTCTTTCCGACATAAATCAACGCGCGAGCGTTGCTCGCAAATTGCAATCTGGACATTATCACTCTTAAATATCTCATCTATTCCATGCAATTTTTCTAAATACTCTTCATTAATTTTCTCTTTAGCTTTTTTCAAATAAGTAATCTTATCCATTATTTCACCTCACCAGTAAACTTCTTGTTCTGGTAAATTTATTTACCAGTACACAACCTGTTCAGGATTAGTACAATTTTTCATAAATTTATCAAACTCATATTTAGTAATTAAACCAAATCTATGCCATGTATTCATTCCAACTGTTCCAGTCATTGGCATAGTTACTTTTTCAGCGTCTTCCTTAGTTTTATAAGTAATAGCAAAGTTGTTCATAATATGTTCAGAAAAACATTTAGAGCAAACAAACCAATCCTTATAAATATAAAAGGTATTACAGCCACAATCACACTTATAAGTAATCCACTTATTAACAGTCATTTTATAATATTTAAATTTTCCTGTCAATAAATTTCTAATATTGTCTCTCCAAGTATTATCACAACCACTATACATATCACAGTATTCATGATGACCATAACAAGAAGACTGTTGATTATCAGTAAAAATAATTACATATAAATTATTTTCGTCAAAAGCGCTCTCTAAGCCTTTTGCAAACTGTTCTTTTTTATATTTAATAAATTCGTTTTTATTCATTTACATTTACCCTATCAAAAAAACAACAAAACAGCCACAGCAAATACTGTCATTCCAAGTGCTATAGCAAGTGCAATATCATAATTCATATATTTACCTCATAAAGTACCATTTAAGAAATAGTAAACTTTTCCAATTTAAAACCACTCTCAGTAACCAAAGGAACGCTCAAACCATTACACAAAGTATATAAGCAAGAAATAACAGCATAAGTACTATCAAGAAAAAATCCATCACTATAAACCTGAATAAGAGAAGTAAACTTAGACAAAGGAAGAGATTCAAATAACTCAGCCAGAGCCTTCATAGTCCAACCATTCTTATTATCAATGGCATCTTGAACAGTCTGCGTAAAATTCAAAAAAGTAACGCCAGTAGTAAAAGTAACATAGCTATCTTGATTATACTTATAACCTCTATAAACAACATTGTCTACACGGTTACAAAATTCAACAGCTTCGCTTAAATTGCCACACTTGCGGGGCGCAAGCAAATCATAAGGAGCATTTTCACGAGAATACTCCCAAGTCATATCAATAGCCAAATTATCAACAATCAAATGATGTTCACTATCTTCTTCGGTATAATAATTAAGATAAAGGATATCCTGAAAATTATAAACACGTTCAGACATTTTTAATTCTCTCCTGTTATATTAATAAACTTAAAACCCGCATCTTCAAGTTCTGCAAAGTGAGGATTCTTACACATAAGATAGAAAGCAGAGATTACTCCATATTCATCATTAATATCTTCACTATTACCAATGATAAGTTTAGTAAATTTAAGCAAAGGTTGTTTTTTGAATACTCTTAAAAAACTATCCCAATCAACGCGCGAGCGTTGCTCGCAATCATAGTCATAAACACCGATTTTTTTATTAAATCTACTAACAAAATGTTCAAAATAGCAACCAGAGATATAACAAAAATCTTCTTCGTGATACAACTTAAGAATAACACTGACAATATTATTCTCTAGGTCTTCTTTATTATCAGTGGTACGCTTTTCATACTCAAGCATATAGTCTTTACTATTCTTAAAAAGACTATTTTCTTGAAGCCAACTATCAGAAAGAGAAAGATACAAGGTATCATTATTACTATGATAAGCAATATCAATCATATCTTTGAATTTAAAATAAGTAATCATAATTTATCATTTATCCTTTCTTTTTATATTCTTCTTCTAATTCAAGACCTGTTCTAATTCAAGACCTGACAAGGGCTTGTCAGATTTTTTAGCTTTTTCTCTATCAACATCAGTAACCATACCATCAACAAATTTAATATCCACTTTGCGAATTTCCTTAGTCTTATTCATATCACGAATACCAGTTAGTTCTTCAAGGTAAACATCTTCAATAGGCTTAACAATTTCAATACTACATCTATAAAAATTATAATTCTTTTCCATAGTTTCAATAACTTCATCAACAAGTTCGGAGATATCCAAAGGAGAAGAATTACCTTTATAGACAGCAGACTTAGCAAAAAGGTCAAACTGATTTTTCAAAAGGTAATCAAAAGTATCGAATACATCTTGAAGTTCATACTCCATAGTACTTAACATTATATCATCACAAGGAGTAAAAGCTACGATACAAGAAGCGACCTCATTAGTATTCTCATAGATAGAATGAATAGTACGAAATACAGTATAAGTACCAAACGTATGAGTAAGAATAGAACCCATAATTACACTTCCTTTATTTTTTAATTAAGCACATTATCAAGAAATTTCTCAGCATCTCTCTGAAAAGAATTCATAAAGAAACTCATATTATTATTAGAAATAAGTGTATAACAATCACAAGCAGAGTTATTTCCAATAATATAGTGAACTCTTTTATTTCTATTGAAATAGATAAAGAAATTATATGCTCTATAAAAGATACTATCTTCTTCATCCCATTCAGCAGCGTAAACAGCAAATAGAATGATATCATTCTTTTTTGCTTTAAGGTATTTAATTTGAAACTTATTATTTTTATATTTAGAAGAAGAATTAAGCTTCACAGATTCCATAATACAAACTCCATTCACAGGGGAAGTTCTAAGTTCAGTGTTCGTGCAAGCACTCCACTTCACATAAGAACTTCCAAAATTTTGGTGTTACGAAAGACAGATATTTATATTTTATCAATTATCTTTCTCAGCATAGATATAATAACAGATATAGAGCAAAAAGTCAATAGTTTAATAAAGATTTTTCTTTAAATTGTAATGATATTTATTACAAGGGCGCTTCGCCGATAATCCACCGTGATGCGGTGTTTGTATCATTATGAAAGATGGTCGCATTACGCTCCGTCCGTCGCTAATGCTCTCTCTTTCATAATGCAAACATCCTCTCGCGGTTACAGCCAAAAATAGAAAAAGAGAGCATAAGAGTTTGTAATCGTTCGCAAGGCTCACTTCAACAAACTCTAATGCTTTTTCTAGTTTTTGACTGTACTTTTTTCAAATGAAACAAGAAGGTATTACTTATTATTATAGAGATATTGAGATAAAAGTTACAGAAATGATAGAGTTTCTTAGTGAATACGAGCGCAAGCGAAGTATGAAATTAGAAACTCTCCTGTTGAGGGACTTTTTTCAAAAACGTACATTTTGAAATTCCAGCAAATTTTTAAATGCAGTAAATATAAGGTTTTTAAGAAGGTCAGGTCAAAATTCGTCCTAAGAAGAGAAAAACATTTTATTTTCTGTCTCGGTTACAGACGGTAACGATATTACGAATCAAAAATGTCAAAAAATCTTTATAAATACTACTTTTATTTTCAAAAAATCTTAAAACAGATTCTCCAATACTAATAATAGTAAATATATATCCGAAACGATTTTAAAGAATTTTTCAATTTTAAAATTAGAAAATCCTTATTTTATATGGGAAAAAAGAGGATAAAAAATGTTAAAAATTTCGTAAATCAGAACGAAGCTGTTACCGAAAAAAGTAAACGCAGGAAAAATAAAGAATTTTTAATTTTTATCTTGATAGTTTTTAATTTTTGTCCATGATTTATTAAACAAATCTTCCCAAATAGAACTTTTTTCAGTAGAATTAGAAGGAAGAGAATTAAAATTTTGAGGGATAAGTTTGTCCAAATTAAGTTGAATAAGGTCTTTATTTAACTTTTCATATAAAAAAGTTTCATAATATTGCGAAAGTTGAAAAGCTTCTTCTTCTTTTTTATCAATAAAATAAACAGTTCCATCAGATTGATTGATAATATTTCTTGAGTTTGGCATTTCTTTAGCTTGTCTACTCTTTTTTAATTTAGAAATTTTCTTTTGAGTTTCTTTATTATTAGTAGTTAAATTCTTTTTTAATAATACATCGTCAATATCGGAAGTCTATTTATAAAGAGATGCACATACAGCAATATGTTCTGTAGAATATCTAATTAAATAAGATGGGTAGGCAAATAAAGCACCAAGATTAATAGTAAGAGAATGAGTTAATTCCTTTTGGAATTCTTTTAATAAGCCTTTTTCTAAAATATCAGAATAGCCTTTACAATTATATTTAGCAAAAATTTTACCACGAATATTGACAAAAGTATTTAATTCGTTTGGTTTTAAAGGTCTTTCTTTGTAAGTAACCAATAAAGGTGGTTTATCTTTTAACGGTAGATAGAAATTACCATCTTCTTCATATATAGTTGAATAATCTGCATTAAAAGGAAGTCTATCTTTTTCTATAAATCCTCCAATAAAGATATCCTGAGAAAAAATAACTCCTTCTTTTGCTAATTTATCAATGATTGTTTCTATCTAATAAAAATTTTGCTTTGAAGTATGAGAATCATAATCATCTAAAAGGTTTTGAGTTCTTTTAGTTATATTATGAGCAGTTTCTTTATTATTTCTTAATTCTCGAATTTCTTTTTTAGGTTGAGTAACAAAGGGATATTTTGAATCTCTTAAATTTAAAGTATATTCTTCTAAACGTCTACCATAAGAATATGGAGAAAAATGGAATTGCTTATAATTTTCATTTTGCAATCCTATTGCAATAGCTAAATCTCCTTTGGACATACAAAGACTTTCTCCTTTAGTATACTAACCATATACATTAAGAAAAGCACAAAAAATCCATATAGCGGTATTTTGATATAATTCTTTAGCAACAGCACGATAATATTCATCAGGAGGAATTATTTTAATACAAGTAAATTTATCTTTATTTTTTCTCCAAGTAAAACATTTTTTCCAATTTTCTAATTGCTTTTTCTAAAATTTCTTTTGAGATGGAGAAGAGTAATTAGGTTCATCCAGCAATTTGCAAAGTTCTTTATAACTATTGACAGTAGAAACATTAGATAGTTTTTCCTAAACTCTAAGATAAAGGCTCTATTTCTATTCAGCCATAAATTATCTCCTTTACATAGTAGTATTAATAGTTGCACAATATGGCGAATTCTATTAACCCATATATAGTATAATACATAAAAGTCAACCTGTCAAGCACTTTTTCAAAAATAATTTTAAAACAAAAAATAAACTTGCTTATCCGATATGAGATAAACAAGTTTAAAATAAATAATATTTATTATCTAAGCTGATAATTTTTTTCAAGAAAACGCTCAGAATTAGAAATATATCTTTCCGTAATATCTTCCGCAGCAAAGACCTGAATGCAAAGGAACTGAACAGATTTTAACTTTCTTCTTGGAAAAGCAAAATCAGGATTGTTGTTAATGTCTTTTAAGATATCTGTAAGCCATCTTCTTGCATCATCAATAGTTTTAAATCTTTTTGCTTGGTCGAAAGAACGGAAAGGAGAAGGAAGAGAAAGGACATAGCCAGCATAAGTGGTACGAATTTTATCTTTTTCATAATAAGTAAATTCAATGATAAACTGATTCTTCATTTTATTCTCCTTTAAATCTTCTCCACATCTTCGTTATTAATGACAATTTTGGAAATATAAACAGAAGAATCTTCTCTTTCAATAGAAACCTTAAAGTAACTAGTATGCTTTTCATAAAAATTCTTAGCTGCTTCGACGCTATCAAATTTTTCAGCTTCATTGAAGTCACAATAAAAATAAGGCCACCAATTATAACCAACCATATTATAACCAGCATAAGTGGTCTGAACGAAGTTGCGATAATCCTTCCAAACAAACTTAATAACATAATAGGTCACAGATTTAGACTGTACAGTTAATTTACTTTTTTCACTTTCCCAATTGCATCGAGTACATGTTAATCGACCATAGTAAGCATTAAATTCAGCGATAGCACCGCACTGAGGGCAAATTTTGCACATATTACTTCACCAGTTTCCTTTTTTTGAAGTCTTACGAATCTTTTCTTTTTGTACTTACAGTATAGCAAATTACAAAACAAAAGTCAAGTATTTAATAAAAAAGAAGAGCCAAAATGACTCTTCTTTATAATATCATTACAATTTTTTTGCGTGGGTTGAAATAGCGCAACTATTATTAAAAACTTCCTTTTTCCATGATGGCCATGAAATATCGGCAGTTTTTCGAGTTGTATTATAAACCGAGGAATAATTTTTAACCTTTTCAGATGATGGTAGTGTGCCTTTCAATTTGTTCTATCTTTCTTCAAGTTCTCTTCTATTTTTTTCTTCTTGAGTTTCATTAAGATGATACAAAATAATATCATCAAGGGCTTCGATAACTTCATTCAGCTTATAAACAATGTCCATAGTAAGTTTAGTATTTGTTTCATAATAAGCAGAACCAGTAAGATTAAGTTTACTAAGATACTTGGGAAGTGAATCAGTACTACCAGTTTTTCTGTTTGATGAAGGTGTTACACTATCTGTTGTAGGTGTATTATTATCTTTTTTGTTATCCTTAAAGTTATTTATATACTTATCAAGATAAGGAAACTATTTAAGATTATCTTTACTTAACTTATAAACAGAATCAATACGAGCCATTTCCTTAACGCAATTAAGGTCAGACATAAGATAGTTACCAATACGCTTGTAATGGGTTTCATAAGGATAAGTTAAGCCAATTTCTTCATTTCCCATAAAATGTTTAAGTGTCTTGTCATTAGAAGAAACGATAATTGGTGTCCAATAATAATAACAATATCTATCAGTATACCCAATACGAGAAATATAGCCAACAGATTCTCCCTTAGTATAGACAACATCACCGAGCTTAAAGACAGGCTTAGGCTTTTCTACATCAGTGTTGTTAACTTTATTCTTTTTAGTATCAACCTCATTATTATCAACGGTAATAACAGAATTATTGTTTACTTTAAGAGTTTCCGTTTTATTTTCGGGTTCTTTTTTAGATTCTTTTACCTTAACTTCATCATCTTTATGGTTTTCTCTCCACCAATTTCTAAAATCACAAAAGGCTTTCTTAGAAAAATCAGAGGCCGAATAAAAAGTGTCCACCACTCGCGTACAAATTTCATCCAAATCCTCATCAGAGAAGCCAGTAAATTTCTTAACAGAATCTTTATACTTATTTTTAGCAGTATTTGTATGGGTTTCAATAAAGTCATCAATTTTTTTGAGAGCTTCATCGAGTTCTTCCTGCGAATAAAATGCGGATTTTAATTGGGTATCGACATCCGTTTTTCCCTTATTTTTAGGGAAGTAATTTTTTTCGTTTTCGGTCATTTTTTTGTCCTCTTTTGGGAGACAGTTAACACATTTTTCTCGAATCTTGTCTCCATCATAATAATCACGTTTTTCAAATTTGTTTTTTAATTCATTTAAAGTCCTGATAGTAGAAATTTTTTCGTTATTTTCTTCGTAAATCTTATCTGCTTCTTGGGTTAAAAGAAACAAAGCATACATATCCGATGTTTCTTCTTTTGTAATGGGAACCATTGTATCAAGAATATACCAAAGCGTATTATAATTTTGAACGAAAGTTCCAGCATTCCAATCTTCAACATCGGGAATCTCAACAGCAATATTATTAATATAAAAATAATATTTGCGAGCAAGGTCATAACGAGTTAATTTTTCGTACTCTCCATTATTATAGCCTGAGCCAGATTTATTGCTAATACGACAAATATTAATTCTTATTTTACGACCAATGCAAGTTTCCCAAGAAGTTACTTTCCAAAAATCGCGAAATCTATCAACTAATATGTCTCCAACTTCAATATTTTCCCAAACATATTGAGCAAAAGCTACTGGGTTAGTGGGGAAATCATTATTTTTCATATTATTCTCCTTTACTTAATGGGAGTACCCTTAAAATCAACAATGTCTGTAGGAATATCATTGGTGTCGTACTCAATCTTAACACCAGTGTTCTTATAAGGAGCATCCTTAAGAGTAAGCTTCTTATCAATCATAGGAGTCAAATCAAAATACTCTTCAATTTCCTTGTCAGTAAGAAGAAGAGCACCAGTAAGAGCACCCACAATCAAATAAAGAGAGTCTTTGTGATTATCCTGAGACTTAAGCTCTGTAGAGAAGATAGCACATTGAGTATCATTTTCCTTGAGAATGTACTTGACATTATTAGGATTATCACTATCTTTAGTATCAGGAGTGGGAAGGTTCTTCTTACAGGTCAACTTAGGAAATTCCTTCTGGCGAGCAAGAAGTGTGTAATTAAGAGAAGCTCCCTTTCGAGCTTTGAAATTGCGTGCCATACGAGATTTAGGCATTATAGTTATCTCCTTTTTAAATTAATTTATTTTAAATCCAGTAATTATAATAATTATTATGTACTCTTTCTTTTTCGGTAGCAATAGAATTAGAATTGAAATTTAATATTGAATTAACTGCATTAATAGACAAATGAAGTTTGTGAATTGTAACCACTGTTTGTCTTATTTCATCACAATTTTCTGGATTATTTATAATATTATGTTGGTTTAAGGTGCGCCAAATACAAGATTCTTTTTCATATTTATCAAAAGTAATACGAATTGTTAAATAATCTAAAAAAGCAAATGCAAATTGTAAATCGTGCCAATGACGAGTAATATAAAATCCTAAACTTCCAAAATAATTGTTACAATTTTTGTTTTTACCGTTTAATGCGCGTTCAAATGCTTGAGTAATAACAACCTCATTTTCTTCAAAAAATATTTTTCTTTCGATAATACTAGACCAAGTAATATGGAAAGATTTACCATTTAATAGGTTGTTGTAAGATGCACCATCATTAAGATAAGTAAAAGGTTGTGGCAGCTTTCCACCTGTTTTTGCATTCCATAATGAAGCATCACTTACAAGAGACACAAGCCAACTTGGTTGCCATACAATCAACTCATTGTAATATTCAAGGATAACATCAAATTTTTTAGAAATATTCCAAAGAATCATCCAATCATTTTTACTCTTAGGTTTTTTATAAACTGCTTCTCCAAAATCTACCTTTTCCAAATCCTTAACTAAGCAAGTCATAGCCGCAATAAATTGGACAATATTATGTCTGTTAGGCTTTTCTCCTTTAGAAAGAATTCTTTCCTTTTCAACTTGATATTCATCCATACCATACATATCCAAATAAATCATGTAGCTGTCCTCAATAATTCAATACATTCTGCAACAACTCTGTGAGCATTTTCACGCAAAGTTCTGTCAAATTCTCCTTCAATTTCTCCCCCAATGATTTCAGCAGCAATATTATTAAATATTGTGGGACGAATGGTTTCAAACAAATTAATTCCTTCTCCCCCTCTAGCAAGAGTTAAATCGGTTGTAACAGGGAAGAGAGGATTATTAGTACCAACGGCTGTAACAGGGACAAAAGGATTATAAATAACTTGGGTATAAAGAAAACAGCGGGAACAATAATGTCTTTAAACTGAGAAAAAGTAGTTTTCATGACGTAGCACCCTTTATATGGAGACATGGGATTGCCATTGATAGGTCCACCGATTATATGGTAATTTCCAAAAACGAACTTCTTAGTAAATTCGTTTACAAGAATACCAAAAATAGAAGTCGCAGGTTCTCCATATTGGTCTTCATACTTTTGAACAGACCATGGGAAATGTTCTTCAATATATTTAGCATTATAAAGCTTACCAATCATATTTTATCTCCTTTCAATTTCACCAAAATTAATAACTATGCGAGGGCAATCTTCTGTAAGAGCCAGATTGATAAACTTAACAGAAAGAATTGTAAGCAATTCTCTTTGCATATTCGAGAGTCCATTGATATTTCTTTTGCAAAATTTATTACGATAAGGTTCAAGAGGGCTATCATCCAGAATATAGCCACGCTTATAAAAGTCTTTAAGAGCAAACCAAAGCTCAAGAAGTTCCTTATAAGAAAGACCATTAAAATGATTATTCTTGAGAATATCATCATCATACATGGGGTCTTTATTCTTTGCGTATGTTAGTTCCTCAGTTTCAACATAATTATCATCCATTGTTAGTCCTCCTTTGAAATAGTGGGTTCATCACCAGAAATCGGCTTCGTATTACGCATACGAGTTCTTTTTACCGTATATTTTTTATGACAGTAGAAACAAGGGACTTTATAATTCCCATTCCAGCCGACCATATTAGCTCTTCCGCAATGAGGGCAATCAATAATGCCCAGCACAGGTTTGTTAGCCATTAGATTTCCTCCTTTGTAACTTCCTTATCGTCGGCATCTTCAATTCTAATGATAAAGGTCTTAGATATAAAAGGCGAGTCTTTATCATAAAATTTAACAACAAGACCAGCATCATTTTCAGGTTTGTAATGAAAATCAACATAGTCTCCGCCAAGAATTGCATTCTCACCAAAGAGAGCTTTGACAATATCTTTTCTCAAATCTTCCTGAGTGTATGCGATAAGATTTTCAATTCGTTTCATAAAATAACAGTTCCTTTCTTTTTAGAACGCTTCCTCAACTTCATCAATCATAATACGAAAAGTCTTAGTAAGATTAGGTTGGTCTTTATCTTGCACCTTAACAAAAAGTCCAGCGCGATTATCATCATCATAATGGAAGTCGATATAATCCTCGTGGAGAGTGGCATTCTCACCAAAGAGAGCCTTAATGATATCTTTTCTCAAATCTTCCTGATAATACCACAGAACTTTATCAACCTTTTTCATAGAATAACAGCTCCTTTCTTTACTGTAGTTACATTATAGCAAGTAAGAAAGAAGCTGTCAAGTGTTTATTAAATTTTAGTAGGAAATATCAATCAAAGATATCAATATCACTACGAGGACAATAGGAACGAGATTCTTCAAGTGTCTTTTTAGCTCGATTGTTAGCGGCATTAATTTTTTCAACAATCAAACTGCAATTTTCAAGCTTATTGATAATTTCCATTTGTTCTTTAACAGTACGTCTTGCAATGAGGACATCTTGAAGCTTTTTAAAGATAAGATAGCCATTGCAAGCATCAAGGTGAGAGAACTCAATGTAATGAAGAATATCAATTACTTGAGCATTATAATCACCCAGTTGTGTTGCTAAATCTTCATTAGACGGAAGAGAATTGATGGCAGAAGTGATATTTTCAAAAGTCTTTGACATAGCTTCCAAAGAAGGAAGAATTTTATTTCTGGAATATTCACTTGCCTGATATCTCTTGTTTGAATCTTTAACAGGAAGTTCATCACCATCAATCATTGCTTTTGCGCAATTAGAATGGGAAACAGTAGGTGAAACCGAATCCTTAAATTCCATTTCGATAGGATTTCCATTTGTGACAGGTGCTTCACCTAAGCTTTCTTGCAAACTAAGAACTGCTTTAGAAACACTTAAAAGAATCAATCCTTTGTTTGCTACATTAGAGACAAGTTTATCATATACCAGATTGCCAGTTTCGGTGTGATAGATGGAAAATACACGGTTTGATAAAAACTTGTCAACAATAGAATGATTGAGAACAATGTTGGCAGCTTTGTCAACATCCTTAAACAAATGTTTCTTGTCAGGATTTGAAACATAGCTGTACTGATTGCCAACAAACTGAATATAAGAGTTAGTTGTGGTTTCTTTTAGATAAAAGCTCATATCAGCCTTATCTCCTTTCAATCTTGATACAATAATTATATCAAGATAAAAGGATTATTTCAAGGGTTTATTAACAAATTTTTTCGGGGTCATCAATAGAATAATGAATTCCAATTACAAGAAATTCATCACGATGAGAAAGATAAAGTAAACGAATTATTCTTTCTCCAAGATAAATTTCTTCGTCTGCATCAAGCAACATATATCTCTCATGTTCAGGGTTAATTTCATAAATATCTGTTCTAATTTCTGTAATGGTTTTAAGTTCATTTTCAGACAAAGGATTATCACCTTTATTATCCATAACAGAAATTTCATTCAAAGGAACAAAGTTTCCAAGCAAGGGAGAGTTATTAGAAGTTAAACAAATTCCAATTTTAGTGTCACCATGCCAAACAGTACTTGTCCCTCTAAGACCAATAGGCATAGCAAAAATATTATTAGTCATCTAAAATTTTCCTTCCGCAATAAGGACAGAAATTCATATCTGAATGCAACTGTTCTCCACATTCAGAACAAACTTCAAAGGTTCGAGCAATATTATAGCGTCCATCTTTTTGATATGTAGCTACAGATTTCTTCCTGCATGTTACTTTACTACCTACTCCAAAGCCAAGTGTATTCAATTGGTCTTCTACAAGGTCTCTCTCCCACGCAACTTGTTCATAGACACCATAAGAAACGGTATCAGGATGTTCTTTATTATTCATTAATACAAATCCTCCGAGTAAAGTTCTGTTTCTTTATGCTGTTCTTTAAAGTAAATAAGAGAAGCAGGAAGAGAATCTTTTACAATTTTAAAAGCTTCTTCTCTTGAATGAAATTTTCCATTGTTGTCAATAAAACCTTCTTCTTTGTTCCAATCACCACGAAAATAATTTCCAGCTAATATAAAATTAAGATAAGCAAACTGCTTGTATCCGTCACTATGACGAATACAAGGAAGAACAATAATGTTGTCTTCATCTGCTTTGCTTGTAAATTTAATAGCAGCACAAACAATTTTTGACATATTATACCTCAATTACAGCCGTTTTTCATAAAAGAACCACAAGCGGGACAATAAGGATTACTGATTGCGTAACCACCCCATTTAGTAATTGTGGTTCTAATTTTTCCTCTGCGTTTACAACGAGAACAAGTTGCAATTTCTGTGTTAAAATCAATGTCATACCAACGGTTTTCTTCGGGCGAAACAACTTTAGATTTAATATGCTTAATTTTCATATCAAAGCTCCATTTCTTCAACAGGAAAAATTTGATTCTTCATACCATTATCTTTAGGAATAGCTACAAATTTACCATAGCTGTCAGGATTGTAGGCATTCCTATCTCCATACCAGCAACCCATAAAAATGCCAAAGGCTTTCTGATATCTATTGTAAAACACTCTTCCCATATAGGAATATTTCTTCCCCTTGATTTCGTAAAGATTGCCAGTGATAATATTATTACCGTTGGCATCGAGGAGAGAAGTTACAACGCCGCAATTTTCTCTCTTGTCGCGAGGGGGTTCTCTGCGTCCCTTTTTAATACGTTCCATTAATAGCGTTCCTTCCATTCATAAGTATATATAAATTTAGAAATAAGTTCTTTATGCCCTTTGTAATTAATGAATCTCTTTTCTCCGATGCCGATAAAAACAGATTTAATTTTACCGATTTTCTTTACTTGGACAGGCTTTTTAATCCAACGTTCACCGGTAATAACGGCATCAATTACACGGGTTTTACATGAATAGCCTTTTAACTTTTGGTTAACAGGAGTATATACATAATATTCTATACCAATGTCCTGTAAAGCTGAAAGGCAACCTTTAATAGTAGGAGAAAAACAAACTCTTGGAATAGAAACATCCTCATTCCAAGAAACAGCGTGCTTAGGAATTCTTGGGGTTAAAATTGTAAGATTAGGGTCTTGAGACAGATGATACAGCATCAAAAAACAACTCCTTATTTTTGATATTTAAATAATACCAAAAGAATAAAGAGTTGTCAAGTATTTAATCTTTTTTCTTACCAAGAATTGCAAGCAAACGAACAAAGATATTAATAATATCAAGATAAAGGTCTGTTGCACAACTAATGGCATTATAAGGTGTAGCCGCATACCTCTGAGAACAATACCAATCATAGCCAATATAAAGAGAAAACAATGCTACAACTGCATAATCAATTACATGACCTTCATATCCAAGAAAGAGCACTAAAATTCCCTCAATAAAAATAATACTAATTAAAGATACAAGAAGGATATGTCCAAGAGAGCAAAAATACTCTGGAAATACTGTGCTAACGACAATCATAATTACTACAATAATAGCAGTAAGAAGACATACATAACTAATACTCAACGCTGCATACTGGCTCACATAAACGCTTAGAAGTGCTCCAATGGGCAAACAAATAAGATTAAACCCGAGGAAAGCAACTACAGCGTTTTCTGTGCCACTAATAATAATAGCTCCAAGAAAAGCCAAAGCAAAATAACCCAGAATAAAGAGAAGAGGATGAGACGATACAAAGTTAAAAACCTGTGTTTCAAGGAACATACAGATGAAGAAATTACAAATCAATCCCCAAAGAATAGTATATCCCATGAGAGCGTTAAATCCCGCATCACTCATTTGCATATCTTCTGGCATACAGTCAAAAGCAATTCTATCTTCTTTTAAATTAAAGCCGTTATTCATTCTTAGTTTCCTTTTCTTTTTCTAATTTCTTCTTCCACATTTTCAAGTAATCATCAAGGTCAAGGAAAGAAATATTATTAGCTAACCCCTCTTTAATTTTATCCATCATCATTTTTGCCAAACAATACTCATCTTCGCTAAAAACTCCCAAACTACAAGAAGATTTATCATTAAGCTCAATAGTAAGAGAATAAACAGAAGGAGAAATTTCCCAGCCAAAATCTCTACAGACAGTAATGTGAATAGCTCTCCAACCCATATATAAATTGATAATTTGATTATCATAGCAAATAATCATTTAGATTACCTCCTCAAGTTTGTTTTCGGAGATATCTACAATAGAAGAATTCTTTGTAATAGCAACACGAATTTTAGAGAAAGCCTTTTTTGCAAGGTCTTTATTTGCATACTTCAAAAGATAATTTGCACTAGGCAAGCCAATCATAACATCTCTTTCATTAATTCTTATAAAGCTAATCTTGTCAGAATTAAACAAACAATTATCACTACAAATAAACATTAATTATTCTCCCTAGAATTTTTTAATTAAATAAAAGAAATCTTTTATTTAAAAACCTACTTGGTCATTTTCATAATTGCGATACCAACGCAACTTTTGTTTGTCAAGATTTTCCTTGACTTTTTTAGAGGTTTCTGCCGCTTTGTTAATTTCTTCCTTGGATTGCTTTTTGAGAATTTCAATATCTTCCTGAGCGCTTTCAAGAATAAGTCTGAGATTTTTTACTTCTTTTTCTTGAGTTTCTTGGGTCTTTTTATTTTTAAGATATTTGTGACGCCAACGAGAATATTTTAGATTACCAATAAAACCAAAATCTACATAAATATCTTTAGTACAAAAAGAATCTAAGTCCCAGTGTTGGCTAAGAACTACTACATCTCCGTGCAGGTAATTATGTTTACCAATTCTGCAATGTGGAAGACAACCCAAGCCCCATTTCTTAGTGTTTAAACAATAGATATCGTACCACTTATCAAAATCCATCTTGGTACATTCTTCACGTTCGCGCTTTTCATTGATATCATCTAAATCAGCCTTAAAGATTCCTTTTAAAATAAGTGGACCAAGCAAAAGAAACCAAAGAAACCAAATAAAAAGTCCAACCAAAGTAACTAAAAGTAAAATCATAGCAATTTTTAATAGTGGCATATCAATTCTCCCATTTATCAGTAGATTTTAATTCAATTTCTTTATTTAAATAAGATTCTTCGTTTAAATAAGACTTTCGAATCTTATCTGTCTCTTCTTTGGCTTTCTTTTGAATTTTATTAATATCTCCTTGAACAGCTTCGAGAATATATCTTAAATTATCTTGAGAGCTTTGAGTAGCTTTATTCTTTTTATACTTATTTTTCATGTTATGCTTAAAAAGAACATATCTAATATTTCCAATAAAACCAAAGTTAATATAAACTGTATCCCAATGACCTTTTTTATCTCTAATTGTTCGCTTAGGAGCAAACCATGTTAATCTCCATTCATCAGGAGCTAAAATATAATATTTTTTCCATTCGTTAAACTTTAAATGCGTCCAACTACGCCAATCTTTGCGATATTCTTTAATCCAATCAATTATTGTGTTTTGATATCCATCATCTTCATCTTTATAAACAATATGGGCAAGATAAAAAGAAAATATAACAAATACAATAAAAAGGAATCCGCTAATAACATACAAAATTTCAAACATAAAAACACCTCTCTTTTTTAGTACATTTAATATACCACAAAAGAAAGGTGTTGTCAACTATTTATTAAATTAAATTGTTAGTTTTCCTTAGATTTAATGCTAATAATTGAATCAATTTTTCTAACAAAGACAGAAAATCCGTAATATTCATTAATTATATCACATAAATCTTTAAAAAGTTGGTAGTTAATTACAGTTAAATACTGTGGATGAGTAGTGCAAATATAAACATTTTGATACTCATAGTCATAACTGATAAAGAAAGTATCAGTTAAAGTAGCCAGAGTTTCATCTTGGTCAATAATACGCTGAATAAAATCTGCAATTTCCTAATCAATAGGAGAGGTGATATCAGAAATCACTTCATACTTCTTCTCGTTCATTATTTTTTTCCTCGTTTAAATATTCATCTAATTCGCTTAAATATTCATCTAATACACTATCAACATTACCACTTACAAAGATAATAGGAGGGTCTTCTTTGGAATAGGGGTAAGAAGTAGAATTAAGATATTTATAGTCTTTAGACATTACACAAGCCCAATGATTTAGATGGGGTACATAAATAAGATTAGAAAAGCCCCAGTTATAAAATAAATCAAGTTCTCTCGTAGTAAAATTTAACCTGTAAGCTTCATGTTTATAATATTCAGATTTCTTTTTGTCGTTTGTTTTATTAGAAGCTATAAGATAACCTTTTAAAATTTCTTCAATTTTAAGACAAGTATCAAAAATTTTCATTATTCCTCCACATAGCAGATATAACAATTATATCCCTTTTCAGCTAAATCTGCTTTAACCTTTTCAGCACCAGATTTTTTAGCAAAGAATCCTACTTGAACTTTATAGAGCTTAGTTTTTGAGTCTTGAATACAAAAAGCAGTTGAATAATCAATTACGCCAGTAAGAGTTCTAATTTCATTTCTATAAGTAATTGCACGAGTTGAATTACTAAAAGCTCCTAACTGACAACGATAACCAGTTTTCTTAGGACGATTTTCTTCTTTCTTGTCAGCCTTATCTTGCTTCTTTTCTTCTGTTTCTGCTTTTTCTCTTTCAGCGTTAGAGCGAAGCCAGAAAGCGAGAATAGAATCAACAGGTCTTAACCAACCAGATGCAGAAAGGCGTTTTCCTTCAAAGTTTGTATAAGTAGAATTACCACCATCTTGATTGCAACAATAGTCTACATCAGGGAAAAGAGATTTAATAAGGTTTTGAGCAGTGGAAAGTTTCATACCACCAGACACAACAGAAACAATAAAATACTTTTCATTCTTAGGATTGCCATCTGTCTTTGTCCAACCGAACATCTGTCTTTTAGCTTCATAGTCAATGTCAGCATAGTTTTTTACAGATTGAGGCTGCTTATTTTTAAATAAAGCAGGATATTCTGTGCCAAAATCTCTCCAACCAACGCCATTGTTAAATACGCCATTCATAATCTTTCCAAAATTTGTAATACCCCAACCATTAGAGAAATTGCCATCCTTGGCATAAACAGTGTTATTACTTTTTAAATTCCAGATAGAAGTTCCGCTAGCAGTATCAAAGAAGAAAGCATTTGTTACAACATCAGGCTTATAGCCATAAAGGTTATACATTTTTTCTGGACTTAGCTTTGGTTGAGTACAGATATCAATACTTGCGCTCTTTAATTCGCTTTTAGGCCAATCAATTACCACCACATTATTATAAGTCACGCCTCTTACAATAGGATGATACCAACGAAGCAAAGAATTATTTTTACCATAATGATACTAAACAGTTGCCATATTATCTCCATTCTTCTGTATATTTCAACAGATTTATTTAAATTAAAATAAAGGACAGATATCCTTTTCTATGATTAGTTTAGCATAAGAAAGAATATCTGTCAATATTTAAGTTGTTAAATTTTTATGAATTAGGTATCGGGAATGGTGTCGATTTTGTCTTCTGGCTTCTTTTTCTTGTTATAAGTGCGTTTGGGCTTGTTTTCCTTTGCCGCTTCAATGGTGTGACCTTCTTTAGAAAGATAGATATTCATAACAGGGACAAGCTTAAGTTCTTCAATAGTAATACTTGTCCAGTCATAATAGGCAGGAGGAAGGGTTTCCTCATCAAAATGGAATTTAAACCACTTTTCTGCTGAAAGGGGACAACTAAAACGTCTTGCCTTATCGAAGTCAACAAAGAAACCAGCAAGACCAAGATAATCTTCTCCTGCAAAAAGAGTCTTAATTTCAGAATCTCGATTAGCCTTAATAGTAATATAGTAAGCAGGGTGATTCTTAAGAGGAAGCATATTAATCTCCTTTAATGCATGATAGTATACTTACTACCAATTTCTACCTTGATAATCTTCGCATAATTAAAGTCATATTCCTTGGTATAAGTTTTGTTTTCAAGGAAAAACTTCTTGTTCTTACTCCACCATTCCTTAGCATCTTTTTCGGTATCAAAAGAATAACAGGAAAGAGTAAATTGTTCTGCAATGAGATAAGGGATATTTGCCCAACCTCTATTAGCGAAACCATAAGAAGGTGATTCACCATAGTTAAGAGGAAGCTTCTTTCTAGGAATACCAATGCAGTAATAGGTTTCCATATTAGAATGAGCAAGACCGTTATCAGTAATATTAAATACCATTTTTATTCTTATCCCTTTCCGCAATTTGAGCCTTAATATTTTCAATACGTGACTTTTTCTGTCTTAAAGTTTCTTTTGTGTCTTCAACTCTATTGGCATAATATTCAAAGCTGGTTTGCAAACGCTTAAAAGTTTTCTCCTCTTCATCATAAGCGTGTTCAGCTTTAGCCAATGCTTCATCAAGAGAATCTCTAACAGGAAAATTATCAGCGAAAGAAATTTTCCCATCCTTGGGGATATATACAAAGAAATGTCTGCTATTAAGACTAGCAAGAGGGTTGTTTCGTCTCCAACTCATATACTTTTCGTAAGATTCAAAGACGTAATTTTGATAAGAATTTTTTCTAATTGTAATTACTTCTGTAGAACCTGATACTCGACAGACATAAAAATCTTTGTTTTCATAAACGACGGGATACACAGAAATAGACTTAATATCATGATGAATTTCAACAATCTTTCCGTGCTCCCAAGGCTTCATAGCTTCATAGTTATCCATGTTAAACCTCCTTAAAAGTTTTCAGGGGAAGTGTGATATTTATTATCCATTAGCGCGCGATTAAAAATACGCTCATCTCGGACAACAGAAAAATAGTGGTCGAGATATTGAGGAGCATTAGGAATATGACAGGGGTTGTTGTAGGATTTAACAGCTTTAACAAAATTGTCAATCAATCTTTCGCTATTAGGGTCAGCTTTAAATTCTCCAATAAATGCCAAAGCCTCTCCTGCGGAATGAGCGCAAAGAATATTGTCCGCTTCACAATCTTGAGCAAAGAAATAGTTGAAAACAAAATGAAAAATATTTCGTTCGATATAGTAAACGCACTTATACTGATTAAATTCAACCACAAAAACGGGATAGTAGGTAACAGTTTTATTTTCTTTTCCGTTAACTCCAGCGTTATAAATCATAATACCACCTCAAATATTTTTTAATTCGATTACAGTTTTAAGTGTGCAAGCATTTTTACCAGCGAATACGAAGACAAAACCTTTGTGGTAATAAATACGCTCGCTGTTAGACTTGGTGCGGAAACGACGCTTAAAAGCATACATTTCTTCATTGGTTAGCCCAATCTTTTCGTAGTTGTAAATAGTTACAGCATCAAGATTGATACCTTTGTTACGAGCATTGCAAGCTAATTGGCGAAGCTCTCTTTCATTCTTAATACCCAATCTTTCCAAACCACGGTCACGAGAGTGGAAAGTGAGCTTGATTTTATCCGAACCAATCTTATTATGAAAATTACGATTATACATTTAAACAACTCCTTTCAATGGATTCACTTCATGTTTAAAGTATACCAAACTTAAAAGGAGTTGTCAAGTGTTTATTAAATTGATTCTGGGAATACTAATCTTTCTCTAAGAGCTGTATACTCTTTTAAAATCTGGTTGTAATTGTTAATAGCTTCTTTTATTTCTTCTTCTGCGGAATTAATATTAAGAACTTCAAAAGTAGTATTATCTCCACCATTATCAATTTTCAATCCAATAAGATAATACTTCTGGTCTTTTTTCTGTTCTAAGCAAGCTTGAGCCAAAGTCTTTTTTTGCCAAGAGCTAATATAAATTCTTAAAAAATATTCGATATAACTAATAAGATAAATAGGAGTAGCTTCTTCACCCATGATAAACCAATATTCTTTTTCATCTTCGTAAAGATTAGGAATCAAAAATAAACGCTCCCTCATCACACCACGAATACTTTCTCTTTTTTCATAAGCAAAACATTCTTCTTCGGTAGAGAATCTACGACCGTCTTCTGCAACCCAATATGTTTTTTCTTGGGCAGGAATTGTTTCTTTTTCAATTTTCATATCAATTAAGCCCCTTCAAAATCTTTAATTACTTTATAATAAAATTCATCTTTTAATTCATCAGAAATTAACCCCATCTTGTGAATGTGATTGTTAAGTTTAATGCAAGCTAATTTCATAAATTTTTCGTAATTAAATATCCATGTCCAACCTAAAATAATATTAATGATTGGAAGAGCACTTAGAATAAGAATTTGAATGATTGACATTGCAGAACCAGTACCAGCACTGGAAAGTTTAATATCAATATTCCTTGCATTAAAAAAGTCGTTTACATATTTGGTAATCTCTTTAACAAGATAAAAGAAAACCAAAACATCCAAAATAAAAACAAATCGCCAAAGGTTAATAATAATTTTAAGAATCATTTGTTTTTGTTTCTTTCTCCTTTACTTCTTCAACTTCTTTTGGGGCTTCTTTAAATTTTTTACAAAGATAAGATAAATGCCCCATGGAATTATAGGTGAATCCACTTTCAGGATGTCTTACACAATCCTTCCATGGGCATTTCTTTTCATCACAACCAGTAAAAGGAAGTAAAGATATCTATCTATCACTTTTTGGAATATACATTTTTTCTCCTACACACATTATTTAATTATCCCTTAATTTGAATGTAAGGGATAGAATCAGGACCACAATCAAAGTCCCATCCATTTTCAACAATTTTTTCAAGAAAAGTTTTACTGTTTGTTAACTTCCAAACAATAGGGCTACAGCAATTTTTATGAATAAAGTAATAAGGATGCTTGATTTTCTTTTCACGACCAACAGCAAAAAGACGCCCCATAATAACATTAAAGAAATAACTTACATCGTTATCTTTAAAAAGCTGATTCCAAATTTCTGCATCTACTTTTGCTTTTGCGCTGGTAATATCAACCCAAGAACCATCTTCATTCTTCTGAAAAACAAGGTCGTATCCTCTACATTTACAAAGCACTTTAAATTGCTTATCATTAGTTAGAATTTTCTATAAAGTCGGACTGAGTTGAAATTTTTCAAAACGAGCCACGCTACAACCTAAGCTGGAATTATGGTCAAGACGTTCCTCGATATAGCCAAAAAGTTTAGTAATGTTGGCTTTTTTATTAATGTTCTTGTATTCTTCAAGATATTCCTGTTTAGTAAACATAATTTAACAACTCTCCTTACTTTTTCGATTTGTATTTATATAATACTACAAGCAAAGAGAGTTGTCAAGTGGTTATTAAGTTTTTTTACCAATTTTATAAGGATACAATTTTAATTCTTCTGGTAAGTCTTTGTATTGGATAGCTTTTTCTTCAATTAGATAAGAATAATTTTTAAGATTTTTACTTCCGCAATAAGGGCAATAAGTAAATTCTCTTTCAGGAGAGTATCTTGTAATAAATTCTGGATTAGACAAAGTGGAGGTAGCATGAAGATATTCTCTACAATTTAAGCAGTAAGAATAAAAAGCTCCATCATTGATAAATTTAATTACAAGCCAGTCTCCATTACGGAATAGAACTTTAAAACGAGGGTCATTATCATTATATTGATAATCACTGAATTTCGCTTGCCTTATCTTCTTCCTTTGTTTCTTCGACATTTTCTTCATCCTTTACTTCAGCCTCAGCAGAATTTTCTGTAGCAGTCTGAGGAAGTCCACTACCCATCATTCCTGCCATAGCGCTCATCATATCAGCCATACCACTAGGATTATTCTGAACAGTGTTATAAGAAGTTCTAAGGAGTTTATAAAACATAATCACGCAATCAGCAAAACCGTATTCTTCATTGAGCTTTGTTTGAATTGCAGTAATATCATCCATGCTGTCAATCTCTTTATCAAGAGTGCGTTCTTCATTACCATAAGTTGTAATAGTTGCTTCTGGTTTCAAGCCCATATATACAATATAATAAGTATGGCTTTTCTTCAAATTCACTTTAAATTAACTCCTTTTAATATATACACTAGCAGTAGTCTCTTGCATTAAATATGCTACTGTAGTATTAGTTTTATTTGCAATAATTAGGTAATCTCTCCATGTTAAGAAAAATCTCTTATGAAAAATCTTTCTTACATCTTTTTCTGACCTATTTAAAAATTCAGCCCACTGCTTATATGAATAAGGACTTGCTTTCATTACTTCACTTGCTCGCTTTAATTTATCCATATAAGGTTTATTAGGATGAATATAATAGAATTTAATATAATACCAAAAACCAAGAAGTTTATTTTTAAAATTTTTCATGGCTTCTTTTTCCATTATTCGAACGTATTTTTAAGAATTGCTTTTTTGAAGAAATTCTTCCACATTCTTTAAACAATTACTACATAAATCATAAGATTGATAATCGTCCCAAATTTCGCCGCCACGTTCAAAATGTCTTTTAATTTTTAAAACCTTCATATTGAAAAGATTTGAAATAGGCATTCCGCATCTATCACAAAAACATTTAGTTGCCATCTTGTTTTTCTCCTTTGTAGTATTTTTTCAATTATTTACTAATCCTGTCTGCAATCGTACTTGCTACAAAACTATCTGGTTTAACAGTTGGTTCGTAACCAGCACCTTTCAACCATCCAACAATTTCTGGAATTACTTGACCACTTGGTCCAGCATATCCAGCATCTACATGAATTCCAATGCTAGTATACTTTTCATAGTCAAAATTCTCTTGTATAGACAAAGTTGTTAATTCATCAATTAGCTGGTCAGCATAAGCAATGCTTAATTCAGTTTCTTTGTGGATTTTAACTTTCAAGTTTAAAATAATGGGTAATTTTTGAATTTCATAGAAGAACTTACCACCTTTGCCATCGGTATAGACAGCAATAACAATGACGGCTTTAGTTTCATCTTTGTGATTTTGACTATCAGTACCAATGACAATATGATTATGTTCTGCTACATCTGTACGGTTTCTAATATAGTCAAAAATAATTTCGGCTATTTGGCGCATATTTACTCGTCCATATGTCGGACTAATCATATTATCATTCCTTTGTTTTATTTTTAATGGTGTACAATAGTGTTAATTACTTCAACTAACTGGTTCAAATGCTCCACTGTCTTAGCAGGAAATTTATAAAGTTTACCATTGCTAAGGAATGAATTCATTTTTAATCCAGAATCAGAAGCCCACCAAAATTCTTCTTCTTTAAAAGGAGAAACATTAATGCTCTCTTTTTTGGATTCTTTGTTTTCCTTAAACTCTTTTTTATCCTTTTTAGTAGGAGGAGTTAAATCTTCAATCTCTTCAATTTCATAATCATTTTCATTGAAGAACCAGTCAGCAGTACACTTTGCTTCAAAGCGTGTCTTAAAAGGACGAGCATCTTCCTTCTTACCAAAAGTACATTCATCATAATGCAAACCAAAAGCACTACAATAATAATTTTGTCCATCTTTAGGAAGGTTATGTCTTACATTAGATTTGACACGAATAATGTAAAGTTTACTTAACTTATTCTTTTCTTTGAGATTTTCATTCAACAAAGTGCCACATACAGGGCAATAATTAGCATGGACATAAAAATCACCATGGTCAATAAGATTCTTTTTACTTGTAGCGTTAATAGTGAATCTATAATTCTCACACCACTTGCACATATAGAAAAGACTCCTTTCAGTCTAATTTACTATTGATAGTATAAACCAAAAGGAGTCTGTTGTCAAGAGCTTTATTTAATTTTCTTTTGTTTTCTTATTTCACTTTGAATCTTAAACCAATAAATTGCTGCCATAACAAGAGCAATAGGCCAACAAAAAATCAAAGTTAAATAATGCAACAAGGTTACTTCTTTATCATTTTTATTAGCAGGACAATTATAAACATTATATGTTACTGCAAGCCCACATAAAAGATAAAGAGCAAAACCTATTAGAGATACATCATTCAATCTCATTGATAAGCTCCTTTGCAAAGGAATAAAAAAGAACTGTGGTACAAAATTTGTTTTTGGAGGAAACAAACACGAACAAAATACGAAAAAGGAGGTGGTCTTATTAGCAAATCCAGTCTATTATAAGGAGGTAAATTGTACCACAGTTCTTATTATTATATTAACATACTCTTTCGAGTTTGTCAACTACTTAATAATTACTTTTTAAGAAGCATCTGATGAGAATAAAGAATCTGCATCTTTTCAACTACAGATAAGCTTCTGTTATAATCATCATCATTGTCAGCCAAACGCATTGCGAATTGATAGTCAAGGTTGTTTATGATTTCTTCCGTCAATACTTGACCATAACTCATGTTTAAGCATTGATAAATTTCTTTACTATTAATACGATATGCGTCTAACATAGCGTTGATATAAGCCATTGTAGAGATATTTTTATCATCAATAAAGCCAAGTATTTTCTCATAGTAGGGAAAAGTAATTGCAAGCTTTTTGATTAACTTGTTTAAAACATTGAGATTAATGCCTTCTTTTTTGCAGATGGCTTTTAAATAATCACAAGCGTAGCCATTAAGAATGTCAAGGCTCCAATATCTATCTTCTTTTCGGTTATCATAAACTTCTTTTGGATTAACAAACCCCGTTAAGATAATAGCTTTTCCTACAATTTTACCATTGTCAAGTTTAGTTTTACCATAGCAATTTGCCAAATCTTTTTTATTAATTAAAAGTTTTGCTTTAGCAACAACAGTTAATTTAACAGCAACATTATACCCATAATTATCAACAACAAATGCATCATAAGAAATGTAATTATACCAAGTTAAAACATCTTTTACAGTTAAACAAGCATGAAAGCCATTGCCACAGTAATCAATTTTACTAAATTCTCCTTCTTCTGGTAAAGAATAGACTCTGTTAAGTTCGTATGCAAAGTTTTGATTAGGGCCTACATATTCTACTTTGTCATTAGAAACATAATAGGTCTTATAAAGAGCTTTGTAACAATCAATCCATTCCCAATCTTCTCCAACAGGAAAAGGTACATCTTCCATTTTTTCATATCCCCAAGTACGATTGTTGATAACTGTATGATTAGGAAGATTATTCGTGTAAGATTCGCTGGAAGATTCTTCAAAATCTACACCAGATGCAGGGTAAGATTCATATTCGATAGGATTGTTTTCGACAGGATTGTTTTTTTTAGACTTATTAAAAAACATATTTTATTTACCTCTTTTTACTCGTTTTTGACCTATTTTTGACATTAAAACCTGTAAAATTTGCGTGGATTTACCTTTTTCAACATATTTTCAACCCTCTTTTTAGACTCGCAAATCGCTTCATCCATTTTGGCGTAAAACTCATCACGAGAAATAGGCTGAAAATGGTCAAAATTTTTCGGATAATTTAAAAGGAAAAACAAATCAATGTCCTCATTATAATAAGGAGCTACATCAATTTCTGAATCTGTATAACAACCATATGGTGTTTCATCTTCAAAATTGTTAATCTCAATACAACCCCATGAAGAAGAATAGTTAACCTCACATCTTCCTTCTAACAACTTGGGAGGTTGAACAATCATAATATAATGTCCCCGATGAATATAACAATTTCCAATCAGCTTTGGAGCGAGTTCTTTCATAATATATTCATCATAAGATTTTCTTGTGAGATTATTTAAATCCTTGTTAATCTCAGATAGTTCTTTCTTCTTATTTTCGAGAACCGTCTTCCATTCTTTCTTCTTATTTTCCAGTGATGTCTTCCAGAAATTTTCCATGTTACACCTCTATTATAAAAATAATAGTCTCATAATCAATATTAAATTAATTATGAGACCTTTTATTAAATTAGCTAATCCAATAAATTGTGAAGACTTAGAAGTTATTCCCCGTTACATTACTTCCTGCACTCATTGAAACTTTCCCGTTTGCGGCTACCCATTTCGACGGACAAGTGTTTATAAGTCTTCTGTAAAACTGCGAACAACCTACCCGTAGGTTATTCAAATACGATAATAAGCGCTCCGACCCCCATCGGATTCTTATTAAAGGTGAGGAATAGACGACGTTCACCTCACGATGAGCCTCCGGTCCTAGCCTCTGGACGATGCCACGCTCTTTGTCCAACATCTTTAGTTGGCAATCAACCTACACCACCGAGCAAGAATTCGGAAGGTAGGATTTTATGATTCTTGCAAGAATAATTTGAGTTTACCACTCTAAAAGTCTTCATAGTTCCTATTTCTACGAAGGGTGCTTCCGACAGTATAAATCATTTTATACATGTCTAAGAAGTCATTGCATCTCAGCTATTATTGAATATTCAATTGTGTGTCTTACAGTCAAGAACGTGATTTGTCTATCAGGCCTGTGTAGTGCAAATCAGTGGGAATCTCTTCCGCACTTTTTTCATCCTTTCCCTTGGGACAATCTTAATATACCATAAGATTAGTTCTCTGTCAAGGGTTTATTATTTTTTCTTGAAGAGTTTTTACCAGCTCTTCATAGGATTCAATAAGTTCTTTTTGTGCTTCTGCTTTTTCCTCTAAAGATTTAATAAGACCTTCTTTAGCCTCATCTAAATTTTTATGAGTTTCTTCGGCTTCTGTAAAAGCCTTTGAATAAGCATGGATACCACCAATAATAGTTCCTGCTAAAAAGAAAATTGCTAAAACTCCGATAGCAAGAATGATGCACAAAGCAACTTGAGTAGTGTTCATTTTCTTTTACTAACCTCCATTAATTTATTTTCAGGTTCAATTCTAAATTGACCCGCTTCCCAATCAAAGCCCATGCCTACTGAGCGAACTTTTGTATAAGGCCTACTTCCCACGGTGTTTCTGGAATCTTCTACACTAATTACTACTAATGAGTTTTTATACAGTTCCCAATTCGCACCGTTTGCTACATCATTGAGAATATCTCTAAGTCGTTCAATTGTCATTTTAATCTCCTTTTTTATCTTTTGGATATAGTTTTAAAAAATGTATTCCAATCATAAACAAACAGCCACTAATAAATAAACAGAAAGGGGTTAGAATTGTTCCAGTAGAATGGTCTAACCCTGCAATTCCTATTATAGTGCTAAAATAAAAACAAAATAGGCTGTAAACTAAATTAATATTAAACAAATCCATTAAACAATCCAGAAATGTACAATATCTTTATATGGAGAGGTCCAACTATCTTTTGTAAAATTAGTCCAATCTAAAATACATCGGGTAAAGAAACTCTTGCATCCATTAATTGTTCCCCATCCATTAGGAGATTCATACTGTTTATATTTATTTGGGAATCTTTCAAGCTCTTCTAAACCATGAATGATAAAAGGAATAACATTTTTTACAAGACCGTTATCTTCTTCATTTTTCCATTCTAAACCTGTAGATTTCTAAATCATTTCACGCAAATTGTAAGTAATATTTGCTTCACAGTTTCCAACATCAGCCCAAAGTTTAGGGTCATCTTTACACTGGACTCTGTAACTAATATCGTAGCTCATTTTATCACTCCTTGCTATTCTAAATCTATATGACCAACATATACAAATTCAGCAACATCATCAATATCAGTGGTATAGCTATCATTGATTTTCTTAATTTTTGTATCATTTTGAATTATCCATAAATCACCGAAAAAAGGATTGTAATAGATATCGCCATTAACAAATTCTTTTTCACCAATCTTAATCATCGTTTTCATTCGCTATATCATCCCATAACTTTACCCAACTTTGATAATCTTTGACAAAACTATCATAATAATCTTGTGCAGTTAATCCTTTATACGTTTTATTATAAAGCTCATAAAATTTTCTATTGTTATTTTCCCATGCTTGACAAAATTCCATTAAGGGAACTTCATCTTCTTCAAATCCAAGTACTTGAAAACATCTTTCTAAAGCACTTTCATAATAATCGCTGATATAATAACTTCCATCTTTTTCTCTTTGGGAACAATGATGAAATTGAATAATCATTTTAAAGATAGCATCTTTAGCTCTAAGCAAATCTATATTTTCGTTTTCAGTCATTCGTTTTATCCTCTTTATATTCATTTGGAAGGAAACTAAAAATATGAGCAATTACATCTACTGTCCATCCATTACCTAATGCCTTTCTTGCTGCACTATCTGGAATCATATTAAGAAAATCATCAGGAACAGTCTGTAAACGACACATTTCTTTAGTAGTATAATATCTAAAAGGTAAATTATTTTTAAAAGCATCTGGATGTCTACCAATAGAAAGTGGCGTAAGGACATTATCTTTGTCTACAGTAGTGAGACAATTTGACTTGTCTGTATTTGTAGCGCGGACTTCAAGACACTGAGTAATAGGAATTGTTTTATCAGTATCTTTTCTATGTCCATTTTCATCCAATCTGCGACCAACAATAGTGGCTTTATTTAATCTACGACCTCTGATTGCCGCAGGATTTGGAAATTCAATATCTTCAAGAATATCTTCCAAAGTAATGTTTTTATCTTCTGGAAGTGTTACGTTGGGAATATTAGTCCAATAAAGTCTACGTCTGTTCTGTGCTGAAACAAGAGAAGAATTAATTTCAATGGGTTCTACTCCAAGAATATTTGTAATAATATCTTCCCATTCTTTTTTCATAATTACATTTTCAAGTAAAAAATATTTTGGTTGGGCTTCTTTTATTGCACGAGCATATTCATAAAACAATTTACTTTGAGAACCTTTTAATCCTTGACCATTACCAGCCATGCTCAAATTTGTACAAGGAGAACCCCCAATAAGTAAATCAATTTTACCTTTGTATTTGGTAAAATCTTCTATAGTTACATCTCCATGCTGAACTACATCAGGGAAATTTGTTTCTGTGGCTTTAATTGCGTTCTTTTCAATTTCATAAGCATCATAAGAATCAATCTTAATTCCAGCTCTCTCAAGTGCCAGATGACCGCAACAAATACCATCAAACAAAGATAAAACTCTCATTATCCGTAAAAGCCTCCATCGGGCGGGTCTCTTCTATAATTAGGACAAGGTATATCATTTAGAGGGTCTCTAAAACAGTCTATTCCCCAACTATGAATACAATTACTACACCAAGCAGGTTGAAAATGATAATTAGAAATAGAAGGATTTTTAGGCTCTTCTGGCATAACAGGGGCTTTCTTAGGAGTAGTAGTATTTGGGTCAGGTTGAACATTCATATCTTTCATAAGTTCTTCCTTTTCAGCTTTCTTAAAAGCATCCATGGCTGAATTAAGAAAGTCAAGAGTATGCTCATCATACCCTAAAATCTTAAGCTCTTTGATTAAATCTTCATTGCCAATTTTCTTTAAAACATTTGGAAAAGCATAAAGTAAAACTTGAACACGACCAAATTCTTTACGCCATTCATTATACTCTTTTACAGTCATTAATAATACCTCGTCTTTCTACCTCAAATTTAAGTTCGCTTACCGCTACTGTAACTGGCATAGATACGAAATGGTCATAATAATCTACTGCCTTAGAAAAATAGCTTCCGTACTTAATAGGCCAATTCTCTTTGTTTTTTGGAGGATTCTTTTTTTCAATCTCTTTAAGCTCTGAACAAGCCGAACAAAGTTCTGCATTAGTTAAATTACGAAAATAGCCCATAATAATACACCTTTCACTTAATATGCTTATGATTGTATATAAAGGATAACACAATTTTTCTTGCTTGTCAATAGAAAACAATAAAAAAAAGAGAGGGAATTACCCCTCTCTTAATTTATTTTTTAACTTAGGCAAAAGCCTTAGTTTCAACAGCGTCATAACGCTTAGTCAGAAGAACATCCATAAGCGCATCCCAAGGATTAGTCTTGCCACTGAGAATCATTTTCAAAGTTTGAACACTAAACCCGCTGACCATGATACCATAATCATTCTTGGTCATGGGAAGACCGTTACCAGTAGTACCGTTTCCGCACGTATTCCAATAAATAACCATAGGCATCTCATATCCAGCATTCTTGTACTTCTGCTCAATGGACTTAAGGAAAGCAGGAGCTTCCTTAGCAGTAGCACGAATGCTGTTATAGCCCCAATAACCATAGCCACTACTACCAGTGCTAATATTGCGGATATTTACCATAGAATCCCAACCACCATCACTGATAATCAGAATATTCTTGGGCAAATCACTCTGAGGAGAATGATTCTTAATTGCAGTATCAAGAATCAGGTCAAACACGGCTTCAAGGTTGGTGTTAGCACACTCATTATGACGAGCAGCTTCCCTAAGATTTGCATACAGAGAGTCATAATTAACATTAACCATCTGAGGATGTGCAGAGAAAGTAATGTAACGACCCTTATATGCACCTTTAGCACGCTCTGCAAAGTAAATTGCAAGAGAGTTAGCAACCTCAAGAGCAGTCATACTAGTACGACCAACACGAGTACACATAGAACCAGAACCATCTGCAACAACAATAGTAGAACTATCATCGGTTACAAGATTGGGAAGAGACTTCCACATACCTTCAAGAGCGGCATCACGAGAACGAGGATAAGTATTCCATTCGTTTTCACAGTACTTGTGAACAATGTCACAAGGATTAGACACAGAAGAATTAATCTTTGCCTCGCCCTTAGTAAGAGCATTCAGATATGCACGACGGCGCTCTTCATCATTACGAAGGAAAGCCTTGTTGTAATTAAGGTTTGCCTTAGAAGGAACAGTCTCGTAATTAATGCTCTGCCAATTCTGAGAAGACATCTTACGCTCAACAACATCAAGGTGCTTACGGAGAGCAGACAGACCCTTACGATACTCACGTTCAGTCAGACCGAGCATATCCATAGTCTTAAGACCACGCTTACGAGTATCATGGCTGTGAGAAGAAGCACTATCAAGCCACTTCGCCATAAGGCTAATGGACTTGCCCTTCTTCATATTAGCCATATCTTCCTTCCACTGCTTACGAATCAGTTCACGAACAACAGGCTTAGTAGTAGGATTATCCATGACAACATAGATATAATCCCAACGAGAATACTCAGGAATCATAGGAATCAGGTTCGCCACAATCTGAGCACCACCATTGTTCATCATATCCTTAAGGCAAATCTGGAAGAGACGGCGCTCACCCTGACCCTCACGGATATCGCCAGCATAGAACAGCCAACGAATAGCGAGACGAGGATTCTCAGAATAAGCTGCACGGAACTTCTTCACAATATTACCATCAGGAAGACTACGAAGAGCGGTAATGGAAGTATTGATATCAAGAAGAGCAGAACCAGAGGACTTGTAGGCAATAGCACCATTAGAAGTGTACTGCTTATCAGCAGGAAGAGAAGGAATTGCAACCTGAGTGTAGTAGCCCTTGGCAGTATTCTCAACCTTGTCCATGAAAGAAGCCTTACGGCTAACTCGGTTGGACTTAGTAACAGGCTTTTCAGGCTTAGGAGCCCAAGCCTTAGTGTTATTCTTCTTGTTAGGATTGTTGTAGTTATACATAATTTTCTCCTTTTCTAAAGGACTAGACTCTTTTTGTCCTTTTTCCAAAATAAAAGTTTTTTGTAGTTTGCTGTGAGAGTCTAACTACTTATGACAATAGATACTATAACAGATGTATCTTAGTTTGTCAAGAGGTTATTAGAATTATTTTCGTTTTTTCCTAAATTTTTTTCGAAATTGTTTATAAAAAGCTGTTTAGCATTTTGAGCTTTATAGCAAATATCATTAGTAATAGCATCTTCTATTCCTTGAAACAATGAAACAAGGGGACATAAAAGTTCTCTTTCATCTTCATTATCTGCTAAAGCATCTCTGCTCTTTGCGATAGAAGTAAGCTCTCTTATAATAATATCTTTTGTTTTAAATTCTAATTTTGTAGTAATTTCACCATCAAATTTGTCAGCAAGTTTTTCAAATTGCTCTTTAGACAGATATTTTTTATTTATTGTTACCCAAACCTAAATTTCTCCGTTGGTATCTACTAAAATTGGAATATCTGTTCTATCTTCTGCTCGATTTGCTAATTTTCTTATCCAATTCTAATAAGCTTTCTATCCCTCTTGAGTCTAAAGCCAATTAATATCAACCATATTATACCCTCTTATACCCAATTATACCCTTATTCAGATTTCAAAACAGAAATTTTAATTCCACCTTCCTCGAACTCATACTTAGCACGAGGAATTTTTACTTTTAAAGTGCCAGTTTCTTCATTAGAATCCTGACTTACAATAGGTAGAGTAAAATTTAAATTAACTGTATCATCGAAATTTTTCTCCATATTAAATTCTTTTGGTTCAAATTTAATAAACATTTTAGATTTTTCTGAACGAGAAAAATTTAAACTGAAATCAGAGATAGGGTTCAACTGAACAGAATTATGCTTCAAGCACGCAGTTAAACCACAATATCCTCTAATATTAGCATATTCACAAGAAATGCCTTTTTCATTACAATATCCTTTAACGGGATAATAATCTCCTGTGTTATTCATTATTAATTCCCCTTAAAGTAATATTCATAATGTTCTCCATCCCAAAGAGGATGTTTAACATTTTTTTCAATGTCCCAATCGTAATGTTCACCATTTTCATCTACATCAGCAACATAACAATTGTCATCAGGGTCGCAACCATTATCATTGCCAGTATAAATACAACTTTTTGGGTCAAAAAGAAAACGTTTCAATTTATCATCATCTTCAAGAATTTCATTAATAAAGGGAACAAGTTCTCCTGCATGGTCTACAGAACCGCTACAATCCCAAAATTCCCAACCACCATATTTGCTTCTTTCTCTTTTATATTTAGGGACAAAAATTTTAATCTTAAAATCTTCTTCAAGTTTACGCTTAAAATCTTTTGCTTGAGCAAACATATCACAATTAAGCATTGCAGTATAAAGATAAGAAGCCTTATCTTCCGTGGAAGAGTAGCAACGTGTGTCCCAACCATAATCTTCATCCGCATTAAAATTTAAATAAGTTGGAATATGTTCTAGACCATAATTATCCTTTGAAATAACAAGAGAATGACAAGAACTTGAATTAGTTTCAAATACGTTCTTACGAATTTGTTTCATTGTTATTTCCTCCATTCAAATCTCTTAAGAACTGATACATTTCAGTAACAGTCTTATTGCCAACATCATAACGATGATTTACATCACAAGAGTTTCTTGCATACTGCATTTCAACTCCATCAATATACATAGAAGCACTGGTCTGTTCACCGTCTTGACCATCATCGCCCATGTACATAGTATTCCAATCTTCCTCAGACATAAGACGCTTAGGCTCAAGCTGTTTAATAGCAAGATTGTCAAAACTAATAACAGAGAACCACTTTTCATCAATCATGCGACCAAGATTGTCATAGATTGCCTTCTGCTTATTTGCTACAAGTTCCTTAGCCCAATCTTCCTTAACATACTCTTCACCACGACGAACTGTCTTGTAGCCAAGAATAAGAATCTTAAGCCCACGATTCTTAAGAGCACGAAGAGTATCCATCGTCACAATACCATTAATGACATGGAGAACAAGATTGGGATACTTAGAAATAGTCTTAAGAAACTGCGGTTGAAGAGGGTCAACAAGAGAGACACCAATACCATAAATGAGTTTTTCATTAACAAGCTGTTCAATAAGCTCCTGATTCTTCATAAAGGCGAACTGATGAACAGTCATGTTAGGAATAAGATTCAATTCCTTACACTTGCGAAGGAAGGGAATCAAATCAGGATGAGAAAGGGGGTCTCCACCTCCAATTGCAAGCTCTGTGTATTCATGGAAACTTTCAAGAACCTTGATACCCTGTTCACCAAGAATATCACCATGCTTGCCAGTTGGAGTGCTATTTTCATGGCAAAAACTACAACCCTGTGCGCAATTGTTAGTAATTTTATAATCACAGCACTCTGGAAAATCAGCCTTAAAAAAATCAAGGTCATTTTCTCTGGTCTTGGAACCATTTGCCAAATTTAGCTCCACCATATAGTTTCCGTTCTGATAAGATACAATTTCATTCATTTTTATACCTCCAAATATAGCCCCCTGTAGTTTTTCTTGTTCCTTTACAACAACTACAAATATGGCCTCTTGATATTCCTGTTTCTTTTTCTGCCTATAATGCACTAGGGTATTCTTTTACAAAAATATTATCTTTTGTAAATTGTAGCACAGGTTTAAATTTTTTCTATCGACTTTTTTCAATAGCTTCTTGCGGCATTTTTCTGCCTTTCCGAGCTTCACTTATTTTTCTTTTAGTTTCCTCGGATAATTTTTTATCTTTCCATGGCCGAACTTTTCCTTTATTGCCTTTTGATATTTTAGCTTTTGTTTCTTCTGTCATAGGAGCACGTGGTTTAGTTAAATGCCATCTTTTCCGCCAAATGGGGGAATTTTCACCTGTGTATTTTCCTATTCTTGAGTTTATTTGTTTCTATACAACTTTACGTGGAAGTCCTCTTTGATAACCCAGTTGAGAATATTGTTCTAATTCCTCTGGCTTAATTTTTTTAATTTCTTCTCCTTTATAAATGGTAATAGTACCTTTTGTAGAATTTGAAAAACACGCTTTGTCCCGTTGTCCGCCATCAGTTAAATTATAACCATGCCGAGATTTTATATAGTTACAATTATATTTAGCTATCCAATAAATTTCTTTTTCATTAAGATTTTCTTCGGGACAAAATTCTAAAATGTGAAAAATAAAATTGTCCTCGCCATATTTATTCCAGTCTTTTTGTAATAAACTTTTTTGCTTGTTCTTATAAAGATGATGATTGTTTTTTAAAAGCCGTTTATGAGCATTTAATCTATAAGCCACATTTTTTGATTGCCGAATATAACTTTTCCGATTTATTTTATTTTGAATTAAATATATTCCACTCTATTCAAAAATTTTTCTTCTTAATAATTTCTGCTTGTAAGAAGAAGAAATAATATTTAATGGATACTAAGACAACTAAAAACCCAAAATTATCTAAACCATCAGTCCATTACCTCTCTTCTCATATCTTCTTCCTTTTCCCAAACCTCTTCAATTGCAGGATAAACAACAGAAGAAGTCATTTTATGATTACACTTGGGACATACATATTCATAAATGGGCGGATAAGTAGCATAAGTCATTTCACCCAGCTTCATCTCAACATCACAATCACTGCAATAAATACGATGAACCTTACGATACTTAAGAAATTCTTTCGTTACACGTTCATTATATAACTTAACTCCATTATTATTAGTCATTTTTTATTCCTTTCTGACGGCTTTTTATAAACCTTGTTATTAACTACTTCAATATATCCAAAATCCCAAGGTACTTCTCCTTGATACTCAATAATTCCATTAGCAACATATCCATTAGGTGCAAGAAAATTATCAATGAGATATTTCAACCAATCAACATAGTTGTAAAACTTTTCTGCTTCATTCCAAACAAGTTTGTTTTCATCATTAATAATCCATTTACACCAAAGACTAGCTTGAGTGTAAGGAGGATAGTTGTTGTCAATAACAGAATCATCAAATTCCTGCCCAGCAAATCCCAAACCTCCAATGAAATATTCTCCCTCTTCACCCAAATTTCCGTTATAGCAAAGATTTTTCCAGTCTGGAAACACTTCTTTAATTTTTTCATTATCTCGCTTCATACGGCGAGTATAACTAAATTTATTAATGTACTCTTTAAGTTCAGAAGAAACAGGTCTATCAAAAGAAATTGCTCCATTAAATTCAGTAGTATACCCCATAATTAACTCCCCTTTTTAGTGTTCAACACGTGGATTATCCTCCATATACTTCTTTACTTTGTCACCATCATAGCGAGAGGGACAAGCATTACAAAGGTAAGAATCATAATATTCACAAGCATGAACCTCTTCCTGAGACTTAGGAGCAGACTCACAATTCAGGTGGTCATATGCACAATAAATCTTCATTTTTATTCGTTTCCTTTCTCTCGAACAATATAGATATCATTTCCTTTATCTTCAAGAATCTCATAATTCTTTATAAAATCTAAAGGAACTTCTTCTTTTAATTGTACCATATATCTTTCTTCATAGATTGGAAAGAAAGCATCTTTAAACATCTTACCAGCAACCAAACTAAGTAAAATAACACCTATAGCACTAACAAGAGCTAACCAACCAAATTTGTTTTTAACACAGTAGCCAAAGCAATAAAATACAACTAAGGCGAAACCTATAAAAAGAATCCCAACAAAAATTAGTTCGTCAAATTCAGGAGATGTTCTGACCATTTCGGAAGTTAAAACTTCAACACCATCAATCATCTGTATTCCTCTCTTTAATTATATAGACATTATTATCTTTTCGTTCTACAATATCATATTTGTCAATAAACTCAGAAGAAATTTTATCGTCTAACTGAACAAGATATCGCTCTTCATATCTTGGATTAAAGGCATCATTGAAACAAATAAAAGAAACAATACCTAAACAAAGACCCATAGATAAACAAAAGAAAAATGCGACCCATGCTTCTTCTTTCTTAACCCAAGAAATTGATACAATAATTGCAACAATACAACCTAGTGCTGCAATAATAGCAGGAATTAAATTACTTAAAAAACCACCAGAAATACAAATAGTTTCAGTAGTAATTAGATTAACACCATCAATCATCTTTGTTAACCCTTTCTTTTAATGTGTAAATTTTTCCTTCTCTGGAAATAACATAATTTTCTTTAAGTTTTTCATAATCGGTTAAAGAAAAATGGTCGGGGTCAGTAAATCTAACTTCATAAGAAATAATTTCAACTGGATGCTTCATTGCATAAACATTGAATCCTGCAATCCCGCAAAAAATAATTGTTGCTGCAACAATAGCCCCAAATCCATCCATTGACCCACATCTTTTAATCCAATCTACAATAAATACGCATATACAAGCAATTCCACAAAGCACAACAATAATAGAACAAATAAGAACAAAAAGGTTTCCATTCTTTGTAGTTACGACTGTATTAAGCACTTCAATTGCTGGATTGTTTTCAATTGACATTTTCTTTCTCCCTAATTACATAAGTGTTATCTTTTTCATTGTATTCAAGAACTTCATATTTTTTGGTAAATTCATTGTAGCTAACTTCATCAGAAATTGTTACGGTATACTTTGTGTTATAAACTGGATTGAAAAAACAATCATTAAGAGCTTTGCTTACAATAACAGAAGAAAAGAATAAGCAAACTCCTAAAATAACAATATTTAAACTGTTAAAAATAATTTTAAAGAGTTTGTACGAAGTAGATTTTGTAATTCCAAAACCAGCTTTTAGAAGTTGGATTGAACAAAACATTAAAACACAAGCAATTCCACAAATAAAAATAAAAAGAGGAACATCTACATCTTTAGTTACTTCTGTACTAATAATATTAATTCCTTCGAGCATAATCATATCTCCTTTCGAGTAATTAAATTATACCGCACAAAAACAAATAAGTCAAGGAGTTAATAAAAAATATTCTCCTTGACTTATTAAAATATTTTTAACTATTAGTTATAACCATAAGCACAAGTAATAACAAGCTTGTCTCCACTCGGGGAAGTATAGCGAGAAGTTTCGGTTTCAAGTCCCCCGTTACTACAATCTTGCATAAATTCTTGATAGGTCAAACCATCCTCTTCAAAAGAAAAGCTCTTTTCCTGTCTGCGTTGCTGGGCAATATAATTATAAGTATACTCGTCTCTTTCTGCTTCTGTAAGTTCAGACCAGTCTTTATAATATTTCCCTTTATATGTGTTATATCTTTCTTCGGCTTCTACTTTATCTTGCTTAGTAATATTAATGGAGTTTTTAATAAAAGTTTCATTCCATTTGTTAAAAAGCATTTTACCTTCTTGCCATTTTTTATACTCATCCTCGGTACAAATGGCAAGGGTATGAGTAGAAGAAGAATTCGTTTCAAATACATTTTTACGAATTTGCTTCATTTAATTTACCTCTTTTAAAATTTTAGCTTCTACCAATTTACTCATTTGATTTTCATATTTCTTAATAATCATATCAAGAAAAGGAAAACTATGTCCGCTATCTTGAGCTCTGAAAAAAGCATAGTACGGTTGACCAAAATCATCATCAATAACTTCAAGATTATCAAAATCATTCCAAGATTTAAGGTCATAAATGTCAATCGCTACATCAAAACTAAATTCATACGAAATTCTTTCTTTTTCGGAGTTAAAAAGACAAAAATGATAAGTCATCCAATAATGACTCAACTTTTCAGGTTCTCTCCAAAACCCCTTTTTAAACCCTGTATTAGTAAGGAGACTAATTTGTTCCCCTGTAGTCAAAGAAAGAAAATAATCAGATAATTCATAGCGCTTCATTTTGTGCTTAGTCCTCATGTTTGGAGTCTGCATCTTTTTTCTCCTTTTCCAGTCGAGCTAAATATTGCTCACGCCATTCTGCTTCGGATTCTTCATAGCTATCGTGAATAATTTTTTTTACATCAACCAAACCAGAATCTTTAATATTAGACCATACGCAATACTCGTCTCCATCCACAACTACAATATATTTCTTATTAGTTAAAAATTCCTCAAGAGATACATTATAATACTTAAGCCATCCCTCAATTTGATAGTCATCAGTACCACCATAGTTAGGAATGGGGTCATCTGTTTCTACATAATCTTTAACTTCTGAATCCCAAACATAATCTTTGGTGTCAAATTCAAAGTCTACAAATCCATCCACATACTTATAACAAAGTTCTCTACACTGGTCTACAAGATTGCCATTAGAAGATGCAATAGCATATCTCAGCTTATCCTTAAAAGTCACAAGCATGTCAAAAGGAGAGCGATAAAATTCAAGAGAAGACTCCCACAATCTTACGATACCATCAGTCATATAAAAATTTTTATTAATTTCTTCTCTGGTATAGTGCTCATTGTCAGTCGTAATTACAAGAGAATGACTTGAGCTACTGTTAGTTTCAAAAACATTACGTCTAATCTGTTTCATATTATCTCCTTAAAATCCAGTCTGAACACTTTTGAAATTCAAGGTATTGCTGACACCTTCAACCTCTGCAACAATATCATCATATTCTTCGCCATCATAAGTGTACTTGCCATTATTCTTCTTGTTGACACGAATATGTCCGTCAAAGTTTTTAATAATAGTAGCACAGTGCTTGGGAAGGTCAAGATTGGGGTTGTATTCAAGAACTTCGCTCATAAGGAAAATACCAACCTGACCAGAATCAGCACAGAACTCTCCAAGTTTTTCCTTAGTTAAACTATTATAAGTAGTGCAAGACCAATCACCATAAATAGTGTCGCAAACAATAGAGGTTTTAATACCAAGTTCCATCATGGCTCCTCCACAGCAACACTTTCCCCAGTCATCTTCCTGTTCTTTTTCCCACTTTATTACAGCTTCGTTGTAAGCTTTGTTTTCAGCTTCGTAAGTGGGAGAAAAAGAAACCCTATGGATGTTAGGGTCACTAGTATGCTCTCCATTCTGCCAATCACGATAAGCTACAGCAATAGCATGTTCCTCCTCGGGAGAAAGAGCGCTTTTAGAAGCGGTGGCAGAAATACAGGGGTTCTTCATGTCAACCCAAGTAACATCTTCATACATATCAGGAGTAGGATAACCCTTATGCCCATTCCCAATAATCTTGTATTTAGAATAATAATCTTCCATATTAGGATAAGTCTTGTAATTCATCTTACCGTCTTCGCGGATAATATAACAAGGGTCAGTAATAAGAATATCACCGACAAAATGAACAAAGCGATTATACTGATTATAAATGTTCATAAAAAACAACTCTCCTTATTTTTTTCTATTAAGAGAATATCATAAGGAGAGGTAAATGTCAAGTATTTATTAAATTGTTTTGTTAGTTTTTTGATTTAATTACTGAAGGGAAATCTCTTCAATAATTTCAAACTGGCTCAAATCATTAGCGTCAAACTTCTTGTCCTGTTCACAATACATAATGCCTATCAGACCAAGAGTACCAAGCTGACTAGGGAGTGGTAAAATCTGATATACACGATAAATCTTTCCATCAATTGAGTTCTTCTTCTTGCACTTAAACATACAACTATTGTTATTAGACATTTATAATACTCCTTAAAATTTCACTTTTATTTTATTTTGTGTTAGTGATTGTCATTGTCGATAATCAAACTATAACATTTATTAAAAATATAATCTTCTAATGTAATTCCATCTCTTGCAAAAATATAATACATCCCATCAGAAACATAATAATCAAGACTTTGATGGTCTACATAACCATCTTCATCAGGACTAATTTTAATTCCTATAATGTGAATATCATGTTTAGAAAGAGCATACTTTACATCATCTTCAAACTTTTGGAAATCCTCAGATTCCATAACTTCTTTAATAGCTTCTTCTTTATCTTCTCTACTACTCCAATTAATATTATAACCTTGGAAACAAGTTATCGCAGTTAAGATATATTCAAGTTTAGCTATTGCGCTATTTTCATCTAAATCAGAGTCCCAACCCCATCCAAAGGCTTCAAAATTTAATTTTAGATACTTGCCGTAACCATTGTGACCATAATCTTCTTCAATATAATCATTAAGTTGTGTATAATCATAATTGTCTTTACCCTCAATACTCAATGAATGAACACTTGAAGAATTAGTCTCAAAAACATTTTTCCTAATTTGTTTCATATTATGCCTTTCAATACCTCACCCGACGTAGCTGGTCAAAAATTTCAATCCGTTTATCAAAACCTAAAGACCATAACACATCTTCCATTAAACTATCCATTGCTCTATGTCCCCAACCATTTAAAAGAGTTGCATCACCTTGACATAAATCTACAATCTCTTGCGCTCTTTCGACAAATTCTTCTGGCGTAAAAGGAACAACTGTTTTACTTTCCAATACTTCCAATCATTAAAGTCTCCAATCTTGGCTAACTTTTAGCCAGCATCATAAATCCTCGAAGGGATTTTGCCACTATCCTTTTCAGGAACATAGCCATCATCTCTATTAAATTGTACATCAGGTTCAAACAGAGGTCGGAAATCTCCATCACCATCACTATAGAAACCAATTAAAGTAGAATGTCCAATTTTTTCACAGGCTTCCATATAACGTAACATAGAAAGAAAAGAATCAATCCATCTTTCTTCCATCGTACCCTTGATATTAAAAGTTTTTTCCATTTCAAAAACTCCTTGAATATTTTTGTAAATAAAGTATACCACAAAAAAATAAAGTTGTCAAGAAGTTCTAAAAACTTTTTCTTGACAACTTTATATTAAATCAATTTAAGTTACAAATCATGCTTCTTATAATAATTTTTGGGAAGATTATGAGTAGGTTCAGACCTTCCACCTTTTAACAAATTATGGAATTCTCTTTTCTTGTGTTCAGGAGTAAGATACTGGTCAATCCAAGAAAATTCAGGGTGTTCTTTCTTATATTTGAGTCTGTCATTCCAAATTTTTTGATGCCTCTTTTGACAAAAAGCATACCATTCAGAATGGCTAAGACCACTATAGTTAACTACTGAAACAGAAAGTCGAGAAGCTTTATCCAAATACTGCATAAGTTCTGTTACAGTATCAAAAGTTTTCTTGAAAGAATACTCTTGGGAAACATTACTATTATGCTTTTCTTTGTTATGACGAAGAAACTTAACTTCAAACATTTTCTTTCTCCCTAAACATATTCTCAAAATTGAATCCATGTTTTACATAAATTAAACCATCTTTTCCAATTACGAAATAATCCCCAAGTTCAACAAATTCTTCATATTCATCATGAGAATTATCTTCCGGTCTATAAGCGAAAAAAGCATGTCTACCTTCATTATCAATGTTTTTTTCAAGCCAAGTCTTATTAAGCTTTTTAAAACTTTCAAGCGCCTTTTCAGAATATTTAACAATATTCTTAATTTCAGCGTTATGAGCTTTAAAGAATTCTACAACTTCTTCCCAATTGTCTTTTTCCCACTTCAAAGCTTCTACTTCATAAGGAATAATTTCGTAAATTTTAGTAGACATTGTGCTTCCCTTCCTCTTTTCTTTTTATCTACTCTAAAATTTCCTACACGATAAACGCTAACACGAATGTTGCCTTATCCATTTACCTTCTTACACCAAATAGAGAAGTTCCAAACCACCATCGGAAATCTTTTAGAGGATTGCTCCCACTACCTTTAAGCAAGTTTAGTTCGTCGTAGCAATCTGCGTTGGTGAGACGCCTTACAACCAAATCAATTAAATAATGCTTGCTACATCTTGTCTTAAGCCTTTTCTACTTCGCTAAAGCTTTAACTTGGTTATATAATAGCACTTAACTTTTATTTTGTCAAGTACTTATTACATACTTTTCAAAAAATTTTTTTAAAGTCGCTGATGTGTAATTGGGTCAAACCCTTCTTGTTCAGCAATATCTAAATATTTATTATATTTTTCCGTATCTAAAGGAGAGTGTTCCATAAGATAATTAATACTTTTCTCCATTGTTTCGATTTTCTTTTCTATGTTTTCAATTTTCTCTTCGTTGGATTGAATACGCTTAATCTCCCATTTGACACCAAAAGTATAACAATACCCAATATAAACAGAAAAAGCTATTACTAAAACAATATACGATAATATACTTGTCGTATGACAAGTAGTTAAATAATGTGCTCCAATAAAAAAGTAAAAAGCATTAAGAATTAATCCTAAAATACCATGTAACTTTTTGTTGTTATCTTCCATCTTATGTATTACAACAACCCCTTTCTCTTTAACCATTCATTGATAAATACCATCAAATTGTTTTTTGCGGATGCTAAAGAATCATTCCAAGTCCATCTTGGGGGCGAAATAGAATTATAATATTTCTTATAAACCATTGCTTTAATTGACAAGTGCAAATCTTTTTCTTCTTGGTCTATAGAAATTTCCTCGTTTGGAATTAAAGTAAATACAAGTCCTAAATGACTATATGTTATAATATCTTGGAGACTGTGAAGCAATTCTCCTTGCCATCTTTCCCACTGGGGCATATTTCTTTGTCTCCTTTCTTTTTACTTTGTTTTATTAATAATTTAGTTAATTGGAGGAAACCAATAATATCCTAAAATATCATCGTCCTCAGCTTTTATCTTGTTTTTATTATTGTTTATTTCTGTAAAGTTAATTACCTTTACTGGCTTCTTAGGATTATTTTTTTCTTCTTTTTCTTCTTCTTGTCTCTTTCTTGTAAGAGCAATTACCTTTTTATAGTAATCAGAATCCTGTAAAAGCTTTTGAGCAATAGATTGATAAGCAGCCATATTGGTTTTATAAGTTTCTTCTAACTTTTGCATTTGCTCTAATAAACGTAAATAAGACAAATAATTCTTACAAGTGCAATAATAGGTATCTTTCTCTCCAGCAATCATTGGCTGAGAACAAAATTTGCACTTTGGAATTGGTCTATTTTCTAAAGAAGGAGAAGAATTTTCATCCTTCCCCCCTTTAATGACAGTAAGATTATTTCTATCCATCTTAATTATTTATTAGAAGTACCAAGTACTCCACGTTCTGCACGGTCTTCAACTCTCTTATTCATCCAGAGCAAACACTCTTCGAGATGAGTAAGTGCAATCGCATTTTCACGACAAGCAAACTCGCCAGACTGAAATCCCTGAAGACGGTCACGAACAATCTCAAGAAGGTCTGTGTCAAGAAGTCCATGAATTGAATTCATTTCCTTGCGAGGGCCATTTTGGAAAGCAATAGAATATGGAGTCTCATTACCCTGACCATCAGTTACAATAACATTGTAAACATGATTGGCATTGCCAACGCCCTTTTCATCAACGGCGTACACAGTGTTAAGATTATTCCTCTTCTGAATCGTATTAAGCTTACGCATTTTATTTTACCTCTTTTTATTGTTTTGATTTTTTGTTGTTTTAATTTTAATTTAATGCTTTGAATCATCGTTTACAAGAAGCTTACGCATCCATTCAACAGCATTTACGTTATTGGTTTTCTTAAAAGCTACACACCCAAGCACTGCTTCATCAAAATCAAGAAAAGCAGCCGAAGAATTGTGAATGTGTCCTTCGTTATCCTTGTAACAAGGAATATAACCCTTTACCTCTCCCTTGTCATACCAAGTAATAACACACATGTCTTCACCAATCATAGTGGCGCTGTAACTCCACTGATATCCACCAGAACTCTTGAAAACATCTTCAAATTCCTTCTCAATCTTTGCGTCTTCAATAGCTCTTTGATAAGTACCATAAACATAGTACTTACGAGCTTTAGGAGTTGTGGGAGAAATAAGCTCAGAGAAAAATTCCTCAACATCTCCGTATGTAATGGAAGTGTTAATCATAACGTAAAATCCCCTTTCTTTATCTTTATAGTTGAATATTATCATATCCGCTACGCTTTGTCAAGTATTTATTAAAAGATTCTACAAAAAAATGTGTAAAAAAAGGAAGAAGCCATTCGACCTCTTCCTCTTTTTGGGGTGAATTTATGAAAATTTTAAACGAACTGTTTTTTATTTTTAATTACTTACAACCAAAGCGCTTCTTAGAAATCGCTTCAATCGAAGGAATCTTTTCAGTGTTGATACTCTTCTTAGCACAATAATGTTCAATGGTTGCAACCAGAACTCGTGCATCAAGAAGCATTGCAAGAATCTTACGGTCAAATGCTCGATGATACTTTTCAAGAGCCTTGCCACGAGCAAACTCCTTACCAATGTCTTCAACGAACTTGTCACCATCAGCATGGTTTACCTTAGCCTTACCACGATAGCTGTTTTCAAGAAGAGTGTTCTCCCAAATACCTTCAAGAGAAATAGTCTTCATATCAGCCTTTTCACAAAGACGAGTAATAACATGCATTGCATCAAATGCAGTATCAGTTACCTCAGCCTTGACTACACCACCACTCTCATAAACACCATAAGCAATAGAAGAGTTAGACGGTCGGGAAATGTCGTTCTTGCAGTTGTCACACATAATTTTTTGTCTCCTTTAATTTCTTTGTTTTACTTTAGTTTTTTGTTTAGTTTTTTGTTTATTCTGCTTATATGTCAAAAGGAAAAATACTTTTCCTTAGATATTTCAGCGGCGACTTCGAATCGAACGAGCATTTCACGGGTTAGAGCCGTGCGCATTTACCATTATACTACGCCGCAATATTAAATAAAGTCAAATGACTTTAAGTGGTACGCCTGACGAGATTCGAACTCATAAGATACACTTTAGAAGAGTGCGGTTTTATCCAATTAGACTACAGGCGCTTAATAAAGCTAGACTCATTTTTCAAAACATTTGTAATCCCACATCACAAGTCTCTAAGTAATTGCTGTAAGAGTCTACTTTATTTTTAATTATAAATGGTGCTGATAGAGTGGCTCGAACACTCAACCCTCCGATTATAATGGTCACGAAAGTAAGATTTGAACTTACATCCTTTGCTTTTCTTAAGCTATTTCGTGGTCGGAAGCTCTAACCTATTGAGCTATATCAGCATATAAAATCCTAGACACTTTAAAAGTTAATATGTACAATTAAATTTTGGCATTTTAATATATATATAGAATACTTTTTAAAATTGCTGTTAGTGTCTACTTTTAACATTACAAATCTAAACCCTATCCATAATCTTTTTTCAAGCAAAAATTAAGTAGTTAAATTGCTGTAAGGGTTTACTTTTAAATCATCAATAACTTACCATCTTGTTTGTAGTACTCCAAACAATTCAATCTTGCACCGTGGGGGATTCGAACCCCTTCTTAAGCCCTCCGTCGAGCGACCCCAACCTTGGTACGGCACTTATAAACTAGACGCATAATACTAACAAAGGAGAATCATGAAAGCATCATAAACTAATTAGCAAGGAACAATACCCAAAATCTTTTTTAAATATTAATTTATATCTTTTTTACTAGAATTTGATTTTATTATTGTTTGCTGTAAGCGTCTACACGTAAACGATAATTTGAATTGTTACTTATGGCAGGGATGGAAGGATTTGAACCTTCGAGTCAGGGAGTCAAAGTCCCTTGCCTTACCGCTTGGCTACACCCCTATATATTTTTCCTTAGCTGGTGGTTCCGATTCGCCCATCCAGAACTCCCTACTTGAGTGCCATTCTATACTCATTATAGGCTTTCCGACTGAAGGGTATTTTAATTTGTTTATCGTCTTTTAAACTACTAAGGAATGGAGCGGGAGACGGGATTCGAACCCGCGAACACCGTTCTTGACGGATTTAACCCACACTCGGAATGTGGTAAGGTAGCCTCTCCTTAACTCCCGCATTTTTAGATTGTATCTCTCAACCACATCTTAAGTATAACATATACTCTTCATCTTGTCAAGTACTTTTAGAAATTTCTTTTGGAAAATTTTTGAAAAATTCTTCTAAGTATTCTTTAAAATTTTTGAGAAGTTCTTCTAAGTATTCTTTCTTAAAAGTATATCCGTGTTCATAAAGATATTTCTTATAATCCCTATAAATGGATTTCGAAATTGCTACTGAAACATCTTTAGGATAAAGAACTGGATTGTGTTTTTCAAGCTTAGAAGCCACTTCATCAATCATCTTCTCTTCATTCTCATTCAAATATTGGAAGAAAATGTCACTATAAATATCATTGTTTCCGTTTCTTATCGGCATATATACCTCATTTAATTTTTATCATTAAGAAGATGAAGAAGAACAAACTTTTGATACCAAAACAATTTAACCCCAAGCAATTCGCAAATGGTATTAACATCTTTCATAGTATATTTATCTTTCTTTAAAGCTTTAATCTGCTCAAAGATTTTCATATTCTCTTCTGAGATTAAAAATTCATCCATAATAAAAATCCTCTTTTATTCGGAAAAGAAATTCTAAAATGAAGTGGTTGGAATCGAACCAACGACCAGCAAAGATACCCCTACGCCGCTCTACCCCTGAGCTACACTTCAATGGAGCTGGATGACGGATTCGAACCCCCGACCTATTGATTACAAATCAATCGCTCTACCAACTGAGCTAATCCAGCAAATAAAGGACTAAGCAATAGTCCTTATCCACGAGTACGTTTCCAATAATTTGCCATCTTATATTCAGGCTTATTAGTAACTTCCTCAATAAATACTTCAGGAAAAGGCCAAACATAACTGTTAGCTTCTTCCTCAGAATCAAATTCAACTTCGGCATAATAGAAAGCAGTATCAGTACCGCCATCTACAAGATTGAATTCAATTAAATAACCATTATTGTAAAGACCTCTATAATCTTTTACAATAGGATTATAACCAAGTTCATTAAAACAGTCAAACAAAGAATTATCTGTAAGATTTGTTTCAATTTCAGTACGAGTTAAAGTACCACCAGATTTAAAAGTAAGAGCATCTGGACGATAACCTTTGCCACTTTCAAACCAACGTCTTATACGAATTTCCTGTAAAATTTTTCCATCAGAATTATATTTGATATTAATATAGATAGTTTTAACAATTCCGACTTCATCAAAATCGACTTTAGGAAAACCAGAGATTAAAAACTTACGTTCGATTTCGATTGAATTATTATTGCTCATTTTTAATCTCCTGTCCATATTTTTTATGAAAGTCTTCAATCTTATGTTTAACTGAAGTCACACAAGCATGACCCCAATTAGTTTGTCGGAAAAGAAGATTGCCATTCTTATCAAAAACCTCAAAATATTTGGCTTTCTTATTATTTTTTACAAAATAACCAAGATATTCAAAATCATTTCCATTCCAAATTTTCATATTAAAGACTCCGTTTAATGGCGCTAGCGGTAGGATTCGAACCCACAGGCTGATTCAACGTCAGCACACAAGATTTCAAGTCTAGGCAGTTATAACCAATTTCTGTACGCTAGCATTTTATGTTTCAGAGAATAGATAAATACCCTTCTCTCCTACATCCTTTTTAATATCAGTAAATTCTTTATCACTAATTTGAGTCATTGGAGGGAACACACTTTTAAAAGAAGAACAACCGTCTTTTTCAATAGAGACAATCTGCTTCTTACAAACTGGGCAAGTATAATTCCAAGATAAAAAATTAGTTTCATCTTTAGCAGTTTTAGTTTCTGCTACTTGCATTATCCCTTTATTACAATGAGGACATCTATAAACAAACTTTTTATTATTTGCTGTCTAATAAATGTAAGTCTTAAAATTAATAGTCATTAGAATTTACTTCCTTTTATTTTTTGGTTGCTGAAGCATGGGAGTCGAACCCACTATTACTTGGGTATGAGCCAAGTGTGATTTATATATCCGTTTCACTCGCCAGCAATGGTGCTTCAGGCCAGAATCGAACTGGCTACACGTGGATTTTCAGTCCACTGCTCTACCAATTGAGCTACCGAAGCATAATTGAAGTAACCTACACGGGCCGGCCTGTCGCCCACTAGTACACCTTTCGAGTTTACAAGTAAACTCTATCTTCCTCGGTCCTCGGCTACTTCTGCTTTAGGCACTTAGCATTTAGCCTTTATGGTCCCTACTCGGTAGCAAGTATGTCCACCAATTAGCTGTTTTCATATCTTGCTACCTTTCGGCATTGCAATGAGAGAATTCTCTAAATGTTTTCATTCAATATCAGAAGAAAATTTCTAAACAACCGAGGTTTTTCTTGTTTTTACTGAACTAAAAAACCCAATTAAACAGGTGCGTTCTTATTTTCTGCTGTAAAAGAACCCGACTAAAGCAACATCTCAATCCCATATTTCGCGTAATAAGGTGAAAGAAATTCTAAGCGGCGCTGTACCTAACAGCTTCCTGCAAGGGTTTCCCACGAGCAGGGCAGGACTCGAACCTACACCCTCCACTTTTGGCGGAAATAACAAGACTTGAACTTGTGACATCTTGGTTAACAGCCAAGCGCTCTAGCCAACTGAGCTATACTTCCAAATAACAACAGAGTTTTTTACAAGAACTCTATAACTTGGCTTTTGTTGCTCATCCTCAGCACCACCTGTTAGGAGCAATAAGCAGTATGCTCGGCTTATTGTGTTTTAAGGTTACATGACCCATAACCTCAATACCTACCCCGATTTAGTTGCAGTAATCAGAGTTTTTGTTTAGATAGATGCGCAACTATCTATCCCCGTAAACACGGCACCAATTTCGTCCAAAAGGTTTTCTTGCCATATTTGCACCTTGGTAAGTTGCCTTATCTTATAGTTGGTGTTCTTCCCATTCGAATACCATTAACTTGTATTCTACACCTTCTTCGGTCGGGAGAGAGGGTTTTAGCTTAACGGACTAAAAATGAGTTCAAATATATGGAGCACCGACAAGGCTTTAGCCATCCTTGCTGAATCGGGCAGTTTAATATAAGTTACATTCGCTATCTGCCAATTGAGATGTAACTTTGGTAGCTGAGGTGGGACTTGAACCCACATCTCTTTCGAGGGTTGTACTTGAAGCAACTGCGTATGCCAATTTCGCCACTCAGCCATATTTAACCTAGACACGTTTTTTTGATTTCCAGCAACCACGCATCTTCTAAAGAAGATTAAGGAGTCGAACCTTATCGTTAATTTTCCATATTAAAGCATCAAGTAATTTTGCTGTGCGTGTCTACTTGAAAGGAATTTATATTTGCCTATTTGAAGAAAAATAGGAGCGTCAATTTATTAACTAGACTCATTTTTACAAAATCTGTTGCTCTATCCATTGAGCTAACTCCCGATGGTCGGGAGTGAAGGATTCGAACCTCCAACAAACAGGCCCATAGCATTTGTGATTGTAAAGTTGCTGTTAGAGTCTACTTGAAAGGAATGCTTTTATGAAGAATAAAAAATGAATAATTAGCTTACAAATAAATTTGTATCTTTATTATATTTTTACTATAGCATAAAATTTTCATTTTGTCAAGAGTTTTAAAACAAAAATTTTATTAGATTTCCGGTCTAATTAAATTCTTTAAAATTTCTTTAATTTCATCATTGGGAAAATAATCATAAGCTCCACCGTCTAAAGTTGATTGAAATTTATCAACATTTTTTAGAAGATAATTAATACAATCATTCCAACCAATATCTTCTGAAATTTCTCCCATAAAACCCATAATATTTTCTCCTTTAAATTTTAAATTGGTGGGTGAGGAAGGTGCCGACCCTTCTACTCCGTTAGGAAAGAGTTTTACAGACTCCCGTGTTTGCCGATTCACTACTCACCCATTTAATTATTCCCTTTTTTAGAAAGGGGCTAGACGCTTTTTGTGTATTCTTATTTAACAGATAAGTACAATTAAAATTGCTGTAAGCGTCTACAATGCGTTAATGTTTATTGGTGCTCGTGGAGAGATTCGAACTCTCGACCCTTTGCTTAAAAGGCAAATGCTCTAACCAACTGAGCTACACGGGCATAAATACTAGAGACATTGTTGGTATGGGCTCCTGCCTTAAACCACTTGGCTACATACTTCAACTGAAGACGTTCGGATTCGAACCGAAGAATGGGAGCTTGGTTTTTTAACATACTTTCAAATTGCTGTTAGTCTCTACTTTATAAATATCATCTTACAGAAAGGAAATTATTCATCTCAGATAGAGAGAAAGGAGAAACAACTTTTCGTCAAACAATTATTTCTTAACCCTTCGATAGATTTAAGTTCCCCTCATTTAAATCCGATAAAACTTACTCACACTATCATAAGAACGGATTTCTGATTTGAATAATGGTGATGGCGAACGGATTTGAACCGATGCTACGGACGTGAAAGGCCCGTGTCTTTACCACTTGACTACGCCACCATATTATTAACCTAGACTCTTTTGCGTATTATTCACCACAGAGCGCCCTCTGACGAGAATCGAACTCGCTAATGATTGTTTTCAAGACAATTGTGTTATCCTTTAGAAAATTTGCTGTAAGAGTCTACTTTATTATTCAGGAGGTTTTATTTATGCACTTACTATAGCATATCATCTTTAAGATGTCAACCACTTATTAAAATTTATTTTTGTCTTTTTGAGAAGTTTTTTGTTTTTCTCTTCTCTTAAGATGTATTTATCTTACCACACTTTTAAATCTTTGTCAAGTCTTTATTAGAACTTTTGAGTAAAACAATCATAATTAGAACTTGCAATAAGTTTAGTTTTCACGTCTTCAGGAGGAGTAATAAAATCTCTAATAAGGTTTACCAATTCTGTTATAGAATTAGCTTCAAGAGTAAAGATTAAACCGTCATAAGGAATGCATCTATAAATCCATTTACCTGATGTACTATCTTGATAACAGTCAGCATTAGTCCAAACTTGAGTAGCATCTAAAATGCGAACTTCCCAAGGATATTCAATGGTTTCAGAATCGAGTTTATACCAATAATTAAATTTTTTATCTCTCAGAATATCATCAACTCGGAATTTGCTAATTTCACCAGTCCAAATAGAATAATGGCCTACAATTTCAAATAAAGAAGTATCCATTACTCAGTAACCTCATCATAAGTTAATTTCATAATATCAGGCTTAACAGGATAAAATTCTCCCTTAATACCTTTGACAATATAATCGCCAACAGAGGCACAGTGATAACCTTCGAGAGTATACATAATAAGATTCTTCTTAACGCCATTCATAGTATGCTCTGTCGTAACACAACAATGAGCACCAACAAAGCTTGTAATTTCATCCTCATTATCGCCGGTCCAAATAATTGCTTGAACAGCAACAGGCTTCTTAATATATGTCTCAATCATGTTTCTTCACCTTATCCCATTTATACTTTCTTTTAAGCTGATGAAACTTTAACCAAATCCAAAAAGAAAGAGAAGCATCAATTCCATCAACTTCATTCATAACACGATAGTTGTTAGAATCCTTTTCAGGATGACCATAAACTACTTGGGCATCATAACACTGAACAAGATGCTTACCATTTGCTTTGGCTATAATATCAAGCTCACTTGTATAATTAAACTTATTATCTTTTCTTTCATAATAAGCGCCATATTCATTTTGACGTACTAATTTATATCCACGTTTAGCAAACTGCTTATCAATGTAATCCATAAAAACACCCTTTTATTTTGTCAAATATACGAACAAAAACTGATAACTACTGACAGACCAGCTTTTCACTTATCTGTCCTCGGTTTGGCTGAGGAGAGGCTATTCCTTACAAGGAGCTTACACTCAACTATCTTGGTCATTTTCATTATCAGTTTTGCTCATTGCATAAGGGTTTAACGTACCCAGTTAAGCGAAGCAACGGTCTTTCTATTGTTACCAGTCCATCAGACTTGGAGGGCGGTTCAGTGTCGAATACATTGTAACCAGCGTAACTGTATTCCAAGATAAGTTTCGTACTATATCTTATCTTACGGATTTCTTGTTTTTTGAAGACATCAAGAAATATCTAACCATTCTGTCTTTTGGAGCGGCATCGAAGAATCGAACTCCAAACATAACAAAAGTATTGTCCATGGCTACTTTTATTATTACACCAGTTGCCGCATATTTGCTGTCTCTCCAAGCTGTCACCGCTAATATGGTTGTAGGTTCTGAATGGTCTGAACTTAGGTGCGCCATATACGCATCCTAACATTAAGCGAGACTCCATCTGTTAGGCGAACCTCCACGACCTTTTTCAAGGCGGTATCGTGGTTACTGGACCCCATAATTGGATTCGAACCAATTTCCTCTCCCGATATGTCTGTTATCAATAAGGAGCTACCTTAATGTTTACCCAAGGTCAGTTAACGAGAATGCTCCATTACACTAATGGGGATATAAAAAGGAGTTCAGCTTTATCTCGCCCTTAACGACCACTCCCGTGCCGGATACCATACTCGTACCTTTACTGCTTCTAATACTACGAATTTACTACGAGCAGCTATAATAAATTCTGTGGCGAAGTAGACTGGACTCGAACCAGTACGCTCTTTCAAGCTACTACCAATTTAGCAAACTGGTGCCTTACCAATTAGGCTTACTACTCCATAAGTGAGCAATCTTGACACTTTTTTCTAGCCATCCACGGTTAACTATTCCTTGCTCAAGGGATTTGTTAATAAGGAGTCGAACCTTACACGACGTTATTCCAAAAACATAAAATAAATTTGCTGTGAGTGTCAACTTTTGTTTAAATTTAAGTCTGATGGTGAGAGTAACAGGACTCGAACCTGTAAGCCTCCGACGTGTAAAGACGGCATTCTAACCAGTTGAACTATACTCTCATCTAATTACAAAAATTCCCAATCTTGGTCTTTTATTAATCTTATTTCTCTTGTTTTTTTGGGAAGATTATAACTTTCGCACCAATTTCTAATAGTGTTATCAGAGACATTAAACTCTTTTCCTAAAGTTAAAAAATTCTTTTCTCTAATTAATTTTTTCAATTCTTCTCTGTTTGGTTTGTTGATATTTTTTTGTTTTTCTGCTTTAACTTTATCTGCACATTTTTTACATCTTGTTGCATTAAAAGTAATAACAATTCCACAATCAACACAATAATTATATTTTGTTTCGTGAATAGCATTACGCCGACCAAAAGTAGGAAGCTATCTATCACAATTAGGACAAACCCACCTTAAATTATCAAACCTATTATCATGGTTTTTACCATTTATATGGTCTAATGTTAACAATAAAGGCTTTCCATTCCAAAATGGTTCCTATCCACATATTGAACATTTATATTCAACTATATTCAAGGCTAAAAAACGTTTTCTTAAAACTGTCTGCCCTACTTTTGAATCCTCAACAAAAATTTCATCATCTGGTCGATAAACATGAAGCGATTTTTTAAAATGAGAAACATCTAAATTTAATTTCTAAATTCTCTTTTTCACAATATTAGAAGAAGCTCCACTTATACAACAATACCCACATTTTTCAGCTACTTTTCGATAAGAATAAGAATTTTTAACTATTTGTTCAAATTCTTTATCTGTAATCTAATCCATAACAGTATGTTTCATAAGAGCCTCCTTATATTTTAATAATATTGGTTTTTTCATTCCAGAGAGGACTTTCGTATTTTACCAACAAACCTCACGTTACTTAACTTATTTATAGGCGCTGAGTAATTACGTCTCAACAACACATTTATTAAGATAAGAAAGGAAAATTATCTTAACCTACTGCTTCTTCAGTTACAGTATCTTCATCAGGGATAACATTACCAGTGTTATCAATCTTGTCATTCGAAGGAACAGGATTGGTGTTCTGAAGCTGACTCTCCTTCAACTTTTCATCGTGAAGTTCACGATTCACCTCATAAACAGCGGCTTCAATAGCCTTACGAACTTCATCTGCATCAAGAGTAATACCAAGAGCTTCCATCTGCTGATTAAAATACTTTGTTGCTTCCTGTAAACGCTTTTCAATTTCCCGAGGGAACATCTGCTCAACAGCCTTAACTGCAATCAAAGCATACTTGTGAATAAGTTCTGCTTGAGTAAGAGCATGATTAACATCGTCCAACTTACCTTTCTTCTTAAGATAAGGAATAAGAACGATTGTAAAAATCAAAGAGCACAAACCAATTACAGCAACTACGATAGGGGTAATATCAGTCATTTTTCGTACTTCCTTTTTACATTTTGAATTATAACATCTAACAAACGCTTTGTCAAGTGTTTATTAAATAAAATTTGATGGAGCAAGATACGAGATTCGAACTCGCCCTTACGGTTTTGGACCTTTAAATAAGATTTGAACTTACATCAATACTTTCATACTGGTTTTACATTAAACTATTAAAGGGGAAGACCGTCGTGCTAACCGCTAACACTAATCCTGCATATATGATACCACTCACGCATGAATGGTATCAAACTCCATGCTCCGTAGAGACCTCATGCTAGCCTGATAGGTTTCCTACTAAGATACCAGTAAAGTAATGAGCTTAACCAGACAAACGTAGACTTAACCAATGGAGTATCTAACTTAATTAATATTTAATGTTCAAGAACTTCCCAACTCTCATAAGCAATATGATTTTCTCTTAAATAAGAATCAAGAATTTCTTCCTCAGATTGATTCCTGAGTCTTTCAATTTTTCGCTCTAAGTCTTTGATATAAAAACTTTTTCTTTCAATCTCTTTTGTATATTTGCGCAACTTTGCTTTTACATCTTTAAGTAAAACATAAAGACGCTTTTGTTGGTCATCAGAAAAAGTTGCTAATGAATCTAAAGATTCCATTAAGTCATTCTTTCTCTGACAATATTCTTTATGCTGTTCAATATAAGGCTGTCTTTCTTTTTTGGCAATTTCTACTTTATTTGTAAGATATTTAATATCTTCAGAAAGTTTAATAGTCGCTTCAAGATAATAACTCTGTTTATCTTTAAGCATAGCCTCTTCTGTCATTACAGCATCAAGAGAATAATCTTCATAGCAATAATCTATATATTTAAGCCAAACTTTCATAATTACTTTTTCACCGAAGTCACGCCATTAAAATCATACAAACGTACAATATGGCTTAGTCCTAAAGTATCAGAAATATCTGCGCTGATAATAGACCAATCTCCACCAGCAAGACCACATCCAATCATATAAGGCATAGCAATCTCTTCTCCAATAGGAATCATTTCACGAATTTTAAGAAGACATTCATGAAAATATTCATAATTGGTGTTTACGTTTGGTCCACCAATACCAATCTGAGAAAACATATTCAGGAAAACTCTATCTTTGTTTTCCTCAATTCGAAGAACTTTACCATAGAGCTCTTCAGGAGTATGATAACTACAAAACTTATTATACTCCAAATAAACATGAGGATAATTCTTCTTAATTTGAAGAGCAACACCAGCGCCCATTACGCCAAAGGTATTAACCTGATGACAAATATACTTTGCCGAAGTCTTAAGGACATCGCCCTGAATAATAGACACTGACATAACCTTCTCCTTTATTCTTTATCTGTTTCTTGCAAATTTTCCTGTAACTTCTTATAATACTGATGGTATGAATCAAAATATTTTACAAGAAAATCTTTATATACTTTAGCAACATAATTAGCAGAACTCATAGGAAAATCAATTCCCAAATCTTCTGCAATAACATCTACAGCTTTTCTCAAAGGTTCAGGAGGTGTATTAGTCAACTTAAACTTTTTAGTTTCGGAATCATTATCACACCAAGCCTTACCATTTACAACTGTTAGGAATCTAATTGAAGGATTCTTAGAAAGTTCCAACTTATGTTCCTCACTTCTCTTATAGGGTAACACAGATATTTAAATCTGTCAAGTATTTAATAAAAGAATTTTTTTATTTCCTTTACTTTTCATTATCGTCAAATTTTCCAGAATAAATAGCTTTTCTACTGACAAACTTAGCAGCAGAAAAAATAAATACAAATAAGGGAAAGAAAAATGCACCCAAAGATTCTGCTGGGTAAGCACAATCCCAATAATCTTCATCTTCTTCTGCGATACACTTCATTACACGAGCGAAGAAAATCCATAAAATATGATTAAGAATTAAAACAATTACAATAATCAACCACTTAGGCATATCTTTTCCTTTCTGGCACGCCTACCGAGACTCGAACTCAGAACTAATCTTTAGGAGAGATTTGTTTTATCCAGTTAGACTATAGACGCATACCTTATTTTTTCTTCTTAGGAACAGCTTCAGCTACAAAGAGAACAGGCTCACCGTTTTCTCCCAAAGTAGCTAATGCTTCCATTTCAGCTTTTACATTAAAAGAAGAGGTTTGTAAATGTCTTGCATAAAATTCATTTCGAAAATTATAAACATAATCATAATTATGACTAAAATTGTTTTCGACATTAATCCCTAATGTTGCTACTGTAATAAATACATCATACTCTTCTTTAGGATTTTCTGCAAAACCAGTATACCCATTACACTTATATCTTACATAAACAGGCAAACCATTTTCTGTATTTGTATCAACAAAACTCAAATCATAGAATTTCGTATGGCAATAAGGACATTCATAATTAGAATTCGCCAAATATTTTTTGTGGCAACGTGGACAAACAACCTAATTACGATATTTAAAACTCTTCTTAGACATAATTTACCTCACACTGTAAAACAAGACACAGGAATCTTTGTAGGATTCTTTTCTCCTACAACATAAAAAGAAACACCAGAAAGATTAATATTATTCCACTCTTCTTTAGTTTTAGAAGAATACGTGGGCCAAAAAAGCCCCTCAAATGTTACAAAATTATTTTCAGGGTCAACATAAAGAGTTCTTACAAACCCAACGACTCTTTCATAGCCAATATCTTTCTCACAAGTCATTTCTTCGCAAATGGGAGTCCTAAAACAATCTTTAAGACCTTCCCACATTGCATCTGTAAGCCAGCTTCCCAACTCATCTCTTTTTAGAGTAAATTCTTGAGTAAGGAACTTTTCATCGGGAGAATAATTTTCAACCATTATTAATTTCCTCAAAAGGAGTAGTATCCTTAGTAGGAGTACCCAAGGCATTTAGAATAGGAGTAAGATTGCCTTCAACATCAGAACAATAATAAAGCCAGCCATTCATATCAGAAACAATATGATAAACACGATTTTGTTCATTCTTTACCATATAACCAGTATCAGTAAAACCAACAGGAACGCTATCTACATCAACCCCGATACTATTCTTGCTATTGTTACAACCAGACAATGCCAAAACTGCAACAAAAATCACAACAACAAGAAGACCAGCAACAAACTTATTCCAACTCTTCTGCATAATTAATTCCTCACTTTTTGTAACAAATTTAAAAAATATGGTCGGAGATGTGGGACTCAAACCCACGGCCTCATGGTCCCAAACCACGCGCGCTATCAACTGCGCTAATCCCCGTAATATGTGGGCGAGTTATAAATCAATTCATAGTACAGGTACTACTGTTTTCTAACTTCCCTCGCCTCAAGTTTGTTCAATATGTTAACTCAAAATATGAGACACATTGTTTTTTACTGCTAATTCTCTTGCTCTAACATAATTCCCCCGTTTAGGTGTTAAACCTAAATTTAATAAAGCCTATCTAATATTGGGGGCTTTTATTAAAGCAGAAACAAAATCTTCATCAGAAACTTCTTTTGCTTTCTCCTAAATATTTTTACCACAATAATTATCTGTTAAAGCATGACAATTAGGACACAACAACTGTAAATTTTCTTCCTCGTTATTAAGTCTGTCTCCATCTAAATGATGAACTTGCAGAGGAATTTCCTACCGTTGCCATTCTATTAAACCACAACATTCACACTTACGACCTCTTTTATAAGACAAAGCTTTTACTGCATCAGCAGATTTTACGGCGTTTCCTTTCCTAAAACGAGAATAATCAAAATTATTCTAATTCCATCCCTATCCTGTAAAATGACCTATATCGAACTAATATTTTTCTACCATCTTTTTTAAAGAAGGTAACGAAGAACCCCGTCTATCTGCATACCGTATTTTTCTTTTTAATTCAGCAAAAGAATTACTTTCCTAAACAAATTTCTATAACTATTCTTCAGAAAATTTTTCCCATTTCATCATAAAACCATCTCCTAAATAATTTTAAAAATAAACAAAGCTTAATATTAGGAGTATTATTATCTCACCAGCTAATTACTCTGATGCTACCTTTGTTTATTTGGTACGGGTAGTGGGATTCGAACCCACACGTCTACAAGACATTTGAACTTAAATCAAAGGTGTCTACCAATTCCACCATACCCGCATATTTTTTTATTGTTGGTCTTTTCCCTTTCGACATGATAATCATAACATACAATCATCAAATTGTCAAGGCTTTAATAAAACTTTCTTTTTATTTTTTCTCAAAGTTTTATTTAGATGTGTACCCAAAACCGTTAAAATGATACACTCGCTACCTTTTAATTTTATAGTTGGGAAGGTGTCTTTTGGCAACATATTACGCACCCTGAGTAAGCAAGGCCGTTGAACCACATTTCTCTATGAGTTATCTTACTTTTCTCACAGCTACCGATTAACCAACTGTATATTTATATTACCACACAAACATTAATTTGTCAATGGTTTAATAAAAAAATTCTGACTTTTTCAATGTAGGAGTAATATCTAAATTAGAATTCGCACTTGTACGAGTATAAGTAGAACCAGCCCAATCTGACCCCCACATGTCAGCCTTGGTAGCAACATACTTCTTATATTTACAAGAAAGCTTTACAGAAAGACACTCAGGATAATCTTTAATACTTTTCTTGAGTTCATTAAAAGATTTTTCTGCTTTGACCACATCCTCTGTATATTTGCAAATCAATTCGTTTTCACATCCTGAACAAATACCGTATACTCCTCGACCCGCATTAAGCGTCTCCATTGCTTTTTCCTCCTTCCTTATAATATTCATTTAAAATTAAATTGTAACACAAGGTATTTGGATGATAATACGGATTATCATAAATCTGGCTATCATCCCCAGTAAAACATTTCATAATACCAGCACAAACTCCAGAAGAACGACTAATTCCAGCATTGCAATGTACAATAATTTTGTCTACTTTATTATACCATTTATTGACAAAACCAATAATTTTCTTAGCATCTTTTTCAGTCATAAGCTGATACATGCGAGACTCATATACAAACCCATCTGCGTTTGTATAATTTTCTATAATTACACCTTCATCTTTCTTCCAGTATTTCATACCTCTATATGGCTGAATATCATCAAAAAAGAGAGACAATTGCGCTTTAATATTATTAAACTTGTTAGGAAGTTGACGCACTCCAATATCGGCAGAATCGTTAATGCTAATTACAATAGAAGATTCTTCATGAGAACCATAACTATACTTAACACAATCTCTACGACTCATAACTTGAAACTGCATTGGATTTATCTCCTTTCTTTTTATAAAAATAATATAGCACAATTTTAATTTTTGTCAATAGATTAATATTAGTTTTTATATTGTTTTTTAAATCTACATTTTTGGACAAACCAATCCTGCAACTCTTTGACTGTAGTTTTCTCTTTTGGATACAACCATGTATATATACCAGTAAACATATATTTTCTTACAATACATTTATCGGCAGGAATCATTTCGTGAGTGTCAGATATATAATAGTCTGCAACAAAGCTAATAGTAAATTTATCTGCTTTTTCTGTAGCTCTTACAATACGAGTTAAATATAAATCTTGCCCTCTTTCGACTTCTTTTCCTTTATATTTAAACTCTCCGAACATATATCCGACATCCCAAAGTTCTAAGATAAAGTCTAAATCAGAAGGATATATACTAGTTCCCTCAACATTTAGTCCGCTAAAATCTACAAGCTATTTAGCACGTTCAGGATTTTTGAATAAACTCATTGGTAAATACCTTTTGACTAATAAAGTCCTTACCCTCTTCACTTGTTAAAATCAGCATTTCATAATCAAGAACCCATTTATAACGAATAGCCTCCTGACCATCTTTGCCAATAACAGTAGTAGGAATACGATAAGCACAAGTACCACGTTTCTCTACTGTCGTATAATCGTTCCAGTTTACACCCTTTTCAGTAAACATCTTATCCTGCAATTTGGTAGTGTTAATACCATGAAGTTCTTTTTGAGGATACAAAGATTGAGCAACTGCCTGAATAGAATTTCGAGTACAATCCTGCTGTCTCCAAACAAAATAATTATGCACTTCAAAGGCAGGGACAACAAATACTCTACTATCAAAAGTAGGCATTTCTTTTCCCTTACGAACCATTCGCCAATCATAAGAATCTTGGTCCATATTAAAGATATCCAAAGTTGTATCAATAATAGTATTCTCAGCAAAATAATCATTAAACCAAAGAGTGCAAAGCGCAGCAGATGTACTAACAATCTTTTGAATATTATTATCAAGCCAAGGCTGAGAATTTCTTTCACTTTGAATCATGACAAGAGAAATTTCATCAGATTCAACATAACCAAACTTAACATTAGGAATAATTTCACAGAGTTTAAGCATAGTTTGTTGCATAGTTTTAACAAAAATTGGGTCAAAAGGTTTCTTCATACCACGACAGAAGGAATGAAAGTGCTGCCCATCAAGCCTAACAATAACAGGAAGATTCTCAGGAAGATAATTACGATATCTATTCTCGTAAGCACCTTTCATTCTATCGCCTAAAGTTTTATACTCCATTTTCTTTTTCCTTTCTCATTCTCGTAAGGTCTTCAATATATACTGGATAACCATCATCATCGAAATATGCAAGCTTCTTATAACTCTTTGCCCTTTTTTCATTCTTTTCCTGATAATCAGCATCAATAGTAATATCAGTCTTATTATTTTTAGGACAGAAAATTAATGCCACAGGAAGATTTTCCATTGCCACCTGAATGTTTTCGACTTTGTTTTCCTCAACTGTTTCTGCGAAATAAAAAGTACAAGGAATAAGTTCAATATATTCAATCTTGTAATCTTCATCTAACTGCTTACGATAAGCAAAACTTACATTTGCCTCGTGGCATTTTTCAATAATTTCTTTTAGTTGCTTATTTGTAAAACAATAATCTCTATATCCCTTTTTAAGAGAACCCACAACAGAGTCTACAAGAGAAGGAAAATCAGAAGGAATACCAAAAGTTACACTAGAAACAGTCTGCATTTCACCAATCATTTTATCTAATCTCCACTAAATATCTAATAGTCATCTGTCTATCATCGTAAACGATAATTTCATCGTTGCGAAGCATAGAAGTATTGCCATGAGCCCACAAACTCCAAGCTTTAGGATTATCTTTCTTTAATCTATCAAGATTGTAAGAATAATACTTGGAATCAAAAGAATAGGCATCAACACTATCTCCGATAGCTACATCAAAAAAAGCAAGGAAGCCGCAATTCTGATAATCACGAGTCCAATATCCGCCCAAAGAAGTGTAACCAATAGACTTAGCTACTCCTCCTTTGTATTTTTCAGGGTTGGACCAATAGATTCCAAGTCCAAACATCGAACCTGTTGCAATTGCACCAGCAGGGCGAATCTTTAAACCCATTTTTAGAATATTAAACCAGTTCTGATTACGACTACCATGACAAAGAAGTTTTACGTTACCGATATTATTTTCAGTTGTAAACTTTTGATAATTCTTTTCTGTCTCAAGATTAGTAACGCGCCAAGCTTTGTAAAACTTTCCAGCAGAATCACCCATTGCCTTTTTAATTTTAGCAATATCGTCCTGAGTAGCTTCTTCCATGGTAATGCCCATCTTCTGTAAAATACTTTCAGAAGCCTTAATTTCAGAACCAACATCAACAATTCTCGCCTTTGGCTTATAAACCTGACCAGCCATAGTATCAAGCAAGCTTTGTTCCTCAGAAAGCTTTTTGTCGTATTCGGAAGAATCAGAAACAAGACACTCAGAAACACGCTTCATCTTACGAGGGACAATAATGAACAACTCATTCAAATTCTTGTTAAATTCCTCAACAGACCAGTTTTTGTAGTTCGCTGCAATATAGTCAATCTTTTCCTGAGCAGCATCAATCATAGCCTGAGTAACAGCTTCAGCACGAACAGAATAAGCAGATTGAATAGTCTTATTAGCATAATCCCAAAGACGTTTAACAATCTCTCGGACAGATAGGTTTTGAACCAAACTAAATTCATCTACTCCATTAGACTTATCCTCAATTTTGGAATCAGCAATAACTTCCTGCATCAAATCAGAACGGTCAACATATCCCTTCTTCAACTTAGAGGCAAGAGTAGAATTCCATTTAGACATAGGATAAGTTTTAGTCTGAGGAGTGGCACCAACACGACCATATTCTACAGTAAACGTATCATCACCATTTCCAGCCATTTTGTAGAATTTATTTGAATCAACCCCATTATTATTAGGGTCTACTAAAATAAGATATTTACAATATTCCATATTACTCCTATTTTATTTTATCCTGATTATTGGCCCAATAAAGAAAATAATTGTCACCAAAATAATCTTCTTCATATTTCCAATAATATTCTCCTGCAATTTTATTGTTTTTACAAGCATACCGAATTTGCTGTTCAGTAATTTTTGACCATTTTGAAGCTTCTTTTATAGAATCAAAAGTTTTAATTTTTTTCTCATCCTAAAAACAACTTACTTTCTTTTGTAATAAAGACTTATTTTTAATCGGAGGAATAATGATTTCATTGTTTAAATATTTCTATATTAATATAGCATCAATATAATCAAGCAGCCATAAACAGTTCTAATAAATTTTTTGCTAATATAATCTACAACGTGTAATTGGGCTTCGAGCTAATCCTAATATATTAGATGCTTGATATACACTGTCCCATTCCTGAATTAATTCTCCGTTTAAATTATACTAATAAACTTTTTTACTATGCGTGCTACTTAATTTTTCTTTAGTCTTTGAATTTCTTTTAATACCTTTTATTTTTTTAGCTACCGTTTGTTTAGTTTCTGAAGAAACAATATGCCGCCAACCATGAGCGTTTTTCCGCTGTCTATTTGAAGACATTTTCTTTTTAGTTTCTTCTGAAGCTAATCCATTAGTTCTCCGCTCAGCTAAATTATAACAATGTCCCTAATTTTTGTAAAAGGCTATTAATTCTATTTCTTTCTAACAAGCTTCTTCTTTTGTTAAATTATCAAATAATATTTCATGAGTAAAATTTTCCCAGCCATATTTTTTATAGCTTTATTCATAACTTCACAACAATCATATCCTCGACCATTTCTCCATCTTGCTAAAGGATAATCACTTGTTATTCCTATATATACTCCATCAGAAGGGCTTGTATGCTTATAAACACACCACAAATTATCTTTTCTTTTTTTATAGGGCATTTTCCACTTCCTTTCTTAATAAGTAAATCTCTATGATTAGATTACCATAGAGATTTACATTTGTCAAGGGTTTATTCAGTTATTTTTTACTAATCCAATCGGTCAAATTTACTGGTAGCAAAATGTAAGATGAATCTTGTAACCATTATATTCAGAATCAAACTTTTTAGCCTCGTTGATAGCTTCAGTAAAAACTTTAATAATCATAGCACGAACATCTGTCCAATCAAGTTTCCCCTTACCACACCCAATAAAAGGCATAGCAAGATAAGAAATCTCTTCATTAATGCAATACTGAGCGAGGTCTTCAATACAATGTTCAAGATTGGTCATAGTAATTGGTTCATACTTCTTGTTAGCAATCATAAGCAAAAACAAATTCCGAAGCCAAATGGTTTCACCAGCACAACGCTCATCAAACTTATCAGAAATCTTATCAACAATATGATAATAATTATCAAGTCTACGAGCAGTATCACTACCCAAAGAAAGGTCCGCAGGAATGCCATAACAAATGTTGTAATAAGGAGGAAGGTCAAACATATCTTTATTTACTTCCTCATACTCAACACAAGTTTCATAGAGGTCATCGTCAGAGTCATAGAGGTCATCATCTTCATCGGCAAATTCAAGCTCACCGTTATTAAGGATAAGAGGACAACCACAGTCAGGACAATGCATTACCTTGGGCTTCCAAACAGAAACATAACCAGAAGAAGAAACAATCTTACCATCTTCATCAGTAGAAGCAACTTCGGTAGTAAAATAACCCTTGTCCTGAGTAGAAGTTACTTTTGGCTCATCGAACTTGTAATTGCGACTAAAAATATTAGCCATTTTAAATACTCCTTTTATAATTAATTAATTTTTTCACTAAGTATTCTATCTAATTCTTTTGGACACGCATCAGTCCAATTTGTAATTTGATGACCGTCATAAGAACAAACAAAAATTTTTTTCTTCTTTCTGACTTTCAATCCTTCCTCATTATATTCCCAATCAACTGTTCCATCCATATATGGAAAATAAGGACAATTAGGAGTACAACCTTTACATTCAATCTTAGCCATCAAATTATCCTTTCTTAAAAACAACTCATAGTTTCTCGTACAATAGCTTTCTTAAAATCCTGTTCCCTTTTCTTTAAGACATCGTTATCTGGAAGAAGATAGTTATCTGAAAGAAGATAGTCAATCTTTCTAGTAGTTGTTGTCTTAGAAGGTTCTTTAACAAGATACAAACCCTCTTTTGCACGAGTAGTTGCAATATAACTTAAATTCTTTTCCTGAATATTTTGTTCTTTACTATTCCTAAAATCGTAATTAATTTTAGCTTCATTCAAAACAAAAACATTCGTAGCTTCAAGACCTTTAGCTTTATGGATACTACAAAGTCTAACACAATTAGGAGAAGGGGTAGTATTTAATAGTTTATCAATAAAATTAGAGAATTTAGAAACACTATCAGAAGAGGCATGATTTTCAAGATACCCCTCCAAAATCTCCAACAAAAAGCTCGTATTATCTATCTTAGAATTTGTCTCCGCCACGGCTTCCAAACGCTCTTCCTCGTGTCCCCCCTCACGGACATTTTTTGAAACGATTTCAAAGAGTTTTTTATTATAATTACTTATTACTTTTTGAAGGAATTTTTCGAGTGTGCCAACCGAGGTGCATTTGGATGATAAAATCTGTCTTTTAATTGCCGCTACCATATCTTTATCCTCAATAAAAATAGGTGTCCCATTTCGAGCTAAATCAAGCACTACCTCAGCTATCCATTTGTTTTTTCTGGAAATTACCATATCTCCTGCTTTAGCATACTCTGAAATTTTGTTTTTGTCAATAGTTTTAACAAACCCCATTGGAGCATCATCACAAGGAAGAATAGGAATCCCATATTCTCTATTTACTCTGCTAAGATGAGACTTAGCACAACGATAACAAATAGGTAAATCAAAAGTTTCTACAGGAGCAAACATCTTAGGAATTTGATTAAAAGCTTGAGCATTAGCACCAGCAAAATTATAAATGGCCTGATGAAAATCTCCAATAAAAACATATCTACCCTTAGTTCTTTTAATAAACTTTAGAAAATTTAATTGGATATTAGAAAAATCTTGAACCTCATCACAATAAATATTTGTATACAAAGCCCAATAAGGAACTTCCCAATTATCATATTTAAGTTTATTAAAAGTAATCCAAAGCATATCAGTAAAATCAATTACACCTTGAGTTTCAAATTGTTGCCTACTTTTAGTATCAAGAATTTTCAAGGTAGAAGTAATTTCACTGATATCAGGCGCAGAATAACCTTCATCACCATAATACAAAAATAATACATGGTCATCAATTAAACGAGACACATCTTTATTTGAAGACATATCTGTAAGAGTTAATCTACACAAATTGTAAAGGTTTACATAATTATCTTTCAAGAAAACTCGCTTGGCAAATTCAATATATTTACCATAACGTTTTGTGATTTCTTCATCAAGAATTTTATGTGGCTTAAAATTATCTAAACTCACAGTTCTTTTAGAGCGCTGAGAACCAAAACCTTTTGGCTTTTCTCCTAAATCCTGAGATTCTTGTTCTACATTATAAAGCATAATAGAATATGCTAAAGAATGCATCGTCATAACCTTAGTCTTAGGATTCTTAATCTTTTTCTTAAACTCCTCAACTACGCTTGCATTAAATGCAATATATAAATCAGAAGTTTTTGAATGCTCAGAAAGCATACAAGCAGTTGTTGACTTACCACTTCCAGCCAAAGCATTTACAAGCATGTTACTTTGAGGATTGTTAAGAAAAAAATCTAAAATATCTTGTTGATATGTACTTGGCTTAAAGTTCATTATAATCAACTCCTAACCATTTTATAACATTCATGCAATACTCTTGCAGTCTCAATTACATCTTCAACTGTATTCTGAGTTTCATTCATAGAAATTCTAATTTCTCCACGAATATAATTTTCTGGAATCTTCATAGCTTCTAACACAGCAGATGCTTTCATATCTCCTGTATTACACGCACTTCCTGTCCCTACATAAATTTCCTTTTCATCTAACAGAGATTGAAGAATTTCTCCCTCTACATTATGAAAGCAAACACACACTGTAGAATTAATACTATTCGCAGGAGAAACAATCATATAATCATTTGGTTCAAATAATTTACTAAGCTCTTCAAGAAAAGTTCTCTTCATTTTCTTACAAGCTAAATCTTTTTCCTTTTGATGTGCAACAGCTTTATCAACAGCTAAAGCTAAAGCATGAATATAAGGAATATTTTCAGTACCAGCTCTACGATTACTTTCTTGGTCCCCACCATAAATTAAAGGCTTAATCTTCTCAACAGGAAAAGTGTCTTTTGAAAAATAAATAAAGCCAATACCTTTAGGAGAATGCACCTTATGCCCACTAAAAACAGCAATGTCAGCCATGTGTCTAATATCAATAGGAACATTACCTAAAGCCTGTGTCATATCACAATGATAATACATATTAAGTCTATGAGCTAAATCCATATATTCATGAGGATTAAAAATTTCTCCTGTCTCATTATTTACATACATCCAAGACAAAAGAAATCCACTATAATCCCCCCACAGAAAACCCAACTCTTCACTTTTCTCTGTAACTTTAACAGCATTAATAAGATAATTCTTATCAATAATTACCGATTTTGGATTTTCTGTAATATTATGGTGCTCGTAAGGGCTACATAAGCATTTATTTTTTTGAGCTAAAGCCCACGCATTACCTTCACTACTACCAGAAGTAAAATAAATTTCTTCTGGAAAAGCGCCTATAACATGAGCAATTTTTGCACGACTTTCTTCAATCAAATTTTTACTCTTGCATCCTAAACCATAGGTCGTACTTGCATTACCCCAATATTCAGCTAAATCATCTTTAATAATATCAATGATTTCAGGCAGTACAAAAGTTGTTGCCGCATGGTCTAAATAAATCATTTATCTACCTCATATTTAATAAAAGCAGTATATCTTTCCCTGCCCAACACTTCATCATATCTTGTAGTAAATTGAATATCTGTAATATTCTTTTTAGAACTACTAAGCCACATATTTAAACGAGACTCAAAAATTAATGAATCATAGGTTAAAATTTTAACTCTTTTTTTACTCATATTAATCCCATAAATCAAAGAAAATTGGTTTCATCATATCTAAAGCTTTTTCAATCTCAGATTGCATATACTTGTCAATTTCAGTGCTTTCTTGATAGTACTGTTCTTTTTCTTCTTCGGGAATCTTATTTGCCCACCCATCATACTTTTCAAGGACAGAGTTTTTCTTCGGACAAGTATATTCAGTAGAATTACGAATATGAGTTGCAATTTCTTTCAAATAATCTTCCCACGCCTTACACTGAGCCTCTTCTGCGGCTTTATATTCTTCGTCAGAATTAAACTTTTCTCTTGTAAGCTCTTTCCAATCACGATATTCTCGTTTGCCAGTTTGACGAGTTTTGTCAAAATCAATCATTGGATAGCCAACGTGAGTTTTAGCTAATTCTTCTAACATTTCGGGGATTACTTGTTGAAACCAACCATCAAAATTCCAAATGTCCCTATTACACCAACCCTTAAAAGCTCTATCTTTTCTCTGCTTGTGTACAGGATAAAGGTCTTTTAAATTTTTTGGATGTAAAAAAGGTAATCCTTTATAAGATTTATTTAAATAGCTTAAATTAAGCCAGCTATAATTCTTTTTAGTCATCATCATTCACCTTATAAAACTCACAAAAATCTGAGTAACTACCATAATCTACATTATAAACTCCTTCTGGAGTAACATGACAATTATAATAATAACTCTTAAACCCTTTGTTGTCAATATATTTTTTAATAAGCTTAAAACATTCTGGATATTGAGCGTTAAGAATAATATCAGTTCCCTTTTCTTCTACACGCCCAAGAGAAACAACAACCTTATTACCCTTTTCATAATGGTAAGCATTAACTTGACAAATCATTTTACATACACCTCAAATTCTCCGTCTAAACATTTTCCATTTAGCCCATACACGAATCTAAACTCTTCATTAGTTAATTCAATAGATTCTACAAATTCAACAATTTTCTTTTTTTGATTCTTAAAAGGATTAATAGTCCTAACAACATTAACTTTCACAATACATTCTTGGTCATAACAATCATTTGTTAAATCATGAACCCATACTGTATGACCATCCATGTTTTGTAAAGCAATGAAACTTAATTTTCTTTTCATAATATACTCCATATTAAAAATATGATTCTACCTATGAGTAAGTATATCATAAGTAGAACCATATTGTCAATACTTTTTAAATTATTTTTTGAACGTATTCTAAATAATCATGAGCCCATTTTTTAAGATTTTCTAAATCAGAGCTATTGCTAATTATTGTGTCATAATGATAATAATAGACCTCTCCATCGGCAGGATTGGAAATAATAGGAGTCACATTTGCATTTTCAACCAACATGGTTTTACAAGATAAACCTGTTGCTGTTTCATTTTGTTTAATAAAAGCTCCAATACACTTAGGTTCTCTAATATTAACAAAGAAAAGCCAATTTCTTTTGTTTAACATCTCATTATTGAGGACAACATTAATTTGGTCAAATACTTTTTGGTTAGGAGAATTATCCCATTCTTCTAATGCCATCTTTAACTCGTGAAGAAATTTCCTATCTTTTTCTTCTTTGCTACCATCCCATCCAGCGAACTGAGCTACTGCTTTTACCCAATCTACGGTAGATAATTCCAGCACATTCCAATTTGTTTGACTTTCTAAAATTTCTTTACACAACCTTACGAAAGTAGATTTTCCACTACCTCCAGAACCATTAATTATTACAATTCTTGCTTCCATAATTTATCCCTCAATTCTTCACGAGTAGGATATCTACCACAACACTTATCGCCCTCTGGACACCAAAGAAGATATTGACAATGAGGGACAAGTTCTTTAGCAAACACTGGATTAATTCCTGCAATTTGTCTTTTCATTTCAACAGCAATCTTGCGAATAGGTTCTTGAGCACGGGTACATAAACGCTTATGCATAAATGTAATTAAAGCTTCAGGGGTAAAACCTATCGCTAAAGTGGTATTAGTTGCTCTTGGCAAAACAAAATTAGCATCTTCTACTGCGGCATTAATTTTAATACCATTCTCAGTAAGGATATCACGAATAAGCCTACGAGTTGTATCAATATTACTCATAAGGTTTTGATACAAAGCCTTGGCTTTCTCATTTTTTTCAATATTACTTGGTATAATATAAGTAAAATTATTTTTGTCAATATATCTAAATGAAGCCAGATTCTTAACAATCTCATCAGGACTTACACGAGGAATTGCTTCAATCAAATCCATATAAGCATACTTGTCCTGATTATCATAACGCACTCCAATTTCAGAACGCATCATCTGTTCTAAAGTGCCTCTATCTGCTTCAATTTCAAACTTAATATATTCACAACGAGAACCACTCATGTGACCTGAATCTTCACATTTCTTACCCACTCGTTCAGCATATTTCTTATCTGTATTATAACATTCACAAGCAAATTCACCGTGATTTTTATATAAATCCTCTAATACAGTAGGATTCAAAAGGGTTACTTTCATTACGCCTTTGTTTCTCCCTTCTTATATTTCATCAAAAGATATTCAAAAGTTTGTGGAGTATAATTCATATAAGGCATCATACATCCAACATTAATCATCTGTGCTCTATTTAAATATTCATTCCCATTGGAATTTTCTAATTTTTCTTTTGCCATTTTAGCAAAATCTTCTACTAAGTCTTGTTCTTTGGTTGTATGAGTATGTCCATGTAAATGAAAACAATTATCATAACAAGACCCATAATAAGAAAGAATTGCAAAATGAGAAAGAATTACTCTATAAAGTTTACCATCAACTGTCTCAGTTACTTCTTTATAATGACAAATTTCAGCTAATTTTTTCCTAACTCCTGTAGAATATTGTTTACAGTCATGATTGCCTTGAATTAAATGAACATTACCGTTTAACTTATTTAAAATACGAATCCATTCATCTGACCCTGCTTTCCACAGAAAATCTCCAAGTACATATACATGGTCTGCATTTGAAACTTGTTTATTCCAACGAGAAATTAAGTCAAGCTCCATTTCTTCTGTTGTATCATATGGGCGATGGTCAAAATTAATAATGTTTTTATGCCCAAAGTGCAAATCAGAAATATAATAATTCATTAACTTAAACACTCCAAGCTGTGTCCTATAGTAGACTCTTGAAACCACTTTGTATTAACAACAGAAGGGTCTCCTAAAAATTCTACATAATCTTCTGTAACTTTAGTAATTACACCAACTAAATCATAATCTTCGTGGCAGGAATTGTAACTAATAATTGTCCAGTTTAACAAATTAGCCTGAGCATCTTCAATATTATCTTCTTTTCTATTAAATCTGTATTTTAACCATTTAGTAGATTCTAAAGGTTGCTTCTTTGGAAGATTCATTTCTTTTCCTCTTCTTTCCAGAAAGGATAATTATCTCTTTTTTTACAAGACCTTTCATACTTACAAGAAAGCTCACATCCATAAACCATATAATGATTATCACAATGTTTACAAACAGCTTGCCCATAAGGATAACTTAATTCTTCAAGCATTAAAACGGCTTTCTTTCCATCTATCCCGTCAATACATTTTCTCTCATGTAAATAACATTCGCCTAAAGACTAAAACTCTTTTCCACACTTTTCACAACAATATTTAATTGTCATTTCCCATAAACCTCTTTTTTTTTACTTTCATAAAACTTGTTCAACCCTACGAGGTCAGGAGCATTTGGACAAGTCTTTTCTCCCATAAATGTAGTAATCATATTAATGATTCTCTTATTTCTATGATTAAGAGGAGGAATAGAAGTATCCTTAAAAGCAGAACAAATAAAACGAGAACAAATCTCAGGTCGTACTTCATAAATTTGGCACTTGTTTTCCTTGTTCAAAAAAGGACAAATATCTTTAAAATCTTTATCTAAAGCAGTATTACGATTAATCATTTTTACTTCTGGATGCTGACCAAGATACTTTTTAATCTTCTTTACTTCTGCATCACTTACACAAAGAATTGCAGAACAACAAGCTCCACATCCAGAACATTTACCATCAATAGTATGGTCTACTTTATTAGCCATCTGACTATTCATTCCCAAATTCCTCCATCAAGTTCTTCTCTTACGCGCATAAGAATCTTTCCTAACTTATTTTCTCCAACACCATTGCAAACTCCCCATGTAGTATCATGCCACCAATTTCCCTCTTCAAGATAAGCGTCACCAGTATCAAGAAGAAGTTTGGCGAGATTTTTGTTCTGAGTAAATTTTGCACTAACAATTTCATACATTGTTTGCTCTTTAATATCTTCCCAATCTTTACGCAACTTACAATTCCTACCAGCAAGTTTTGCTTGAGCTGGATTCATAGAAATATATTTTTTACGGTCTTCATCTCTAATTTCTTTTTGTGCTTGAAACGCTGCTTCTGAATTTTGATAGGTTAAGCCATTATAACTTACAGGTACATTATAAAAATTAGAGAGAAAAGCATAGGCATCAAAAAAATTTTTAATTGCTTCCATATTATTTTCCAATCCTTTTCAAAAATTCTTCTTCGTTCATAATAGAAGTCCCTAATTCAGCGGCTTTCTTAGCTTTAGATGAACCACTATTAGCTTCATTAGTCAAAAGATAATCAGTCTTTTTAGAAACAGAACCAGTTAACTTCCCACAATTATCGGTAATAATCTTTTCAATTTCCGAACGTTTCATGGTATTAAAAGCACCTGTAACACAGAAAGTTTTACCATTGATAAACTCATTCGTTGCAATCTGTACTGGCTTATCCCAAACTAAATTTAATTCAAAAATAAGATTTGTAAACAATAAATCTTCACTATTCCACCAGTTATGCAAAGCCTGAGACATTGTTTCACCAAAGCCATCTAAAGTAGAGAAATCAAAATTATTAAAATCAAGAGCTTCTTCAAAAGCCACCCAATCTCCATTAAAATGTTTACTGATTTCCTTTGCCGCTGTCTTGCCAATATTGGGAATACTTAAAGCGACAAGAAGATTTTCAAGTTTAACATGGCGAGACTTTTCAATAGATTCAATTAACTTACTATAAGACTTTTCCCCAAAACCATCCATCTCAATAATTTCGTTTTTATACTTATCAAGATGATAAAGGTCTGCATACTTCTTAACATACCCAGCATCAATAAATCTCTTAAGGGTAGCTTCACTTAAACCATCAATATTCATTGCTGGCTTAGATACAAACTGAACGAACTTAGCCAAATTCTTCTCAGGACAATCTGGATTTTCGCACCAAAGAGTCTCAGCACCAGATTCAGAAATCTTAATTGTAGTAGGTTTACCACAGCACGGACAAATCTTTGGAATTTCAAAATCTGCATCACCATCTTTGTTACAAAAAACAATCTGGGGAATAATCATGTTCATTTTTGCAACTTTAACAGTACAATTCTTTCTCAAACCAAGAGACTTGATAATACTAATATTATGAACAGATGCACGACTTACTTCTGTGTTATCAAGAATAACAGACTCAAATACAGCAGTAGGAGTAATTACGCCAGTTTTACCAACCGCCCATTCAATATCTCTAAGAATAGTTCCAGCAGTTTCATCTTCATACTTAAAAGCTAAACTCTTACGAAAATGATGACCAGTGTTACCAAGACTTAAACCATAAGCAATATCATCATAAGTAATAACACAGCCATCAACAGGAATACCTTTCTTATCAGCAGTCTGTTTCAACTTAATAGTTAAATCTTCAATTCCATAAAGGTCAACATTACCACCATTGAAATAAATACAGTGGACAATAGTAAAACCCAAAGACTGAAGCTTACTCATATCTTTTCTAAAACTACCTGTAGTTCCCTCAATCAAACTCCAAGCCCAAAATTGAAGACCTCTCTGAGACGTAATTTTATTATCCAAAAGAGAAAGACTACCACTTGCAAGGTTGCGCTGAGTAGCATATTGCTCTCCATCAGGAAGTTCTGCATTAATTCGTTCAAAATCTTCTTTAAGAATAATACATTCACCATCAATAACAAGGGTTTCTTTGCTATCAATAGTTAAAGGAAGATTTTTCATAACCTTAGCATTATTAAGAACATCAGTGCCTTCAACACCATTGCCACGAGTTTCAGCAGAAACAAGCTTACCATTTTCATATTTAACAGACATAGTAAGGCCATCTAACTTCATAGATAAAGCTACTTCTCTATCTTCTGCAAAATTAAGTAAATCCTGACAGCTTTTTGTTTTGTCAAGCGAAAGCATTAAATGGTCATGTTTAACTTTTTTTAGCGAATCAATAGCTTCATAACCAACGGTCTGAGTGGGAGAATTGGAAAGAATAAAATTCTCTTCTGTTTCTAATTCACGCAATTCGTCAAACAGCTTATCATATTCTGCATCAGAAACCAGAGATTCGCTATAATTATAATATTTATCTCGATACTTATTTAACAGACTCGTTAATTCCTTAATACGTGCAATATTTTCGTAATTATTCATATTAATCTCCATTACTTGTCAATTGTGCTCATAATAAGCAAAGATAAAACAACCCAAACAACTAAAATACCAACTACTGCATAACTCATAATTTAGTCTCACTTTCTAAAAGCTCTTTCTTTAAAGAATTAGCTATCATTCTCCTTTGTACATTTCTTAAAACATTTTCTACTTCTTTGTTAGTCTCAAAATGCTTATCCATTACATATTCATCTACCAAAACTTCTGCTTCGGTAATTAAGTTTTCTGCAATTCTTTTAGCATCTTCAACTGGAATAGGAGTGGTCTTATAACTAATTAATAATTCTGGATTTTTAGGAATTAAAATTTTTTCATAGGGTTCATCTGCTATATATCTTTTAATAAAATCTGCTAATCTTGCAATATGATGAAAATCTTTTAATCCATATCCATAATTATCAATATCAAATTCATTGTGAGGGGCTCTATGAAGCATTTGTTTGTATTTTGTTTTCATGTTACCATACATTGTTAATACAGCTTTTTGAGGACAATAATGTGCAATAGCCTCTCTATTTTTAACAACAGCCCCTAACCACACCCCAGTGTATTCAGGATTAAGCTCAAAATATTTCGTAAATAAAGTTTCTGTAAAATTAATATTTTGTTTCAAATAACTATTAAACATTAAGCGAATGTCTTTAACTTCAAGCTTTCCTCCATCTTCATCTCGATGATATTCTTTACTAACCCAATCTTTAGAATCAACAATATCATCAAAATGAGGAAGCACAATTGCTTTTGTGTCAACATCAGAATGTTCCGTAGCCATTCCGTAATTATTACTACCATAAACAAATACGCCGACTACATTATATCCAAGTTCACTCAAAAATTTATAATCTGAATGAACTCGATTATTAACTTTTTCCAAATTCATAATTTACCTTCCTTAATGTAAATAAGTAACAATATACAAATACATTTGTCTATTCTTACTTAATGACATTATAGCAAATAAATTTTGTCTTGTCAAGAAGTTATAAGAAATAAGTTGAAAGGGGTATAATACCCCTTAATCAACTTCTATCTTTTTATATTTTCCGCAATTACATTCACCAGCATAATTTTGTTCTCTAAAGGCTTTGCAAATACAAACCATATCGTCAGTTCGAGTTAAACCACATGGACAATATTGTTTTCCATATTTTTCTTTCATTTCTGCAAGCTGACGATTTGTTTCGTCTACTAAATCTTTATCGTCGTTCAATACAATTTTTAACATTAAGATATCCTCTCTGCATGTTGATTGTCAGAAACCAATGTAATTTGCAAAACATCATCAAAACGTGAAACTAAATTTGGTTTATAACGACCATATTTTAAAATTACATTGGGATACTTTTTTAATTGCTCAATTTCTTTTCCTATCTCTTCTTTATAATATCCCGTATAAATTACAAAATCATCATTACAATTTTGCTTTCTAAAATAATCCAATAAAGACAAAACTTCTTCAAATTGCAACATAGGCTCTAAACCTCCTATTACAACTGCCTTTGTAATTTCATTGTCTATATAAGCTTTATAAATAGAAGAAATTAAAAATTCTTTAGTAGCTTGTCTTACCACAGGTTCATTTTGACATACAGTAATTGGAATATTAGCTTCATGACAACATTTCCAATCACATTTACAAGTGATAAGGAAGAGGGAGGGCTTCGCATAATTAACAAAGTCCTCCATGACAACACCTTTAAGATGAATCTTCTCTTCCATAAATTTATCCTTTCATAATAGAATCTGCATCTAAAACATTATACCAACGTCTTAAATTAAATTCCTTTTTTCTAATCTTTTGATAACTACTTACAGGGGTATAAAAACCTACTACTCTCGCATATTGGTCCGCCACAGGCTTTCCACAAATAGGACATGTTTGAGTTCCAATGAAAGAATGTTTATCTTCACAAACATTAATTTTAGTTGTAAACGCAAAATAAATTACACCTTTAGAAGCAACATAATTAAGCATGTCCCAAGCACTTTCTTTTGTTGCAAAACGATTTTCAATATCAATGTGGGCAATGCATCCACCACCACATTTTTCATCAAGCACGCTGCCTAAACGACACTTTTCTTTAATAGTGCATTGTTCAGTTAATGGAATCCACTGATTTGAGTAAATAAAATACTTATCTTGTTCAAACAGAAGATTATCTGCTGTGCAAATTACACCAGCACAATTTTCCCGAGGGATAGATTCAACATTAAAAGAAAAATTACATTCAAAGCTATCTTTTACTTCATTAATAGCATCAAGAATCTAACAAGCAAATTCCAATCCCTCTTCTGTATAATATTTATTACCAAACTCGTCAGTATTAATTAATCCAAAAGAATCAATAACTTCATACATTCCAAGAATACCAATAGTACAATATTGCTTATCAAGTTCAACTGCTCCTTCTTGATAGTTAGGAAGCAGACCTTTTTCTATATTACGCTCCAAAATATGACGCATACTAGTTAACGCCTTGCAATCCAAAAGCACACGGTCTTTAAGAAGTTCAATATATTTCTTTTTATTAAATTTAGTCTCATATGCAATGCGCATAAGATTAATTGTACTCACACGACAAGACCCAACAGACAACGCTGTACCACCAATAGAATTAACAAAAGCATCAAGCTTTTGAGTGTCAGAAAGTAAACGGCAACAATTTGAAAGCACTCCAACATTATCAGATACAAAGAAATTAGAATCAGACCACTTAATGTTATGATAACAAGCCCATCGAGCAGTTTCTTCATCTTCAAATTTGCCATCTTTATAAAGTAAAGAATAAGTTAAAACAGGGAAAGTAAACATGTTTTCACTGCGAATATCACTTACTACATCCATAAACAAACGCTGGCATTTCATAATTTCTTCAATTTGGTCAATAGCGAAAGACCCATCTGGAAATTCCAAACCACCAAACAAAGATTCAAGATAAGGACGGTCAAAAATACTTACATTTGTAAAAGCACACTGGTCAATTCTAAGGAATGGTTGATTTAATCTATAAACAAATTTCTGAAAATATTGTCTTAAATAAGTATCGGGGTCTTTAAAATAATGCCCGTTCTTTATATCCATTTTCCAGAAATAATAAGCCCAAATAATTACATTTGGGAGACCAACGGCCCGAGATTGACGGTTACTGAGGAACGAAACAAACTCAATAACATCATCAAAATATGTGTCCAAATGTTTAGGAGGCTGATTATTATATCCTCCAAGGAAAAACAATCCTTCTCTTGCCAAACGAGTTAAATCATTTGCCCAACAATAGGGAAAATAACTTGCCGTAGCAGAATCGTTAAGATAAAAACCCTTGCTAAATTCCTATTCTAACCAAGCTTTAGCAGTGCGCAGTCCCCATTTTTTCTTAATTTCAAGGAAAATTTTATTTAAACCAAAAAGCTTATCTTCACTCTTCCCCTTTTCAGTCATAAAAGAACGAATATCTCTATGGCTAGCATTTGCATTAGGGTCGATAGTAGCATCTGCCATTGTACTTTGATTTACGAATTTATCTAAGAATTCTGAAAAATCTAACTAACTAGAATGAACCCCATTAATATATTCGAAATCTTCACCATATTTCTTTTTTAAATCTTCAAGACATCTTTCAAAATCTTTTGTTAAACGAAGTGAAATGTCCATATAAAATTTTCCTCCTTTTTAATTGTTATTAATCCATTGATTTGCTTCATTGAAAGCCATAATTTCTCCATCAACTTCAAGTAATGGAGCAGAAGCAAAACCCTTTTTAATCATTTCCTTTACATCGAAATCAGTTCTGGCTTCAAATTCAATTCCCTTTTGTTTAAGTTTCTTTTCTAAAACAATACAACGAGGGCAATTAGTGGTATACAAAACAACCATAACATCAATCTCCTTTTGTCCTTTTATGTAACATCTAAATTACCATTAGATAATTTAACTAACTAATTATATAATTTCATACAACCCCAAGTATCTGCATCTGCACTATGAGCGTTTTCTAAAGTATAACCAAAATGTTCAAGCAAAGTCCCTAATTTATAATTAGCTACCTCTGCTTTTGGAATTAAACGTTTCGCATTTTCTAAGGTGCAACAAACAGCATGATTTGGAATTGGAATGTGGTATCTTTTCAATTCTGGATAAATTACTTTGTTAGCGTCATATTTGGCATTGTGAAAAATCCAAACACTATCTGTCATATAATCTTTTATTTCTTTCCAAACTTCGTCAAATGTAGGGCAATTTTTAATAGTATCATAAGTGATACCATTAACTTTAGATGCTCCACTTTCAATCTAGGTCTACGGATTTACTAATATATATTTATCAACAATTTTTTTGCCGTTTTCATACACTAAAATTGCAATACTAACAATTCTATTTTCTTTAAATCCAGTAGTTTCAGTATCTCCTATAACGAGCTTATTATAATTAGGGAGAGCCATAATTACTCTCCCTCTACATCTTTATTAGATTTCAGAGCATTTGCTCTTGCTGTTTCAATAGTATTATTTTCATCTTTAATAGCCAGAATTTTCTTCATCTTATTAAAAGCTTCTAAAATATATTTCAAAGAACCAGATAAACATACTCCTAAAGTTGCCACTGTTGAAATAACAGTACTATATTCAGCAGGAATAGGAAGATTGTTTTTGTTTGCCCAAGGAATAATTAAAGAAGTAGAAAGTACAAGTAACATTGTACCACCCGCAAAAGCTAAAATTTTATAAAGGCTATTTATTAATCTTTGTTTTTCAAAAGTCTCTCCTGCAATTTTAATATTATAATACAAAGAGAAACTAACATTAGAAAGATATGCCATGCCAAAAATAGAAAATCCCACCAAAGCTGCCAAAAGATTTTCTAAGGCTAATTTCCAAAAATCCTACATAACTTTCTCCTTTAAATTTTAATTACCAGAACTTCCAAATCCGCCAGCGCCGCGCGCAGTATCGGGAAGTTCTTCTACTTGTTCAAAAGTAGTGGGAAGCACAGGAAGAATCATAGCTTGAGCAATCCTATCTCCGTGTCTAATAATTTGTGTTTCAGTACTATCATTATGAAGAGCAACAATCCATTCACCACGATAATCTGCATCAATTACTCCAACGCAATTTGCAGGACGCAAACCTTGCTTTGTAGCCAACCCACTACGAGCAAAGACAGCACCCCAATATCCAACAGGAATTGCCGTTGCAATACCAGTCTTTACCTTTACCGTTTCGTGAGGACGAATCTTGATTCCTGCAACATCTTTCTGAACATCCCAACTATAATAACTATCATCAGGACAATCAGCATAAAGGTCGAAGCAAGCATCAGTCTCGTGCGCCTTAGTAGGCATTTTAGCTGTCTTAGACAGCAATTTAATCTTTACATCCATATTTGTCAATCCTTTTTTGTTTAATTTTAATTTGTTTCTGTTTTATTGTATAATATATAAAAATGGTGGAAAGTTACCCTTCCACCATAGAATTTTTAAAACGCTTTAAATTGTGTAGGGCTTTTGTAATTTCAGAATATTTATAGCAAAACTGTCTCTTTAACAAGAAATCGTTTTCCTGTCCAAGATATTTGGTCTTTGTTCTGCCCTTTAACACTTTGGGAAGCTTATCCATCCAAAGCATTGCTTCTTTTTTATCATTCCAAAAATCTACACATTCTGCATTTCCTTTAATTAAAATTTTATCAATAAGCTCTTTATAAAGATTAAGATATTCATGAACAGTATTATAATACTGCATAATTAATTCTCTATACGCTTCAGGACACTTTGCTAAAAAATCATCAAATCTATCTTCATGAATAGCATTAATAACTGCATTAGGAGAAATATTCTTAGACAGTGCCTTATGCATCAAGACATAATCTGATGTTTTAATTTTACATCTAAAATGATTTTTATATCCATCAACCATATCAACTACCCAACCTTCTTTTTCAGAAGAAAGATAATTATCGGTATCGGCTAAAACACTAAACAAAGTAGCATTATAATACCATTGAGTCATTTTAGAATCATATTCCTCAGCCATGTCACTAAGAATATCAAAAGAAACTTCCTTGCCATCCTTAACATCCCTTGCCGCAAGTAAATACAATCCTTCTTGAGATTCATCATACTTAACAACAATGGGGTTTTTTGGAGAAATATATTCAAAAATAAAAGTGTAATCAGGGTAATCCCTAATTAATTCTTTTTGTCCCTCAGATAAAAGTTTATAACCCGCCGCAAGTCTCCAAGATTCTACAGAGTCTAATGCCTGAGAACCAGAACCTAAAATTCTGTCTTCCTCTGCAATATATCTATATTGCTGATAAGAACCATCAAGTTTATTAGTAATAAAAACTGCATGAGCAAAATGATATTTAGACCTAATTTTTTTAGGAGACCAATCACCATCATCCTCGCCATAATTCTTAAACTTTGCCAAAGAAGCCAAAGCAATTTCGTCATTCTTTAAATCAAAGACACAAGAACGACATTCCCTATAAAGACCATCATATAATTCAAAAAAAGAATTTAAATCATAATCATCAGACAATTCAATAAAACCTTTATACTTAAAAAGTACATAATGGTCATAACAAGTAATCTGAAGAGGGTCAAAAATCTTACTCAACTTTTCATTAAGTTTAGGAGTAATATTCTCCCACGCCTCAAAAATTCTGTCGAGCCAATCATTAAAATTGTAATTTTCAGGACAAGGTTCGTTGTTAAGGAGAGTATAAGATTGAATATACTTTCTTTTAACAGTCATAACATATTCATAAAGAGGATGCCAAAGAAACTCTTTCTTAAAATGAAAATTCATCTTAAACTCTCCTTTACTAATTTTTATCTTCTGAATTATTTTTCAGAAGTCCCACTTGCAATTTTATCGCATTCGTTAAACAAAAAAAGCTTATCAAGGTTTTCTTTTCCCATAATCTTTTCCCATTTAGATTTAGACTTTTCGGTTTCAAGAAAGAATGGAAGCATATGAAAATTAACATAAAACAGACATTTTAAAATATCGTCCATATTAGTAAATCCAATACAATTAAGATTTGCTAAAAGGTCATACGTTCCTACATTATGATGACTATAATATCTATAATCTCCAGAACCATCTTCCTTGGGCTGTCCAGTAGTTAACTTGCCTAAGTCATGAATTTGTGCAGCTCTATAAAGAATCTTATCATCAGTTCTTTTAGCAACTTCTTCGGCACAAATTCTACAATGTTCATCTAAAGTGTACTTATGATGACAAGTTTTCTGGTCAAAGCCCTTCATCAAACTCATAATATAATCATCATCAGTAGTCCAATTAGACTGAGGGACAATTACTTCAAACTGATTAAAATTCCAACCAATTAAATTAATTGTATCAAAACCTTCTTCATAAAAAGGAATTTCAAACTTGCCAATCTGTCTGTCAATAACTTCTTCGGGAACTGTACAAGTTCTCGCTTTATTCTGTCTTTTACAAACAGCAACGGGAGTAGTCATAACATAAGCTACTTTAGTAACATTCTCCTTATTGCGAACAATATCCAACAAGCTCTTACGAGATTTAACATTAATATTAGTTGCATCAACAATAACATTCATTTTATCAATGCAATTGTTAATACGGCGACGAACTTCCTTAAAAACCTCGTCATTATGAGTCTGGTCGTTTACATCTCCAAAAACAGTTTCACGAATTTCATCCGATGAAACAATCATTGTAGGCTGACCCATTTTAGTCAACATATTTTTGAGATTTTGAGCAAGAGTGGATTTACCACTTGCAACAACTCCAATCATCATCATAAAATTCGTATGTTCCATTTTTGTCCTCCTTATTCCATCTTAGATAGAATACTATCAATCTTCTCGTTGAATTCTTTTACTAACTTTTCTTTATCAGTATCAGGTCTTGTTTGTCCCTCAACAGGAATTAAATCTCCTGCCCAAAACAGCCATTTTGGTTTAGTTTCATCTTCTACAAATTGAACAAGGCTATTATAATCAGCAGTTTGTCTTTCTTTTTTCAAAGGGTCAAACTCAACTGTAAAAATATCATTTTTGTGTTCAGTAACCCAATTTCTATAATCTTCTCTCATTTGTTTCCAATCTGGATAGGTAATAATTCGATTATAATCTAAAGTTACTTTTTCACCCTCCCATGCAGTAATGGGATTGGTGGTAATACTGTCCATTCTTTTAACAAAAGTAATAGCGCTTTCTTTTGTTAAACCTTTTTTAGTGAGCTTCTTTACAACCGCTCTACGTTCTTCTCGATTCATAGTTACTCCTTTGAATCATTCATATAATAACATAATCAAATGAAGTTGTCAAGAGGATAATAAAAATTATTCCTCTTGTACTTCATCTTTTTCTTTCCAATCTTTTAGTTGCCTAATTAAAGTTCTACGCTCTTCATCTTCTTTTCTATGAAGCACATTATACTATTCTCTAAGCTATCTGTATTCCTACTTCAAAAATTCAGGTAGGAATGTTCTTTTTGTTGAAACAAAATTTGTATCAATAGAACGTCGTAAGGCTTTAGTTTGAGCTACAAGTACACACAATTTCTTAGCTCTGGTTAATAAAGTGTAAATCTGTTGCTGACAAAGCATCATTGGAGGAGTACTATAATCTATTGCTCCAATAATTACAGGGCAACCAGAACCTTGATATTTATGAGTAGTACAAGCATATCCTAGAATTAAATGTTCCTTAACTTCTTTGTGTTTTAAAATAATAGGTGCATCTCCTAAATCGAAATCAACGATGGCATTTTCATAATCAATACTTGTAACTACACCAGTCCACCCATTATACATAGCTGTTTGTGCTCCACTTGTATCAAAAACTTTATAATTGTTTTTAATACACATTACTTTATCACCTTCTTGAATCCAAAAAGACCTGTCATTTCCAGAAGCATCTTTCATCTTTTGAACGTAAATTCTTGGACGAGATTCATTCAAATCAACAGGATTAATTAATTTTTGAATATCAAGATTTAAATTGTGAACACAAGCATCTCCACGTTCTTTCACAGGAGAAATAATTTGAATTTTTTCAATGTCACCATTTACAAGAGGGCTATTAAAATATTTTTCAAAATAAGCAATGGTATCTTTTCTATCATCATCTTTTTCATTTCTAATATCAAGTACCATATCTTTCAGTTCTCCGCGAATTTCAACACCTTCATAATCAGTATCTTGATATAATTGAATACCATTTCTTACATTATAAGCGGTAGTTAAAATACCAGAAGCCTTTGCTTGTCTATGTACTTCTTTAAGTTCAACAGTAGGAATTTCTTTGCTATTAATCATATCCGCAGCTAAATTAAGAGAACCAATAGATTCAAGCTGTCCCATATCACCAAGCATTAAAAGTTTACTGCCTGTGGGAATTGCTCTAATTAAATCGAGAAAAATTTCTCCACCCACCATACTAACTTCATCTAAAATAATGATATCATAAGGTAATGGATTATCTTCTCCATAAGAAAAACCACAACCACCAGTATATCCAAGAAGTCGGTGAATAGTAAAACCTTCTTTGCCGGTAACTTCTTGTAATCTTGCCGCCGCTTTACCACTTAAAGCACATTGAGCAAAAGTATAGTCATCAAGTACAGATAAAATACCTGTAACTAACGAACTTTTACCAGAACCAGCTAAACCAGAAATTACGCAAACTTGTTTTTCAATTCCCAGCTTAATTCCGTCTATTTGCTCTTGAGTAAACTGAAAACCTTGTTTCTCTTCTGCTCTTTTTATTTTCTCTTCAAAATCATTAGCAACAAAATAATTATTACCTTGAAGTAATCTTTTAAGATGATAAGCAATATCTTTTTCAAGATTCCAAAAGCTCATTAAATAAACTCTTCGACCTGATTTAGTATCGCCCTCTTCAACACGAATTAACTCCTCATCTTGAAGTTCTTTAATAGCTTTACCAACATTGTTTACAAGATTACCATCTTCATCTTCTACTATTAAACTTTGTTTTCCGCCAAGGTCTTCATATAACGAGCCCATTAATTCACCAGCGGACACCCAAGAATGGCCTTCTTCTCCTTGGGCATCAAGATACCATAAGATATAAGATTTAATTCTCTTTGTGTCATAAGTTTTATAACCTGACCTTAAAGCCACTTTATCCGCAGTAAAAAATCCTACTCCTTTAATATCTTTTACTAACTGATAAGGATTGTTTTTTACAATATCAATTACCTTTTGTGGAGCTTTATATTTTTCAATTAGTTTAGAAATAAAGTTTGGAGAAAAACCAACCTTATCAAGCTCTAAATATACAGTAGACATATCTTTACTGGCTTCGAAACGCTCAATAATACAATTAGAAATATAATCTCCAATACCTTTAGCTTTCTTTAAAGTTTCTATATCATGGTCTGCAATAGCTTGTAATGGGTCATCGCATACAGCAAACAACTCATCCATTTGACCTTCTGATAAAAAAGTTCTTAAAAAAGCTCTTTGATTCTTCTGATTAGAAAAATCAATATCTTTATTATAATAAACTAATTGATACTGAACACCATATTTAGGATGTTCAACTTCTTTACCTAACAATACATAGGCAGAATTGGGGTCAATTCCATCAGTATATTCCCCTGTAAAAGTAACTTCACCATAAACACTCATGATAGGATTTCCTTGTTCTACTTCAAGAATATTCCAAGAAACTATTCCCCAATTTTTACCGTCTGACCCAATTCCAGCACTCGGATAGAGGGTCTTGGAATGAGACGCTTTTATCTTTATGAATTTTTCTTCGGTATCAACACTCATCGTCAACCCTCTCTACATCTATTCTGTCAGAAATCATTTCAAGGTCTCCATTATCATCAATACCTTTAATTAACTGAACAGAATGTTTATATAAACTATCTTTGTACTGTCTTGGAATAAAGTTTTCTCCTCTTCTAAAACCAGTAACAAGAAGTTTAGTTCCACGCTGGAACCAAGATTTCTCAAGAACAGTTTTTGTTCCATCTTCGTTTATTTGAGAAATCTGCCTATTATAAAAATTAAATTGACCTTTATAAAATTTTATATCACAAACTCCATCAGGAGTCAATAATGTAACTGTATTTCTATTAGTATCTTTATCAAGAACAGTACCACAAATTCTTTTAAGAACAAAGCGAGCTTTTTCTTGGTCATGCCAATAATATTTATAAGCCACTTCTGGTTCTTCTGGTTGTTCTTCAAAAGGTACTATACTATATTTTTCTTTGTTTACATGAGCAAGTTCGTGTTCATGATAATACATACAAAGAGAATCCATTTCCCACTTAGAAAGACTTCCAGAAGCTTTTTCATCCCATACAGCTTTAAATTTTGCTTCATTTACAGCCACAAGCATTTTAGGGTCGCTTAAAATATCGTCTTTAAAATCTGCCATGAGCTTGTTAAAAACTCGGTCTAAACTACCTCTTTTAACAACTCTTTGTCCCTCGTCACTCCAGTCGTAATCTTTTTTATCAATCATGTCATTAAGAAAATATTTTTCAAAGAATGGCCATGCAAATTTATTTTCAAGGATATAATAAGCTGTACTTGCACTTTTACCTATTTGTTTATAAAAGAATTTTTTCTGGAAAACATAATTTCTAAATCTATATAATCTTAATTCAAACTTTTTTTGATTTTCAGTTAATAAATCAAGATTTGCCAAATCTTCAATGTTAGAAATATTGAGCGACTTAACAGGACTTGAGATAAATCTAATAAAGTCTTCCATAATTGCTCTTCTATCTTTTTTCTCAAGATTATCAAAACACCGAGCTTTGATAAGAGAAATCATAGCTGTATCACCAAATTTATTTTCTTTAGATTCAGACTTGTATTTCTGCATCTTCTCGTAAAAATCCCACATCGAAGAATAAGTTTGATTATCAATAATAGCTTTTGCAATAGTAGTTCCAATACCTTGAATTGGTTTTAAACCATAAACAATTTCGTTTTTTTCAACGTCAGGATGGAAACCAAATCTAACACGGTTTACATCAGGTAATGCTACAGTAACACCTTCTTTTTTGATATTACCAATGGCTTTACTAATTTTACCATAATTGGTATTTCCATCTTCACCGCCAGAATCGGAAATTAAATTGGCGGTGTTCCAATAAATAACAGGATAATGATAAGCAAGATTAGCTTCTTGCAAACCAACGATTGAATAAGCTAATGTATGAGCACTATTAAACCCGTAACCGCGATTCATACTAATGAGAACATCCCATACATAATGACACAGTTTAGAAGAAAGATGTTTTTCTTCTATATTTTTATAAAATTCTTGTTGTAATTCAACATAAGCTTTAGGATTCTTTTTCAGTTTTGTTATCACAGAGCTTTTTATCTCTGCTTCTTACAATTTCTTGTAAGCTCGGCGTACATTATTAACTCTAACGAGTTAAAGGACACTCTTGGATGGATTATATTTATTCACCATCTACGCTCTACAATACTTAATAACCTTTCGCAATTTATTAAGTTATCTCGATGTTTCCATTTTACAGGGTTCACCGATTTTGCCCTTTTCATTTTACTTGTCACCAAATAAACGGCCCAAAATTAAGCAATACTTTTCCTAAGCTTATCAGCCCACAGCAAATCAAAACCACCAATCTCAGGGTCTTGAACTGCCATCATAAAGTCTTCTTGGTTAGGTAATAAACCATAGCTCTTCTTAGCGTATTTACAAATAACTTCTTGCTCATGTTTAGTCAAACCATAATCATCCATCTCTTTATACCAAAGAGTGATATCTTTCTTATAACGACCAAAACGCTCAAGAGGTGTTTCTGCCCGTGGAGAAGGAGCCATAAGTCTCATTACTGAATTTAAAGCAGATAAATCTACCAAACTTTCAGGTTTACCTATTGCAACAGCTTGATATCCAGTTTGTTTTTCCATCTGGAAAAATGACATAACTTTATGTTCATTAAGCATTTTCCAAATTTCTGGATTATCCCTTTCTATTTTGTAAACGCCTAAATATTTTTCGTAAGTAGACTTTAAATCACCTTGCCATTCAAGCCTACCGTCTTCCATAAGAAGATTCATACAAACATGTTCTTTTTGAAGAGCATCAATAGAAAGCAAATCCCATTTAATAAGAGATACTTTTTCATCAGCGTGTAGGTCAAACTGAGTGATAATATCTCCACTCGTTGTCTTCATTAAAGCAGCATGGTCTACAACGTCTGTTGCTGAAAGAACTACCCCACCAGCATGAGAACCAACTCCACTTACTAACCCTTCAATATTTTGAGCAACTTCCCAAACATCAGGGTACTCATTAGTCATTAAGTTAACAAATTCTTTGTCAGGACGTAAATTGTTTTCTTCATCACCATAAAAACATTGTTTTAAAGTAAACTGAATACCACGTTCTTGACCAATATGTGAACTTAACATCTGTCCAATTTCAGGTGGATAACTTAAACCACGACAAGCAGTTTGAATTGCAACTTTAGCTTTCATCGTAGAAAGTGTTTGAACCTTCATAACACGACGATTTCCTGCTCTCTGGTCATCGCCACAATACTTGCGTTGAAGATAGTGAATAACATCATCACGATAAGCATTCTCAAAATCCACGTCAATATCTAATGGGCTAACACGTTTAGGATTAAGAAAGCGCCAGTGATAACAAGGAACATCTTCTCTCAGAGGATTAACCTGAGTAATTCCTAAAATATACAAAAGAATAAATCCTAAACCTGAACCACGAGAAGGACCAACTAAAGAACCACAAGCCCAACACGCATTTACCAAGTCACGAGTCTGTAACAAATAAGCTGACCAATGAGCATTATTAGCTTCTGAACTTGCTTTAATAGACTCAAGACATGTTTGAATTGCATCATAAGTTTCTTTATTTGCTAATTCATCAGAATCTTTTTCAAGGCGCTTAACAATTTCTCTAACAAGGTGTCTATCAGCATTGTAATCTGAATTAAAAAACCACTCTAACATAGGAATATCTTTAAAATATTTTTTAGCTAAACCCAAATCAGGTTCAGTTAAATCATCTGGCTCATAAGGAATTTCCAAATTAGCGAATAAAGTATATTCTTGAACCATGTTATAAATCAACATGGTATTATCTAAGCCTTTTTGTACAACTTCTGGAGTCAAAAATTCATCCATGTAAGAATGAATTTCTTCTTCGGACATCATATAAGTTGTAGCATAAAACTCTCCAACCTCACGTTCTTTACCACTATCTTCATTAGATTTAAGAAAAGCTTCATGTACTTTTCTATCTTCTTTTTTGGGATAATGACTATCGGTAGTGATAATATATGGAATATCAAGTTCAGCAGACAGTCCCACTAAAGCCTGATTTACAATAATTTGTTCTTCACTCTTTGATGGCTGTAATTCCAAAAAGAAATTACCATGCCCAAAACATTTATCGAGTCTTTTTAACCATTTCTTGACGCCCTTATAATCAGGTTGTAAAGGATTTTGTTTATAAGAATCTAAAATTAATTTTGGACAACGACCACCAAGGCAAGCAGTTGAACCAATAATATGACCTCTATCAGATTCAACTACTTCAAACAAATCTTCATAATAAGTTGGAGTACGAATATTAACATAAGTAAAAGAATTATCAATCCATGCTCTTGTACTTAATTCTCTTATTTGCTTATGTCCAATGGCATCTTTAGCCAACAAAATGAAGTGATAAAAAATATATTCTTTGTCTTCTTCAATACTTTTTCGATTGCAAAGATAAATTTCATTACCTAAAATAAGTTTATAATCTTTCCACTTATCAGGATTTTTCTTTCGCAAATCGTCTATTTGAGTTAATGCTTCAACGTGTGCGGCAATACAGTCATGGTCTGTAATAGCAACACCTTTATGACCAAGCTCCTAAGTATATGTGAGAAGACCCTTGACAGTGTTAGTGCTGTCAAGGAAACCTCTCGTATTGGAGCCTATGTCTGTGTGATTATGTACACCTACAAACACGGCATTACTCTCCTTTATATTTTTGTCTTATTATATCATGTTACTTTTAATTTGTCAACCTTAAAAATCCAAATCTTCTAAATCTTTATCTAACATTACTCTTTTCTTCTTGGGCTTTTCAATTTCATCCCAATCAAAATCTGTAGTAGATTTTGCATTTAAGGAAGTCGTTTTAGAATTAAGAATAGCGTCAGATTTAGTCTTACTTTTTAAATCAGAAGTCTCATTTGTTTTATCCTCCATAACATCATAATATAAAATTTTAACTTCTGGATAAATCTTGTCTTCCCAAGACTCTAACTGGAACTGGCAAATTAAATTCATTACCAAATTCTTTTTATTAGCGCCAAAGGTATATCTATCCTTAAGAGTCATCATATCAAATTCTGTAGCAGGACAATACTTTTTAATATAAGTAATACCGTTATGCTGGAATCTAATAAAACTCTTAGTTTCGCCATACCCATTAATTTGACTAGCATTTATATGAAGATTTGTAATTGCAAAAGTAGGAGTAGGGACAGTATTACCCCACACTTCATAATTTTCAGCTACTTCTTTTACAAATCTTACTTGCATTTCATTAGCAGGAATTTCCCAATCAACTGGATAAATAGTTTTAAGTTGGTCAAGAGGAAGCATTTCGTTACACTTTTTAATTACCTCATCAACATTTTTCTTTTTAAGAAATACACCAGCAGCGTTTTCATGTCCAGCACAACTTATAAGTCCAGTTTGCTCTAAAAACTCCTTCAAGTTTTTAATGTTTCCTTTATCATATCCGCGACAGGAGCCACCGAATTCTGAGATACTCCTTTCCTTAAGAAGCACCACTGGACGCAAATACTTAGAAGCAATCTTGTTTGCTACTAATCCCGTAACAGATTTTTTATCAACTATGTCGGTACAATCGACAAATAAAATAGTATTTTTATCTAGTCCCTGTTTGTCAATTTTATCAATAATTTGCTCCATAAATTTACGAACGGCTGTATCTTGACGAGACTTTACATTGTTAGCTACTCTCGCCATCTCCCACTGAAGTGTGTGTTCTTCTGGAAGAGGTTTCGGGTCGGTAGCTTTTTTTCTTCTCGGTTGATAAATAACAGTTTCTTGTTCCCCAACCATAGCTCTAAATAAATCTCTTTGCTCTTTTTCTGTACCATAACGTACTACACCATTAATTCTTGGAGCAAGTACCCAACCGACATTTGTAATAGTTCTACCAAAATGAATTTCATCAGCCATTCTTTCTTGAAGTTCATTAAGAAAATCATTCTTTTGATTTTCAACCTTTAAACCCTCAAGTACATACCATCTTGTTTCTAAATCTCTTAAATCCATACTATCTGCAATAATACCAAGAGAAACTAAATCAAGATATTCATCAAGCCAACTATCACTACAGTGATACTTTTCACAATAAGCTTCGCCAAATTTGCGAACTACACCAACACCAGATAAAGTAGGATTGGGATAGTGTCCATCAGTATCATTTACAGCTACACAATAATTAACATAACTATCCTCTTTAATTCTGTCAGACTCTTTTTCTTTAATCTCGTCTGCTTCATTTTTTGAAATCCATTTACCTGTATTAGTGTCTAAATATTCAATTTCAACTAAGTGGTGGTCTAATACAATGATAGGACAATTGTAATTTTTAATAATTTGAATTGCATCTTTGCAAATCATTGAAGCATCTGGAATAATAATTAAACCGATTTCATCTTTTGAATATTCGCTTAATGCTTTATAGGTTAGTCCGTGCTCTTTATTAAAACTAAAAATATATTCTATCTTTGCCTCTGGATTAAAATATTTAATAATTTTACTCATTAAAACACTACTTGTCAAGCCATCCGTATCTGGGTCCACTTTAATTGCAATTTTCTTATCAGTATTAATATTATCATGAAAAATCTATACAGCTTTATCCATGTTTTTCATTTGGAAGGGGTCATTAACGACCTTGTTTTTTACAGGATGAAGAAAACTCTTTACATCCTAAATATCATAGCTTTTTAAAATAGTTTCAAGAAAATCATATTCATCATCAAAGTTATTCTAAAACTTTGTCTCCCATAGTAATTTTTCCATTAATTACCTCTTAAAAATATACTCGTAGAACTTTGCCTTTCCCCGTAAGAATAAACAGGTTTTGCTAATTTTATTAATTGATTGTAAACATCTTTTCCTTTATCAAGAGGTGAATCTTTGATATCTAACAATCCTTTGGTGTCCTTAATAAGAAAGACATTAAAGCTTAAAGCAAGTCTCTGAGCTAAAGTCCTTAATCGTTCATTATACCTTAAATAGTTATCATATAACAATTTGTCAGCTTTATATACTTCTTCATATTTATCATCAAAGTCTTTATCAAAACCTAAATAAACTGTATCTACTCCGAGTTTTTCTAAAGCCCTAATTTGCCAATCTGAAACATTAAAGCCACAAGTTGCCACTACGCAACTTTTACCATTAAAATAAGTGTCTGCTTTTAAAACACTTTTCTCACCCTCAACTATAACTGCTTTCTTAAATCTTTTTATATTTTCTTTATTCTCGTAAAGACCATATAAATTCAATCCAAGAGGATGGTCAAATTCTTTACCAGTCATAAACAAAGGCATATATTTTCTTTTAGAATCTTCTGGTTGTAAACTTCTTCGTCTAATACCAACTAAATGACCATCTATATTATAATGAGGAATAATTATATATTTTTGATATTCATACCATTCAATACCAAATTTTTCCATAGAAGAAATACTAATTCCTTCATCAATCCAACCTTTATAAAAAGTATTACAATCAAAATAATTAAAAAGACATTTATAATCATCATAAAACTTCGTAATTTTAGCTTCATGAAATTGTTGTCTTCTTTCAATATCTTCTGATTGTTTTACCATTTCAGATAATTGTCCACGCAACTCTGGTGAAATATCATTTCCAAAACCAATACGACTTCGAGATAATGATTTACCAACTTTTTTAGCAATATAAACAATTACCTTGCTGTAAAATTCTCCGTCTTTAGCGTTGCGAATTCTTTTAATAAATTCAAAAAAATTCATTCGTCCACAATTTGTATAACAAAAAAAATCTTTGCTTTCAGTAAAGAAACATAGTTTATGACTATCTCCACCATGACAAATTGTTTTAAACCAAAGACACTTTTGCTGTGTTCTTCCATCTGTAGAAGTTGAATATAAAGGAGAACCATTTTCTTCCATAATGTTAATAACAACATCTTCTGTTACCAACTTCAACAGTTCATCTTTATCTATCATAACCAACCTCTATTAATAATCTATTTCTTCTTCCTCTTTAGAAGATGATTTTTGCTCTTCTTCATCCTCATCTTCTACCATACTAAACTTTTTACTTTCTGGAGATTCTAAGAATGGGTCTTCTTCATTCTCAATAGTCTCTTTTATTCTTTTTGCAATTTCTTCCGTGTCTTCAAAAACATCAAACGTACCCTCTTCTTTAGCTGTTTCAGCAATATCAACAGCATCACTTATAATTTTACCTCGGATAGCATCTTTGTCGTTTGTAAAAATTACTTTTTGGTCTTCTTCAACACGAGTAAATGTTTGAGGAATATCTAAAAGTTCATAATCATAGTCAGTACAGAACAAATCATGTACTCTCATTGTAGCATAATCAACATATAACCAAATTTTACATTTTGTGTATTCGCCGCCACGATTCTTATATACAGATATACACCTGTTAGGTTTGTATTTTAAGAACCTATTTTTAATAATTTTCTCTAAATATTTTTCTTCTTTTTTAGATACTTCTGATACAATAGAAGCTGTATCAACTTTATCAATAATAGCTTTAGCTCCACGAACAATAGTTTGGTCACGGTTTTGCTCATTCTTAAAATCACCAGAAACCTGTGTCCAAGTATCTATACTAATATCATATTTTCGAGTAAGCTCTTTTAACTTTAAGCTTAAATTCGCAAGAACTTGGTCTTCACGAATTTGCATTCTTGCTTTAGCATTGGCTTGAAATTCGCTAATTAAATCAGTTGTTACATGAATGTAGTCAAAGAAAACATTTCTTACTCCATGCTGAAGAACATGCTGTTCAATAATATTCTCTAAAGTGCCAATATCATAATCAGGCACATATTCGAGATAAATATGTCCTTCTTCATGAAGGATTCTAATAGCTTCATCTACTCGTTCTTCTTCATCTCCATAATATCTACCAGTCATAATATGCTCTTGAGGAACATCTGCAATATAAGCCCATAAAATAGGTTCAATCTCCGTAATAATCTCCATTTCCGTTCCAATATAAAGAGCAGCATTTTGAGTGCCATTTGGGTTTTTTACAAATTCCATTTTGTTAGAATCCCAATATTTTGGCGTAAAAGAATGACAAAGATTAGCAATTGTCAATCTCGTTTTTCCGACACCAGTACCAGCAGAAGAAACAACGAATTTTCTTGGTTGAATTCCTTTTGTTATAGTTGTCATATAATTACTTGCATAAGACAAACCATAAGCAGGAGTTTTTTTCCATTCCTCTTTCTGCTTTCGTGCTTCATCACTACCAGCTTTAACACTATCTCTCCCAACTTTCGGGCTATATTCTTGAGTTATATTAGATACTTTTTGTCTAAAATGATTGAGAATTTCATCAATAGTCATTTGACTAAATTTGTATCTTTGCTCATCTGAAATTTCTGGGTCTTCTTCATCAGGGTCAAAAATTTCATCTACATCAATGCCAGATTTGAGATAAGCACGAAGTAAAGAAAACTTTTTCATTTCCTGATAATTAGTATTAAAATTTTCTGGTGTGGCTAATTCTTTAGCCTTTTCTACATAAAGATTACCATTATTTCTTGTATAAATATTATACAGAGATTGCAAATTATTCTTTAAGTAATCATCAATAATATATTGGTCAAGCTTTACCGCGCCCTGTGAAAAAAGATTATTTATAGCTACAAACAAAAGTTGATGGAAAGCTTCAACAAAATCTTTTTTGTCAATCTTATTACTTGTTAATAAAGTTGGATTCTACAGCAAACAACCAAGAACTTCTTTGATTGCAGATTTACTTTGATAATCTCTATAATCCGCCAAGTTAAACCTCCCATTCTTCAGGATGTTCAGACATTATTTCCTGAATATCTCTTTGTAATTCTGATAAATACATAGTATCTTTTCCCTTTTGCTTTTGGAACTCTTTTCTAAAATTATAATCTCCAATAAAATCAGTATTAACAATACCATCATCAACGATATCATCCGCAGAAATTTCTTCTTTGTGATTACGTCTGTCTCGTTTTTCATCGTCTTCTTCTTGTTTTTTAATAATTTCAGAACGAGCTACATCTATTGCTATAGGCGGTTTTGTTAAAATATACTCAATAAATTCAGATTTTGTCATTCTCATTTCTTTGTACTTTTGCCAAAATTCCCTTGATTCTGCAAAATAACGTACAACCATGAAAATATCTGACTCTGTTTCTATTTTGGGAGCTGGATTGTCAGCGTATTCATACATGTAATATAAAGTATAAAGAATTTGAGAATTAGTTAACCCATACTTTTCTTTAATCTTTTTTATATATGTTGTAATAAGAGGTGCATTAACCCAATCTCTTATCCCAAGAACGTCCCAAAGATAATCCGTTAAAGTTTTATAATCTTTTGCATCTTGTGCGGGCTATTTCCCACAAATAGAACAATAGTTTTTACTATTTACAGTAATAATTTCTTCCGTAGGAAACATCTTGCCACAAACACTGCATTTTTTATTTTTCCTTGGTGCTATAATCCTCACTCCTTTCTTAAAATATTAAAACGGAAAATAAAGGGGAATAGTAATCAGTTTTACTATCCCCCAATAATTATTTATTCTACTGTAATATTGTTTTCAGTACAGTAATCCTTCAAATCATCGAGAATAAGCAAAAGCATATCCAATTGAGATTCATCGCAATCTTTTACACTCTTACCCTTTCCAAGATACTCTGCAATAATCTTCTTATATTCTGTACTACCAGTATTATGAATAGCTTTTACATAGCTACCAATTTCAGCAATAAGCTCATCAACGCTCTTCTTTTCATCTTCAGTAACTTCGTTGTCCTTAAAGAGATTGACCTCATTATCAACAACTGTCGCACCATTAGCCTTTTGTTTATCAATAGCCTTTGCCATATCATCACGCAATGCTTCATATGTAAATGGAATACATTCAGACATATAAGGACTACGAGAACCAGCTTCAAGATGCTTGTTGCCTCTCATAGTAAGCATGGAATGAACATTACCCTGTTCATCAGTTTCATAAGAAGCATAACCAGTTACGTCAACAAGACGAGAAACAACAAGGAATCCACGGTCAGGTACAGTAGGAATAGTCTTATCATATTTCTCACCGTTTTCCTTAATCTGCTTAGTGGTGGCATGAGAAATACAAATCAAAGTATAACCAGCCTTAACAATCTCTTGGAAAAACTTATCATACTCACGAGACAAAGCACGATAGCCGCGCATCTTTTCAGTCTCATCAAGATAATCTACACCTTCCTTGTCTACGATATACTTTTCACAAAGGTCGTAGGCAATATCAATAGTATCAACAATTACCGTTTTAAAGATTGTTTCTCTATTTTCCTTTTCAGCCGCATCTGCATCTTTAAGCAACTGCTTTTTTACTTCAAGAGCTTCTTTCCAAGTGTTAATTGGCTGTGCAATAATGCCATCCAAGAAACCATAGCCCTTTTCGAAGCCAAGCAAAATAGGCTTGGGAAATTTACAAGCGTTTGTGGTTTTGCCACTTTTTCTTTCTCCATAAATGAGAAAACTCTTACCACTAAGGTCACGAGTGACCACATTAGGCTTAATGCTAAAAATATCAATACCCATTATTTAAATGTCTCCTTTTAAAAATTTTGAATTATTTTTAGTTGTCGATTAGAAATTAGAAAGGAATATCATCGTCATCATCAACAACAGGAGACATCTTTCCAGAACCCTTCTTACCAAAGCCCGTAGGTGCAGAAGAACCATTACTGCCCTTAGAGCCCTGATATCCTGCTCCCTCAAGTTCCTTCAAACGACTTGCTCTCTCATTGAGCATAGCCTTACACATCTGAGGGGTGATAATCATATCTTCCTGCTCATCTTCATCATAAGCAATATCACCACCAGTAAGAACCATTTCAAGATAGCTCTTGCCCTCAGTTACTCTCTGCTGACCAAAACCCTTGGTCTTAGGCTTTGCTTCACTCTTTTCATTAGGCTTCCAGCTAACATACATCTTAGCAGTAGCACCCTTAACATAGCCATTATCTTCAAGAGCATCCACAAAATCCTTGGGAATAATAATATTCTTAATATCAAGAGCGTTATGATAAAAATCCATACTAATGAGATTTAAACGCTTTCTACCAGTAGGCTTCTTATCATCTTCAGAGCCACGCTCTTCATCAGTAATACTCTTAATATATCCCTCGATATCAAGGTCACAAGCAAATTCTTCAAAATCATTAAAGAATTGCATAGAAGCAACAGTACCTTCGTGAAGCTGTTCATCAGAACCAACATAATCATTTGCACTAAGAGAACCAACAAGTCTCACCATAGTGGCATTTTCCTTATCCTTAGTCATAGGAACTGCTTTTTTAACCCAGTCAAGAACCTTTTCATAGTTCTCACTATCTGTACCATCAGCTTTTTTAGCCTTGATAAAAGACGTGAAAGAACGAGTCATTACACTTTCTTCGCCGCACTGAATCTGCCCACGAATACGAATGTAATCAACACCATTCTTGTCCACACCCTACTTGGACTCAATATCAGCGAGATAACCCGCAAGAGTCACGCTATTTGTCAATCTACGAATCTGGTCAGTATTTTTTGTAGCCATTATTTTTGTACTCCTTTAATTTTGTCTTTTAATTTTTAATTTTCATTTTCATCATTGTTGTCATTGTCATCATCGTCAATAGACTTGTAATCATTACAAGCCTCAAACGTCAAAGTAACCCCCAAATCTCTTCGAGCGTCCTCAAGAAAAGGCTTAAGCTTTGCATACGCCGAGCACTTTACCAAAAAACGACAATCTTCACACGCAAGATTATTAACCATTTTACTATCTCCTAATTATTCAAAAAAATCAACCTACCTTGGTTGTAAATAAAATATAGCATAGTTTTTTCATCTTGTCAAGTACTTGGCAAAAATTTTTTAATCGGTTAGTCCATTATCATCGACACCAAAACGTTTTGTTGTTCCATGTTTTGCCATAACCCAGCAATTATTAAAACTTCCTTTTTTAAGCATTATTTCAACAGAATCTCCTTCTCTTAATTCAAAAGGAGTTTGATTTTGAATTCTTGTAAATTCTGTTTCAGGTTCCCGTGGCAAAATAACATCCACAGTACCATCACTATTTACATTTGTCACCGTAGCACTTTCAATTCTCGGTGAGGTTCTTTTAATTTCTGCCGTAACGCACTAAAGTATTCTATTCAGCATTTCATCTGCATATTGGTCATAATTATTATTTTGGTTTATCATAAATCACCATCTTATTTTCTCTCCCTGACTTTCCTTCTCGGATGTATTAGTAGGTAAGTCAGAAGTGTTACAACAACTTAATGATATTTTACCATCTTTACTATTATAAGAAATAGAAGTAATTAACAACTTTTCTCGTTGTAAAGATAAAAATTCATCTTCAACTTCACATAAATTATTTACTGTCAAAATTGGATTGAAACTAACAGAAACAGAAAATTGCACTCCTACAAAACTTGATTTCCTTAAATAATAATTTGCCAAATCATAAGCTAAGTCATCACTCCACACCTGAGAAGATGTATATGGAGCATCCATACGCCTTCCAATACGTTCTACACAAATAGGAGAGGAAGGATTATTATTTGTAACCGTAGCGGTATAAATAGTAGAATCCACACTATCTCCCACTACTTTTACACAATTAATAATTTGCTCATTTTGATATTGCAAATCCATATTATGTAAATCTCTACTAAGCTTGGGATAAGTCCAAATAACAGGTTTAACAGAGTCATCAACTGTTTCGTTAATTGGATAAAAACATAAATTACCAACTGTATTATAATAATATTCAGCAGATAATTGTGTTGCTAAAGCATCCAAAATCGAACCCAAAGTCTCTCCTTGTTCCGCTCTAATTGTTTGCTGTGTTTTCAATCCAATAAAACTTGGGTCAAAAATAGGTTCTTTATAATCTAAGATATAGCCATTTCCAAGAGAAAAATTTAAAACCCCTTTAACAGCATCAATAATATTACTACCCAATTCAACTTCATACGCCGTCTCAAGAGTACCTGTTTTACCTTCAAAAACAGCGTATTTATCAGAAAGTTGAAGTTGAATAGTTTTGTTTGAATCATCCCTTGTCAAACTAACATCTCCTAAAATATAAACTCCTTTAGGAAACCAGATAGTTGTATCTTGATATTGAACACCCACATCAAATCCAAATCTTGTATTTACCCAAATACCATTAATATTAGGAGTATATTGTCCATTTTCGTTTGCTAAAGTAACTGTAATACTTCTTCTTTGCCCATTTTGATAAGATTCAGTATAATTTAAGCCATCTAAAGTAATATCGCTTTCTGGAATAATATATGATACTTGTTCATCAGGAGTAAGAATAGATAGTCTATAACGAGGATGAATTACAGGTCTCTCAAGTATTCTTTTTAAAGTGTTAAAAGGAATAGCATTTTCATCCCTTAATAACACATCGCCAAAAATATTATCAGCCATATTTCCTCCTTATCTGGCACTTGAAACAATAGAAATCGAATCTACGTCTAAAGCTTCCTACCAAGAGAAAGAAATTGTTGTTTGCAAAAGATTAGATTGCATATTTATATTATAAGTAGGAGCAGAAGTTACTTGAATAACCCAAGAGTTTCCTTTGTAATCTTTTAATAATTTTAAACTACCATTATTAATAAATTCTCTCCAAGCATTATATTTTTCTACTTCACGAGAATACATATCTTCTTTATTAACTCGTTCTGTATAACCATTTGCAGTTTTAACTTTGAAGGTTGTAATACTTGAACCATTTTCTTCTTTCGTAATAGCTTCTGTTTCTGAATAGTCAGAAATATCACCTAACAAACAAGTAACAGTAGAACTCATATAATCTTTCTTACCTTTAGAATATTTTGGAAACTGTCCCAAAGTATCCCAAGTAGAAATGCTATTATTTTGAGTTAACTCTCCATTGTCCATATTATAACGAAGTTTCCAAATGTTGCCAGTTTTAACATAAAGTTTTTCAGTTTCAGTCTCTTCAATATCACAAATAGTCCAAGAATCCCATTTAGTAGAAATATAAGCGGGAGAGGTTGTACCGTCAAGATTTACAATGGTATCCTCATACATTTTATAAGACCCACTGCTTTGACGATAAGCAACTAAATAATGATAAAATGCATTGGCTTTAATATTATAATCCAACATACTATAGTTACCATACATATCACAAATATATGTATAAAAACTATCTTCGGGAGCTTTTTTGTAAACAGAAAGAGCACCATTTGACCCAAGTAAACTTTGAAAATAATAAGCTAAAATTGAAGTTCCAGTACCCTAATCCTTCAAATTAAATTTATTGTACAAAATCAAGTCGGAGGACAAAGGCGAAGAATAAGGATTAGCTTTCAATTTTGCAGTAACTTCTTTACGAATAGTATCAGGAGATTTTGTAATATCGGTATCAATACCAACATCTCGAATTTCTAACCGTGGCGCATAATAAATATAGCTGTTAATATTCATTAATTATCCTCCTTTCTTTATTCTGTAACTAAAACAATAGAACAATTAACAGGAACTTCTTTAGAATTATCTACTGTTAAATTAAAATCAAACCATCTCTAAGAAATCTAAGCCATATTAGTTTGTTTAACAGCTTGAGAATCAGGCATCCAAATATAATCTGATTCTTCTTTTCCTGACCCGTTTTTGGGTCCCCAACGATATTTAACAGGCCCACTAACAGTACCTCCTGTTGGGTCACTTGCAATAATTTTACCATCACCAGTTTTCCCCAATTCAGTGTAAGTATTGCTGATATAATTATAAGCAGTATAAGTTAAAGAATTAAGGTCAGAATCAGAGAGTAAAATAGAAACTCCACCCTCAATAGTTAATTTTTTATCGGCGGTGTAGGTTAAAATTTTCTTTTTATCTATTAATGTTGTTGTGCCATTCGTCACTGAAAGATACACTAAAGATGTTTTGGGAACAATCCCTTTGTCTGTAAGTCCAACAGTCAAAGCTATTTCATATGTATAATTCCCCGTCTCTGAATTACGAGAATAAATCCTATACGCATAAATTGTTCCAGTGTAAGGAAGGGTTTTTTCTATAGTTAACACATTTCCTGTATAAGAGTTAATCTTATATCTTTGTATTACCCCATTTTCAGAATACATAGAATTTCCAGCTTCGTTTATTGCAAAGCCGATGTAAGCCTCGCTATGTTCTGATAAATAATTTGCCAACGCTTCATTATATTCATTTGTAGTAAAAATTCTATTTTCTTTTGTTGCCGCTATAGCATTAGCTAAAATAGTATCATACTAATTTGTAGCAATAGAAGTATAAGTCTAACCACCACCAGTAGATTCTCCTTCAGTCAAATCTTTATCAATTACAACATCAATAGCTTTGCCCTCTTCATCTTTGTAATCTCCGCTTTCATCAAGGTACAAATATTCTGTATCAACCTAAAGAATCCAATCAGCAGAACCATCTGCATTAACAATATATTTATATTGACCAACATAATAAGTTTTCGCTTCTTTCCCGAAAGGAGCAAAAACAATATCTTTAGTTAAAATATAAACCATATTCTAATCCATGTAATCAGGTTCTTCTTTAAATTTTTCTACAAGCATATATTTTAATGTAGTTTTGTTAGAATCTGTATATTTGTATTGAAGAGCGAAACCAAATTTATCAGGAACAGTCATATTACTTAACATGCTTTGTATATCATAACTGGTAGATTTGCCCCCATTAAAACAAGCCAAAGGTTCATTTGAACCATTTTTAAATACTTGCATTTTAAGCATATTAGGATTTTTACGAATTATTTTATTTTTTTCGTCAACAAGAAGTAAATCCAATCCTCCAACTTTTACAGTATAAACATCTCCGCCAAGAGATATATCACCTGATGTAGAAGATGGCAGTGGAATATAATTATTTGCAGACTTAAGAGTGTATGCTTTATAATTAAGATTATTATAACTATCGCTCTTTAAACTACTTTCAATAACAAGTTCTCCTGTTTCTTTATTATATGAAAGTAATTTTTTGTATTCATCCGCAGAATTTTCATCTGAGAAAATAGAAAGATAAATCGAACGTCTATCAAGCTATCCATTATTTAAAGAAGTTGACGAACCAATTTCATCTTTAGTAACCTTATCATAATAAACATAATGGTCAAAAGATGTAACAGGAGTATCAATTTTCTCTTCTACGACAATTTTAGTGGAAGACATTGTATAACTACTTAAAGTATAATACACAATTTTACCATCACTGTCTTTTATAGGAGTAGTTTCATCTGAATATAAAACAATAGAAATTCCGTCAGGATAAAGTGGAATTGCATCTGCAAGAGCTTGATTGTCTTGTCTTGTATATAAAGTAGAATAAAGTTCATTATAAAGAACAGTGTCTACCTAACTTAAATAAAATTGAGTATAACTTGCATGAGCAATTTCCATTAATGTTTTTAAATCAGTTCCTGTAATGTTATTAAAGAAACCAACCTTGTTATCAGAAGTTATATATGGAAATCTAAATCTTGTAAAAAAAGAAAACACCTCTGGAATCTAAATGGGGGTGTTGTTTGCATCTGCAACTTGAGTGTAATTTAACACCCTTCCAGAAGTTGTGTCTGCGTAATAATATTTTGAATTACTACTTAAATACACATCATTCGAAGTAATTGTTTTTTCTGTGCCTTTATCTGTAGAAATAACATAAACAGGACTAACTACTTCAAGTTTTATGGCTTGTTCATCACAAATCAAAGAATTAGCCAAAGGAACTACAGAGCTATAAACTGCATATTCAATATAAAAAGTATTTTCTTCACTATATGCTTTACCATATTTATCATGAATGGTTATTCTAACTTTATAGAAGTTGTTTGTCTCAAAACCTTTAAAATTCCATTCAAGAGAAGAGTCGTAAATATCATCAGATTCAGCAATTAAAGTTTCGTTATTATAATTATCAATCGAATATAAATAATAATGATAATATTTAATTTCAACATTATTTATAGAATCCCATGTACCCAAAAAAGCCACATCTCTCCATGGAGCAGGAACAGACTAGTCAATACTTATATACGGTATATTTTCCAAATCCAATTCACGGTAATCTTTATATTTAATCCCTAATGTTGGCGCTTGTCGAGCATATAAAACAGCATTTGGAATAGAATCCATAAAATCAGTATAAACTGTGTAATCAGTTTGAGGAACAATTATTTGCTAAATATCACCTGTACTTTGAGTTGCAATTTTGCAATTTCCTTTTAACAACCATTGAGTATTATCAAGTTTATTAAAAGTAATATCAGTTTTCTTCCCTGCAACATATTGTCCTAATGTACTAATTTTTTGTGTTATATTTAACCTCACGCCATTTTCCCAAACAATTTGAGGAGGGTTTAAAGTATCTGATTTAATATTTATATTTGGCTGAACAAAAATTTGATGGTCTGCTTCACTATTCCAATAAGAAGTCATAATTTTAAAATTTGGATTCGTAATAGGAGCTCCACCTACTTTTCTCTCGGCAGAACTGTGGTAAGTTTTTTGCGAAAATTGCGAAGAAGATGAAGTCAAATCTTTTGTCCAAAGTTTATAAGTATCTCCATTTTTAGGAACGGTCACAAAACCTTCCTATAATCTAATTTCGCCAGTTTCTTGCCCATATCCAATAATTTTCCTTTTTACACTATCATCGCTATTTAACGAAATATAATTGCCTAATTCAATATCATCATTGGGCTCGACATAAAAATTATTTAAAGTATGCTAATCAGAAACGTTATAAAGAGTAAATGTTTTACCATTTGTATAATTATATGTAAAAGATTCAGTGAGTTCAATTTTTATAACATCTTTATCCCAACCTAAATCTGTATAAACCCAGTTAATTTGTCTACGTTCTCTATAAGGCCAAGTAGTAGGATAAGCCAAATTATCTTCGTTTGGAAGAGTGATAGCCATCATGCCATCGTTTTTACTTGAAGCAGATATCTCTATCCATCTATCATATTTAAGCTAGTCTTTAACTAATTTCTTAGTTTCTTCGCTACTAATGCCACTTAAATCCACCCAAATAACAGAAGTAGTAGAACCAACGGTAAAACCAGAGCAAACTAAAGTTGTTGGGTCTTCGTCTGTTGTCCTTGGAGAATGATTTTCATACATCCTAATATTCCATTGATAATCTTTTCCGTTTTGAAAAGACTAATTTTCTTCACACTAAGCTGTCGTTGATAATCCTTTTTTCCCTTCTTCTTTAAAAGTAACAAAATTACCAGAAGAATCCACGGTTAAATTTAAAGAAAGCTACTCTTTATTCCTAATTTCTTGTCCTAGTGCTTGAGAAGGCTAATTAAGAATCATTGTAGCGCCATCTCCCGACAAAAAATTGATAGAATAAGCTTTTACAGATGTTCCAAGGGTGTTAACCTAAGCCTAAAATGGGTTCCGAGTGGTAGATAAAATATCTATTTCATTCAGGTTTGGACTTAGCGAAGATGCTTTATATATCATTTCTTTTAACTCCTTTCGTTATTTTTTTCGTCTAAGGGATGAGGTGTGGCGAGTTTTTGTTCCACACCACACCCCTTTTTCTTGCTCTTATTATAAGCTATTTTTATTTAATTGTCAATAAACTTTTCCAAATTTTTTATCCTCTTTTTGATGATTTTATTTTGGGTAAATTTATCCTCTGGTTTTACGAGTTACATTCCACCTTGACCCCATTGCTGTAGTTACTCCACTCCAGAACTTAGCAGGGTCATTAACTCCTTCAAGTACAACATCACCTTGAACAATATACTGTGTACCACAATTATTGTCAGTTCCAGTGCGTTCCATCTCAGGAAGTCTCGTGGTTGCCATATTGCGTAACAAATTATAAGCTTGGTCACTATTTAAGACATACTCAGGTTTAGAAGGCGTACCATGTAACATCGCAAGTCCTGTATAAGTTACAGGTCCTTCTTCAATACCAGTAGCATAACGAGCAACATTATTTTGATTTTTGCCCCCACTAGGTTTAGCCGAAGAAGTGTAACCTTTGCTCTTTTTCCATCTTTCATACAATTCCTGATTAGAAGGAACTCCCGCTGAACCTAAAGTAATACCCATAGCATATGCTTTATCTGTTCTATATTTAGCTAAACGCCAGAAATCATTGTCATCTTTAGCAACGAGCATTAACTTGCCATAATCAATATTTGCAGACCATTTTGTTCCATAAGGAGTGTTTTTTTTATTGTTACCACTTGGACTTGAAGGACTCACAGAATTATTTTTGCTGGGGCTATTACCAGAATTACTTGAAGTAGGACTGTTTGAAGAAGAGGTAACTCTGTTTGGAGTACTATTAGAAGAATTATTTCTTCCCTGCCCAGATAACCATTGCTGATAAAGTTCATTATTACTTTGATACCTAAACTTATTACCAGCTTTGTCATAACCATAACCACTTCCGTCAATAGTAATACCCATTCTACGAGCTTTTTCATCACGATAAGCAGCCCATCTCTTAAATTCTCCTTCATCCCTTGCAGCCAACATTTTTACGGCATAGTCTGTATTCATGTCAAGGTCAGAGAAATCATAAGTATTCAGGTCATCTTCTTTAATATACCCATTTTGATTATTGTTCTTATTATAGAAATCAGAAGTGTCTAATAATTCAAGTCTTTGTCTACGCAATTCTGCTAATTGTTCGTTAGCTTGACGATAAGGCGTAAGCAAATTGTCTTGGAATATTGTAGTATAATTCTTATAATTCTATTGAATATTAGAATTAAACTTTTGCATATCCGCTGTGATACGAGCACGAATCTCTTCTTCGGAGTTCGCATTCATAAGCTCTTTCAATATGCGTTCATTCTCAAGACGTTCATATTCCTTATAATCCCATTCAAGTTGCTCAAGATATTTGTCCCAAGCATCTATACGGTCTTGGAGAATTTGTTGCTCTGCATCTTTCGTATTGTTGAGGTCATCAAGGCGGTCTTGTTTATAGAAATCGTCGATATCCCTCTATTTTTCACGCAATTTTGTTGGGTTCGATTCATATACCCATCCTATACCCTCACGGTATACTCTCTCTTTTTCTCTTTCTTGGTTCTTTTTAGCCAAGAGAAGATTTTCAAGCTCTATAGCTCTTTGACGCTCTTTATTGGCATCTTCCAAGGGTTTTATCTCATCTTCATAAGCCTTTTCAATAGCATCAATAGCATCCTGAAGCTCATCCTTATAAAGATTAATTCTATAAACAATTGCATCATATTGCTTTTCTTGAAGCTCGGTCTTATCTTCCAAAGCATTTATCTTGGCTTCATGTAAAGCAACCGTAGCTTCGTTCAGACCATCAACAAGGTCTTTAATTTGTTCGTCTGTTAAATCAGATACATCTTCCAATGCCTTTTGATAAACACTAACTTGATTTTGTAATAAAGTGCTCCTACTTGCATAGTAGCTTTCAATATCAGAAATTCTAATCCACTCTTGAGGCTTGGAATCTTCAAGAAGTTGTAATTTATTAGAAAGTTCTTCTATTTGTGCAGAAGTTCTATTAACAACATATTCAGTCTTAGAATCAATTAAATCAAGATATTCTTGTTGTGCTTCACGATATGCCTTAGAATAATCACTATTGCCAATAGCAACATGAGCACGAGCTTCCATTTCACTCATGCCTTCAGTCATATAACCATAAACAGCTTGACTAAAATTAAATTGAATAGAAGCTTTAGTAGCTTCAATCTACTTTTCAATTTCTGCAAGAGAAGCGTTCATAGCTGCATCATAAGCAGAACTATTACTCCACGCGCTTCCTTTTACATAATCAAGTTCACGGTCACTTAACTTCTGTTGCCATTCAGAAACCTCTTTACGCAAATCAATCTCGTCTTGAAGCAGATTATTAAGGTCTTTCTGATTCTCAAGAAGTTCTTCATATGTGTCAGAAGTCTTAACTAATTGCTGCTTCATCAAAATCAAAGAATTAATAGAAGCTCCATATAATTCAAGAATCTTATACTTGTCTTCAACCTCTTCATCATCAAGGTTATTAATAGCTTTTTGATTCTCAATATAATTCTTTTCTGCATCTAATCTCTCTTCTTCTGTGAGATTGGTATTTTGCATCATACCCTCATAATAAGCCGCTAATTTTTCAAGACTTGCTCTCTTCTTTTCAAAATATTGGGTATATCCAGTAGGAGTTAAAGTATTTTCATCAAATACTTTCATTGCTTCCCATTCTTTGTCGATTAAGGAATCATAAGCTTTGAGAAGGTCAAGAACTTTATCTTTAGTGTCCTTTGCTGCTTTACCAGCATTCTTTATTGGATTGGTATATGCCTTCTTCCACTTGCTCTATGTAAGTTTACCAGAATCAAGCATATCCTAAATCTTATAACCCAAATGCTCCCAAGTGGCAATTTCGCCCTCGTCAAAATGTAATTGTCCATCATCACCAATATGTGTCTTACCCTTCCAAGTCCAATTACCATTTTCATCAATGTCATAAGTCATACCACCAGAAAGTTTGTCAATTTCAGATTGTAAACTGTTCAACTTTTCTTGGGTTTGTTTAGCGTCAAGAGTAACTTGGGTAGTTTCAACAGTTTTAGTAAACTATTTTGCTTTTTGATTACCAAATTCAATTTTACCCTTTGCTTTAGAATATTGTTCTGGTGTAATACTTCCCATCTTAGCCTGATTGTAAAGCGCCCACCACCGAGTAACATACTCAAGATTATTGGCTTCGTTTATTAATGCATCACTTTCAGTTTGCAAAGCTTCTACTTTCGTATTAGCCGCAGTGACAGTTGCATTAGCAACTTCTTGGTAAGTTCCAGAAGTTTTTAATTGCTGATATTGGTTTTGGAGAGAAGCTAAAGTATTTTTCTTTTCAGCAATAGTAGCTTGAATACTTGCTTGAACAGCTTGCAAACGCACTCTTGCCATAATTTCTTCAGCATCCGTCTTTAAAGTAATCGCATCACCTTCAAAAGACAAAGCATTAATATAATCCTCGTTAGCGGCTAAAAGCTCCAAAGTTGTTTCAAGACTTAATTGACCAGAAGCATTTTGTTCTTCACGCGCAGAGGCAATTTGGTCAAAAATTTCATCAACGCTGTTAAGAGCTTCTTTTAGTTCAGAAAAAGTATTAATAATTCCATCTTCACCAAAATCAATCCCTGTAAATAATCCTTCTAATTCATAAGCAATAGACTAAGAATCATATTCTAACTTATCTTTAAACTCACTTAAACTAACTTCTTCAAGTCCAGTATCAAGAGCATCTTGCCATTCTTTACCGTAAAGCTTTCCAGCATCATCCAATTCACCTTGTAAATTAAGAATTTGATTCCAAACTTCTTCGCCATACTCAGAAAATTCTTGCGCAATAGTTTCTTTATTATCCCACCTTGCACCAGAAGACAAGGATTCTCTAAGTCTTCTTGTAAGAGCGGTTTCCCCATTTTCGTCCATTGCAGAACGAGCTTCTATTCTCTTAGATTCTTCTGTCCTAATACTAAGGTCTTTACCAGAATAATATTCGCCATTAACCATGTTCATCATGGCTTGAGGATTATTAATAATATTACTACCCATCCAGCCATTTTGAGCAAGACTAAATGCTCTCTTATATTGGTCTTGCGTCATTCCATTTACAGCATTAGCGAACTCTTCTGAAATTTTACCAGACATGCTATCAGAATCAATACCCATAGCTTCCAGCAATTCATCCAAAGGAGTAGAAACATGAACAGATTCAACACCCTTAAATTCAGCATCAATCTTATAACCCATACTTATAAGCATAGTTTTACCATCAGCAGAGAGTTCTCCATTTTCATCCATAAGAGCCTCTACCAATTCTTTTCTATACTTTTCTTTCCACTCGGCAGATTCACCAACAGTTTTAAATTCACCAGTACCATAGTAAACATCTACTATTGCTGGGTTGTTTTTAACTATTTCTGTCATTTCTTGAGAAATAGATAAAATCTGAGTTTTAAAATCATCCATGTCAGTATAATCAATATCTTCCCCACGAATCTTTACCATGGCATTAATAAATGTTTGTTCATCTTCATTCATAGCTTTAATTGTAGAACTAAGTCCAGAGAATTTATATCCAACATCAACTATACCATCAGCAGTTTCCGCATAATCAATTAAAGCATCTGTATATTCTAATACTTGCTGCTTAGAGTCACTTAAAACTTTTTCATATGCTTCTTGCTCTGCTTTCATTTCTTTTAATTCAGACTCAACCTTATTATATTCTTCAGTACCTTCATCTAAAGTACCTAAATAATTTTCTTTGGCAACAATTTTAGAATCCAAACCATACGTTCCATCTCTACCAAGTTTGTGTTCAGCATCTTTTATTTGTTTTGCAGTATCATTAAACTATTGTCCAAATACACTTAAATCAGCATGACCAGTACTAAAAAATTCGTTGACATGATTAAGGAATCCACTAAATATACTACCTGTATCATTATTAAAAAATGCTACAGTAGAAGATTCTTTTAGCTTTTCTACTAAATTATCAACGGCATCACTTACCTCTCCTACTTTGCCCGCTAATCCATCTGGTCCAACAAGTTTATTCCCATACTCATCAGTACGAACAACTAAATCAGGGAAAGCCTCTGCAAGTTTGTTAGACAAATCTAAAAATTGTTGATATTCTTCACTTGTAAGAGAAACGTTGCGTCCCAAATGGTCTACACCTTTAGCAAGTTTATCATATTCAACAGTATTGGCAGAAGAAGACAAAGCGTTACTATAAGATTCAGAAATTTCATTATAAGTTTCTTGTAACTGTTTTTTGGAATTTTCTATTCCCTTCATAATTCCAGACACTATCGCGCCAGCAATCATTACTCCAATACCAGCTAACGCTCCTGCACCAATAGCTCCTTTTAAAATATTCCCCGTAGCAGATAGCCCAGCAGAAACCCGTTTTAAAACTGAGCCACCAGCCTAATTAACTGCTAAATTATAAGCATTTTGATAAACACCTTTTAAAGCCTACTTAGATATTATATCTCCTATACCACTACCAGCTTTAGCCAACACTTTTCCTCCGAGAATGCCTCCCAAGGTCATTCCAGCGGTTTGACCGCCAGTCCCACCAAGAGTTTTTCCCATTGTAGAGCCTATCCAACCTCCACCGAATAAACCAAGCAAACTTCCAACTCCAGATAAGGTCATACCTAAGCCAGTTGTTTCCGCAGAATTCCCTACATTTCTACCCATCTAATCAATTGTTCTCTTATGCTTTGGGTCAGAATTATTACTACTTAACGCTCCACGAGCAAAGAAATTTTTCTTCCGAGCATCGTATTCAGTTTCTCTTGCTTCGTACTGCTCTTTCGTCATACCCATTTCTGCTATTGCTTTTCTCTTAGCTTGTTCGTAGAGTTCAGAAGCGTTTTGTTCGTCTTTATACTAAGCTTCTAAATTTCTTATAGCTATAACATCTGCATATCTTGCATTGTATTCGTCTTGTAAAGCTTTTAACGTTTCAGCCTTCAAACTAGATATTAATTTAGTTTTTGTTGTATCATCTAACAATGCTACAGTTTCATCAGAAATATTACCATTTAATAACTCTTCAGCAATTCGTTTTCTATCAGTTGCTTCTTGGGATAAGAAAGTAGATTGAATAATTTTATAAGTGGCTTTTTCTTCATCTGACAACGCCGCCGCTGCTCGATTTAAAGCACTACTATAAACTTCTCCAGCAACACTATCCATACTTGCAGAAGTTTCTGCCCACATTCTACTCCAAGCAGCTTTTGCATATTCTGCGTCAGCACTTTGATTTGCAGTACCGCTAAACACTTGCCCCATATTGCCTAAGAAACCAGCAACTTTGCCAGCCCCACCAACAACACCGGACATAAGAGTTCCTTTTCCTACAATTCCAGCAGCAGCTATTAAAGCAGCTCCAAACAATGTTAGGTTATCAGCCACAGCAGCCAAACCATTATAAACAACTTCAAGCACATCGCTATTATTAAGCATTAAAGCCCATTTTTCCAAACTGGCAGTTAAACGTTTTTGAGCAGCTTCGACTCCACTTGTGTAAGCTTCCATCTTCTTAGCAGCAGTACCAGCAGATTCAGCAGCAATCTTTTCATATTTAGCTACCAAATCCATGTTCTCCATGAGAATCAAGAAGTTTTCACGTTGTCTTGTACCAGCCACAGCAGTAGCAATACCAGACTTTTGAACATCAGTAAATGATGTCCATTTTTCAGAAATATCGTCAACAATATCGTCAACGGCTCTGAAATTATCAACAGAATCTCTAACTGTAATGCCGACAGCTTTTAACACCTGTTCAATTTCATTCAAGTTAGAGAAATCTTCTTGAGATAAACCTTCTTTTTCCGCTTCCTCTTGGGAAACTTCAAATTTTGTCGCGGCAATTTTTTGGAAACGTGAATACAATGTCTTGAAGCTCTCACCAACAGTTTCAGGGGTCTTCTAAGAAACTTCCGAAACCGTTGTAATCATTGCCATGTATCTATCCAAACTAGAGCCCGCTAATTGCGCTGAGACGTTCGCACGACTCATTGCAGCAGCTAAATCCATTCTGTTACTTTCTTTTTTATTTGTTTAAAAATAAAAAATACCGACCATTTCTGGCGGAAAAGGTTCTTCTTTAAAGTGTCTTTACACTTGACCTCTTCTCTATATATTTCTATATAGTTCAGACTATATTTTCATCCCGGTAGGATGCAAACCCCAATAGTCGTTACAATACTTAAAAATAAGTTATCTCGGTATTCCCATACTTTCATTTAGGGTTCACCGATTTGGGTTTGTTCTATCGCAATATTATTAAATTTCATTAATTTTTGTTATATCGTCAGTATAAAAATCATAATTAAAAGTTTTATCTTTTGTTTTTATTAAAGAATTATCAAAATCAAAAGTTATCCAATTATTATTTTCTTGTTTTAAATATTCTTTTGCTACTTTGAATATATATAATAATACATTGTCTGGAGGTAATTTTTTAGTTTTCAAAGAAGAAAATATTATTTGTTTTAAGCCTAAATTTTTAAGAATATAATATCTTTTTAATTCTTGCTTTTCTTGTTCTTCTAAAGTTCTTTTACCCATTATAACTGAAAGATTATGTCCTGTTCCATTATATTCTAAATAAATATTTAACTCTTTAAAAAACAAGTCTAAAGTATAATACTTATAAAAATAATTTAACTCTCCGTCAAATAAATCATATAAATGTTTCTGATTATTGCTACAAGGAACACCTTTATATTTATAATGTTCTTTACCATTTTTAGAATACAAAACTTCTATCTCAGTAGAACTTCCTAATGTTTTTGCAATTTTAACTCTAGTTTCTGGTAATTCCATTATATTATCAACTCCATATTTATTATGTATTGATTCTTTTAAAGCTTTTTTCCCTTCCTCTGTTTTCATGATATTATCTGTTCCATATTTTTGCAAACAGGTATTTTCTCTTTTCTTTTGACGATTAAGATAATCTTGTTTGTAAGAAAAAGAATCTTTTTGTTTTAACCATTCTGCACGTTTCTTTTTACTGCATTTTTCACAAAAATCTCCCCACACAGAATAATCTTTTTTCTTTTTCTTTAAATATGAAGCCCAAGATAATTCAATTATTTCTCCACATTCATCACATTTATATTTAACTCTTTTATCACTTTGAGGTTGTAAATCCTCTATGTTTATTGTGATAATATCTTTTTCTTTTATTGTATATCCTTTTTCTTTATAATAATTTATATTGGCTTTCGTAATTTTAATTTCTATCTAAGTAGTTAATAACATTTTTTACCTCCTTTCCATATTTTATATTGTAGCATGAAATTTATAATATTGCAACCATATATTTCTATATGTTCTGGCAATTTATTCACCAGCACTAATCTGTTATGTTTAAATGATTCGCTAAATCATTCGAGAAAATTCTCCTCATACTCTCATATGAGCACTGACTATATCTTCACCCTTGTCGCAAGGGGCGTATTTTTTCGGAAAACCAATCGCTTGTTCTCCTACTCCTTTTCAGGATAGTCGATGAACATTATTCTATTCAAATCTTCGCTGCTGATTATCTAATCTTTATATTTTTTAGCATTCACACTTAAGTTTATTTCATCTTTATGTTGTAGCATATAAAGCTCTAAAGATTTCCCAGCAATTAAATACGTTTTCACTCACATATTACTATGTTTGCGACCTATTTTGTTAAGCCGCCGCCATATCAACTGCGTTGTGTTTACATATAATCGGCTTTATTATATGCGGTTTATTAACCCACTCCCTTTCAAGACGTGACCAGACTATTTCTTCACCCTAACTTTAGGGGCAAACCATTTCGAGCAATCTTAAGCCTTATTGCTCTATCTTTCTTTCAAAAGATAGTCGTTGAAAGCTATAAGTAAATATACTTATACACTTGCATGAACTTCCATTTACAAATACTTAGGATTTAACCATATATTTATCCTTGCGTTTTTTCTACTTTCGTCCCATCACGCTTATCTTCACAGATTACGTTGTGGTGCAAGGCTTTAGGAATTACCTGCTTTTAGGTTTGTGTCCTATGCCAATTACTTGACATACGCTGCATTTTGTTACAGTTAATTTATCAACAACTTCTCCAACTTCATCAACAGAAAGTTTCCAGCCTTTAAGAACAGAAATTAAATATTCCGTAGCTTTGGCAGAATCAATCATACCAAGAACACTAAGATTCATGGAATTTTCAACAAGCTGAGAAGCTTCTTGTCCTTCGTAACCAGCACGGAGCCAGTCGTTAGCTGCCGTAGCAACTTCTTCTGTACTCTTACCAACTTTACGAGCCAATGCGTTAAAATCAAGCATCATGCTTTGAATCTCTTTGTAACTATAACCACTTGCAATCTACAAGTCAACCATTACTGCATTAAGAGACTTAGCACTACTCATGATTTGATTAAACATATTTCTAACAGTCATTGCCAACTGATTAGCAATAACATCAACACTTACTAATCTTGCAAAACTGTTAGTAAATGTTTTTCCTATAGTTTCAAGAACACCTCTTTGCTCTTTATAAGTAGCAGTAATTTTAGCAAGCTTAACTTGATGTTGAGCCTACAAATTAGCTTCCTATTGTTCAAGCTTATTAATAGCTTCTTGACTATAGCCCATTTCTTTAAGTTCTTTAACTCTTTCTGCATATACCGCACCCTATTGCTTTAATAAAGTCAGCTATTCACTTAAAGCAGTACGAATATTTTGTTGCTCAAGCTTTTCATATCCAGAAGAATTATTAACTTTTAATTCAGTTCTTTGAAGTTCCTCTTGTAACTTCATCTATTGCTTAAGATTATTAATATAATCTTTAATATCTTTATTACCTTGAGAAGTTTGAATACCAGTATTTCTATTTATTCTGTCAGTAATAAATTGAGGTCTATTTATTTCTTTGCCATCTTGATAATAACCTGTTGTGGCAAATTGAGTTTCAGCAAGAATCTTATCCTATTGAATGCCTTGTCCCTTAGAACCTCTTTCAAGACCCTCAGCAACAGTTGCCATAGAAGCAGCTTTGCCTTTAGTCGTTTCAACAAAAGATTGTCCATCTTTAGTAAAACTTCTAATAATTTGTACAAAAGAACGCGCAAAAGCTTCAACACGAGCTTCACCATCTTCAATAATAGCAGAAATATCTCCCGCGCCAGTATCTTTATCAAAACCTTCAAATCCAAGTTCAGCTACTCTATTTTTTAAATCGCTTGATAAACTATCAAAAGATTTGCCCTCAGATTGAGCTTGTTTTAACTTTTCAACTACTTGACTATACTCAGACTCAGCCATTCTAAGATAAGTGCTTGCTTGTAAAACACGAGCTGCACGCATCCGTGGGTCATCTTCTCCACCACTATTAGAGAATTTCCAGTCTGCAACAGTTACATCTGCATATTTACCATTAACTTTTTGACCAAAAGTCAAAGCATCCGCAGTCCCAGCAAATGCACGATTACCAATAACACCCCCCAGCTTAAGCTCTTTGAGAGTGGAATCATTCATTGCGCCAGAAGTTCTTGCTGCTCCAATAACATCATAAGCTCTATTTTTTTGACGTTCTATATCCTCTGCTGTAACAGATAAACCAGCACCGCCAAGTTGAGGAGACTTTCTGACCTCATCCACTAAAGATTGCATGAACTCATCAGACAACTGGTCAGTTTTATTATTAATATTTTCAACAATAGCGTGAGCAAATGTCCCCAAGGCAGAAGCCCTATTACCAGATTGTGTAGTATTAGGGAATTTACTATAATCTTCATAAGGAGCAGTCGTTACTTGAGTAACAGACCTAAGATTTCCACCCTCAGAAGAATAAGTCTTATCACCGACCTTCATAGTTCTGGAATGACCTTCACCAAGTTCACTTACAACATCAGCCGCAATAAACTTCGCCCATTCTCCTCCAGCATCTCTCAAATTAGCAGCTTTATCAATAGAATTAGTTTGAGGAGTAGTTTGACTCGTTTGCGCAACAGGAGCATTTGTGTTTACTTCTGTAGCACCACTTACATCAATACTACCAGCATTAACAACAACTTTGCCATTCTATGCATTAACAATAACATTGCCTTTTGCATTAATAATAGACCCCTCAACAGTTTCTTCTGTACCATCCTCGGGAACTCTTACCCATTCACCATTGTTGTTAGGATAAGTTTTATCTTTCCTTAATTCGCCATTAAAAGTGCGGTAAGGGTCTAACGCTTTAGAATAATTAGTAGCATCTTTAAGAGTAAGTCCCATTGGCTTAAGATAAGCTTCAAAGCTATTAAAAGCTTCAATAAGATTATCCATGGTTGCCCCATTGAAAGAAGCAAATTTACCTTCTTTATCAACAGAAGCTACTCCCATCTTTGTAAGAGCATCAATCTAAGCTTTATCTCCACTTGCGATTATTTGAGAAGCAACAGTTTCAAACTGCTTACCATTCATTACGTTATCAAGCACATTAAGATTTTTAGCAATGGTTAAGAAGCCTTTTTGGTCATCAGTATCAGCAAAACGACCTTCATGAATTGCACTAACCAAATCTTTAACTGCTAATAAAGCTTGGTCTTCGCTCATTCCATCCCTACCAATTAATCTTGCATAAATCTTTTTAGAAGAAATAGCATCCTGTTCAAAAGATTCCATAGTAGCTCTAATAAGAGCAGATTGTACAGCAGAAATCGCACCATTATTATCAGCAAACCCCGTTTTGTACATAGCTTCTCTTGTTTTGGTGTCAGCATCAGAAAACAATCCGACATTTTGGAATGCCATTTTAGCTTGTTCAGAAGCATCTTTATTTATCCATTTTTTAGACAAATTTCGAGCAATCTTGTTCCAGTTATCATCTATATCAATCTTTTTTGTTTGAGCTTTTTGTTTCTGAATCTAATTCATAATACTTGCAACAGTATCATTATATTTTAAAATATAATCCTCTGCAAGTTTTTCATCTTCACCATATTGCTCATACACTTTAAGAGCCATGCGGAATTTATCGCCGTCAAAGTCTCCACGGAACAACTCAGCCAAACCAGCACTAACCCTAATTGTATCGCCAGCAGATTCGTCCAAGCCAAGTCTTGCAGTATACCCTTCCATGCCTTGAGTATAAGGATAACGACCAACCTCAGTTGTAAAAGTATTATTGCCGCTCTTTATTTCACCAATAATAGCACCAATAATTTCTTCTTCGATTTGATTTAATTCAGCTTCCGAAAGTTTGTTGGTAAATTTCCCATCTTCAAACCGAGGTCTTAAGGACATAGAAGTTATAGCTCTTTGTCCACTGTCTTTAATAGACTTTGCACTTAATGTAGAAAAAAGTCTATTAACATTTTCAAGTCTATCTTGTTTTGTAGCAGAAGACGCGCTACTCATTAATTCTTTCAAACGTTTAGAAGAAATATAAACCGTATTGGCTTGCTCATCTGTTAAATCAGCCAATTTAGAAGTACCAGCCGCAACTGAAAAAGCTGAATAAGGTACAAAATTATGAGTGGCTTGTCTTACCAATTCAGAATCTTTTGTGTTGCCGAGTTTGTGATAAACATCAGCCGCATATTGTTTGGCTTTTTCAAAAGCTTCTTGCGATTCTGTAGCAGCTTGCAATAATGCAGCATTAGCACTATCAATAGCACCAGAATAATATTCTCCATCAGGAGACATTGCCGCACCAGCATCACCAAGCAAATATTTCTTTCCTCCGATGGCAGAATCGGAAAGGTTTAATACAATATTACCACGAGCGTAAGCTTCACCCTCAGAGCCCTCTAAAGCAGAAAGTTCCTTTTGAAGTTGACGGGCCCTCTCCATGGCAAAATTCTAATATTCTTCAGCACTTATTTTACCAGAATGCCTTAAAGCATTAATATCCGTAAGTATATCAGAATAAACTTGCTCTCCAGCTTGAAGAACTACTTGACCATCTTGGACTCTAAATTCAACATCTTTCGTTCCTTTGGCTGTAGTATAATCTGCGACATTGTTAAGAGATTTGTTAGCCGCAATTAAATTTTGGCGTATTCTTTGAGCTTCTTGTCCCTTTTTGCCATATGTATTATCTTGTTTTTCTTGTTGAGCCTTTAAACTCTTCAAGCCAGCAATAACTTTTTCCCTATCTTTAAGGTTACTTTGACCAGCAGCAGATTTAGTAATATAATCTAAACTTCTTTGTCTTGCATTTCTTACCTTCCAGTCATCAGTAACACGACCATCTCTTTCAAGAGTATCCGCACTACCATAACCAGAAGCATTAGAATAGGGATAAATATTATGTTGTCCAATACCAAGAGAAGCTAATCCTTTAATAGAATCATATATTGCTTGTGCTTCAGAAGCACTTTTACCAATCCGCTTAAAAATTGCTAAAGCAGATTGTTCAATTCCTTTAAAAGAAGCTAATGTTTCGTCTGAATTAGCAAAAACATTCTCGCCCCTCTTATTTGTAACGACACCATTTTTTTCATCTGTGATATCAACAAGTAATTTCTTTTCTTCTCCATTTTCATCTTTTACAGTCTGAATTTCAAACATCTTCTAAAGAAGAGGAGGAAGATTACTATAAATGTTTTCAAGAGAAGAACCTTGTTCTAAAGCCTTATCAATAATAGTGTTTATTTGACCCATAAACTCAGAATAATAATTACGTTCTTTTACATCATCATTTAATAAAGTCAAATAATCTGCGTTGGCAATAGCCGCTTTACCATTTGCAGCCCAGAATTGTTTAACAAAATCAGCTTTGCTTATTCCATGCTGCTTTTCTGTATCAGCAGTTAAACGTCTACCACCTTCATCAACAAGCTTTACACCTTGTTCAACTTGTCTAAGTCTATCAACCAATAATTTCCAACCATTATCTGTCTTTTCAAGACCAACTAACAAATCTCCTTCGTTTACAGAGAAATCTTTAGAGAACATCTTAAATTGGTCTTTGCCAACTATTTGATTAATATCAATAATAGAGCCAGTTTGATATTCATTAGAAGTAAGACTATCAATATCTACTCCGAATTGGTTTAAGAAATCTAAAACAATATCTTCAGCATTAGTAGCCTTAGAAACATTTCTTTGAATACTTTCAGTTTCAGCAATAATTTTATCTGTAATCAAAGCAACATCGGTCATATCCTTTAACATAGAATCTATTCTATGGGTATAATCTTCGTTACTTTCACCAGTCATTTGAGGATTAAAAGTTTTATAATATTCTCTTTCTGCTTTGTCAAATTCTTCCTGCGTTAAGCCATAACTCTAATATCTTTTGTGCGTAATATCAGTTCTGTCAATACCAGCATCCAAGGCTTGTTGAGTAGTAGTAACAACTTGACTCATTGCATCAGAGGAGGTTTCTCTACTTGAAAGAGCTTTTTCAGACAATCTTAAAGTATCAAAAGCTTGAGTTAAACTTCTCTGAGTTGCATCTATTCCTTGACCAAAAGGAACATACTGTCTTGAGGATACAGTGTAATTTTTACCAAGAGCAAATTTACCTTCTGATTCACCAGTATAATCACTTGGCATTGCCGTGCCAATTTCTTTTGCCGCTTTTCTATAATATTTAAAAGCATCACTGGTCATGATGAATTTAACCAGTTCATCAGCTATAGTGTTTGGGTCTAAATTTTCTTTCATAGCTAACGCCCAAGCGTTAGCCATAGCATCAGTTAATTCTTTACTGGGGTCAAAAGCGTTATAATTTGCTTTATATCCCTCGTTATTTCCTGTAAAATATCCACTTAATGCCTCTTTAACATCTTTTTGATTAAGAGTGGACTGAATTTCTCTAGCAATACTGTACTGGGTAGAACGCATTGCTTCTAATTCAGTTAATTTGCCTGAGTAACGAGTGTTAGAATCTTGAATATCCTCTCTTGCTTCAGAACCCATCATAACAGAAGACACTTTGTTAATAGCTCTATTTGCTCCTGATTGCAAACGATGAGAAATTTGGTCAGAAGAATATTTAGTAAAATCTGTGTTTCTTAAAATAGAAGTCGCATCTTTAACCTGTAAGGTTTCTGCCGTTTCCATTACTTTGACACCCTTTACTTCAGGAGTGCCATCTTCTTTCAGTTTTCCCGTAGGAATAAATTCTGTCGCAACCTCAGCTTGATTTATTTTACCCCCAGCAATTCTACCAGTTCCATCACCAACTGCAAAAGATATTTTTATATTATTCTCTTTTTTCCAATCAGTTGATTTGTATTCTTTATCCAAAGGAAGAAGCATAGCCTAAATTTCAGAACCATTTCTTCTAAAATAAACAGAATATCCTTTCTTCTCTGCCTCTTCAACAAATGTCGCCAAAGCATCACGAGTAGTACCATATCCCTTATTGCCACCGCCAGTAATGTTAGATACGTCTTGTCCAGCTCTGCTTTTTTGTCTATTTCTATATTCAGCACCAGTTAAAGAAGCTTTCGCTCCTTCGTTAAAACCATTAATTAAAGCATCTAAACTTTTATAAACTTCAGCGGAATGTCCTTGGATATTTTCTTTATCAGATGCAAAAACATTGGTGAAAGATTCAATTTGTTGTTTTGATAAAGCTCTGGAAATTCCGCCAGAATTTTTAGTAATTAAATTAAAACCACTTCTATATTTTTCTGCTTCCTTTTTAGCAACTTCTTCAGAAACATTTCGTTGAGATTGAATAGATTTTGAAAGCTAATTAATTATAGCTTCTACTCCATCAAAAGTATCAAAATCTTTAGAAGAAATAGCTTTTACAAAATCAGCCTTAACCGCACTGTTTATAATAGTTTTAGGAGTACTAGGCATTTTAACTGTTTTACTTTTTGTAGCTTTTGCAATTGTTGGCTTTTTTGTCCCCATATTGGTAATCCCCTAATTTAAAGACAAACCAACATCTACAGCCATTTTTTGAACAGCGGTTGCTAATTTAGCCTCTTCTTTAGAAGTGTCGATAGGCGTAAAGCCAGATTTCTTTTCTTGAAGTTTTTTTGCTCTATCTATAAGCTCTTGACCTCTCTCTTGTGCTTTTTGTGTTAAAGCTTGATAAATAAACTCATACGCCTTTCTTTGTTCATCTACACTACCCTGAAAATTTTCAGCTTGCTTTATCATTTCAATAGCCATATCAGCTTGCTAATTAATATAATCAATTCCTTGTTGCTCCAACTATTGATTCTTAGCATCATTCACAGCTATCTTCTTTTTGTTTTTATTACTTTGTCCTTGTCTACTGGCTTTCAAAGTCTCAGTAGATTTTTTCATATTAGAAATTTGTTGCTCTCTTTGAGCATTTAGCATATCAATAACATCGTTGGTTTGAGAGCCATTGTTCGTTAAACGCTTAGTGGCTTCTTGTGCTTTCTTTGTGTCTATAACCTAACCAGTGCTCTTACCTTTTTCATCCAAGCCATAAGTTTTTCTTATATCTGAATATGCTTTGGTTTGAATATCTTCTATTCTCTATTCTAAACTTTTCAGTAAGTCTTCCATGTATTATTCCTCCTTATTTTAATTGAATTCCATATTTTTTATAAATCATTGGCTTCAATTCAACCAGATACTATTTTTCATATTCTTGTTGAGCTCTAAAACGAGCTACTCTATAGGTTTCATCTATAGAAGGTAACGTACTTGAATCTATTCCTTGGTTAATTGGATTAAAATTGTAATAATCCAATCTAACATCTGCAAGTATATCTTCTTGAGAATCTTCGTCCATTTTTCCACTTGATGATAAGAATTCCTAATCATCATCCTAAAAAAACTAATCAATAAATAACCCAGCGGCTTCGTCTTCACTTCTGAAATTCTTTACCGTGGATTCTGATATTGTATTTGGATTAAATTTTTTCTTTTCCCTATAGGTCTTATTGCTAAATTTGAACTTTGCCGTATTGTAAGTGCAATAAGGTGTAGCATCGCTATTTTGTCCGAAATACAAAGAAGACATTAAAGAGTCTTCGTCATATAAATCTCCATAATAGTTATCAAATACACTTTTAAACACACTTTTATATATTGCTGTATAACTATTTAACAATTCAATTTTAATTGCCATCACTCTACTTGGCAACATCTTTTTAGTTGCATCTACAGTTTCTTTTATTTCCTTCTTTAATGCGTTTGAAACTGCATTTGGTAACGCTTGTTCCATATATTAACCTCCTTATTTTATTTTAAAAGCTGCACCAAAAATGATGCAGCTTTATATTTCTTTTTATATTAAGATTTTTTACTTTCCAGTTCCTTAGCACCTTCAGCATTAATTTTATCAATAACTGCCTTTTCAAGAGCGTTGGTAAGTTTCTTATTTTCTTCTGAAGTAGCTCCATAAAGCTCTTTAAGATGTTCAACCATTTCCTTACTTTCTTTAAGAGCATCAATCATCATTCTATTTTTATCAGCGACTTTCTGCAATTCCTTATAATCAAGATTTTCAAAAATATCACTAAAATTATTAAGATTGTTAAAATTAATAGCATCTCTCAACATCTCAACAAATTCGTCATAATCCTTTTTACAAAAACCTAAAATAAATTCAGAAAACAAAGGATACAACAAATCATAAGAAGTATAAGTACACAAAGATTTTTCAGAAACATCTACCATTGCATACTGTCCAAGCAATACATCAAAGAACAGATGTCTCTTCATAATAACACTCTTAAGGGAAGCGTCCTCAACATCTTCATTTTCAATGGTAAAAACTAAAATCATAATGAGTTTCATTTTATCAAGAATAGGAAGATAACTTCTAATTGTCATATTATCTCCAAGTTGAGAAAATTCTTCAGGTGTAATTTCGCCATTTAAAAACTTTTTTGTTTGTCTAATAAGCTCTGCAACAGTAATTTTCTCAACTTTTTCTTTGTTTTTCTGTTCATTTTTGGTCAAATCGACCTGTTTTTCATCAGATAAAAGTTTGTTTTCATCTGCCATTTTTATTCTCTCCTTTTAATCCTTTTATTCATCCATGTCAATTCCAAACAGTTCACCAATCTCTTCAAGACTGGTATCTTTTCTATAAGAATCTGTAGTGGAAATATCGGAATGATTTACTAATAATTTAATTTTATCAAGAGGTACTTTACCTAAATTCTATTCCCTGCATAAATAATGCGTTCCATCCGATAAATTCTGGATGAAGCTATGGCGAAACGTATGAACGTTGAGATTTGAAGGCTTACCAGTAATTTCCTCAACTATTGGTCTTAAAGAAATAATCCAATCATAAAGTACCTCCGCCCTCGCAGGGAAACCACCCTCTGTAATAAACAGTTCTTTTACATCATCTTCTCCGCGCTCTTCTAAATATTTCTTGACGCATTTCTTAGTTAAAGAATGATAAACTGCCCTATAAATTTTGCCACGCTTTCCAATCAGTTTGTTAGTAAGATTTTTGCTTTCATCGTAAAAACTTTCTTTTTCAACTTGCGCAATTTCATTTTTACGAGAACCACAATCGTAAAGTAAAGCAACTAATGTAGCTTTCTTGTAATCTTTCTTTTCCATTAACTTATCAACAAGTTCTAAAATAACACTATCATCTAAAAAAACAATATCTCTTACATGTTCCTTGGGAAGACCTTTTACTTTAGCTGCTAAATTATTATCATAATCATAATCATCATCTTCTTCAACATATGTAAGCATTGAACGACAACATGACATCAATCTATTAGTACGAGCATTAGATACCCCTAAAGTATCACTTAACCACAAACTTAAATTACGAAAATCTTTCTTTCTTAATTCTGTGAGGGGTCTATTACCACAATTATCTAATACAAACAAAAGAATAATTCTGCAATCATTTTTATACTATTTCAAAGTAGAATCTTTCATTTTTCTCGCTTTGTATTCAAGAAGAAAATCTTCCATAATGGTTTTATTTTCCTAATTTACTTGTTTCCACTTTTCTTCATCAAAAATTTTATTATACATTATTTAATTTCCTCCTTTCTAATATCTTCAAGCATTTTCTTTATATTATAAGTATAATGAGTTCTCTTTATTTTTTGTTCAATTATAATTGCTCCATATTGAATACAATCTAATTTATTAATGGATTGTTTATCATTTTCACATAAAAATTTACTAAAATTCTATATAGATAACCAGTAAGTTACATTATTTGAAATGTCTTCATCATCTCTAAAATTAAATAAAAAACCAGCAAATACCCCCTCCTATTGAGCAAATTTCACCAGACTGTTAATCTAATGAGCTTTAATCATCTTAGAAGCTTTATCTTTTATATCTCTCTGTATAGTCAAAGATTTATAACAAGTGCTTTTACACTCAATAGCAAATAAATTGGGAAGTTCGTATACCAAAAAATCACAGGGGTTCTCAGGTTGAAACCTTGAAGTTTTTTCATGCTGCCAAGATAAAGAAGTATCATGTAACCTTAACACAAACAGCTCATCATTCTTAGCCGCTTCTTGAAAATCCTTTTCAAAAGCTTTTCCTTTATTCATCTTTCACCTCTTTTAACCTTTTTGGAATGGGAAAAAAAGAGATAGCCCAACCTTACTCAGTTAAGCTATCTCCTTTCCCATGAACGTTGATTATCCAGTTCAATCATTCAAAACTTTTTTAAACCACAAACTTTAAGTAAGGGCAATTAATTCCAACCGTCATAGTAGTCATTATCTTCATAATGCTTCTTTTTCTTTTTACGGTTTTCATATCTATTTCTGTTTCGAGTCTTTTCGTAATCCTCTTCGAATTCAAAAATCTCTTCTTCTTTTTTCTTCTTCACTATCTATTTTTTCTTAGACGGCTTTCTCTCCTCAGATTCATCATCTCTGTACTAATCAAAAGCCTAATTTTTATTTTTCTTACCCATAAATTCTCTCTTATTTTTAGTTAAACATAATAGAACTTAATATCACTAAGTCCTTTATCATAATCAAAAACAAAAGCAATGCATCCAGCATCAGCCATAGTATATCCACTCTTTGTAGTCCAATTATCCATCTTTGTCATGGCGGAAAGAATGAAAATAGAAACACCATAATTTTCTCTTAAAGCCCAATCATTGTGATGTAAATGACCACACAACCAATAATGATAAGATGTCTGCCCCCAATCTTCTTTAGCTTCGGTCTGCATCAAACCATTAATACGGTCTTTTTCATCACTACCATGAGTCAAACCAAGAAGAGTCTTGCCAACTCTAATATATTTTCTTGGGAAAGGACTTGCATCAACTTTAATTTCTTCTACATTTTTATAATACGCTTCAATTATCTGCATTAACGCAAATTCTTCAAATCGAGAGTGATTCCGAGAAACAAATACAACTTCTACTTGCGCCACTCTACTAAGCATATCTATAACTTCAATCAAAGCTTCTGTGCCTTTTTTGAAGATAGTATTAAAAGTTCCTTCGTTATCCTGCATGTGAGATTGACTTGTTGTGTAACCAGTAAAGCTACTGTTAAGATAATCGTTACCAACCATATAAATAATCTTTCCCACATTATTCCAATGAACAGAATCAATCATCTTCTTAGTGGTAGAAAGCATATTCTATCTTGCAATTTCCATATTATACTCAACTCCTGTTTCATAAGGCTGAGAAATTCTACCAAAATGTACATCAAGATGACTGAAGAAAACTACATTAGGTTTGTTGCTAATATCTCCTCTAATATGTTCTGTCTTACGAGGAGATTTAAAACCTTCGAAATATTTTCTTAGCTCTTCTAAATCCAAGCCACAATCGGTAGGCTTTACAGTAATACGAGAAGAATAAAGATTCTTCAAACCACCTTTGCCATCACCTTGTTGCCAAATACTATTCTTAGCATTAAGCAATTCAAACTGAACGGGATTATAACCATGTGCTTTTAAAAGAGCAGTTTTATCCGTAAGCTCATCTTCTGACAAAGCTACGAATTTCTCACTCGTTCTCACACCGTTCCTATCTAAAGTAGTAGTATTCTTAGTAGGAATATTTTTATTAACAGGTTCGTTAACCCATCCTGAAGCATTAAATTCAGAATAAAGCAGCGCACCTCTACGAATTGTATCAATAGTCAGAGAAGGCAAACCGTACTTTTTACGAATATCGTTTGCATTACTCCAAGTCGCGTCACCATTTGAAATATCCATCATTAATTGACGCATTTCACGAAGATAACCTTCGGGTACTTTATCTGTAACTAAAGCCATTTTTATTCTCCTACAATCTGAGTAATGTCAGTAATGATTTCATCAGTGATTCCATACTTAATCTGGTCATCAATGTAAATATACCATTCTTTCTTCATCTGCTTATTTAAGAAAGCTTTTCCAATTTTGGTATGTTCAAGCACATTTTCTTTAAGCATATCCATTAATCTCTTATAATTTTCTGTTTGCGCCAACACAGCATCATACCGACCAACGCTACCTCCCTGACCAGCATGAATAAGAACAGTAGATTTTGGCATTGCAAAACGCTTATGTCCATTCAGATAAATTAATGCTGCTGCACTCATACAAGCATTTAAATTATAAGTATAAATAGGAGTTTTAGAAATCTTCATTACATCCAGCAAAGCAAAGCAAGAATCCAAAGTTCCTCCATAAGACTAAAGCATTATTTTACAAATTTTACGGTTTTCTACGGGAATGTTATTTTTTTCATCTTCTCTATTATACTGAATAATTTGTCTAATTTCATTAAACAAATCATCATCAATGTCTTTATCAATCCAAATAACTCTTTCTTTTCTGTCTAAATAATATTGCAGAAGAGAGGGAGTTGGAAGCTAAAGATTACCTTCTGGTTCAATATCAATAAGTTCAACTAAATTTGACAAACTATCGTTCTTGCACTTGTCAGTACTCATTTTAAAACACCTTTTTTAACCTTTAAATTTTTATTCATTAAAATCTATTTGTCTAAATCGGGAACATCTTCAAGACGTTTCCAAGTATAACCAAAAATTTCTTCATTGCTATTTTGTTTTAAAGCATCTATAATTTTTTCTGCATCTTTATCTGAAAAAGTTGGTCTTATGCCGTTATAAACCTTGTCTGGCTTACCATTTTTATAAGCAACAGCAATGATACTTTTCCCAAAAGATGAAATATAATGACCAAATATTTTTTCTGTTTCAGTGAAAGATGGTGGTTCTGGATTTTTTGAAATTTTATATTTTTTATCAACCAAACAACCATGATTTGCCGCTGATACAATAGTCTAACTTTTCTATCCAATTAATTTTCCAGCGTCAGAAGAACTAAAATAACTTCCAATTAAATTACCATATAAATCAAAAATAAAATAACGAGGCTTATTCACACCAAACGGAATACCCTCTTTTCTTAAAAGATTTTTTAGCACGCTAATTCCACAATTAATTTCTCTGCTGATTTGTTCAGCGGGCATTCCCAAATTATATAAATTCATTATATCATTCCAATGCTCTCGCTTTAACTTATCAGTTTTATCATTACTTCTTACAGGAAAATTATAACCGGTTAATAATTCTTTATACTCTCTTTTCTAATATATATCTTTAACAGTAGTATATTTTACTCCAGTTTCATCTGAAATTTCTCTTAAATTCAACTCAGAATTCAAAAGTAAATCAACAACTTTGTAAAACTGCTACGGAGATATTGCTCGTTCTCCATTAAGGAGTTTTTCAGTAACATTAATAGAAGGATTTGTCGCTAAATTGCTTTCATTATACCCCTTTTTATTATTACTAGTATCATATAAATTTATATAATACTGTTCTCTTTTACGAAGACAATCTAAATTTTCTTTTTTATCAAATTTATCATTTGGTTCATAAATTTCTTTTAATTCAAAAACAAAACTATCTTGCCCATATTTTAACCATGCCGCAGATAGATGCTTATTTATATGATTCTAATAAATTAAATCACTACAATGGTTTTTCCATCTTCTAACTATATCATTGGAGGAACCTACATAAATCTTATTATTTTGCATATTTCTAATAAAATATACTCCCCATATAATAGGTTTTCTATTACCTGTCTTTTTAGAATAAAATAGAGTTTCCCCATCTCTAATCTACGCACAAGTTAACTTTGTTTCAGTATTAAATTCTTGTATTCCCATAACTAAAACCCCCAAGTCTTAATTAAAAATGAAAAAGATGATAATTGTTTTGTTGGGGCAAAACAAAAGGTAGCTACTCCCTGTCTCACCTTTTTCATTGCATAAAACGCTAAAGCTAAACTCTAACGTCTTAAGGAACTCCTTGTACACATGGTACATGAGATATATGGCTCAGACCCGTTTTACGAACCCGTAAATTTGGTCTTCTTTAAGTCCTTATCCTGTGCTCATGGACACCACATTAAAAAGCTGCAAGACTATGCCTCGTAGCTGGTCTAAATATACAACATGGTATATAAGATGATAAGGTTTATGCCGACACCTTAAAACGCCTTTCTCTTCCGTTTGAAACCACGCATGAAAGTATGTTGGTCGGACAGTTTTAATTGCTACCCTGTGGAAACCTGACAACCCTAATAAGCCTCCATTGCATCACTGGATGGTAGCCCAATATACAACTTCTCTGGCAACCCTGACCTCTTGTGTCAATAGGTTTATTTAAAAAGCTTTGTGAAGCTTTTTATACAATTATTTAATTACAATAAAATTTCTGTTGATTTATTAGCTACAACAACTTTGTCTGTTCTATTTCTTTTACTAATAAGCTCCGATAAAGTTTTACTCAGTTCAACTCTATCTTTCATATTACCATGTTGAAGGACAACTTTACCATAACCGCTAGTTCCAAGACCACCGCTGTAATAATCGCAAAGCTCATCTCTTTGCATGTGACTTGAAAAACTATTTAAGTTAATTACTCTACAACGACTCAGGATTTGTTTTCCATTAATGGCAACGGTCTTAGTCTTCTTTTGTTTAATTTTCCAAGCCAAAGACCCTTCAACAGAATACCCAATAAATGCAATTCCATTCTTAGCACTTGGAAGGAGCTTTTCAGCAATACCTACAGCAAAACCAGCGTTAAGCATTCCTGCACTAGAAATAAAAATTGCTGGGTCAGGCTTTACTAAAATTTGCTCAATCTCTTCATAATTATTGATAAATTTAACCTTATCCCATGAAGAAGCTTCAATCCATCTCTTAAGTTGCTCACCCTCTAAAATTTCATTAAAAATTTTATTAATTTTACAAGTTAAAGGAGAGCCAACATAAACAGGAATATTAAAATTCTCGTCATCTTTAAACATTTCGTAAAGAATGGTTAAAATTACTTGACTTCTCATTAAAGAGAAAGAAGGAAAAAGTAACTTTCCTTTTCCATCAATACAAACATCATACACAAAAGTTTTAATCTTTTCTAAATCTTTTTCTCTATCTTTTGCTTTAGCACTTTTTTCTTTGCTGGCATAAGTAGATTCACCCACTAACAAATTTGCATTTTGAATAGGTTCAAACTTATTTGCATAATAAGTTTCGGTTCTAATATTACCTAAATCACCAGTAAACGCTATTTTACGGGTAACACTACCATTTTTGATATATAGAATCAATTGAGCAGCACCAACAATATGTCCAGAAGGAATAAACTCAAATGTTACATCATCGTCTAATTTAATTCTTTCCTTAAAAGGATATTCTTCAATATGAGTAAGCATATCTTTTACATCAGATTCTTCATAAATTGGAGAATATTCCCTTTTAAGTTTTCGAGACAAATCTTCAACATCTCTTAACATAATCTTAGCACTATCTAATTGCAACTCTCGAATTAAATCTTTATTACCATCAGGCACAATAATTTTTCCATCAAATCCTCTTTTGGTTAAAAGGCTTAAACGACCTGAATGGTCAACATGCGAATGGGTCACAAATACATAATCTACATTTTTCTCTTTAAATGTAAATCTTGCACTATTAGCCTGATATTCTTTCAAAAGACTTTGATTACCTTGTACCAATCCACAATCGACAAGAATTGTTCGTTCTGGCTTTCCCCATGTAATAACAGTACAAGAACCTGTTACATCTTCTGCCGCTCCAGAATTTTTAAAACTTACTCTAATCTTGTCTTTGCTTTTACTCATAATTAACCCCCTACTTTATTATAGGAACTTATATTTTTTAATTATTGCCTTCAATAATTAACAATTAATATAAGTATATACAACTCATGTTGTAGATTCGCCTTCACTTCCTCCATTTAATATTTTTCATATTTAATATACCAAATGTTTGAATTTTTGTCAAGGACTTTGAGAAAAATCTTTACCGAATAAAATCTTCATCAAAAAGATACTTTTCAAAATCCTTGATTTTAAAGGGAAAAACACACCTGTTTCACCAAATAAAATTCACTTTTTATTCTCTTTCGCGTCTAAAAAGAGGATGGGATTAACCCCATCCTCAGTTTATTTGTCATTACTTACTCTTCGGTAAATCTTTGTACCAAGAAGGTAATTCAAATTCAACAGTCTCACCAATAGAGTATTTACCAAAATTATTCATCGTGAGACCTTTCCCATTTTCAAGAATTACCCAAGCAGAAGTCTTCCACTTACTATGTACAATCCCTCTTGCCCAACCTTCTTTTAATTTTGACTTTTCGGCAATAGGCTTAACTTCTTCTTCAGCGACACTTTCTAACTCCTGCTTAACAGACTCAACAATTTCTTCTTTTACAATTCCCTTGTTGTGCTTGTTTTTGTCATACTTCTTATATTGAATCTGCTTCTCCTTGTTTTCTTTCTTAGGAGAAACTTCAATATCAAAAGCGCTGTTCATTTCATCCATTTCTTAATCTCCTCTCACAGCTCGTCATGGCAGGAGAATTTTCCCATGCACACTTCTAATGACAATATTTTTGATAAGGACAGAGCCGATGAGGTTCTTTCCCATCGACTCTGCACGTTATTCTTCCACCATTTTCCTGCTGTGCATTACTGCAAAGCATTTATTTTAATCTCCTGTTCGTTAATTAAATTAAGCAACAGTAATATTCATAGTGTCGGAAAGCTTATCATTAGGGACAAACTTAACAGTAACGACACTAGTATCCACAACGGTAACGACACCATTAGCATAAGTGCTAGCACCAGTGGTAACAGCAACCGTATACTGGTCAGGATTCAACTTAATAGGAGCACCATCAACAGGGCAAGCATAGACGTTAAGTTCAATCTTATCGCCAGCCTTTGCGGTCTGGTTTTTATCCTCAATAACAATGCTAGCGAACATGTCAGCGGCGGTCTTGTTTTCAAGAACCTGAACGATTTCAGCATAAACGCCGTCGCCGTCGCAGCCAGCACAACCAGAAGCAAGAGCAGAACCTTCAATAGAAGTGTTAGAAACACCAGAAGCGCTCATGCTGAGTTCTTGAGAACCGTTGAGCATGAAACGAGGAACCTTAATGATAACCTTACCAGCGAGGGTAGAGGTCTCAACATCACAAGAACCACCGTTGTAAAGATTAGCCTCAAGAATGCAAGTCAGAGTCTTAGGAATGAAGTTAGCGCTAATGGTAATCTTAGAAGCAATATCATTATGATACATATAACGAACACAAACTTCGGCATCCTTCATTGCCTCACCAAGAGAAACTTCATTTACACCATCGCCAGCAACAGCATAACGCTGATAGCCTTCGTCGGTGCCAGACTTCTTAATATAAGCATAAACATTAGTATTACCAACCATAGGAACAGCCTTATAAGACAAAGTAACCTTACCAGTAGCATCAGCAGTGAGCTTCTCGTCTTTCATAGCGTCACCACCGAGTTCAACCTCAGAACCAGTATTCATGGCAAGATACTCAAGAGAGAACATGGCATCGGTCAGCTTGAGGTCAAAAGTAGAAGTATGCGCATAACGACCGTAAAGTTTATTCCGCATTCCGGCACGCAGGTCCTCAAAGCTGATTCCTATAGTAATGCTGGAATCAATCAGAGTATTTGCAGTAGCAACAAGGCGCTCGCCATCGAGAAGAGTGGCGCGGCCTACACCAGCTAAAAATAACATAATATATATCCTCCTTATTTATTTTAATCATTTTTTTTTGATTTAAATCAGTTGGAGAAATTAATCCCCATTATGTAACAGAAGCAAACTTCTTTTGGAAATCATTCATTGTCATAATTTCCTTAGACATATCCTTCTTGTTATCAGTAAATATCCAATGGTGAATGTCTCCATCCTTAAACTAAACCATCCGAGACATAGCACCCTAAATCTAAGCGTAATAATACCCCTTAGCATCAATGGTTTTTAGCATTAAAGAAAGTTTTCTCAAACTTACTTGTTCTTTTAACATCTCCATAGTGTATGGAGAACTAATGGATATACAGACAAGCTATTTTTCCAAACTTGGAGATGTGTAATTCTTGTTCTGCATCCTCGCCTTTAATTCCATTTCTTCTCTTAAATTGGGGTCGATATACCTATCTCCATCGTAATCCAAAATATTTTGGTGTGTAATAATAGCTATAAATTCATCAAGTTCTTTTGGTTCTAAAACTATATCGTATATATATAATTTTTTCACGCCATTAGCACCCGTTTGAATTCCATAGATATCTCTCATTTTGTTTTTACATTCTGGACATATAGCATAATTATTAATAAACTCAAGAGCTTTAACTTTCTTTTCAGTTTCGCTTAAATTATCAGGTAATGTTTCTTGGAATTTAGCATATTCTTTGATAACTTCAAACTAAGTTCGTTTGAATCCACAATGAGGACAAAACAAACCATTTTTTTCATGGAGCACAAGTTCGAACATATTAATTACCTAAGAAGTAACCATAGGTCCATATTCTTGGTTTTCCATATTCTATATTAAATATGCCATATAAGACATACCAATACCTTCAGGATTAGCCACTTTTTTAGTAGTTTCTATTCCATTTTCATCTACAACTTTTATTTCTTTAATATTTTTATCTTGAGTAAAACAAGATAAATTAGCATAAAAATTATAGTAATCTTTCGTTAAAACTGGATAAATTAACAAGCCTTTAAATGGCACTGGTAAATCCAGACCGAAATAGGCTTGTTCGTACATTTCCATTTTAGCTTGTAACTCTTTAGATATTGCCAATTAAGACACCCCACTCATATAGCATCCTAATACAACTTTAATTCCTTCAAAATTTCTGTTGTTCCAAATTCCATATTGAGCCTATTGGAATCTACTCATCATTGTTGAAAACTCTAAATTGCCAACACCCTATACATGAGCGCCATTGAGCAAAAACAAAACAGCTTTTAACAAAGTAGAAACACGACTTTTTCCAGTAATAGGAATTTCAACCCCATCAACTGTATCAACAGGATAAGTTTTATCATCATCACTTGGATTGATATTAATACATTTATTATGTGTAATTATATCAATTCCAAAATTAACAACAGCTTTGTATCTATCTGTAGGAATAATTTGGTCGATATAAATTTTTAATAATGTACTTTCAACCGTCCAAGCATCTTCAAAATGAGGACTTCTAAAAATACGTTTGTCGGTTTGTGTTATATCATCAGAACATATCAAAGAAGTAATCTATTGATATGTAGGCAATTCTCTATTAAGAGCATCTGCATCATTATAATACAAAAGTTTCCAAATAATATGAGTTTGTTCCAATTCTTCGGGGGTTTTTTTATTAGGAGATAACAAATAATAAATTATTCTATCTTCTACTCCATCTAAGTTAACAAACCTATTAAAAGCTGAAGGTGCGTAACTAGAATCAATCATTAATAAAAACCTCCTAACTTAAAGCTAAAAATTTCACTAATGGTAACTCCCGCTATATCTGGGTCAGCACATATAGCAATTACATCCAATGTTCCTCTATTACAGGTTTTTAGATTTTTAATAACAAAAGTATTGTCACCAGTTTGTTTAAACTCATAATATTTGCTCCAGTTTTCCTCTTTTATACCATTTAACACAACTTTATACTCAAATTGAGTAGGAAGCGTACCACCTTTGAAACTTAATTCAGTTTCATATTCTTGACTATTGCCAAGAATTATTTTATAATCATCACAATTTTTAAGAGTAATATGGTACTCCTCATCATGAAGGTCTTCCTTTTTTGGAATAAAATACAATGGCGCATTATTAGCAACACGAGTAATCGCATTGTCTTCTGCACTCCACATGTCTTTATCCAAAGCCAAGACTACGAAAGGTATGTCTTCCAACCCTGTAAAACCACTTTTTGCAAAAGTTTTTGTAGATGTACTCTTTATAACAGCTTTAACTTTATATATAGCATTATTTTCTATATCCTGCTAATTTGTTCCACCAAGAATAACTCGGCTATTAATCTTAACAGCGTTAGAGAAATAATTTAATTGCATCGTAACATACCACTCAGCTTGAGGTATTACCAAAGTTTTGTTATAATACTGGTTCATATATTTCAATTCATTTTCCAGCACAATAGGCTCGTACCTTATCTCAGTAGCATCGGTTTGATTGTTTGTCGGAGACCCGAGTAGCGCAATATTCGCATTGCATCTACGCACAACACAAGAGTTCCGTGGATTTATAGGAGCTTTATTAATAGCAATCCAGACACTAGTATCATAATGTTTTTCTTCTTCTGACATCTCTTTCATATCAGGAAACGCCAAAGAAAAACGATACCTTTTTCCCAGTGGATTTGGATATTTTAAATCTCTAAAAGAAATCTCAGCCCAATCTGTTCCCAAATCCTCTCCACGCTCACCTTTTACATTCCTTATAACTACGCTATCTAAGGCTGTATATTCAGGCATCTTTGTTGTATATTCTATTTGTCGGTCTCTTTCTTCTTCTATATCAACTACATTATATCTATACTCCCAATCCTAATTGCGTTTATGTTGCAGATTTTGAATGTAATAATTATCTCCAACCATGTTATGCTTTAAACGAGCTTTGAGCATGATACTGCTATCAACAATATCGGTAGTATTTAAAATCGCCATTTTAATCCATAATCTCCTTAACCTTCGTTTTTGTATTTCTTTAATAAATACTCTGCATAATTGATTGATTCAAATATTAACTTCTTAATCTGTCCTTTATCTAATTGATTCGTTAAAATAGCATTGATATTAATTATAATACTTACTAATTCACCATCAAAAAGAATATTACTTGACGAAACATACATCATTATTCCACCACAATACACACGGTAATTATAAGTGGAATCGGGTTCTTGAGATTTGTCATATACATAAAGAACTTTCTTCAATTTTGAAACTATTTCTTCTAAGCATATAATTTTCTCATTAATAGATAAAACTACTTTGAAGTTCTTTTCGTCTTTATCCATCTTTACCCCCTTCCTATAAACTTACTACCACCCATAAAACGGATTTGCCACGCAAGTCTATTTTGATAATTGTATATTTCTGAATCAAGTTGGTCTACCCATTCGTTTTTTGCTTTTAAGATACGGTCATTAGACATAATCTTGAAATCGCTGTCTTGCATTAAATTGCGAATATCTAATAACAAATTGCGCTCTTCTTCTCCCCATGCTTTTACAAGCAAACGAGCAAGAATATCTTTAACATAACCTACCACTAAACTTGTACCATTTACATTTTTATTAGTTAAGCCTTCAAAATTGTCAGTAAATTCACCAACATAATATTGCTCAACTGCATATTGCTTGCCTTCAGGTAACACATCAGGGAATTCTACAGTGTGAGCTTCTTTATCAATCGAGCCTTGCACCAATAATTCTCCCTCAATATAATTATATACTGAATTATCCTGAATCTCAAACTCAGGGTCAAGTTCGAATTTATTATTCTTACCATCCCCTTCAAAAACTTGCATGATACCTTTTGGTTCTTTATATTGAGATAAACGTAAAGAAACGCTTAGAGGATTGTTAAACATAGATATTGCATTTTGCAAATAGGTGTACATTATCTTATTAAATTGCAAAGGATTAGTCTCATACGCTGTCGTAATCCTTGGGTCATCAAATAAGGCTATTGCTTTTCGATAGACATCACTAAACAAAATGCCCATTTAAACCCTCCTTATTTGTTTAATGTCTTATTGAATCAAAATTCATTTGAGCCAACAGATTGTCAAAAACACCCTTGTTAGAAATTCTGTTCAGAAGCTCAACTTTACTTCTAACACGATATTTAGCATCATTTTCATAGCACTTTCCAAGCCAATAAGAACAAATAAAGTCTTTATCAGCTTCAGTCAAAGAATTCATGTAATCCTCAAGTTCACGCTCACTCTTCTTGTAAATATTTACGAGGTCTCCCTTCGTAACAACAGCATGACCCTCTCTCTTTAAACAGGAAACATTATAGCGTTCCGCAACATCAGCGAATTCGGGAGCCAAAAGAATAATTTCTTTATCGAACCACTTACGATATTTGGAAACACATTCCTCAAACTGTTGCCAACTAAGAACACGCTGTTCTCCGAGAGTATGGAAATTAATAGTCAAACCAGTAAGCTGAATAGCAGTTGAAAGACCACCAAGCAATTCACGATTATGAACAATAACAATTTCCTTGTCACTCTTTCTATTACCAAGAATTTCCAGAAGTCTTTCTGTTGTATTAGAAGTATTATCCTGTACTTCTTTTGCCTTAAAAGAACTTTCTGTGTCGCCCTCTTTATTATCCAAAGTAGATTCTTTGATTGCTTCTGCCAACTTTTCATTCTTTGCTTTCTCTTCCTTGAGTTCACTACTCAAAGATTCAATCGTAGACTGGAACTTTGCCATCATAGCTTGAATATCTTCTAACGAGATAGAAGACTGAGTAGCAGGAGACTCCTTAACAGAAGTCTCCGCATTCTCAGCAATTTGTTCCTTATTAGTTTCGTTTACAACTTCTTCTGTATTTTTAATAGTTTTCTTATTTACAGCCATTTTTTACAATCTCCTTTTAAACCTTTTAAACATATCTGGAGCAACCAGAATTTACGAAATTAACTAATTATTATAATTAATTACTTATAATTAGATTATAATTTGATATTAGTTAAGAGTAATAGCACCAATCTTGCTACCTACAATAGCGTCCATACCCATACGCATGTCAACGGTGAAACCGTAAGTATGGTCAGCAGCAAACAAGGGGTCCTTCTCAACAGAAACGGTATTACCTTCCATGACAACCTTGATAGGCTTATTCATACCAAGAGGAAGCATGTAAATAATATCATCAGGAAGAACGACTTCAGGCTCACCATTGATGGTGTTAGGAACAAGAGCGTTACCCAGTTCAATCATAGGAACATTCTTGTAATCAGGCAGGAAGCCATCTCTAACAATAGCGCTATCCTCACCATAACGGAAACCCTTTGCACTGTCAGGAAGGACAGAAGCGAGAGCAATAGAAGTACCAAGAGCATAAACATCAGCACCGCCATTAGCAAGTTTTACCAAACGTGCAACTTTGAGCCAGTTTTCATCAGTAAGACCGTTAGCCATATAGCCAGCGATACCATCCTGATTGTTAGTGGCAACGTCAGTGTTATTGGTAATAATAGAAGCCATTACCTTAGCAAGACGAGCCTGAATATAAGCGGCAAAAGAAGCACCAATCTTCTGGAGAAGCTTACCCCAGTCCTGACGGCCAGCAGCCACATGATACCAGTCAACATAGAGAGAAATCTGCTCTCTCTTAGCAGAAATAGTATACTCAGTGTTAGAAGCAGTCTGAACACCACCACGAGCAATGCCTTCAGCAAGGCTATTCACAATGAAGAGCTCATTGCTATCGACTTCATACTTAGCAACATCACCGAAACCAACCTGAGTGACATCATAAAGCTGTTCATAACCAGACGCAGCAACAGTAGGAACAACAGGAGTGATAGCACCAGCAAGAATGGTATCAAAAGTCTCAAGGAAGTTACTCTTCTTGTAGACCATAGGATTCTTAATCATATCGAGACCGCTCCACTTCATGCCAGCGTTCTCAACACAATACTTCATAAACTCTTGGTTAAAGGTCTTATTAGCTTCAATATACTCAGGGGTGTTGTTCTTACCCTCAATGGACTTCTGAGCCAAAGAATAGCAAGTTTCAACGAGACCATCAGCGACATCTTCGTTGAATTTGTTATAACTAAAAATTTGTTTCATAATAACAAAATCCTCCTTAATTAATTTATAAAAATCATAAAGTAAATATCAATATTTTTTAAACTATTCAAGTTATTCAAGAACAATTATTCAAGAACAATTTAAAATTACTCGTGGACAACGGTGCAATAGAACTTCTTACCCTCGTTCTTGACACCGATAATCTTATCCTTGCCAAACTCGACCTTAACACAGAGCTTGTCAGCAGCAGCAACAGCAGCAGGAGTCCACTGACCATCAGAACCAGCAACAGCGAACTGACCAGCCGTAGGAGCAGACTCAAAGTTATCTTCACCGAGATAGAACTCGTCACCAAGCTTGGGGCAACGAACGCGAGTATGAGCACCAGCAGGGCAAGGAAGACCGCAAGTCTTAACACCCTCACTGTAGACAACGCCCATGATTTCTCCCTTAGAAACGCCAACATAGTCAACGATACCGATACGACCAGTACCAGCGTAAGGCTTAATCTCACGAGTATTCATATCCTTCAGACCCTTATAAACCTCATGGTCGATAAGGTCGCCAATTTCAACCAAAGAACCATCAGCGAGTTCCTTGTCTTTGCAAACGCCAGAAACCAGATAGCTTTTAACATCTTCAGAAGCCATCAAAATCTTCTCAATAAATTTCATAATAAAGTTATCCTCCTTTTTTAATTAAATCTTATTAAGATTTTTCATTGCATTTTTAAGGTTATTTGCGCTGTCGTTCACTTCAGTAACAACAGGTTTATCCTTAACGATATCAGCAGAGAACTCTTTCTCCTTAGCTTTTCTACTAAGTTTCTTCTGAGCATAAAGAGCATCTGCAATTTTATGGTCAACAGCCTCATTAAGTTCCTCATCGGAAGCATAAGTACTGTTATCACAATTTTCTTTCATAAATGCCTTAATATTAGTAGCATTTTCCTCAGTCAAATCTTCTTCAGAATCAACTAAAGAGCAAGCCAAAGCATAAAGTTCGGCATTTTTCTTTGCGTTAAACTGAGCATTAAGAGCGTTATACTTTTCAGTCAGTTCAGCGAAAGAGGTATTAAGAGTATTGAATCTCTCATAAAGTTCATCAGCAGTAAGTTGTTCATCACCGACAGCATAGTGGGTATCCTGAATAACATTACTTTCACCAGAAGGTTGGCCGACTAAAATACTGCCATCATCATGTTCTTTGAGGATATCAGTATCAACTTTAGGAGAACCAAGCTCTTCACCTTCAATCTGTCCATGGTCAGCATGAGATTCATCGACAGTTACATCAGTAGCGGCAAACTAAGCGGGGTCTTCGCAATTTTCGATTTTCTTTTCACCATCGTTATCCTCAGCCTCGGTTTCCTTTTTGCCATCATCATCGTCGTTATCATCATTATCATCATCATGGTCGTGGTCATCATCATTTTTGTCATCTTCAGACTCATTCTCTTTATGACCGTCATCCTTATTACCATCATCATCTTCATGCGCACAAGTGCAAGGGTTGTTACCGCAGACTTCGCACTTGCCGTCTTCAGATTCACATTCCTTGGATTCAGTCTCTTTACCACTCTCATCTTCAGGATTTTCATCCTTAGAGAGTACAATCTTTTCTTTAGCGTCCATATCAACATTAGCGACATTTTCTTCGTTGATGCTATAAGTAGCTTTAAAATTTTCATCATCAAGGCTAAAGCAAACAACATTGTCGTTAATTTCCGTGACACTGTAATGAGAAGCATTCTCATCAAGACCGCTATTCAGAAAAGATTCGAGAAGTTGTCTTTTCTCTTCATAGGTCATTGTTTTTGGTTCCTCCCCTCTTTGTTCATTATCCATCGTGATTTCGTCCACTTTTTCATTAACAATTCCGTTATCAGGAATAATGGAATCGAAATCCTCATTTTTATTATCTGTATCAGAGCCAGAATTTTTATCTTTATTGTTATTATCTTCCAACTCTTTATAAGCGAAAGATAAGCATTTTTCCTGTTTCTGATAAACAGCGTCATTAATTTTATCAAGAATGGTTAAATGTGCATTAGGGATAGCTTCAGTAACAGCAGAACCAAGAATAGTAAATCCATCAAAAATGAATCTATCTATTACTTCGACTTTATTTTCATCTATATGACTTTCAAGGACTTCTATTTCTACAGAAATTTTCTTTTTAGTATCCTTAAGCAATCTTTTAACTTGTTTATAAGCATATTTAGCCCAAAGAACGCAAGTAAAATGTACCCAAGTTTGACCGTCATGTTCGACAATTTCAACCAAATCTTCGCCACGAATTACGCCAAGTGGGACTTCACATTTACCATTAGTAAAGTCAAAGTAATCTTGTTGTAACTCATTATCCCATCTATATTCCATTTCATGAGCTTTAAAGTCATCATGAGTAGTATCAAAAGCACCAAGAGCGGGTTTATTATAAAAGGTAGGTTTAGCGTCTTGCATAGCAGACACAGGGAAATAGCTATTATTTCTATTAGGGTAGACATCAGAAATCGCGTAAACGTCGATAGCAATAAAGTCATTTTTTAACACATTCTTAATTTTCAAACTTTGCGGAGAAAGTTCAAATTTCAGAACTTTTTTATCCAATATTTTTCTTCCTCCTTTCTCCTTATGATGTAAATGACAATGGCACAGAAGTCATAGCCATTACTTTGTTATTCCAAGCCTCGTTCTTCCGAACGTAGCAATTAGGAACAAGGTTAACTATATTAATATAGTCCAATATATCATCTGATGGCTCAAACCATTCTCCATTATTTCTAATTTTATATTGCTAAAATTTAGAATGAAGGTTTTCCTCATCAGCCATAGTGCCTTTCATATATCCTAAGATATATAATTGCTTATCACTGCCAGTATTTAATTGTTTTAGTCTTTTCTGAACTGAATTTTTAGTATATCCTATTTTAATATTTTCCCCATTTGTTATAAAATAAACATAGCCCATTATATAGTTACCTATATATATTTCAGATTTTTGTAAATCCTTCAAAATTAGCGTCAAACAACTCTGGTGAAGTACTGTACAGTCTAGCTTTTTGTCTCCAAGTATCACACTGATGGAGCAAAGAACCAGCTACTTCAGCCATATTTTCCAGAACAATTACAAAAACCTTACATGACTTGTTGTAATCTAAAAATTCAATAACATCAAGAATCTTCTTTTTAAGTCTTTCCATTTCTGTGTAGGCATCATTAAACAGCAATTCGATATTATCATAAATATCCACATTAGCCTCAAGAGATTTACGAATAGGACGAACGCCTTCTTGAACCATTATTTCGCTTAACTTGTCAGCAAAAGTATCGCTTGGAAAAACGTGCGCGAACTTATGATGAAAAATTTCGCTAGCCTATGGGCAGTTCAATTCGCAATCAAGAGAATAAGCCATATTATCTGCAATAGAATTCATCTAAAAGAAGCTTCTCAACAAATCATTTAAAGCTTCGACAATCTCTGGCGTATAGTTATTACTTACCATATTATTGTCCTCTCACTTTCCTTTTTATAGTTTCTCCATAATTCCTTTGACATCTTTTTTAATATCCTGAATATCAGATTTATTTTCCTCTATTTTCTGGAAAACAATTCCCATATTCTTTTCCAACTCGTAGGTACGAGTAATTAGATTATTGTGAGCATCTACTTTTCGTTGCAACTGCTCGATTTTATAATTGGTTAATTTATTGGTAGTAATGATACCACCAATAGTACCAACACAAGTTCCGATAAAGGAAATTATAGCAATTATAATTGTAGGGTCCAATTTAATCGACCTCCTTTACGAAAGGCTGAAAAAAGGGAACAATCAAGCTTTCTCAATTATTAATTCTCCCTTTTCGTCTGTATTAAAGACGAAACATTTTTGACATTGCGAACAAATGTAAAACTATTTATCAGGAGAAACCATTAATTTTTTTGTGCTTTTTTGCAACGTGGAATTAGAGTCTAAAGGATTATGATTACAACAAGGTTCAGAATTTGTGTGGTCTTTTTTAATACACCACTTTTTTTCTTTAAATGTTTTAATCAAATTCACACTTTCAATCCTTTACTTTCTTTGGAATCATGTGAGTAAAAGCACTCATATCATTGATACGAGACTCATACATTTCTTCCAAACATTCGTTGCAAATTACATCTTCATCTTCATTCAGTTCTTTTCCGCAAATTTGGCACTTTTTGATATTATATGAAAACTCCTTAATGTCTGAAACATTAGTTCCAGCATTGGAAGAGTTACCAGTATTATCGTTGGTAATCTCATCGTCGGTCAACTTTGGTCTACCAACAGGGTTAGCGATTAAATTTTCTTGGTCTAAGACTTTTTCAACTTTAATATCTAAAGCTTTAAGGTAAGCTTTAGCTTGTTGGTAATCATCAACAGTCATACCATTAGCTGACAGAAGTTTAGGAATAAAGCCTTCTAAACCAAACACAACCTATTCTCTAAGAATTTTGATATCCTCGCGAATATTAAAGATATCACCCCAAAGAGAAATTTTCCATTGGAACTTCAAATCGAAATTCTTATTAATCATTTCATTTAAGAAACTTTCGTATTGTCTGGTAAGATAATCAATTCTAGCAGCCTAAATATATTGAGCAGCCTTGACAGAAGCAATAGAAGGTTTATCAGTAATACTCATAAGAGCAGAGTTACCAGAAGTAGCGATTAAATCTCTAGTTCTATCGTAAATGATATCCATTGCTTCAGGCTGATTTTCTAAGGTATGCAAATCAAATTCAGTAAACGGGGCGAAAAACGGCAGAATATTACCTGAAATATTTTCCGCGAAGTAATCCTGATACCCAAGAATTGTATCAGGAGTAATAACAGTGGCATCACTACCCGCTTTAGGGTCTTTAATAAGGGGAACCTCAGCAGTTAAAACACTATTAACACCTTTACTTAATAAATTTGCTTGCAACCATTTATAGTCATCCAAGTCTGTCAAATCATCAAACAAGCCAATTGTATCAGGGAATGCATTAGGATGAGAGCCATCAAAATAGAATGTATAACACAAATCTTGAGGCAATCTTACCCAATACATATAATTTTCTCCATTGCTTTCCAAGATGTGACCATCGGGAAGTTTCGCTTTAGGAGAAATTCTCTTTTTCTTAGTTTTCTAATCTATAACAACAATTCCTGTTTCCAGCATTTGATTCCAGACATCCTGAATAAATTGAGGATACTGACTAACATCATAAGCTGGTTGAAGGAAAATTGCCATATTAAAAGCAATAGTAAACTACTGTTTACTACCAAAACCAATCAATTTAACCATATCAGTATTAAGTTTCTGCATGACAAAAAAATTAACATCATTCTTATCATAGCTTGTACGAGGTAAATAAGAAGATTTACCTTCCAAACTCACCTGAGTAGTAATAGTTTTTAAAGTTAAATTTGGTTTAAAAGCTTTTAAAATCTTATCGACTTTTTGACTTTCTTTTTTAAAAGCTTCGGTAGACATATCTTTCGAGTCAACATACTCTGGGATATAATAATAATTAAATAAGGGAGTATCTCTATTAAGTTTTACTAAAATATTGTAAACATAATTAGTATAATACAGCCACATACTGATTCTCTAAAAAGTCATTTCAGAGTTTTCTGGATTGTTTAAAGCATTTTGAAGGTCTTCTGATTGAACTTTTTGAGCCTTAGCGTTAACTTGTTTAATACGTTGATTCTGCAAAAACGGATTATTTAATTGACTCCAAGACATAGCCCAAGCGCCAGCCAAGTTGTCAAAACCAGTAGAAGCGTATTTACCAAAAATAGTAGCCCATCTTTGCTGAATAGCCTTCAATGAAACATCTTCTTCAGGTTTATCCTAAGTCATAGTAATCATTTTAGCTTCTTCATTTACAACAGCTTTAGGCGATTCAACCTTTTTGGGTCTTCCTCTTTTTTTTGGACTATCCAATATTATTTCCTCCCTTCTTATTAATATCTGTAGTCTTAACAGACTTTTTAGCTTTTTCTTGTTCAGCTAAAATATGTTCGAAATTATCGAGAACTTTCATAGTATCTCTCAATTTCTGTTGCTTTTCTATTTCGTATCTTTGTTTTTCTATTGCAACTAAATTGTCTCTACACCATTCAACAACAAAATCATTTTCATTCATAATATTTTTCTCATTGACTTCTCTGATAATAAAATTACGAGCTGGTTTTAAAGATTTTTTTAAAGTTGCATAAGCTTCATCTCTAAATTTATATTGAGCCAAAGCAAGATAGAGGTTATCATCTTGATAGATAAATTTATAATACTTTCCAATTTTAGAAAGCATATTTTCAAAATTATCGGTATTGAAATCACCGATTATTTTATAGACCATAGTTATACTCCTTATATTAAAATATGTCCTCTATAATGAATATTAATCATGTTAATATTAAAATTAATATTAACAATTGATAATTTCGACAAAAAATTGATTAATCTGCACAAACAAGACATATTATTTCCCTATTAAGTTGTTGAATTTTTCACCCCTCTATGGTATCATCAATTTACAATCCAATTAAAAAATACCATAAACAAGGAGATTTTTAATTATGACTTTTGGTTACATTCGAGTAAGTACTGACCAGCAGACTGTTGAGAACCAGCGTTTTGAAATCAACCAATATTGTGAAAAGCACGGTATGAAAATTGATGGCTGGATTGAAGAAACGATTTCTGGCACAAAGAATCCCGAAAAGCGTAAGTTAGGAAAACTTCTTAAAAAGGTACAAAGTGGAGATATCATTATTTGCTCTGAGATTTCTCGTCTTGGTAGAAGTCTTTATATGATTATGGACATTCTTTCTTTGTGTATGGAAAAAGGCTGTCAAGTAAGAACAATCAAAGATGGATTTGTATTAGGCGATGATATTCAGAGCAAAGTCTTAGCATTTGCTTTTGGACTTTCTGCTGAAATTGAACGTAATCTTATTAGTCAGAGAACCAAGGAAGCACTTGCGATGAGAAAAGCAAGTGGAGTAAAGCTTGGTAGACCGAAAGGTTCTTTAGGAGAAAGTACAAAGTTAACTCAATACGAAGAGACCATTAAGGCATTGATTGTTGAACAAGACAACTGTTACGCAGATGTAGCAAAACTTTTTCATGTTAATCGTTCTACGATGAAACGTTTTTGTGATAAAAGAGGGTATTTTAGACCAAGTATTGTAGAGAAAAATCAGCGCAAAGCAGAAAAGTTAGAACGTGAACGCATTGAAAAAGAATATAAAGATAGACTTCTTAACCTTGATGAAGAAGATTAAATAAAATTAAACTGTAAGAGGGAGGGTTAAACACTCTCCCTCTTTTTATATCGTAAATTAAATCTTTTTCAAATAAGCAAGGCTAATCCAACCTCTACCATCGGCTAACTTACCCCAAGTTATACCAGAGACTTTTTTCTCACTAACAATAGTTACGACAGAATTATAAGTTAAAGCTCCATTTTTACTGTAGTTAGTACCAGCACCAGTTCTTATATTAACGCCAGAAGATGCTGTAATTTTACCTCGGTAACTTTTAAATGTGCTCGTTGGAGTGGAATTCTTTTTAATATAAGTTAAACTTACCCAACCACTACCATCAGCCAACTTACCCCAGCCATTATCTTCAAGAATAATAGAGACCCCCGTTCCCTTTTTAAGAGTTCCAGCAATAGAAGAAGAAACAGAAGGACCTTTACGAATTCTCAAAACAGAAGCGGTAACAATACCAGAATAAGACACAGTAGTTTCAGTATTAGTGTGGGTAGTAGGAGCTACCTTTTTACCCATCTTAGCAGCAACATCTTGTCTAAAAATGTCCATACTCTTGCCAAAACGAGGAAACCAATTACGAGGGTCGGCATGATTAGAAGCGATACCTCTTTGGTGTCCTTCATAATGTCCAATAATTACTCCGTCTTTTAATGGGTCGAAATTGTAAAGCTGGCAAAGATAAGCTGCGAACTCAACAGCCTCTTTATATACTTTATTAAAATAAGTAGCATCTGTCAGCGCGTCCTCGCAAATCTCAAAGCTTATATGAGAAGAATTCCGACTGCCTTTATTTCCCTTGCCACAATGCCATCCTTTATAATTCCAAGGCAAAGTTTGAACAGTAGCAATTTCACCGTTAGCAAGTTTACCAATAAACGCATGTACACATACATTTGCATTAGAATTATTCCAAGCTGTACCACCATTATTCTTACCAAGCTATGAAATCAGGGTTTTATAATTAGCATCATTAGTAGATGGTTGCACATATCTTTTCAAATTGGGATTATTACAGCCAGTGCTATGAACCATAATTCCTTTCGGAGTAATCTTCACTCCATTTTTATAACATCTATTCTATGTAAAAAGACATTTTAATAATTTCATTCTTTTTTCTCCTTTTAAATTTTACTCCTGAATAATACTTTGAATAATAGGAGTAATTGCTTCTATACCATATTTATCTGCCAATTGATTTATAAATGCCAAACTTATCTTCATTCTATTTTCTGCACGCTCTTTAAAACAATAGCACGCATTATATACAGCAACCTCACCCCAAGATAAACCCACGACAGTAGCAAAAGAGGTGGTATCAGCGCCGACTGGACCGAAAAATATATACATAACGAACAGCACAGTCAAGCTTATAGTAGCAACCCAAGAGATAATTCCCCACTTTTTCATGGTCGGAGTTTTCTCCATTGCTCGCTTAAATCTTTCAAACAATGAAATTTTTGTTTTTCCCATAATTATTCTCCTTCCTTTCACAAGTAGCAAATATTTATCATATTTATTTCACAACAACATCTAATTTCATCATGCAAGAAACCTTGCACATTTTTTGATGCTATTTCGTGCAACAAATCACATTTTTCTCAAAGTTGCATTTAATTGAGAATTTCACGCAACTTGCATCTTTTTTGTTGCATTTTTCGATGCTAACGCAACAGCTTTACTTAAATAAAGTGAATGTATTTGAGAGGTCTTTTGAAAATCTAATTTTTTTAGTTTAGGCTCTCAAAACAATTCTCAAAAAAACATGTTGCTTAAATTTGCCAAGTTGATTGAGTGTTTTAATTAGCACTAATTATCTATTTAGAAATTATATTAAAACAGAGCAAAAACGGCAAGATACCAATTATATCACTTTTTATGATGAAAATTTTATAACAGGGTAGGTTTATGATTTTATTTTTATCTCTACTAAAACATTTTATCCTTATGTTGGGATTGGTTCTAAAGAAAGTTATGTTTACCAAATGTATTTAGACGGAGGCAATTTGCTTACAGGATTAATGGCTACTTTAAATAATTCTAAGATGTTATCTTATAAAGAGGGCAATATAGATATGACTTATAGCTTAGGAAATGGGCTTTTTAGAATAATTTTAAGTGGCAATTCTATTAGTTATTTTTCTCAATATGAGAGTTATATTTTACATATACGGGTTTCTTAACAAGTTGTCTATTAATGCC